>Ga0172378_10002730_pt1 | contig 16573 bp, 14 predicted proteins | sample GrowelOW332metaG_FD_119755 | JGI IMG/M metagenome (GOLD analysis project Ga0172378, IMG submission 119755) | Groundwater microbial communities from an aquifer near a municipal landfill in Southern Ontario, Canada - Pumphouse #3_1 metaG | ecosystem: Environmental > Aquatic > Deep subsurface >... | reverse complement strand
TCCTATAAGTGCCGTCTAACGAGAGTGAATTTACTTATGAAGGATGCGCCTAAAGGATTGTATAAGTGCAATGCAAAATTTAGATATAGAGGAAAGGATATGCCGGTAGAACTTGAGTACGTTTCGCCAGATGAAGCCTATCTTCACTATCCTGGATACAAATATGTAGCCAAGGGACAGATTGCTGTACTCTATTTGGAAGATCGCTGCCTAGGAGGCGGGATTATTAAGGATATTTATGATCGAGAAGGCGAAAGAATTACCATTTAAAGTCGAGTCTTATCTCGAAATAGATCTCAAGGATGACGCCTGGCCTGAAACTGAGGTTTGCGAAGTTCGCCATACCGCTCGAGCTGTTGTCCTCGATGGTGAACGCCTTATATTTGTTCATATTGACCGCAATGATGTTTTTGGTAATTTGCAGTATATAGAAACATCAGGTGGTGGGGTAGAAGAAGGCGAGAGTGTGTTTCAAGCTTTGAAGCGAGAGCTTGGTGAAGAGCTAGGAATCGAATTTGAATTGCTCGCTTATCTCGGACAGGTGAGAGATTATTATAATTTAATAAAACGAAAGAATATCAACGATTACTTCTTGGTGAAAGTTACAAAGAAGAAAGATAGACACCTGACGGAAGACGAAATATCTAAGTGGCACTTGGAACCCATAAGGTTAACTTTCGATGAAGCGGTAGCTAGATATGAAAAGATGAAAGATACTAAGCTTGGGAGACTCGTGAGCCAGCGCGAACTGCCAGTTATTTTCAAGGCAAAGCAAACGCTTGAAAGCAACGCCGAGAAGGGGGCTACAAATGAATGATATCGTTTTTCTAGTATTGACTATTATTTCGTTTACAATAATTCTTGCGGTTTTTATCGCAAGATTGATTAGTCGCGATAAGAATCGCGAATTGTACTTTATATTTGAGTTGATGTCGTATGCTTTATTGATATCGACTTTCGTTATCCAAATGCTAAATAGCGGATGGAACGTTTACAGCTTTGGCATTCTATTTGCCTTGCTGACAGTGATGACTCAGGTTATCTATCGCACTGTTTTTAAAATTATTGACAAACATGAGGAGAATAAATGATGAAAAATGTAGGAATGATTTCGCTTGGATGTGCGAAAAATCGCGTAGATTCAGAGGAGGTATTGAGTTACTTTGTGAGAAATGGATACAATCTTGTTTCTGACCCGAATCTCGCAGATATTATTGTGGTAAATACTTGTGGATTTATCGAATCAGCAAAGCAAGAAGCTTTAGATACGATTTTTTCCACATTGAAATTGCACAAGATTACAGTTGTGATTGGTTGTTTAGTTGAGAGATATTACGACGAATTGGTCAAGGAAATACCCGAAGTTGACCTGTTTGTGAAAATTGAAGACTATCCGCGCTTTGGTGAATTGCTCGCACCAGTATTGAAAAACAATAAACTCTCAGGTGAAATTGAGAAGGACAAGAGAATTCTTACCACACCGAGCCAGCAAGCATACTTACAAATTTCTGATGGGTGCAACAACTTTTGTGCTTTCTGTGCAATTCCTTACATTCGCGGTAGATTTCATTCTTTTCCTTTTGAACTGATAAAAAAGGAAATAAAGGACCTTTCGGAGACGGGAATAAAAGAGATTATTATAATTTCTCAAAACACTTCAGTTTACGGTAAGGATTTGGATGGCGACATTAACATTTGTAGCGTTTTGCGTGAGTGTCTCAAGTATGAGCAGTTCAAATTCATTCGCCTTTTATATTTATATCCGGATATGATTACCGATGAGTTTATTCAACTTTACAAGGATGAGCCACGGCTTACTCCGTATTTTGATGTTCCGATTCAACACGCGAATGATCGACTTCTCAAGTTGATGAGAAGACATGGAGATAAAGCGCTTTTGGAAAATTTGTTCCGAAAACTCCGCGAAGTACCTAATGCCGTTTTGCGCACAACACTCATCGTAGGATTTCCGACTGAGACAGAGGAAGATGTTCAGGAATTAAAGCAATTTATCATCGACAACCCCTTTGATCACCTCGGTGTTTTCAAGTATTCAAACGAGGAGGGAACAGCAGCATATGCTTTGAAGGAACAAATTGATCCTGAAGTCAAACAAGCGCGCTACGACCTTTTGATGAAAACACAAGCTGGTATTTCCTTCAAGTTAAATCAAAGACACATTGGAGAAACAATGGAAGCAGTGATAACTGGGTACGATCCTGAAAATTATTGCTACTCTGGCATTTGCTATCTATTTGCTCCTGATGATATCGACGGACAAATATACATATATTCGAGCGAAAGAGAGTTAGAAATTGGCGAAGTTGTCAAGGTAAAGGTTGTCAACGCTGGCGCATACGATTTAGATGCGGAAGTAATATCTCAATAAAACCAATTTATTTTAATAAAAAAAATCTAGAAGTTAAATAACTTATATAATATACTGAATGAATACAGTATATAAACAAGAGGTTTTTTATGTTATTTGGAAAATATGTCAATAAATTTTATTTGAAATACTGGTATCACTTTGTCGGTGGAATCATATTTTTAGTGCTCGTAGATATTGGCCAATTATACATTCCAAGTCTTATAGGAAATGTATTGTCGATATTTTCTAATCCTGATCGTGCGAGTGACTTGTCCTACTTTTGGACAGCGGATGTTTCGAATGTGAATTCATATGCCTATTTTTTAACTTCTTTGGCAACTGTAGGGCTTGTTATCTTCGTCGGAAGATTCATTTGGCGAGTTTTCATCAACAATCTTGGAGTGAGAGTTGAGAGAGATTTTCGCTCGATGCTTTTTAAGCACGCTCTCGAGCTTGATGTCACGTATTACAACAATCAAAAAACAGGTGCATTGATGTCGTATTTCAACAACGATCTCGAGGCGATTAAGAGCGCATTTACCGAAGGAATTATTTTCTTGATCGACGGTTTTGTCTTAGGAACCTTAGCGATAATCAAATTATTTCAAATAGACTGGAAACTCGCGCTGATCTCAGTTATTCCTCTCGCCCTGATGGGAATTTGTGCCGGTTTGATTGGAAAGGGAATATCCAAGCGCTACAAGAATCAATTGAATGCATTTGAAAAGATGTCCGACTTTTCACAGGAGAACTTTTCGGGCATATCTGTCATAAAAGCTTTTGTTCGCGAAGGTCACCAAATGCGCGTGTTTGCAAAGCACAACAAGAAGAACAAGGATACAAATATGGAATATCTAAAGCTATCCATTGCATTAGATACCATTATAGATCTTTTGATCTACACTGTTTTAATAGCGATCTTTCTCGGTGGTGGTTACTTTGCAATTTATCAACCGTCCTTCGATATTGGTACGCTGACTGAATTCTCAGGATATTTTGATTCGTTAATTTGGCCGATGATTGCCATTGCGTATCTTATAAACATTGTTTCTCAGTCCTATGCTTCTTTAAAGAAAGTTAACGAATTTTTAGATGCGAAAGTCATGCTTAAGGATATCCCAGTTGAAAAAGCAAAAGAACTTCCTGCGATATCTGGGGATATTATCTTTAAAGATTTTAACTTTCACTATCCCGATGGCGACACTCACGTTTTAAAAAATATAAACCTTCACATAAAAGCTGGAGAGAATATCGGAATTGTTGGTAAAACAGGTTCGGGAAAATCCACCTTTGTCAAAGTTTTATTGAAAATATACAACATTGAAAACGGAAAAATATTTTTCGATGGCAAGGACATCAATGAATGGCCTTCAAAGGTAATAAGAGACAACATTGGTTACGCGGCTCAAAACGCCTTCCTCTTTTCTGATTTGATTGAAAATAACATCACTTTTGGACGTACTAATGTAACCGAACAGGACATTATTAATGCTGCTGATTTTGCCAGCATAGATGGAGCGATAAGAAGATTCAAAGATGGATACCAAACTATTGTAGGAGAAAAGGGAACTACCTTGTCAGGCGGTCAGAGACAGAGAATTGCAATGGCTAGAGCAGTCATTAAAAATCCCCCTATTCTCATCCTCGACGACTCGGTTTCAGCTGTCGATTCGGAGACGGAGGCAACTATCTTAAGAAATATAAAACAACTGAGAAAAAACAAGACGACTTTCATCGTTTCCTCGCGTATTTCTTCTATTCAAAATGCTGATCACATTATCGTTATGAACGATGGTCAAATTGTTGGATACGGAACACACGACCAGCTGATGGAAAGCTGTCAACTCTATAGAATACTGGTAGAGTATCAAGCTCTAGAAGCGGAGGCTGCATAAAATGGAAAATCAATTTGAAGAGCAAGAATCTGATCAATTATCGACTTCAACCTTTTCGATTCTCAAGCAAATTAGCAAGTATATCAAGCCTCACTTATGGGCGTTTCTAACTGGTTTACTCTTTTATATTATCCTTGCTGGAGTCGAAGTAGTTTTACCACTTATCACTGGAGAGATTATCGATGTACTCGATGTTCCGAATCCGGAATATTTAACTATCGTCAAGTATTCAATCCTATTTGGCGTGGTTGTTTTGATGAACGGTTTCTTTAGATTTACCGGTTCTTTGTTGATTCAAAAAACAGCTCAAGAGGTGGTCTTTGAGTTAAGGAAAGACGTTTTTAAGAAGATTGAAAGTTTTTCTATCGGTCAAATTTCTGAGATGCCGATTGGAAAATGGGTTACGCGCGTTACCAACGACACCAACTCCGTTTTGACTTTCTTTTCCAATGTCTTAATATCTCTAATCTACAACGTAATCGTGCTTGTCATCATCATTTGTGCGGTTTTGATATCCAATTGGAAACTGGGCTTGATGCTTCTTGCTTTTCTTCCGATTGTATCGGTCGTATCTTTCGCCTTCGCGCGTTTCTCGAGAAAAAATTATCGTTCGGTTCGAAAAAATGTCTCTTCGATGAATGCTTTCTTATCTGAAAATTTATCAGCGATGAATACAATCCAGATCTTTAATCAGGAAGAAAATAAGAAGAAGGAATTTGAAAGTGTAAACGAAAAATTGAAACGTGCCAACTTCAAAGCTATTAACGTATACACTGTTTTTAGACCTTTGATTTTCCTGTTGTATTACGCAGCGATTTTTCTCGTATTTGCGGTTGGTCTCAAGTTTGTTGCTACCGGAGAAATGACTATAGGTGGGCTTTATGCCTTCTATCTATTGGCTGAGCGTTTCTTCTACCCGGTGCAATCAATTGCAAACTTGTTTAATCAAATTCAATCTGCACTAGCTGGAGCGGAGCGCGTATTGGGTATCTTGAACAAAGAGACAAAAGTTAAGAACTGTGACAATCCCATCGATTTAGGTCGAGCCAAGGGGAAGATTGAATTCCGCCACGTTTGGTTTGCCTACAAGGGCGAAGATTGGATACTCAAGGATATTTCATTTGTCGTTAATCCAGGAGATACAGTCGCTTTTGTCGGTGAAACTGGGGCAGGAAAGTCGACAATAATCAATCTAATGGTTAGAAATTACGATATTCAAAAGGGTCAAATTTTAATCGATGATATCGACATTAAAGATATTAGCCTTGAAAGTTTGCGAGGAAATATCGGACAGATGTTGCAAGATGTTTTCCTCTTCAGCGGAACAATCAAGTCAAATATCTCATTAGATAATCCGGAGATAGATGAAAAGGCGATTGTCGATTCCGCAAAATATGTCGGCGCTGACCGCTTCATTTCACGATTGGAAAACAAGTACGATCAAGAAGTTCTCGAAAATGGAAATAATTTCTCCTCTGGGGAAAGACAGTTGATTTCCTTTGCTAGAGTTGTTACTTATCATCCGCCAATTGTCGTCCTAGATGAAGCGACGAGCAATATCGACACTGAGACTGAAGTGATAATCCAAAACTCTTTGGAGAAAATCAAATCCATCGGAACGATGGTAATGGTTGCTCATCGTCTCTCTACTATTAAGCACGCGAGTCGCATCTATGTTATCGATGCTGGCAAGATTGTTGAGCAAGGAAGCCATCAAACATTATTGAAAAAGCGCGGAATATATTATACTTTATATAGAATGCAATCGATGAGAAAGAAAATCGATAATGCATAGGGAAGGAAAATAGATAAAATGAAAACTAGATCCATCAGACTTTATGACACTTATCAAGCAAAAGTTAGAGAATTTGTTCCAATCGAAGAAGGAAAAGTTTCCATCTATTACTGTGGCCCGACTGTTTACAATTACGTGCACATTGGAAATATGCGCCCTGTCGTCACTTTTGACCTTTTGGAAAGAGTTATGAAAGCCTGTGGATATGAAGTTCACATGATTTCTAATTACACCGACATCGACGATAAGATTATCAAGCGCGCCCTCGAAGAAAAAAAGTCTGAGAAGGAGCTCAGTGATTATTACATAAAAGCATACGAAGAAAATCTCAAAGGATTGAATATTTTACCTTTAGAGAATCATCCGCGCGTATCCAATTACATTCCGGAGATTGTCGACTTTATCTCGAAAATAATGGATAACGGATACGCTTATAAAGCGGGAGGAGATGTCTATTTCTCCGTGACCGATGATCCTGGATATGGAAAACTTTCAAAGATGAATGTCGATGACCTTATCAGCGGATCGCGCGTAGAAACCAACGAGGCAAAGAAGTCTCCGATGGACTTTGCCCTTTGGAAGGTTACCGATGACAAGGGAATAAAGTTTGATACAAAACTCGGATCAGGACGTCCTGGATGGCACACTGAATGCGTAGTAATGATCAATTCGTATTTCAAAAAACCGACAATCGATATTCACGGCGGTGGTTTTGACTTGAAATTCCCACATCACGAGAATGAAAATGCTCAAAGTTGGGCTTATTCTGGGAAAAATCTCGCAAATTATTGGATGCATGTTGGCTTTATTAATCTCAATAATGCGAAAATGTCGAAATCCCTTGGAAATATTGTCCTGGCTAAGGATGCAATTGAGAAGTATGGTGGAAATGTCATAAGATATTTATTCATTTCGACATATTATCGCTCTCCGATTAACTTTTCTTCTGAAGCGGTCGAAACTGCTCGTGTTGAAGTTGAAAAGCTGAAAAAATTCAGCGACTCTTTCCAAGTTAAATTCGCTCTAAATGGACTGGAACCAAGCGACGGTATTAACAGTGAGGAATTTGATGAATTTCTCGGATATCTTGCAGATGATCTAAATGTCGCTAATGCTATTACTGTTCTTGACAAGGTGATTAAAGAAGGAAATAAAGCTTTGCGAAACTCAAGAACTTCGAGTGAAGAATTGTTTAAGTGCTATAATACTTTTAACAAGATGATTGACACGCTTGGATTAAAATTTGAGCGCAAAGTCGTGAGTGAAGAAGATAAAAAAATATATGATGATTACTTAGCAGCTAAGAAGGAACGAAATTTTGATAAGTCCGATAAGTTGCGTGAAAAACTAATCGAAAGAAAAATATTGTAAAGGAGCATAGTATGGAAGCATTGAGAGACTTGTTTGTTAGCGGTGGTGAAGCATCGCGAGTGGGATATACTGCAATAGTACTGATTATTTCAACGATACTCAGTGGAATAATCGGATTGGAAAGAGAGTTTAACGGGCACACCGCTGGACTTAGAACTCACATCATCATCGGAGTATCAGCGACTGCTGTCGGTGTATTAGGAATGTATTACTCCGATGCCGGTCCTTTCATTTGGGCGGCGATGATACTTGGACTAGGATACATATCTGGATCTTCGGTTGCACAAACGGGAAAAGACGTCAAGGGAATAACCACATCATCAACGGTTTTTCTCACAGGTATTCTTGGATTAGTCATAGGTCTTGGCTATATTTATATGGCTCTATTTATTACAGCCATAGGTGTTATTGTACTCATTGCTTTGCAATATGTTGAAAATCGAACATCCAAGAGAACCCCTACCGTTTCCGTCTACGTTAATAACAAAATTAACGCGACTGATGACATAGTTAAAATCGCACAAAACTACGGTTTAACCATTCTCAGTATTTCTTCTAAAATTGTCAATTATAAAAACGAAGAAGTGATAAAGATATCTATTTGCTTTGCTAAAACTCCGAAAGGAACTTTGGAAGCATTCTCGGAAGAATTGGCAGGTGTTGTCAATTCGCTTAAGACTGAGGTTAAGGTTCCAAGAACACATTAAAAAAAATAATAATTTGTTAAAAATTCCCAATTTTATCAATAATAATACCGAATTTTTACAATTTGTCTTGACGAATAATTTACATTATTAATATCATTTGCTATGATAAATTTAGAGAGGAAAACACATGTCAGATATTATATATGGTCGAAATTCCGTGATAAGTGCACTAAGCGGAAACGACAAACCAAACAAGGTTTTACTTTCGAACAGGAATCCTGACAAACGCGTTTTGTCTCTTTGCCGAAAATTTAATATAAAACCCGAATCGGTGAATCCGCACGTCCTTGATAAAATAACCAAAGGCGCGAATCACCAAGGTGTCTTGGCATATGTTTCTGAATTCACTTATGAGGATTTTAATGAGATCTTAAATTTGACTAGAAACAAGGAAAATAGCCTTCTCCTGGTTTTAGATGGAGTTGAAGATCCCGTTAATTTCGGCTCTATGATTAGAACTGCCAGTTGCTTTGGAGTGGATGGGATAATCATTATGAAGCAAAGACAGGTGCAAGTAACGCCGGTAGTGAGAAAGATTTCGACAGGAGCTGAACAATTTGTTCCCATTTCTCGTGTTACGAACTTATCCAATTGTCTTAAGCGCTTAAAGGACGAGGGATATTGGATTGTAGCCGCTGATGGAGCGGGAAAGCAATATTACGATGACATCGACTATAATGGAAAAATCGCAATAATAATTGGCTCAGAGGGGCGCGGTATTTCTCGATTGGTCTTACAAAATAGTGATTATGTAGTCCGGATACCCATATCTGGACCAATTACATCCTTAAATGCTGCTATATCCGGTGCTTTGATGTTGGCTCAAGCAGTTACTTATCGTAGAAAAAATATAAAAAAATAGTTTTGTTCTTCAATGAAACTATTTTTTTAATCGAAAGATAGTTGATAAGGATGGACAATATGCAAAAAAACTTTATCGATTTTGACGATTCCAAATGTTATTTCGAAGAATACAAGGATGATAAGATTGAAGATTTGGTAATGAAAATCAACGATGGTTACAATTATGTACCATCTCCAAAAGAAGAACTGTATTTGCGCATTAATGATGCGATCGTCAAGCTAGCAAAGATTTATGAAAAGGAATATCACTCAATTGAAAATGACTGGGGTGAATTCTACTTTGCCATTGTGATTGCAACTGAAAAAGCAATTTGCTGGTACGACAGAGAGAAAGGGAATTTTCAACATTTTTGGCGAAAAATAGTTAAATACGAAAAAATAAGATTGCTTCGAAGTCGAAAAGCTTTCAAAAGAATACAAACTTCCAATGTCGTATTTGTTGGTCAATGCCAAGATTCATTGGCAGATTTAATGCTCTACCGCTTCGGCGAAAAAGATAATTATACTTCCTTTATAAAGGAATTATATGTTGATGAATTACTGGAAAAAGTTCTCGATTTTATTCAAAAAACATACGGCGAGAGAGATTATAAAATGCTTCTACTTTGGCTGAATTATTTTTCTCTAAATGAGATTGCTGAAAACCTTCAAGTAACGAAAAAATACATTCTAAGTCGATTGTATACAATTATAAATGCAATTCGTAGAAATCTCGATTGCAATGAATACGTTTAAAAAAACTCCTTGGATGTCCCAAGGAGTTTTTCATTGTTTCTAAATTAACTAAAATTTAGAGTCATCGAACTTATCTAAATATTCTTCAAGCACGGGCGTAATCTTTTCGATTGTTCCTTTGACCATGGGGCTAGGGATTCCACCCTTAGCAAGCAATTGTTTAAATGGATACTTTCCACCCAATTTGGTAAAGGTTAAGTATTTGTCGAAGGCTTTTTCATAGTTTTCTAGCGATTCGACAAAGAAAGAGAAAGCACAAACTTGTGCGATTGTATAATCGATATAGTAGAACGGATCCTGATAGATGTGCAACTGGCGCATCCAAAAACCACCTGAGGCCAAGAAATCATTTTCTCCCTCATATTTTAAGTGAGGTAAGTATTTCTTTTCAATCTTTCTCCATTCGGCTTTTCTCTCTTCGTGAGAAGCATTGGGATTAGCGTAGACGAAGTGTTGGAACTCATCGACACTTACACCGTAAGGAATGAAGCAAATTGCATCAACAAGGTGGCTGAATCGATATTTATCATCTTGGTCACCGAAGAATTTTTTCATCCAAGGATAGGCGAAGAATTCCATGGACATTGAGTGAATTTCACAACTTTCATATCCGGGAAATCTCAGGGAGGGATTTAAGAAATCTGCACAGAGATTTCCTTGCAATGAATGTCCAAATTCGTGAGTCAAGACATCGATATCGCCTTTTGTTCCGTTGAAGTTTGAAAAGATGAATGAAGATTTTAAGCTCGGAATGAACGATGTGTAACCACCAGGCACCTTACCTTCCTTAGATACTAAATCCATCATTTCGTGGTCATCCATGAAATTGAAGTGTTTGCTAGCAATTGGATTCATTTCCGCGTACATTTCTCTAGCTTTTTTAACCAATTCTTTTGGCGTTCCAATGGGAACGGGATTTCCGGATTTGAAAGCGACAGTATAGTCGTAATATTTAATGTCACTCAAACCTAATCTTTCGGCTTGGCGCTTGAACAATTTGTTAGATAGCGGAACGATATGATTATAGACTTCATCGCGATATTCTCGCACATCGCTTGCATTGTAATCTAAACGTCCCAAACGCAAATATCCGAGTTCAGTAAAATCTTTAAATCCTAGTTTTTTCGCAATGGTATCGCGAACCTTCACCAGTTTTCCGTAAAGTTCTCCAAGTTTTTTATCATTGTCAGCAAAGAATTTCCAATAAGCTTCATTGGCTTCTTTTCTCGTCTTGCGATCTTTTGATGAGCGGTAGGGTCCAATTTTAGTGATGGGCAACTTTTCACCGCGAAATTCCACCGTCGCTGATCCCATGATCTTATCGTACTCGGAAGCTAGAACATTTTCCTGCTGTAAATCCGGTATTATCTCTGGTTTAAATGTTTTCAAACTTGCTTCCAATTTTTGAAAGTAGTAGGAGCCAAATTCCGCTTCTAGTTCTTTTCTAAATTTTGAATTGAGTATCGCCATAGTGAATTCTTGACTATATTGCGAAAGTACGGGAAGCTTTTGATTGTATTCTTCGATGATATCCGAATAAAACTTATCGTTGGTATTTACAGTGTGACGAATACTTGCAATGTTGTAGTTGGACTCGATTTCATCCGACAATTTAAAGTCGTCATATACGATTTTAATCGCCTCTTCTGGAGTTTTAGCTGCTTTGAGCGCAGCGGTTTGAGACTTGGCTGTTTCAATCAGTTTGTCAAAGTCTGGTTTTTCAATTGTTACTTCTGAAAACTTATTAAATTTCATTTTAAGTCCTTTCTAATTATATTTATTCTTTAAGTAATTAATAAAAGCATCAGGTGAGAATTGTTTGTTGGTTATATCTTCAATCCACGATTTTGAATCGAGGTAGTTTGCCTTTTTAAATACGTTATTTGTCATCCAAGATATAATGGGTTTGAAGTTCCCCTCACTAACGAGTTTTCTAACATCCAACTCTTCTTGCATCTTTTCAAAATACATTGAATTGAAGGCGTTTCCCAAGGCGTAGCAAGGGAAGTATCCAAATCCGCTTGTCCAGTGGACGTCCTGCAGTATTCCTTCTCTATCACTTGTAGGTCTAATGCCTAAGTACTTCTCGTATAAATCGTTCCAAAGTTTAGGCAACTCCTCTACATCGACATTTTCATCGATGATTTTCTTTTCGAGCTCATAGCGAATTATGATGTGAAGAGTATAGGTGAATTCATCAGCATCTGTACGTATGAAGGTTGGACTTACGAAATTTATGGCTTCGTATAATTCTTCTTCACTGACATCAGCGAATATATCACCAAAAATTTGTTGGAAGTGAGGATAGATATAGTGGATAAACTCCTTCGAACGACCGATGATATTTTCAAAGAAACGAGAAACAGATTCGTGCATGCCCATACTCATGGAGTTATCGATGTAGTAATCATAACTCTCAGCAGGTTGGCACTGACCGAATATTGCGTGTCCACCTTCGTGAATTACTGCGAACATATTTGAAACACAATTATTCAAGTAATAGTGAGTCGTAACGCGATTATCGTCGATAGCGAGCGTTTCCGTAAAAGGATGTTCAGTGGTAGTAAGACTGCCGCGATTAAAGTCGAACCCTATTGTTTTCAAGAGAAAATTCGAGAATTTTTCCTGAAGGTGAAGGGGGACTGGACGCGACAAGAAGTCTGTTCTTACCTTTTTATTCTTTTCGACTACTTCTGGCAATTTCTTGATAAGATATTCCTTGACTGTGTTAAAGAATTTGTCGTAATCTTGCTCTTTCATTCCTCTTTCATAAAGGGAGATAAGGTTATTGTAAGGAACTGGATCTTTTTCATCCAATAAGCTTATTTTTTTCTTTTCGAGTTCTATGATCTTTTTTAGATATGGAGAATAAATCGAAAAATCATTTTTCTCCTTAGCTTTTAGCCAATAGATATACGCCTTATTTTGTGCTTGATTAATCTCATCTTGCAATTGGGGAGTAATATTTTTGGTTCGTAGATAGTCTCGATGTAGGGATTTTATAAGTTCCTGTTCCATCGGTTTGAGCTGATCTAAGTTTTTGTAGCAATATTCGCTTGCTTCCGTGAATTTTGGATCTTTTATCAAGTCGAAGATTAAGCTGGAAATGTAATTGTTAGTGTTACCTTGATTTTCCTTCGCGTCTTTTGGACAAATTGTTGATAAATCAAAATAAATAATTTTGTTTGCATGAGTCAACAACTTTATCTTCTTTAGCGATGAATATAAAAAATCCAAATTGGTTTGTAATTCTGACATGTGTGTAACTTCCTTTCTATTTTCTCTCGTTAAATTCATGATAAGTTAAATATAGCACAATTAAAGAAATATGTATAATATTAACTTATTATCTAAAAAGTGGAAAAAACATTTGATTTTTTTTAAAAATTTAATAAAATATAATTTACACAAATATATTGCATATATATAGCATATATACGAAAATGCGACTAAAAACGCTATTGATATTTTATTTACTTTTGTTATAATCAATAAACGTTAAATATTTTAATATATTACAAGGAGTCAAATAATATGAAATTAACTGAAGGAAGTTTTGAAATATTAAAGAAAAGGCTTGCAAAAGCGATGGAGGATGATACAGAGATTATCAACGAAATCGAAGAAGCGAGAAAGCAAGGTGACCTTTCTGAAAATGCAGATTATTCTGCCGCAATGGAAAAGAAGAGAAGCAACGATGCGTTGATTAGAGACCTTAGAAAACAGGTTGAGAACGCAGAGGTTGTTGGAAATCCAACTGATAATTCTGTTGTTGCAATCAACACAATAGTCAAAGTTTTAAAATTGAAGAACAATGTCGAAAAAACATATCAAATTGGAGATCCAATCAACACCAACCCAGATGTCGGTATTATTTCTGAACATTCGCCTTTGGGGCAAGCGTTGTCCGGCCACAAGATTGGTGACGTTGTCAACATCCAATGCCGAGTTCCATACGCAGTGAAAATTATCGATATAAAGACTATCGACTAAATTTATCTAAATTCCTCCTCTGAAATCTATACATATAGATGAGGAGGTTTTTTATGTATAAGGTAATTGTAATTGCAGTAATAATAACGATTATCAGCTTGTTCGTTATGACAAAAATTGATCCAGGATACACGACTAACACGGTTAATGGAGTCAGCACTTCAATCGTGTCTGAAGACTTTGTTCAAGTTGGTATCACAGGTCAAATAATCCATCCTGGTGAATATGAGATAAACCCTTCTTACACTTTGAAGGACTTAATTGATATGGCAGGAGGTGTAACCGAAAATGCTGACCCAAAATCTTACACTCCTTCCTTAGTAATTGGCAGCAGGTCCGCTTTTTATATCTCTAAGAAGGCCGAGATTCCCGAGACAATAGTGACTACAGATATTGCAAAGGTCAATATAAATACAGCAGATGAAGATAGTTTAAATGAAATTGGCTTCAACACCGCGCAATCAGCGGCTATAGTTGAGTACCGTGAAGAAAACGGTGATTTTCAAGCTTTGGAAGATATCATGCTCGTCAGTGGAATCGGAGAAAAGACATACTTGTCTGTCCGAGATAAAATTTGTTTGATGTGAATATTTTTTGGAAATTCACCTGCCTTGCTTTGACCTTAATATTTTTTACTCATTCTTTCAACCTGATATCGCTATTCTTTCTTGTGGTAATAATCGCTTGTGAAATGTGGAAAAATCGCAGATTTGGGCTTGATTTATTGATGGTAGTTCTAACTGGGACTCTGCTTTTTTACAGTGTTAAAAAGCAGTATTCCGGCAACTTAGATGCAGTTGGTATCATTGTAAAATCAAAGGAAAACTACTTGTTGGTTCGGACTTTTAAGTCGACGTTTTACATTAGAAACAAAGATAATATTTACGAAGTGGGAGATATAATTCACTTTAGTGGAAAATGCGCTGATTTAGCTTTTTTTCACTATCAGGAGAGTTTTAATTTTGCGAAATATTTGAACTCATATGGGGCGTTTACCGAAATTGAAAACGCTAAAATTTCTTCGATTTTTTGTAATCCAATTCGTTTACGAATGTGGAAAAACACACTTTTAAGCGGATATTCTGATGAAGCTAAGTCAATTGTTGCTTCGATGATATTTAAAGAATCGGCATCGGGAAGTCAAACTTACGAAATCGCAAATGATTTGGGTATAGGGTATCTTTTATCAGCTAGCAATATTCACATAAGTTTTTTATTTTACGTTTTTTCTCATTTTGCAAAACGAAAGTTGCAAGAAAAAAAGATCTATAGATGCTGCTCTGCATTTTTGGTATTAATATACATTTTTTCTGAGTTTTCAATATCAATTGCAAGAATACTTCTAATGTATTTGTTGTCACAGGTGTCTGCGTTAAATTCGAAATGGAAATTCAACTATGTTGAGAGACTGAGTTTAAGCGGAATCATCATTTTGTTCTTTCATCCATTCTACGTATTAAATATAGGATTTTATTATATCTTTCCTACCTTGATTATGTTCTCTTTTATTCTAAATTCATTTAAAAAACGTGAAAAATATAAAAGGTTAAAAATATCCTTTGTCTTTTTTATTTTAATGTTGCCTTACCAAATGCTTATCGATCATTCATTCAATCTCCTTTCTGTGTTTTTCCAAGCACTAAGTGCTCCACTTTTTAGCGTTATCTATCTCTTTGACCTTCTCGTCTTTTTTGGGGAAGTAACTCGCCCTTTCATAGAAATATTAAATACTGCAGTAGCGAGTTTATTAAACAAAATTCCAAATGTACAACTTGTTGTTCCAGTAGGGAATTATTCCTATATTGATGCTTTAATATATTTCTCATTAATATTGTTAATCCTAGAATTTCATGAACTAAATTTAAGGATTCCTAAGCGAGTGGCTGTTTTATGCTTTATTTCAACTTTAATATTCAATGTTCTTCCTAATTTCAAAGATTACTACGAAGTTCACTTCATCGATGTGGGACAAGGTGATTCCACATTGATTAGATATAAAGACAAAAATTTTTTAATAGATACTGGCGGCTCTTTATATGTTGATTTAGCGAAGGAATGTCTCATACCTTATTTCCACAAATTAAAGATTAATAAGATAGATTGCCTTTTGACAACTCACGATGACTATGATCACGTTGGGGCAATGGAATCTCTTCTCGCTAATTTTCAAGTTGAGCAAATAAATCGTGGCGGTAATCAATTGAAAATGCAATTTGACGATTTCTATATCCAGGATTTAAACATCTTTAAAGATTGGTCGAATCAAGATACAAATTACACTTCAGCAGTTTATTATTTTCAAATATTTCAAACCAAATTCCTCATTATGGGAGATGCTCCAATCGAAATAGAAAAGAAACTTATAAAACAATATCCTGAATTAGACTGTGATGTTTTGAAGGTTGGACACCATGGATCCGCGACGTCATCTTGCCTAGAGTTCTTAATGCATGTGTCTCCCGATTTGGCAATTATATCATGCGGATACAACAACATTTATCACCATCCTAATCAAGCAGTTTTAGACAATTTAAACCTCTTGGATATCCCGTACATTAGAACAGATATCTCTTCTACCTATATTTATAATATAAGTGCTTGATAACTACATATTTAATCTAAAAAATCTTTTCTAATACTCTTGCATTTATAAATATTCTATGCTAATCTATCTAAGCGATAAAAAGTGCTCAGTTAGCTCAGCGGTAGAGCTATCGGCTGTTAACCGATCGGTCGTAGGTTCGAGCCCTACACTGAGCGCCATCGCTTTAATTGGCCTATTGGAGAAGTGGCTTAACTCACATGCCTTTCACGCATGCATTCATGGGTTCGAATCCCGTAT
>Ga0172378_10002729_pt1 | contig 16578 bp, 11 predicted proteins | sample GrowelOW332metaG_FD_119755 | JGI IMG/M metagenome (GOLD analysis project Ga0172378, IMG submission 119755) | Groundwater microbial communities from an aquifer near a municipal landfill in Southern Ontario, Canada - Pumphouse #3_1 metaG | ecosystem: Environmental > Aquatic > Deep subsurface >... | reverse complement strand
TCATTAACCAACCTCGTTCTTCCAGAAAGCATAACTTCTATTGGAGAAAAAGCATTCGACAACTGTAAATCATTAACTGAAATCACCATTCCGGAAAATGTCACTACTATCGGCAGGGGAGCTTTCAAAGGATGTTCGGGTCTGACTCAAATAACTATCCCTAAAAATGTCAGTTCGATAGGTAGCGATGTCTTCTCCAAATGTACCTTATTGACTCAGATTTCTGTTGATCCGGATAATTCTTATTTCCTTTCCATTGATGGAGTTCTATTCACTAAAGATAAAAAAGAATTAATAACCTATCCGGTTGGAAAAACATCAACCGAATATTCCGTTCCCGAAACCACAACTTCTATTATTGATTTTGCTTTTTCCGCCTGTAAATATCTGACCAAAATCATCCTTCCAGAAAATCTGACTTCTATTGGTTGTGGTGCATTTTGCAATTGCGAATCCCTGACTGAAATCAATATTCCGGATAAAGTGACTATTATCAATGAATCAACATTCTATGTCTGTACTTCACTAGCTGAGATCATCATTCCCGATAATGTCACCATGATTGATGATTTTGCCTTTAACGAATGTACATCACTGACATCAATTAACATTCCGAAAAACGTTGAATCTCTTGGCTTTGCCGTATTCAATGATTGCCCTTCTTTAACTCAGATTACAGTTAATCCAGATAACTTAAATTTCTGTGCCGTTGATGGTATTCTCTTCAATAAAGATAAAACTAAACTGATTAAATATCCAGAAGGAAAAGAGATTACCCAATATGTCATTCCTGATTTTGTCACTTTTATTGGAAGCTATGCTTTCTCCGAATTCACCTCTTCTTCCTCAGTAATCATTCACAAAATGGTAACGACAATTTAAGATGAAGCCTTCTACGAAAACACTTCATTCACTATCTACAGTGAAGCCCCATCCTTCCCAGAGAACTGGAGCAGCTATTGGAATATAGAAAGTGGAACTGCTTATTGGTATAGTGAGGATGAACCAACAAAAACAGGTAAATACTGGCATTATGTTGATAATGTTCCGGTAATTTGGTAAAAAGCAATTTGTAAATCAAGAATAGACACGAATCAAAAGAAGCCTCATATCAAGTTTCAAATTTGAATACTGATTGATAAGTGATTAAAAAAAACGAGACTTAATTATTTTTCTATTTTCATCATTTTCGATAACACTTGAAAGCAAATCCATATTATCATTTGAAATTCTTACATTAATCTTTTAAGCATCCAATTGAAATAACATAAACACCATCATCACGTTTATATCCATATTGCCCACCAGTAATAACAATTTTTAAATCAGGCAATCTCATTTGAATATCATTGCTTTTATTATGACTTTTTATTAACCTTTCAAGTTCACATAGATTCTTTGCCCTCATTTCAATCTCTTTTGAGCCAAGTTTAAATTCAATAAGAGCAAATCTATCTTCATCTAAATGAAGAACCCCATCTGCTTCTAATTCATATTTTTCATGATAATAGTAAGGGGCTCCACCTCTCATATTAGTGAATATAGATTAAAATAATTATTCCTTGAAGTCTATGAGCAGTTATATGAAGTAAGAGAATCAGTAATTGATGACTTTGAAAACATTAAAGATATTTTATAAAAACAACTGATAATGTCAAATTAGAAGGCATACAACATGAAATGGGGCCACTAACTACTACAGGAAGTATGAAGAAAAATATCATGCACTTCTTTTAGAAAACGAAAAAAAGAGAGCCCAAAATATTGAGCTCTCCAGATTCATAAACATATCCATTCTTATATTCCATTTACTTTTCCTCATATGTAGGTTGCCATAAAGCAAAAACATTTAATTGTTTTTCATCACGAATATAGAATCTATTACCTTCATTCAAGGTAGCAATCTTTTTCATTTTTTCTCCACTTAAGTCAAAATCAAAAATATTGAAATTATCTTTAATATGCTCTTCATTTTTAGATCCTGGGATAACTATGAATCCCATTTGAATATGCCACTTCAAAGCAATTTGAGCAGGAGTCTTCTGATGTACACTAGCTATTTCTTTTATAACTGGTTCATTTAATAATTTTTGAGTATTTCCTTTTCCACCAAGTGGATACCATGACATAATACGAATATTCTTTTCATCTATAATTTTTCTTAATTCATCTTGAGGGAAATAAGGATGACATTCAACTTGGATTACTTGTGGTACTATTTCACACATTTTTAGTAACTCTTCAATATATTCACCCTCAAAATTAGAAATACCAATTGCCTTGATTTTACCTTCTTTATAGGCTTTCTCTAGCATCTTGTATCCAGCCTTCCAGTTTCCAGCTGGTTGATGTAAAAATAATAAATCAATATAATCTAAATTTAATCTTTCAAGAGTTTCATCAATGGCATTTTCATTTTCGTATTCAATAGGCCAAAGCTTAGTAGATACAAATATTTCTTCTCGTTTAATACCTGAAGCAATAATTCCTCTTCCTACTGCTCTTTCGTTCATGTATGCATTAGCGGTATCAATAAGACGATATCCGTCTTTAAGTGCTACTTTAACGCTGTTTTCTGCATCTTTTGGCTCTAATAAGAATGTACCAATACCAATTGATGGCATTTTAATTCCATTATTTAAAACAAATTCTTTCATATTATTTCACCCATTCCTTTACTTTAATAATTGTTGATAAATCTTTATCTTTACGTCCTTGAATAGCAAGGCCAGGCATTACATTACCATCAACACATTTTTTCTTTAACACACTTACACAGTTACCAAGTCCACTGCCTTCATGAGTAGTAAATGGTTTAATAATCTTTCCTTTAAAATCTAATCTATCAAGTTCAGAATAGATTTCATATGGATATTCACCCCAGTATACTGGACCGCCAATATAGATAACATCATATGAAGAAACATTATCTAAGTATTTTACTAATTCTGGTCGAACATTTTGTTTTTGATAAACTTTTGCTTCATCACAACATTTAGAGTAATTTTTAGAATATGGAATAACTCCCACACATTTAAATAAATCAGCACCCGTTTCTTTTTGAATTAATTCAGCTACTATTTCAGTATTACCTTTAGTAATATTTCCAACAGCATAATTCTCATCACATCTAGAAAAATAAATAACTAAGCTTTTCATTTTACATAAACCCTCCTATAATGACACTGTGTCAATACATATAGTATATTATCAAATTGACACTATGTCAATAGTGCTGTATAATTATTTTACCTAGAGGTGATTATCCATGAAGCGAGCATGTACAGAAGAACAAATAAACGAAAGAAAGAAAGAAATTATATCAATAGTAAATACCATGTTTGATACAGTGGATTATCAAGATATTTCGATGAAAACAATCAGCGAAAAAATTTCTATTGCTCGTTCTTCTTTATATTGTTATTACAATTCCAAAGAAGAAATCATGTTAGATATTATTAGAGATGATTATATTCATTTCTTAAACCAAATTATTAGTTCGTTTAACAAAGAGAATAGCATCGAAGAATTAAGCAAGGATTTAGCCAATTGCTATCTTGGTCATATGAGATTATTAAAAATTATATCCATTTATTTGGTTGATATTGAGATTCATTCATCATTAGAAAAAGTTATCGTATTCAAAAGCAACTTTGTTAAAATATTCAAAGACTTTGATGATGCTATCAATTCTAGATTTCAAACAGCTTCTTCTCAAGACAAACTAAACCTATCACATTCATTAGTTATGTTAACTCATAGTTTATATCCTGCTATTAATCCACTTGAAAAGCAAGTTGAAGCAATGAAAGCTGTAGGAATGAATACAGTAAACGACAAATATGCTTATATCTATAATTATTTAATGTTTATTCTAAAACAATTATAATCTATAATATTTTTTTATTTTAAAACGACAACACTCTCAAACCCTTTTATTTATCTGATGGTTTTTTATATGATGATAGAAGTTTATAATTCTATCGTTTAACATTTTCTCAATAATTTAACGGAATTTATAAACCGTTAATTTATTACTTCTATTCATTTATTACAATTACACACCCTAAGCGTAAAAGTATTAAATATGGTCAAAATAGTATTTAATGTCAGGAATCAAACTCCTAAAACACAAAAAAAGTAATACATTTTACTGTATTACTTATGTTTTTATAATGGTGGCGGGGGCAGGATTTGAACCTACGGCCTCCAGGTTATGGGCCTGACGAGCTACCACTGCTCTACCCCGCGATATATAGCTCTATTAATATAGTAACATTTGTCAGAAATTTCAAGAGCAACTTAATAAATATACCTTGATAATGATTGAAAAGCAAGATAAACTTGCTAAAATAGATAGATTATAGAATTTATGAAAGCATTAATTATTATCAATAGCTTCTCCGATAATCCTAATAACAGCCACAAAGCCAGGAGAATCAAAGAAGAATTAAGCAATCGAGGCATTGACTGTGACATAAAGAAAGCAGTCAGTTTTCTGCCCTCAACAAACGGAAATCAAATCTCCTTTCCGAATCTATCGGATTATTCTTTTGCTATTGATCTAGACAAAGATTCCTATCTGGCTGATGCTCTTGATGAAAAGCTGCCTTTATTCAACAGTGCCAAGTCTTTGCATCTCAGTGACGATAAAATGACAACCATTCTGGCTTTGAAAGGCCAGGGTATCATTACTCCTCTTACGATACCAGCACCTCTATGCTATGTCAGTAATCCACCTCAGGAGGAAATATCCGAATTCCTGAACCAGGTAGAAGCTCAGCTCTCCTATCCCTTAGTCTTTAAAGAAAACCATGGTTCCATGGGAAGACAGGTAAAACTGATCAGAAACAGATCAGAATTAGAAGAAAACTATTATTCACATATTTCCGTTCCTCATCTCTATGAAGAATTCCTTTCCAAGCACCAGGGACATGATTACCGGGTCATGGTTATCGGTTCTAAGGTGGTTGCCGTCATGGAAAGAGTCAACCTGAATGATTTCCGAAGCAACATCGCTCTGGGAGGAAAAGGCTATGATGCCACTGACACCCTGCCTGAATCATTTAAAAAGGTTGCCATCAAAGCCTGTAAGATCCTTGACCTAGATTATGCCGGAATTGATATCGCTATGTCTGATAATGATTCTCCTATCTTCATTGAAGCTAACGGCAATGCCTTCTTCACTGAAATTGAAAAAGTCACCGGTGTGAATATCACTTCCCTGCTTATCAATAATATTCTAGAAAAAATCAGCAAATAAAAAACTGTGAACAGATATTCTCCGTTCACAGTTTTCATTTTAAGCAATATCTTCAGTCAGAATCTTGGTCATTTCATCCGTTCTTTTATTCTTCAGTTCACGGGCAAGCTTTCGTTTGCGACGGTCATTAAGAATCTGTCTTTTTCGGATTTTGGAGAAAATATAAAAACCGATTAATCCGACAATAGACACACAGATAAGAATGTAAGCCCAAAGAGGAAGGTTAGTGTTCTTGACATTTTCCCACATCTTTAGAAGACTGTCTGTCTGATTACCGAAATCAGCCATGATGCATAAGCCAGGAAGTAAGGAAGAATCCGGATACTGAGTATCAAACTGGCGGTTCTTACAGTCAGCAGTGATACAGAAGGTAACACTATCATTAGAATATTCATCCAGGGTTCCGGAGAAGAAATAGGAGATATCCTTAACATAGTAGGAAGACTCTAATTCTTCATCATCAAGAGAGGCAATATCAGAAGAATTAACCAGAGTGTATTCTTCAATGACTGATTCATCAATTCCGCCGTCTCCGTCATTCATTTCTTCATCCCAACGCATGTCATACCAAGAAAGAATCAATGAAAGGACATCATAACCGCCAATAACGGAAGTATATCCGATATATTCCATATTTTGAGCAACATTGACCGGATCTGAGATGAAATCAACGAATTCCTGAGCCAGAGCCTTCTGCTTGACATTCTTAGGAATAACCCAGCCATCAAACCAGATGTTGGCTCCGTTATCCGGAAGAGCGTACTTCAATACAGTAGGAACATAACCGGAAACTTCAGCATTCTTCTCATTGTTTTCATCAGCTAAATCCATGGCGTAAGCAGCGTCACCTGACCAAGCAACGTTAATAGCAAAGACATCTCCCTTAGCCATATCTGTTTTACCGGAATCAACTTCGAAACCAAAAGAATTATCCTTCAGTTCATTTAATTCAGCTTCAACTCTATCTAATGTCACATTATCACAAAGATTGAAAATGGTATTAGCTTTTTCGTTATATTCTTCGGCTGAATAGATACCGTTATCATATTTAGTCTTAAGAGTCTCAAAGCCTTCATATGAGACATCACCGATTTCAAAGTCGGAATTATAGGCTTTCATGATGCCGACAGCATAGGTATCTCTCATACTATCCTTGATGGAAAGCAGAGTCTCATACTTTGAATTCCATAAGGAAAGCCAAGAAGTCATATCTTCATCCATTTCTTCAGCTGTGATGCCTCGGGAAGTAACACCTGGGAAATTATTGTTGTAAAGAATTCCTAAGGTTCCCCACATATAGCCTCTGGCATACTTATTGACTAAGCCTTCCTGACCATTGACGGAAATTGATCCCATTTTTTCGGAAACAAATGGAGAAACATATTTATCATAGTTAGGAGTTGAATCTTCATCGTATTCAACAATTAAGTCTTCCTTAATCATTTTCTGAATGATGTAGTCAGAAGGACAAACAATATCATAGGTAGCTTTTCCGGTCTTCAGTTCTGAAAGCATAGTTTCATTGGTATCAAAAGTGGAATAGGCAACATAGACATTCTGTCCTAACTCTTCCAGACAGTAATCCTGAAATTGGGAGACCAGGCCTTTTTCAATGTTTCCGTCTTCATCTACCTCATCTTCAGCAATATAGTCATCAGAATTATAGACACTTAAAGTGACCTGAGGAAGATTCAGGGCGTAGAGCCTATTGGCCTGTTTCTGAGAAACAGTGGCTACACCCATGGAATCAGATCCGATAAGAAGTGCCACACTGATAATGGCAAAAGACTTTTTTAAAGAATTTCGGTTCATTAGCTTGCTCTCCTTCTCTTATGTCCGGAGCCTAAAAGAGTTCTGCTCTTCTTAGCCTGAACATTGACATAGATCGAATAACTGACAACGATTACCAGAACAATAAGGAAAATGATTGTAGTCAAGGCTCTCATTTCCGGAGGAACAGTACCCTTCTTGATTTTTGCCTGAACGAGAGTTGAAAGAGTTTCAATCTGAGATTGTCCGGAAAGAAGTCCGCTGCCTCTGGTAAAGGCTGTGACAATAAAGTCATCCAGAGAAAGGGTGAAACTGAGAAGAAGACCGGAAAGAATGCCGGGAATGATCTGAGGAATGACAACTTTATGGATAGCCTTAGTCGGAGAACAGCCTAGATCAAGGCTAGCCTCATATAAGGCAGGGTCCATCTGAACTAGCTTAGGCTTGACATTGAGATAAACAAAGGGAACAGCTAAGACACAGTGACCGGCCAAGAGAGTCCAAAAAGAGAAGATTGATTCGCCACCGAAGAAATGCTGACCAACGAAAACAAACATAACAGTAAGAGACATAGCCATAACAATTTCGGCATTGACAACCGGAATCTGATTGATGTTTTCAACCAAGGTTCTGAAGCCTTTTCGGCAGTAATAGATACCGATAGCACCCAGGGTTCCAATGACCGTTGAAAGCAAAGCCGAGATAGAAGCCAGGATTAAGGTATTTCCTAAAGCCACAAGAATTTCCTTATTGCTGAAAAGATCTTTATAGAGTTCAAAAGAGAAACCGGTCCACTGACCCGTAATACGGCTGTCAGTGAACGAATAGGCAATAAGATAGAAGATTGGCAGATAGATGATCAGCAGAATGAGGTAGACATAGATATAAGCAAATACTTTTTTCTTTACCATGCTGCACCTCCCTTTTCAGATTCACGCTGGAATTTCTTAGTAGCAAACATCGAAACAAAAATAATAATCAACATAATAAGTGACATGAATGATCCGCTATTCCAATCGGAATTTGAGAAGCTTAAATAGATGGAGTTTCCGAAAAGCATAATTTTTCCTTCACTGAGAGTATCAGAGATAACATAGGAAGAAATAGTTGGCATAAATACCATCATTGCAGCAGAAACAATTCCAGGCATAGCCTGAGGGATGATAGACTTAGTGAAAGTCTTCAGAGGGTTGCAGCCTAAATCTTTGGCTGCCTCAATCTGAGAATTGTCCAGCTTAAGCATGGTTGAATAAAGCGGAAGAATCGTAAACGGAATATAGTTAAGAACCATACCAACCATTGTGCAGAATAACGGATGCTGACCCGTAGTGGTTCCAAACCATTTCAGAACAATAGAGAGCAATTCTCTCAAAGCACCGGTTCTCAGAACAAAGTTAATCCACATTGGCATAACAAAGAGCATAACCAAGACATAGTTCTTATTGAATTTCGGATTGGCAAGAATATAAGCCAAAGGGAAACTGATCAGAAGACAGAGGACAGTATTGAAGATTCCGATGAGAAGAGAAACCAGAAGAACATTGAGCTTAGTAGTAGAAGTAAAGAAATCGACAATGGCCGACATGGAGAAATTTCCGTCAGCATCACTGAAGGCATAGAAAACAATAAAGAAAATCGGAATCAGAACGAACAGAAGAAGAAAAACAACAAAAGGGAGCGAAAGTCCTTTTCTGAAGGTTTTATATTTCATAGTCTTCAATGTCTCCTTGTAGCTTCAGAACGATGGAGTTCTTGTCGATATTGATACCGACAACATCACCAGGGTTGAAAGTATACGGGGTTGAAACAAAGAAGTCTTCTTCATCCTGACTTCTGACCAAAACCAGATAATGGTCACCTTTATAAACGGAATTGATGACTTCACCTGAATCCTTGGATTCACTGGTATCATCAGAGATTGAGAAAGACTGGGGAGGAACCGAAGCAACAACTTCAGCATCAGCAAAATCATATTTCTTGTTTCCGAAGATAACTAATCCATCTTCATCAACCTTGGATTCAGGAATCAGCTTGGATAAATCACATTCAAAGGGCTTATCATCGATATAGACACAATGGTCTTTTCCGATGTAGGCATCCTCATAAACATTAAGATCATCTTTTCGGGCCATGACATGAATGCCATTAGGTCTGATCTGAATATAGATGGGCTGAGTTTCATCATAAGAATTGATGGACTGAGAAGTGACTTCATTATGTCCGACCATGATAACATACTGATAATGGATGCCCTTAAAGACCTTCTGAGCAATCTTGCCCTTGATATAGCCATCCTTGGGTTCCTGGGAATAATGAATATCCTCCGGTCTGACAACAGCATCAACATGAGCGTTAAGCGGGAACTCATCTAGACAATCCCAAGTGGCATTGAGGAACTTAATTTTCTTAGGTCCGACCATAGTGGCATTGAAGATATTGGATGAACCGATGAAGTCGGCAACAAAGGCGTTATTAGGTTCATTATAGATGCTTTCAGGAGCACCTTCCTGCTGAATGATGCCATCATTAAGAACAATGATAGTATCAGACATAGTTAAGGCTTCTTCCTGATCATGGGTAACATAAATAAAGGTGATTCCTAAACGCTTATGCATATCCTTGAGTTCCAGCTGCATATCTTTTCTCATCTTCAGATCAAGAGCGCCTAAAGGCTCATCAAGAAGCAGAATCTGTGGTTCACAGATAATAGCTCTAGCGATAGCAACTCGCTGCTGCTGACCGCCGGAAAGAGTGGAAATATCACGATCTTCCAATTCATCCAAGTCAACAATGTTCAAAGCCTTGACGACTTTCTCATCAATTTCCTTTTCAGTGAGCTTTTTAGTGGTAAAGCTAGGCTTAGGATTATTCAGAACATCATCGATTCGAGCCTGAATATCTTCTACTCTCTTAGCTTTCTCTTCAGCATCAATAATCTTATCAGCCTTAATTCTCTTAAGCTGATCTTTATAATAATGAAGATCTTCCTTAGAAATCTTTAAAACCGGATTTCCTTTTTCATCAAGAACAGGAACAGGAATTTTCTTATTTCTTAAACCAAAAGCAACATTTTCATAAACATCAAGATTCGGAAAAAGGGCATAATGCTGAAAAACAGTATTAATCGGTCTTTTATAAGGAGGAACGGCAGTGATATCTCTTCCATTGAGCAGAATATCACCAGAGGTCGGAGTTTCGAATCCGGCAATCATACGAAGAGTGGTTGACTTACCACATCCTGACGGTCCCAACAAAGTAACAAACTCGCCTTTTCGAATTTTGAGATTCATCTTATCAATGACGGTCTCGCTGTCAAAAATCTTGGTTACATTCTTCAATTCGATAATGTAATCTGATTTTTCTGTCAAATCTTTGTTTTCCATGGTTTACCCCCTTTTTTAACGCTTAAAATAATATTTTATTTTGAATAAAAATACAACAAAAATTTTAAATATTTTTTTGCTTACTTTTTTGATTTGAAAACATAAAAATAAAGATTTAAAGGTTTTGAAGACTTGACCATTGTTAAATATTGTCAAAATCAATCAAAATACGATTATACAAACTTAACTACAAAAGAAAAGTTGGCTTATTTTTCAAGTTAAAAAAATCAATCACTTTTTTAGTAAAAAAGCACACCAAAAAAGTCGTTAAAAAAATCAAACTTTTTTTTGCTCGTTTTTTTTGCTGTTTTTTAAGCTATTTTTAACAGCTTTTTTTAATTTAATTTTTTTGTGTTATGATTATCAATGGATTAAATAAAATGACAGAAAACTATTATCAGGCGTTTGTCTTCGATATGGACGGAACAATCTTAGATACCATCATCGACTTAGAAGAAAGTGTTAATCAGGCCCTAATTTCTTATGGCCTTAAAGCCCGAACAAAAGAAGAAATTATTTCCTTTATCGGCAATGGTTCCGACAAACTCATTAGACGGGCAATCGGTAAAGAAAACGAGAATCTCTTTTCGGTTGTCTTTGACTCCTACTATAACTACTATTCGCTTCATTTTTCCGATAAGACAACTGCCTATCCAGGAATTATTGAGGCCTTGAAATACGCAAAATCCCGTGGAATCAAACTTTTTGTCTATACCAACAAGCCAGATGCCGTTGCCAAGAAACTGGCTGATAAATGTTTCGGAAAGAACTTCTTTGAAAAGATAATCGGTATTCCTTTAGGGGGAGTCATCAAACCAGATCCTAAAGCCTATCTTGATGCTATCAAAGACTATCATTTTTCCTTAGATAGACAAGCATATTTTGGTGACAGTACCACTGATATTGAAACCAGCTATAACATTGGAATTAAAAATATGTACTCAGTATCATGGGGCTATCGCAGCATTGAATGTCTGAAAAATTTCAAATTAAAACCTAAAGCAATAATCAATAATGCCTACGAAATAATGGACGTTGTAAATTCCTTAAAATAGCTATATATTTCTACTTTTATTGTCCGTCATTCGTTAAAACAAATTATTTCATTTTGATAAGTTTTATTTCATTTTTGCCTATTTTTCTTATTTTAATAAAAAAATTAACACTTATCATGTATAATATTATTGGTTATATTATATGATGTTTATTACAGCAATTTACAACATAGGAGATTATTATGGATATTGATTATGCTGGGATTTCAGTTATTATCGAAAAATTAATTAATTCCTACTACCATAACAGAGACCTTGAAACCTTCCTTACCTGTGTAACCGATGATATTTCATATTTCGGAACTGAAAAAGACGAAGAAGTCTTCGGAAAAGAAAACCTTCGTAAACTTCTTGAAAAAGATATTTCAGCTTTCCCTGATAGCTTTGATATTTCCCTGGAAGAACCAAAAATAAAGGCTTATTCCGAAGATCATGTCATGGTTACCGTTATCGGCAAACAGGAATCCATCCCTTTTGTCATCTGTGGTTTTTCAATCCGTGCAACAGTTTCAATAATTAGAGAAAACGGAATTTGGTTAGTAGATAACATTCATATTTCCGTTCCTAATTCCGAAATGGAAAAATTTACTTTGGAAACTCAGCTGGCAGCAGAAAAAGCCAAAGAAGTCCTCTTACTAGATAAACTGCCTGGAGGAATATCCATAATTCATGTCATGAAGGATGGAAGACTGCCTTTAGAATATATTTCAGAAGGATTAACCCAAATCAGTGGCTATACCACCAAGGAATTCCTGGATTTATATGGTGATGATTCCTCCCAATGTATTTCAGAACGAGACAAGAATAAGCTTTTTGATTTCTTATCAAAAATCGATATTGCAAAAGATAATCAGATAAAATACGATTTCCATGTCATCTCCAAACAAGGAAAAGAAGTTCATCTGAATCTTCGCGCTTCAATCATTGCTCCGAAAGATAATAACCCTGATGAGTTATGTGTTCTTTATGCTGTTCAGACCTCCCTTTCCAATGAGGAAAAGAAAATCATGGCTGTACAAGAGAGAAACTCCTTTATCATCCGACATATTTGGATTGCTCTATATGACTGGCAGGAAGATCTGGGATTCTATTATTCCGAGGCTTTCAGCAAGTATGCTTTCAGTCAGTATTCAGTCGAAGATCTGCTTGATGACAGCATTCTCACTAAAGTAATCTATCCAGATGATTTACCCCTGATTGGAGAGTACCAGCTAGATTCCTCCAAGAATGAAAGATCACGCTCCTACACGGCCAGAATGCTAATGATTGATGGAACCTATCGTTGGACAGAAGTCTCCGCCTATCAGCTCTACAATGAAGAAGGAAAACTTATCAGATCCATGCGTACTTTTCGTGACGTCGAAGAGCGTTGGGAAGAAAAGAACAATGCCTTACGCAAAGCTTTGGATGAAGCTAGATCTGCCAACAAGACTAAGAACGAATTTTTTGCCCGAATGAGCCATGATATGAGAACACCATTGAACGGAATCATGGGTTCTGTATCTTTGGCTTTAGATAATCCTAATCTGCCAACAGATATCAAAGAAAATCTAGAAGACATCAGTTTTTCGGCTAAATTCCTTTACACTCTCATCAGTGATCTTTTAGACTTTTCCAAGCTTGAAAGTAATGATATGGTTCTCTATCCTGAGCCCTACCATTACTATGAGTTTGTTCATAACATGACTACTATGATTGAGCCTTTATGCCGAGAAAAGAACATTTCTCTGGATATGGGTGTCATTCCAAATCTCAATATTGCCATCATGGTTGATAAGCTTCGCTTCCAACAAATATTCTTCAACATCTTCTCAAATGCCGTCAAATATACTCCGGAAGGTGGGCATATCCGACATTACACAGTTATCAATCCTATTGATAAGACTCATGCTGAATGTACTTGTCATATTGTCGATGACGGAATCGGAATGGGTAAAGAATTTCAAAAACATCTTTTTGAAAAATACAAAGTTGAAAGAATCAACGATGATTCAGTTCAATCAACCGGATTAGGCTTAAGCATTGTCGCTCAGTTGGTGAAACTGATGAAAGGGGATATTGCTATTAAGAGTGAACCCGGAAAAGGCACTGATGTTTCAATTCATTTTGTTTTGGATGTCATTACCACTGATTTTGTTCAGCCAAAGGATAAAAAACCGATTTCGGGATTTGAAGCCATGGCTGGAAAAAGAGTTCTGCTCTTTGAAGACCACCCACTGAATGCCAAAATCGCAACAAAAATTCTTTCCAAATGGGGAGTCTCAGTTGATCATGCCGAAAATGGGGAGGTTGGTTTAACGATGTTTGAACAGTCTGCTCCTCACTACTATGATTTCATTCTGATGGATATCCGAATGCCAATCATGAATGGCTTGGAAGCTACTAAGGAAATACGAAGCCTTGATCGTGAAGACAGCAAAAACATCCCGATTTTAGCTATGACCGCCAATGCCTATCCGGAAGATATCAATGCTTCGCTGGCTGCTGGCATGAATGCTCATATCGCAAAACCAATCAATCCTGAAACCCTCTATAATGAATTAATGAAATTCTTCAAGTAGCTTTAAATCTTTAAGTTTAATAATAAAAAAGTTAAATCTGCGATATTTCTGAATATAAAACGGTTTTTTATTTATAATAATAATAAATAAAAAGGAAATTTCATGCCCAAAAAATTCAATGTCTTATCAGGACTAACCTCGTTATCGCTCTCTTTATTGGCTTTCAGCATCATTGGCAATACCATTGCTGACGAAAATGCTCCGACCCTAAATGATTTTTTTAAGGTGGAAACAACTAAAGTAATTGATAATGAAGCTGACCATGAGGCTGATACCCTTTATTACAAATCTTCTTATGGCGATAAAATCTATAGTGACAAAAATTTCCTATCCTTACGTGAGGACACTATCGAACAGACCAAAAATGAAATCAGGGAAGGTGCTGTCCTTTTATTCAATCCTGACAATATTCTTCCCTTCACCAATGTCAATAGAGTCACTCTGCTTGGGCATGCTAGCCTTGACCCCGTATATAAATCCAATTCAGCCGGAAACAAAGTCTACCCAACATCACGTGATTTAGTTACTCTGACCTCAGCTTTAGAGTCTCAGAATATTTCCGTAAATCCTCAGATGAACTTAGCTTTAGAAAAAGGAACCGCCGCCAGAGGTGTCCGTACAACAAATCTTGAAGGACCTTTTACTATTGCTAATGGCTCAGGTAAAGGGAACGAAGAGCCTTTATCATTCTATGAAAACAACAAAAAACTTTTCTCATCAGATTATAAAGATGCTTGTATCATAACTTTAGCAAGAGAAGCCAGTGAAGGCGTTGATATGATTATGGATGATGACGATGATGAGGGTGGCCAAACTGGAAAGATTTCCTCACTAGCCCTTCATAAGAACGAAAAAGATCTGTTAAAGTTCGCTCGGGAAAATTTCAGTAAAGTTGTTGTTCTTCTTAACTCACCTTATCAGTTAGAAACCGAAGAAATTAAGAAGTTTTCTGATGCCATTCTCTATATAGGCCAGCCCGGCCTTACCGGATTTGCCGGTGTTTCCGAAATTCTCGTTGGCAAAACCAATCCCAGCGGACATCTGACTGACACCTATGCTACCTCCTCACTTTCTAGCCCCGCTGTCATCAATTCCGGAACCAGGACTCAGACTTTCTCAAACTACGAAACAGTAATGAAGCCAACCTTAAAAAGCATGAATGCCAGTCATCTTTCTTTTCAGGCTGAGAACATTTATATCGGATATAAATATTATGAAACCCGCTACTATGATCAAGTCAGAAATCGTTTCAACGCTACTGATGCTGTCGGTTCCAGTAATGGAAACTCCTGGAATTATTCATCTGAAATTACTTTTCCTTTTGGATATGGGCTTAGCTATTCGGAATTTAAGCAAACCCTCGACTCAGTCACGGTCCAGGATGAATCGATTTTAGTCAAAGTTACTGTCACCAACATCGGAGAAAAAGCCGGAAAAAGTGTTGTTCAGCTTTACAGTCAGACTCCTTATGAAAACTATGAAATCAGCAACGGAGTCGAAAAGCCGGCTATTCAGTTAGCTGGTTTTAGTAAAACCCGCCTCCTTCAGCCTTTGGAAGAAGAGACTCTATCTATTACCATTGACCGTTACCTTCTAGCTTCCTATGATGAAAATAATGCCAAAGGATACATAGTCTCCGAAGGTGAGAATTATCTGTCATTAGGAAATGATGCCCATGATGCTTTGAATAACATTCTAAAATACCAAGGCTATAATTCACTATTTGATGAAGAAGGAAATCCTGTCTCAGCCAATCAGGAAAACGTCTACAGTTATCACACTGATTTTGATAAGGAAAAATATGCTCTCTCTTCAACAGGAGAAAAGGTAACCAACCAATTCACTGACTGTGACCTCAACACCTGGGTAAAGGATTCCGGAACCTATTTATCAAGACAAGACTGGAAGAAAACCTATCCAAATAAACCAACCACTGTGGATGCAACCGAAGAAATGATATTTGCTCTTAAAGGAAACACGTATGTCAAAAGCCCTGATGCTCCCAAAGCTTCAGAAATAAAAATCGGAGACAACATTGGGCTGAACCTTTGCAGCATGAAAGATATTGCCTATGATGATCCTCTATGGGACACCTTTGTCAGGCAGATGAATCTGAAGGAACTTTCAAACACCGTCATAGAAACATTTGCCTGTCCCGGAAACGAATCGATAGGCCAGAAAAGTTTTACAGTCGGAGATGGTATTGATTCCAATGGTGGAAGTTTCACACTCCAAAACGGAACTGTTATTTCGACTATGACTTATGCTTCTAAACCCATACTCACCGGAACTTTCAATACCTCTTTATACAGAAGCCGAGGATCACTGATGGGAGAAGAAGCCCTGTTCACAAAGAATATGGAAAACTATAATTTAGGCCTTGATTTACATAGGACACCATTTGGCGGAAGAAACTTTGAATACATGTCAGAAGATGCCACATTGTCGTATCTTGCTTCTATTGATGAAACATTAGCAATGGAAGAAAAGGGAACTCATGCAGCTCCAAAGCATTTTGCCGGAAATGATCAGGAGACTTATCGTGA
>Ga0172378_10002728_pt1 | contig 16578 bp, 20 predicted proteins | sample GrowelOW332metaG_FD_119755 | JGI IMG/M metagenome (GOLD analysis project Ga0172378, IMG submission 119755) | Groundwater microbial communities from an aquifer near a municipal landfill in Southern Ontario, Canada - Pumphouse #3_1 metaG | ecosystem: Environmental > Aquatic > Deep subsurface >... | reverse complement strand
CTCTATATATAAGAACGTGTGTTCTAGTAAACGTAGGAGGATCTGACTATGGATTCAGAACAAATCGTAGAACTGAGTGTGTCCGAACTAAAACCCCATCCGAAGAACACCGACTTCTTTGCAGACATGACCGGAGAAAAGTGGGAGGACTTCTTGCAGTCGGTGAGGGAAGCGGGAATTCGGGTTCCTCTCATCATCACACCCGAGCACGTCATTGTCAGCGGACATCAACGTTACCACGCCTGTATTGCTCTCGGCATTGATAAGGTGCCCTGCATCATACGGAATTATAAAAACGAAGACGAGGTGATCTACGACCTAATCGAAATTAACGTAAGACAAAGGAATGTTTCGCTTCCGATATGCGCTCGGACTGGGCGCATCATCAAAGAACTGGAACGGATTAAGGGAGTTAAACCTCACTCCACGCTGACATCACGGAATGTGATGTCAGGTGGAGAGGGTGACGTTACTTCCAAAGCGGATTTAATGGAGGAACTCGACATTACTAAAGGCACTTACGACCGATCCAAGGCGTTGCTCAAGCTTGCCCCCGAAATTCAGGAGATGACGGGAGAGCAAATTACAGGAAATGCAGCGCTTGAGTTCTTTAAGAATTTGAATTATGAAGATCAAATTGCGATTGCGCAATCCCTTCCCGCTCAGGACAAATATACCATGAAAGAACTTGAGGCGGTTAAAAAGGTAATTGAAGAGCAGAAGGCTCAAATTGAAGCGTCAAATCAAGAAGTTGCCGACATGGAAAGAAGGCTAGAGAAGCAAGTCCAGAAAGCCGCCCAGTATGAGGGGACAAATCTGGATGAGGAAATTGAGCGCAGGCTTGAGCTTGAAGTCGAAAAGAAGGAATTAAAAGCGAAAGTTGCCGATGGAGAGGTCAAGTTGCGCGATGCTCGTAAAGACGCTGCAAATTTGCGGAAGCAGATTGATGACTTGACAGAGCAAGTCAACAACGCATGCACGGAAACAGTAGTTGAGGCGCCCGAGGATTATGAGGATTTAAAGAGCCGGATTGCCGATTTGGAGGAGCAATATTCCGACGCTCAAACTCGTGTAGCTCATGAAAATATGGCTATGCTTTCCGAGCGTTTTTACGAAGATATCTCCACGTACATTTCCGCGGTAAATAATACAGCACCTTCATCCGTGCTCTCACAGGTGACTGAAGCGGGAAAATCCGTATTCGAACTCATCAAAATCATTAAACGTGATGCGATTAGTGCCTGAAAATTTTAAGTTTTCAAGAAAAATCGCACACAAAAGCATGATTTTATGGTATACTATGAGAGTACCAAGAACCACCTAACCTAATAAGCATCGGCGGGCTTTTGCCCGCCTTTGTTTACGATTTTAGAAAGGGGGATGGCTTTGTAGTTATCTCATATTTTGCTGTAGCCGCGCCGCAAGGCGCGGTATTTTTGTTTTTAAAAAGAAAGGAATGTAATGACAGAGGTAAAGGTCGAAAACTGGAATGGGCATCAAATTCGATTCGTGTGGCAGAACGGGGGAATGGTGGGCTGTTGTTCAGGACATAACCAGTGCGCTTGGATTTGCTACTGCTAGAGATGGTGCGAAGAAAATCCCTTCCAAATATAAGGATAGGACAAAAGTTCCTACCCTTGATGGCAAACAAGAATTCGTGACCCCATCTTAAATGGGGTCGTAGTCGTTTAAACCGACCTCATCTCCAATGTGGATTTAGAATCTGATGTGCGTAGATTTACGCATATTACGAATATTCTAATCGGAAATGAGCCTAAGTCAATCGGCAGACTTTTCTGCCTATTAAAAACTATCAGCGATGGAGACATACATGAATAATGAACTACAAATTGATGTTGTAAACGATAAGCCCGTAGTAAGCAGCCGACTAATTGCAAAACAATTCGATAGGCAACATAAGACCATCTTGGCTGCAATCTCTCAATATATCAACAGTATTCAGAATCATGAAGAATATTTTTTGAAAAATTCTTACACAGACGTTCGCGGAAGAGAGCAAACTGAATACTTGCTTACCAGAGACGGGTTCTCGCTTGTTGTCATGGGGTTTAATGGCGAATCTGCGTTGCAGTGGAAACTGAAGTACATTGAAGCTTTTAATGCAATGGAATCTGAACTTAAGAATCAAAATGCTAAGATGCTTCCGAGTACATACAAAGAAGCCCTCAAAGCCCTTGTTGAAGAAGTTGAGAAAAATGAATTACTACTGTCAGAGAACAACAAACTCGCCCCAAAAGCCGAATATTGTGATAATGTGATTGCCAAGGAAGGTTTAATCAATACCTCTGTCATTGCAAAAGATGCGGGGCTTCGCAGCGCGGCAGCACTAAATCAGGCAATGTTTGAACAGAAAATCATCTATCGTGAAAGCTCTGTTTGGAAGCCATATGCAAATTATGAATTTCTGATAACAGACGGGTATGCAGATTATCAGAGTTATGCGAATTCAGATTCTCACATCCATTTGAAATGGACAGAAAAAGGTCGTCAATGGATTTTAGAAAACGTAATCCCTAAAATGTAATGGCGCAAGTCTTACATAATATTACATTTCCAAATGAAGAAAGGAATTTTTATGGAACAGGAAAACATCGTTACTCTTGCCACTACTGAGGAGTCTACCCCCGTCACCCCAGACATCACACCATCCCCCGATATCGACACTATCCCCCAGATGGAATGTCTCTCGCTAAAGGACACAAACGATATTGAAATCTATGGTGATGCTGAGCAGCGCACCGAGATGTTTGGGGATTGGGCTTTGTATATTGGGGAAGTAACCAACCCCTCGAACACGAAGCTCAACCCATACACAAAGAGTATGTATGCCCCGCTTGACGAAGTTCTGAATGCCACCCGCCCCGTGCTGAGCAAGCATGGATTTGGCGTATTCCAGACCCCGTTCGTTGTGGAAAACAAGGTATATGTCAAGACTCTGCTGACACACAAGTCTGGCACCATGATTACATTCCCGACGTTCAGTGTGCCCGTTGTGAAAGCCGATGCACAGGGTGTCATTGCAGGCGTAACATACGCCCGTCGCGGCGGTTTGAATCCCATTCTCGGAACACACGGGGAAGCTGATGACGACGGTAATACTGCCGCCGGAAAGAAGCCGGAAAAGGGAACCGAGCCAGATGAAGCACTCGCCGCGGCGCGTAACAAGGTTTTGACAATTGCAAAGCAGAAGTCGGAAACCGTGAACAAGGATGTAATTTACGCCATCATTCAGGCACAGTGCAAGAGCAAGAACCCGAACGCCTTAAAAACGGTCGAGGACTGCAACACAGTAATTGAAAAGATCAACGCTATTAAGGAGGATAAGTAATATGGGATTTCGTACTGGTAACTATGCGCGTATTTGGGAAGTGGCTGACAAGGGGAAGTATCTGGAAGCTAAGATGAGCGTCAGCAAGAGGAACAAGGCTACGGGGCAGTATGAACAGGAATGGTCTGCGTTCGGGGTGCGCCTAGTTGGTCACGCTGCAAATCAGGCTAAGGAAATGAACTTCCCTGCGAATGTTCAGCTCGGTAGCTGTGATGTCACCAACAGGTACGATAAGGAAAAGAAAATCACCTATACCAACTACGTGGTATTTGACTTCCAGGAAAGCACATCCGTTGTTCCTTCTGCCCCCACTCAGACTCCCGTAAATAACACTGCGGCAGCTCAGTCCGCGGATGAAGAACTGCCGTTTTAATGACTGAACAGGAAAAGGAATTTCTCCTTGATGGGATGACTTGGAGCTTTTCGAGGGTAAATGCGTATTGCACTTGCCCTCGGATGTTCCAGCTCACCTATATCGACGAAAAGCCAAAGCTGCAAAATGCGTTCGCGGAGTGGGGAACGTTGGGTCACAGCCTTTTTGAGCGGTATTATAAAGGAGAGCTTGAGTTTTACGAACTTGCCGACGCGTACCGAAATGAGTATGAAACCGCCGTTAGCACACCCTTCCCGTTCCCGCGAATGGGCGCAGGGTATTATGCTAACGGTCTTTCTTTTTTTGAAAATTTCGACAATAGCACGTATGAAAATTATGAGGTAATCGGGGTCGAGGAAAAGGCAAAGACGGTTATTGAGGGGTTTGAATTTATCGGATATATCGACCTGATTTTGAGAGATAAAGAAGGGCGGTATGTGATTGTTGACCACAAATCGAAGTCGGATTTTAAAACCGCTGATGAATTCAACCACTATTTGCTTCAGCTTTACCTGTACGCAAGGTTCGTGCATGAGAAATACGGGGAGTATCCTGCGCGGCTTGAGTTCAATATGTTCCGAGCCAACAAAACCGCATCTGAGGAATTCGACATTAAAAAACTGAAATCCGCGGAGCAGTGGTTTGTCAGCACCATCAAGAAAGCGTATGCCGATAATGAGTATAGTGATAAGGTATCGCTGGATTATGAGTTGAAGTACAAGGATATCGCGGAATTTAAGAAAGACGATTTCTTCTGCAATAACTTGTGTTCAGTGCGAAATTTTTGTGAGAGAAGTAAGAGCGAAGAATTATGAATATCTCCACCGAGAAATTGCAAGAAGCAAAGATGAAGCTCGGGTTAGCAACAGCGGATAGGATTGCTGATATCCTACAGCTTGAGAATTATAATTCCACGAGACATATATCAAGCTGTCCGTCCCCGTCCCATAGAGATTCAACTCCGAGCTTTTCTTTTGATTCTCATAAGCTAAAATATCATTGTTTTGGGTGCGGGATTACGGTTGACATAATCGACGCTTATATGATGACGGGCATGACTTACCTCGAGGCAGCAGAAAAGCTCTTCGAGGAAGTCAATATGCCTGCCAATTTTGCTGAGCGTGGAGCAAAGTCAAATCGGCAGTACAGATACCCAGTACCGGAACATGCAGAGACAAAGGAAAACGTTTATGGCTATTGGGGAAAGCGCTGCATCAGTCAGAAAACGATTGACTATCTCGGCATCATGGAAGATACCGAAGGAAACACGCTGTTTGAGTATTATGACGACAATGATGTTCTGGTGTCTGTAAAGGTTCGTCCATCACACCCCATCCGGAATAAGGAAACGAAGTGCTGGTGGCTAAAGGACAAGGATGGAAATTCATATGACACTAAACACATCTTATTCAACCGCAACAAAATCAACCCTGACCAGCCCTTAATCATCACGAGCGGGGAGGGCGATTGTGCTTCCTGTATCGAGTGTGGGATTACGAATGCGACTAGCATTCCAATGGGAGACGGCAACACGCAGTGGATTGGCGAGGAATGGGAATTCATTAACTCTTTTGAATCCATCATCCTCGTCCACGATAATGACAAAGCCGGAGAAAAACTCGCGGATGAGGTGCAGCGCAGACTCGGGGAATACAGGGTAAAGATTTGTGAATTGCCAACGGTATATGTCAATGAGGATGGGGAAAAGTTCAAGGTCAAAGACCTAAACGAAGTCCTATTCTACTTCGGCAAGGAAACTGTCTTGGACTGCATCAATAATGCTCGGGATAGTGAGATTCCTTCTATTGTGGATTATACAGACGTTCCCAAGTTTGACATGAGTGACGTTGATGGATTTGAAACGGGATTTAAAGACATGGACGCTGCTCTTGGAAAATTCTACGTTGGGACAACAACTGTCTTGACAGGCATCACGGGGTCGGGCAAGAGTTCAATGCTGTCAACGCTTATTTGCAAGGCCGTGGAACAGGACTTTTCGACATTCGTGTACAGTGGTGAGTTAAGCAATCCCGCCCTGAAAAACTGGGTTGACTGCGTTCACGCGGGGCAGCGAGGAATCAACGAGTACAGAGATGGAAACTCAACCTATTACAAAATTCGCCCCGATGTGTATCAATCCATAAACGAGCAATATAAAGGAAAGCTGTTCTTCTACAAAGATGGATTTAACCACAAGGTGAGCAGTCTGCTGGCTACGATGGAATCCGTGGTTCGTAAACATGGAGTTCGGTTTCTCGTCCTAGACAACCTATCCTCTATGGATTTGGAAAACGATGACAATAATAAGTGGAATAGAATGGACGACTTCATCCGCAACGTCATCGAATTTTCGAAGCGTTGGCAGGTGGTAGTCGTCCTCGTTTTGCATCCGAAGAAAATGGATTTTGTCCGGCGCATGACGGTTTTTGATTTACAGGGCGTTGCTTCTGCCGCGAACCTCAGTCACAGGGTAATTTCCCTATACCGTGTTCCAGCAAAGGAAAAGCAAGGTGAACAGAACCGACGCGGGGATTGGGTCAAGGAGCCGTGCAGTGCAGACGTAATTCTTGATGTGCTGAAAGACCGATTCGGCAGTGCTGGGGGGAAAGAAGTAAAGCTCTGGTATGACGTTCCGTCACGTCGATTCTATGACAGCTTGGAAAATCTCGATCACAAATACGAATGGGATAAGAACGACTACAGCGGGTTGCCTTTACCGTATCCTCCCGTAGATGCCGCAGACATTCCCTTCATGAGAGAAAGAAGTGAGTACCAATAGGAATCACATTTCAGAATTATCATCGCCATTCGATGTATACCAATACACACGTCGCGGATTGCACAGTAACAAATGAGGATTATGCGAAACGAGCGGCGGAGCTCGGGCATGGAATTATCTCGACTTGTGAGCACGGCGAACAAGGGAGATATGTAGAAGGCTATGAGCTTGCGCAGAAATATAATTTGAAATTCGTTTTTAGTGTGGAAGCATATTGGGTAAAGGATCGGCTTGAAAAAGACCGATCCAACTGCCACATATTCATTGCCGCAAAAAATGAAAATGGGCGGCAAGCAATCAATGATGTTCTTTCCGAGGCAAATATCACTGGCTTCTACGGACAACCGAGAGTAGACCTTGAGTTACTGAAGTCTTTGCCGAGCGAAGATGTTATTGTGACTACGGCCTGTATCGCGTACTGGAAGTATGATGAGATCGAGGAAATCACGCTGGAACTGGCAAAGCATTTCAAGTATTTCTTCCTCGAAGTCCAGTACCACAACACACAAAAGCAAATTGACCTGAATCAGAGAATCCTCCGTCTGAGTCAGAAAGCCAATATCCCAATTATCATGGGCTGCGATAGCCATTACATCTTCCCGAAGGGCGCTCAGGAACGCGCTGACTTCGTTGCCTCTAAGGGTATGGTTTATGATGACGAGGAAGGCTGGTATATGGATTATCCTGATGGGGATGAAGCATACCGGCGGTTTGCAAAACAAGGTGTTCTTAATCACTCTCAGATAATGAGCGCGATGGAGAACACCAATATTTTTTTGTCCGTAGAGGAATATGACAACCCTTGCTTCAATCACGACATCAAGATGCCGACCTTATATCCTCAGTTGAGCCAGGAGGAACGTGATAAAAAATATCTCGATTTGATTCACACCTTATGGGAAAAGGAAAAGCCAAACGTTCCGGAAGATCGGTGGGCATTTTATGAGAGTGAAATCAAAAAGGAAACCGACATTGTTCTGATTACGAAACACGCTGATTATTTTCTGATGGACTACGCGATTGTGTGTCGCGGGAAGGAGTTGGGCGGAGTAATCACCTCTACCGGCAGAGGTTCTGCTCCGAGCTTTTACACCAATAAGCTCCTCGGGATTACGGATGTTGACCGCATCGCGTCTCCTGTAAAAATGTATCCCGAACGTTTTATGTCTCCGACCCGTATCCTCGAAACGAAATCAATCGCTGACCTGGACATGAATCTTGACCATCCTGAGATTTTTGCTCAGGCGCAGACCGAGATTCTCGGGGGAGGCCATTCATATCCCATGCGGGCATATGGCACAATGAAGCCTAAAGCTGCGTGGAAAATGTATGCCAAGTCACAGAATATCGATTTTGAAACTTCAAATATCATTTCAGAGCGTATCGATGCGTATGAAGATGCGTTGAAACATGCCGAGGAAGATGAAAAGGATCTTATCGATATCAATGACTACATTGACCCCGCCTACCGAGAGATTTTTGCGGGCAGTGAAGCATACCGCGGGATTGTATCACACCATTCTCCGCATCCTTGCGCATATCTCATCTATACGGGCGATATCCGAAAGGAAATCGGGTTGGTGCGCATCAAGGATAAGATTTGCTGTGTGATGGATGGGCTGTGGGCTGAGCAGTATAAATTTCTCAAGAACGATTTGCTAAAGGTTTCCGTTGTTGAAATGATTGACAAAACCTATAAGCGAATTGGGATTCCGAAGCATACCGTCAACGAGTTGATTGCTATTTGTACTCCAGACCATCCCGCTTGGAATATGTACAAGATTGGATGTACACTTGGGCTGAATCAGGTAGAAAAGCCTGGCACATCAAATCGAGTCGGAAAATACAAGCCTCAGAACATTTCTGAACTGTGTGCGTTCGTTGCTGCTATCCGCCCAGGCTTCAAATCGATGTATAAGACGTTTGAGGCGAGAGAGCATTTTGATTACGGTGTCCCGACCTTTGATAAACTGATTCAAACCCTTGAGATGCCAAACAGCTTTGTGCTGTACCAAGAGCAGAGCATGGCAACACTTAACTTTGCGGGAATTCCTCTCGCTGAATGTTATGAGGCAATAAAGAATATTGCCAAGAAGCGTGTGGAAAAGGTTCTCAAGTATAAGGAACGTTTTCTTGAAGGGTTCGCTGCAAAGCTAATTGAAAGTGATAATGTTGGAAAGGAACAATCGGTTGAAATTGCGAATCGGGTTTGGACGATTCTCGAAGATAGTTCTCGCTATAGTTTCAATGCGTGTGTTTCTGCCTCTACGCGTCTCATAAACTCGAATGGAACTGTTTCTGCCCCGCTAAGTGAACTTGTATCCTCTACACCTGAAAAATCATTGTCTTTGTGTGAGGATGGGTGTCTGCGAGAGAATCAAATTATTGGAATATACAATTCTGGCACAGCAGACTTATATACGGTGATTACCGATACATGTAATAAAATCTCATGTACAGTCAATCATACGTTTCCCACCACGAAAGGAATGAAAGCACTTTCGTTAATCGATGAAGACGATGAAATCTACATTGCTGAGAGATGTTCAGATTCGTGGGAGGTTAAGAAAGCACATATACTGGATATACAATATTCCGGAAAAGGTGAAGTATACGACGTAGAAATGGCTGACCCGTACCATAATTTTGTAACTGATGGCGGGGTAGTGACAGGCAATTCCCATGCTTACTCAGTGGCCATTGACAGCCTATACTGTGCTTATCTGAAAGCGATTTACCCGATGCAGTTTTATGAAACCTTCCTGCGGATCCTAGAAGACAAGGGCGATAAGGACAAGATGAACGCGGTAAAAGAGGAAGCTAGCAATTACTTCGGCATTAAGTTCGTCCCTTACAAATTCGGGCAGGACAATCGGCAAATTTCTGCGGACGTTGAAAAAAAGGAAATGACAAAATCTCTGGCAAGCATTAAAGGCTTTGGCTCGGCGGTCGGGGACATAATGTTCGATTGTGCAGCTCAGAAATTCTCATATTTTGCTGATGTGTTGTGTTATCTGGCACGGGCGGGCATCAAGGAATCCAAAACTGAACCTTTAATTAAGATTGACTTCTTCAAGGACTTTGGGAATATCCCCTCATTGCTGCAGATTCTCACATACTGTGAAGACTTAAAGTACGGGGAAGCAAAGCAAGTCAATAGCGAGAAGGCAGATACTATGGGAGATGTTATTTCCCTATACGCCAGTAATCTTGGGGCAAAGGGAAAAGTGAACGCCACATGGAAAATCTCGGACTGCATGGGGCTGCTGCGGGCACTGGAAATGTCTATTCTCGAAAAGAACTTGCCGGATATGAGCATTCGTGCAGTCATCAAGAATAGCACCGAGTTCCTAGGATATTCGGATGTGATTACGGGCAAGCCGGAAGACCGTAGAAACTGCATGGTCACTTCAAAACCAATTCCTATGAAGTCAAAGAAGACTGGAGAAGTGTGGGGACATAGGGTTGACGTTCGGAGCATAGGCACTGGGGTCTCCGTTCGTGTCACAGTTCCCCCGTATCAGATGGAGATCATGCCTATCAAAGAGGGAGACTTGATTCGAGTCGAGTCTATCCCGAAAAGCAAATCCGGTTATTACAAACTTGAATACTACACATATTTGGAGGATTAGAATGGAACATATTAGGCCGTTGACATTTTCAGAGCTGCTTGACGCGGCTAAGGAAGAAGAACTTGTAGTTGTACTAAATAAACAAAATGATGTGATTTACCCATACGTGAAGCTTATTGGCGGCAGCGGTGAACTGATGGCGGAGCATGGAGGAAAAGAATTCTGGGCTGACACGTATGGAGACGAATGGCTTGCCTATGAGCAACTGTCCTGACATCACAGATTGTGATGTCACAAGAGAAATTTCAAGAATGGCTTTCGGAGACCACACAAATTGATTCCGGTGTGCTAATATATATGTGTACCAAATAATTGAATAAGGAGATGACCCATGAGAAATACCAGAGTTTTTGCGGCATTTATTGCTGTCTGCATCTTATTTACGTTACCTGTAGCATACGCAAAAGACGAATTCGAGCCTGTGATTGTTTCGGCGGTTGTGAGTATTGACGAAGATGATTTGACCCTCATTGCGAAGACGATGTACGGGGAATGTAGAAGAGATACAATCCCCACAGCAGAAAAGGCTGCTGTCGCGTGGTGTATCCTGAACCGAGTGGACAGTGAGGACTTCCCAGATACCGTGGCGGGAGTCCTCGAGAAAAATCAATTCCATGGATATAAGGATAGATACCCCGTTGCTGACGAATTAAAAGAAATCGCATTGGACGTAATGATCCGATGGAAGTTGGAAAAGCTTGGCGTTAAAGACGTCGGCAGAACACTTCCGTCGGGTTATTGTTTTTTTACAGCATATAAAAAGTCCAATCGATTCCGCCCGAACTACGAAATGGAAGACTTCTGGGATTGGAGTCTTCCTGACCCTTATGATGATCCATTGTATGACCTAGACACCGTGCTTATTATCCCGAAGCTTAAATAGAACGGAGGAAAATCCTGTGGAAAATCTCGCAAGAACCAATATAGAGACAATTGCTGATATCATGAACCGAGTGATTGTGGACTACGAGCTCAACGAGCAAGTCATCCGAGACACAGAAGGGGAGCTCATGGATTTGGAACATGAGATTGAGTTGTCAGAAGCCCGCAACGCGGCAGAGGGTTACAAGCTCTACAAGGACTTGCGAGATACACGGATTCGCCGCCGGAAAGCCAAGAACGAAAACGCTGGGATGAAAGAGCTGTATCAGTATTTTAAATCAAATGACAATTTTAAGCGAGGTCTGAAGAACGTCCGGTCTCAGGTCATCCAAGCGTACAACACCGTTGAAAATCAAGAATATAAGCCCCGTGTAAGAAAAAATTTGCACATAGCACAAAAACGATAGGAGAAATTATGAAGACAAAAATCAATCTGGAAACCATGTCGGATGCCCTTGCTCTCGCGGCCATTACTTCTGAACTTGCGGGTTCGATTACGATTACAGACGGGAATGGGTACAGGGTAAACGCTAAGTCTGTGGTCGGGGCTATTTACTCATTGGAATTTGATAGCCTCTGGCTGGAAAGCGAGAATGACATTTACAGCAGTGTGAAGCAGTTTGTAGCAGCGGAGTGATAACGTGATAATTTCAAGAACATGGGCTATGCCCAACAGCAGGACATTTAAGATTAAGCCGATCAAAGAATTTGTAGAGAGAAACATTGATGGTTGCAAGGCTATTCTTGATCCGTTCGCAAATGAATGCAAATACGGATCAGTTACAAACGACTTAAATCCAGAGTATGATACGGACTATCATTTAGATGCTCTTGATTTTCTAAAAACGTTTCCTGATGGCTGTGCGGATTGTGTGATTTATGACCCTCCGTACAGTCTGCGGCAGGTGTCTGAGTGCTATAAAGGAGTAGGAATTGCGGTTACTACGGAAACGACCCAATCATCATGGCGGGCTAGACATTTAGACGAAATCAGGAGAGTCCTCAAAGACGATGGTATTGCGTTGTGTTTCGGATGGAATTCAAACGGAGTAGGCAAAACAAGAGGATTTGAAATGCAGGAAATACTGCTTGTGGCACATGGAGGCAGTAAAAATGATACAATTTGTACATGTGAACGAAAAATTTCAGACATAGATAAAACTTAGATTTTAAGGAGAATTTTTATGACTATTGACAAAGATTGGTTCATTGGCGCTCAAGTCGTTGATGCAGATTCTCATGGCATTACAGTGATTAAAGACGGGATTACATATGGGTTTGATTTTGTTGATGATTATGGCGGATGCTGTGGATATAACGAGTTTTGTGCAAACTTGCTATACGAGCGCGGAGCTGCCGAGAATCCAGTTATCGTAAAGGTTGAGGAGGAACATCAAGATTCCGAAGGGTATTGTGAGACATTGGTATTGACTCTATTGGGAGAATCGAAGCCGATTGCAGGAATCAACTCGGAAAGTGGCTCTGGCAGCGGATGGTGTTACGGGGCTTGTGTAAAATTGGTTTGCTCAACGGCAAATCTAGAGCTTGAATTGACGGAGTGGTAAAATCCTAGGTTGGTTGGACAAAAATGACTTTTTAACCACTATATATAGTGTATCGTGATTTATAATACACTATATATAGTATGTGTGGAATTGAGGTGAACATGCAGAATACAATCACGTTGCCTTGCGCGATTGAGCAACAGCTTTGGTGTATAAATGATAATAATATGGTCGAGGAAGTCCAGTGCCTTGGATTTTTGGCAACTGACGGGTATTTGGGCGTGCTGTATCACGAACGTTGCGCCGATGATGTGTACAATGTAGCCATTGGCACATATGTCTTTCTCACAAAAGATGAGGCTGAGCGAAAACTAAGACGGGATAAGATAGAAAAACTCCGTTCCATTAAAAATGCACTAAGAAAGTCGAGGAAAAGCGATGCTAACAACACCTAGTAATGGCTGGACAATGGTACAAATTGGCGCGTATGAGTATCGTGCAAGCTATTTAACCGACGTTCCGATGGATTTGCTGGACATGTTCCTGTACGCAGCATCTCACTATGCCGCGGCAACGTACTTTGACGGAGAGGGGTTTGAGTATGAACTGATGTTTTCTGGCGCAGATGTATACCTAATTATGCACGATGAAACGGATTATGTGATTCATATCGAAGATGCCAGACCCGTTGACTTTATTAAATGCGCGTTGCACGATATTGAAAATGATATTTACGAGTGGGTGTTGTGGGATATGGATAGAGACCCAGATGACAAGAACAACGAGCAAAGAGATCTCCTCCGGAAGAGCGAGATTTTATTGAGAATCCGTGACGTTAAGGAAGCTTGGAATCTTGACTAATCATGAACGAGAAATTCTTTAGGCTGGCAAAAAATGTTTCAGAACTGTCAGATTATCCAACACATCACCTCGGTTGTGTGGTAATATATAAAGGCAAGGTAATCAGCTCCGGCTTTAATTGTAATAAGACTCATCCCATACAGAGGGTTTATAACCGTGAGCGTTTTAGCGAGGATTGCTCTCCTCACTCTCTACACGCCGAAACTCATGCCCTCTGCTCCTTAATGCGCGACCCTGACATTGATTGGGGTCGCGTTGTTTTATATACATATCGTGAAAGAAAGGATGGAAGTTTTGGGCTTGCCAGACCATGCAAAAGTTGTATGAAACTGCTAAAGGATTTAGGTATTCATAGGATTTGTTACACGACCGACGATGGGTATGCTGAGGAAGTCATATAAACAAGAGTTTGGAGGAAATTATGGAATTTAAGAAGTATCAACATGTTGAGCGGTTCGGGACGTCAGAGGTGAATAGTATCGAAATTGGGGAATGTTATGTGTTCCCTAAGATTGACGGTACAAATTCAAGCGTATGGCTTAATAATGGAGAGGTATGCGCTGGCAGCCGGAATAGGCAGCTAAGCATTGAGAAAGACAATGCAGGGTTCTATAGTGCAATCAAAGATGATACCCGCATCAAGGCTTATCTCACAAAACACCCTGACCATCGGCTATATGGCGAATGGCTTGTGCCACATTCCATCAAGACATATAGGGATGACGCATGGAAAAAGTTTTATGTGTTCGACGTGTGTGTGGATGCCGAGAATGCCGATGAGATCGAGTATCTTCCATTCAGCGTCTACGAACCTCTGCTCAAAGAGTTTGAGCTTGACTATATTGCTCCTCTTGCAATCATTAAGAACGGAGACGCGGCGAGGTTTACAGAGCTTTTAGATAAGAACGTTTTTCTTGTCAAAGATGGATGCGGAGTCGGAGAAGGGGTTGTTATCAAGAATTATGACTACGAGAACCCTCATCACCACAAAATCTGGGCAAAGATTGTGACTTCTGAATTCAGGGAAAAACACACCAAGGCTATGGGAGCTCCTGTGATTGACAATAGGATGGTGGAAGAAGAAATCGTAAATGAATATGTCACCTCCGCACTTGTTGAGAAGGAATTTGCAAAAATTGAATCCGACCATAATGAGTGGTCGTCGAAGTATATCCCTCAGCTTTTAGGGCAGGTGTATTATTCTCTTATTCAAGAAGAAATGTGGAATATTTTGAAGCAATTTAAAAGCCCGTCCATCAATTTCAAGACCCTCAATGCTTTGACAATAAATAAGATCAAGGCTGTCAAAAAGGACATTTTTTGCTGACAAAACAAGTATTCTATCTGGTTAAATAAAATTAAGGAGGAATAAAATAATCGCTAAAATAGAAAATGATAAATATTATACGCCAATTGATTTAGCTAATTATTGTTGGAGTGTAGTAGAAGAAATAATAGGAGAAAACAATATTTCTGAAATTATTGAACCAAGTGCAGGTGATGGATCATTCTTTCATTATCAAAATTTATCTCCGCATTTTGCTTACGATATAGAACCTCGTTGCAATGATATAATTCAAGGTAATTATTTAGAGCAAAATATTAAATACCTCTGGGGTAGATTAGTTATAGGTAATCCTCCATATGGTCGCTGTTTAAACATGGCTCAAAAGTTTTACAAAAAGTCAATTGAGATAGCAGATTATATTGCGTTTATTCTTCCAATTAGTCAACTTAATAATACTCAGTCTATGTATGAATTTGATTTGATATATAGTGAAGATTTGGGAATGAAAACTTATACTGATAGAGATTTACATTGTTGTTTCAATATTTATAGAAGACCTGAGAGTGGAGAATATAATCCAAAACCTCAAACAAGATTAAAAGATATCTCAATTTACAGACAAGATAGTAATGGATATAGAGAGAGAGATTTTGATTTAAGAATGTGTTATTGGGGAGATGGTACAGCAGGTAAAATTTTAAAAGATGGTGAAAATTATTCGGCTGAATACAAAATTAAAATAAATAACGATAACATAAAAAATAAAATTATTGAAACACTTACATATTTCAATTGGAAAGAATATTTAAATTGTATTGCAATGAGAAAGATTCAACAATTTCATATTGTTGATGTATTGAGAAAAGCAATACCCGAAATTACATAAGAAAACCAAGCAAATGAAGATTAAATTGGGTAAGGAGATGATATTTTGTCAATAAATAAAGCATTGTTTAGCTCTAAAAATAATTGTTGGTGCACTCCTCAAGATTTTTTCGATGTATTGAATGCAGAGTTTCATTTTGTACTTGACGCGGCGGCAACAAAAGAAAGTGCGAAGTGTAGCAAATATTATACCCCGGAAGATGACGGGCTTTCGCAATCATGGAACGTGGGGGGGACAGTCTTTTGTAATCCTCCATACGGGAAAGAGATTGGAAAGTGGGTTAAAAAAGCGTATGACGAGTATCTTCGGGGGAGCAAGGTAGTTATGCTTATCCCCGCAAGGACGGATACACGGTACTTCCATGATTATATTTACGGAAAAGCGGAACTAAGATTTATTAAGGGTAGATTGAAATTTACAGATGAAGATGGCAAGTCATATGACGCTGCGCCATTCCCATCAATGGTCGTTTGCTATACTCGATAAAATACTCGATTGGATGGATACGATAAAGGATACCTATATGTACGTCAAGTGGATAAAGAATCAGCTCGGTGTGCATTTAACCCTGTGGCAGGGCACAGCAATGTTCATCCAGTTGATTGGCACAAAGCAAGGAAGGCACGAAGTTAATCGCTTCGCTGCTTTTCTTGCGTATATGACGATTGCGAAAGTGTGATTTGGTATGAAAATATGTCAGAGGTTCCTTTGTAAGCAAGAAAACCATATTATCACATTCTGTGCTTATGATATAGAGAAAATAGAAAAAATTAAGCCGGAAATGTTGTCTAGAATCTTTGTACCTGAATGCGTTGATAGAGATAGTTATGGGAAGAACTGTGATAAAATCAGCGACTCTATATTAAACTGTGTGAATTGCGAACGCCCGCATTTTCAAGAATTGCTCATTGACGGTTGGTATGTAGGGAATGAAAATGGGTTCCTTGATGACAATTCATATGTAGCATCACTTCAGACGGGCATTAGAGTCCCTATAGATAAAACGATTTATGACACATGGGT
>Ga0172378_10002727_pt1 | contig 16583 bp, 14 predicted proteins | sample GrowelOW332metaG_FD_119755 | JGI IMG/M metagenome (GOLD analysis project Ga0172378, IMG submission 119755) | Groundwater microbial communities from an aquifer near a municipal landfill in Southern Ontario, Canada - Pumphouse #3_1 metaG | ecosystem: Environmental > Aquatic > Deep subsurface >... | reverse complement strand
TGCCGTTTATATCGAATATTCCTGTGCTTTTTTCATTGTCGCCAGAATATTCAATAAAGTCTAATTTCTTTTTACTGCCGTCATTCACATAACTCACAAAATTGTAGTTATTGTTGCAACTATAAAATTCTCTTTCTTTCCTGTACTTTTTTACTAATTTATTACTCAGACTTAAACCGTCAAGGCAGGGGACAGAATGAATAAAAAAGTTAACCTTAGGTGTTACCACGGGAATCAAATTCCTTATTTAATAAATTGATTTTTTCTTCTAAATCTTTCGGCAAATTATCGAAGATTCCCTTTTCATAACTTGAATACGGAATGTTATTCTTCTTTGCCTGATTTAAAATCATCGAATACACTCTGTGGACCAAAGTCTGAGTAACCTGCTCCTGCACAAAACTCTCTTTATAATGCTCGTGACCTTCATCAACTATTTTATTAAGAATTAAAATCAGCCTTTTCATTTCATTATAAATGTCACCGCTTCGTATCATTTCCTTAATGTTCTGTTCTTCCTGTTCCAGCGTTTCAACACCCTTATATAAACAGTCCACAAGAAAAGGATTTAAAGTTCGGTATAAGTTTTTGTTCCGCTGATACAGATTGTTTAATCTGTCCACAAATCTTGAATCGTAAATATGTATAGAATATCTTTGTTCAGTATCTTTCATTTTCTCTCCTTATACTTTAAGGTCAAATATAAAATTTGTCCCTTCATATATGTACCAAAAGTCAATAGCAAAATTAATTAAATCTCTTTAATTTTTGTTCAATTTGAGTTATTAGACTGTGAATTCTTTGTTTTGTAAGCCCAAAATATTTTTTAATTTCAGGTCTTGAAAACCCTAGATAATATGAGAGAAAAAGGATAATTACTTCATTTTGAGAGAACTCAAAAATATGCTTTTTAAAAAATTTTTGAATTTTTTCAAAATTTTCCTTATTTTTATAGATTTGGTCAATAGTCTTTTGATATTCTTCTTCCAGATTTCCTTCTTCGTGTTTATCTTCTTCAACTAATAAATCATCTAGTTCAGGCTTGTAGGGACATTCATTTTTTAGAATTTCATTTCTTTGTTTTTTTAGATATGCATCATTTTCTTTTAAGAACTTTTTCACTTCTGGTGTTACCTTAACTTTAATAGTTTCATTTGTAATAGAATCTTTGTATTTAATTTCCACCAAATTGCTTTTTTGTAAATTTTCTTTAACTTGCACTTTCTTTCTCCTTTAAATTTTTTAAGGTGCAAAGGCTTTTTATGAAAGACATAATCCTAGGATTAGAGTTCTGCAACGACTCTAATTCTTTAATGATAAGTTGCAGGTCATTTGTATTTAGTTTTTCAAGACTTACACTTTGGTTAAGTATCAACCTAACGCCACCTCTATCAATTCCGCCATGAAAGGTTTCAATGTTATAGCGATAAGTTAGGGCTTGAATATGTCTGTAAACAGTTTTCTTGCAGACTTCAACATGTTCAGCAATCTGATTGTATGTATGCACTTTGCCATCATAAAGCAAATCCAGAATATCTGCTTGAATGTTTCTGCTTCTCACTATAACACCTCCTTTTTTGAAATTGATAAACGCATTTTACAATTGCCGTGTGGACAATGCCTGTCCACACGGGAAAACTTTTTTTAATTTTTTGAAAACATTTTTAATTAATAAAATGCTTAATAATATATAAAGTTTTTAAAAAAATCCAATAACAAAAAATCCCAAATACCAATTAAGAGTGCATTACTCTGCTTTGGAATTCGAGATTCTCTAAAATTATAATTAACCTATTTTTTACGGAAAAAGAAAAAGAACCTTCAAATTCCCACAACTTTAACAGTCGTTTGGAACTCAAAGGTTCTCTTATAAAATTTTTAATTATCAAAATTAGTATTTATGTAAAACAATTTTTTACATCTAGGGCATTGAACTTCAAAAATATGCTGTTTTTTATTTTTAATTAAATTAGGTTTTGTTTTATGAATTGTAGTTATAGAGTTTTTATTATCAGATGAAATAAAAACACCTATACATTTTTTGCAATATGGACATCGCATTTTGTTATCTTCTAACATCGACTTTTTCTGCCTCCAAGAAAAATTAGCAAGTTAGTCCATTTTGAAAGCAAACTAATTTAAAGAGCGGGGCATACTCAAAGCGAAAAATCAATAAACTAACGAATTGCTGTCCATATTATAGAACATTTGTTCTACTTTTGTCAACACTTTTTTATAAAATATTTTAATGAATTCTAAATTCATCTAAAATTACCGCAGCTTCTTCAAAGCCATAATCACATAAGATTTCCAATATATTTTCAAAAGCATTTATAAGAGATTCATCTTGTTTTATTTCATCACTAAAATTAATAAATGCTTTTGACATAAAGAAAAGTATTGTTTCCTTATTTTTATATATATCTTTTTTAAAGTTTTCTATATCTTCATTTTTTGCGGACTGAAAAACAGTATTTAAAGAAATAAGTATTTCGGGCAATAATTTATCAACGTGAAATTGTTTTATTGACAGCAGCATATCATCGATGGATTTTGAACCATATTTAATAAACTGATTATTTATAAATTCTTTATCTTTATAAGAATATCCTGCTAAACAATTACTCCAATCATGCCTAGAAAATTGAGGGAAATAAAATATTAACGATTTTTTCAATGAATCTTTCACTTTTCCATCAGACATAGCTAATATCTTATTTTCAAGCTTAGTAAATACTGATACCATGAAAGTTCTTCTTTCATTGTCGTTGTGTGAATCAAAATATATGATAGTAATTTCAAAATATACTCTATGATAAAATTCAACTGCATCTTTTGTGAATTTTGAGAAGTCAATATTAGTAAACATCATATCAAGTGTCTTATTAGATATTGATTCATTTATGGTAAGTTGATTTCTAAAAAAAATTTCTATTTCAAATAATGTATAAACATCTAAAATTTCATATAAATTATTATTTCTTTCATAATTTTCCCAAATATAAATTATTGTTTTTAGAGCTTTTAGGGAGATGCTCTCTACAAATTCATCACTTAATTGCACTCCACAATTTAACGCATAACAGAGAAGACTAATGTCATAATTTTCAGGTGTAAAATCTTGTAAATTAAGTGCTTTCCCCTCATAAAGATAGTCTTTAATATTATTATCTCTTTTGGATTGATACTCTTGGATTTCAGCATTTTTATTCTTTTCTTGAGCAATCCATTTATCAACGCCTATTAATTTAGGTGATAGATTAGGGGTAAATACAAAATCTTTTATTTTACTGCTTTTTTTGATATAGTCTGCATTGAATTTTTGATGAGACATTTCATCTTCAGCAAGTTTTATAATGGTATTAAACATTGATTTAACCAAAACAGGATTTGTTTTTATATATTCTTTAGCGCAATTAGATATTTTTTTAATTAATCCATTATCACCTCTAGCAATAATACTTTCTAATAAAATTAATTTTATATTATTTTTTAGTTCTATTGAAATGTTGGTTTCTAGTTGTTTAAAAAGAAAAGAACATAAATCTAAATCGACTAGTAATTTTTTATTATTTATTAAATACCCATTTATACTATTCAAAAACAATTGGCAATATTTTTCTCTCTTTTTTTTGGATAATTTACTATCTTGTAATGCATAACAAATAAATATTATTAGAAACCTATCGAATTCAATATTAAAAGAAAGATTTTCCTTTTCTTTTAGTATAATATCAATAATATGATTGATTTCATTCAAAGGTAGTTTTGTATTTGAATATTTTTTTTGTAAATAATTAATTTTAGAATTTATTAATGATACTGATTTAAATCTTTTTTTATTATTAATTATAATTTTTTTTGCTTCACCTGTAATTTTTGGAATAAGTTCCACCATATTTGTATCTACTTTTGCTAAATCAGCATTTCGTAAATCCATTTTTTGTATTTGTAAATATTCAGTTGCATTTTCTCTATTATTAGGAATTAAAGCATATAAATAATCTAAAATTTTATAACATTTATTCTGAATATCTTCCAAACAATAAATTTGTGCATTAGCAACATAATCTTGTAAATCTTTTACTTCAGTTGTTTTGAGCTTATATCTTTTTTGTAAATTTGGGATCCCAACTGCAGCTACAATTTGCTTTTCAAGTAAATCTCTTGTTGGATTTGGTATCATTAATCCTTTTCTTTGTATATCAAACATCACGATATTAATATTAGTTGCTAAATCCAATGCATATCCAGGTAATTCATTATCAAATTTTAATCCTATATTAGATATTATGGATAAAGTAGCAATATTATTTGAATTATCATAAATGTATTTTTTAACATTATTTGCAAATTCTGTAGTTTTTTCCTTTAACCATTTCCCTTGAATAATTTGAATTATTAACTCTTGTAAGCAATATAATAAATCACTTAATAAAACCGGCATATGATTTTCTATAGTTGTGGATATCCACATTAAATTATTTCCAATATATTTTTTAGTGCAATCCTCGTTAAGAAATTTTATTTCATATTCAAAACAATCATCAGGGCTATTGATTTGATATTGTAAAACTGCTTTGTTGATAAAACTTATAGCCCATTTTATTCCCTCCCAAAAACTACAGTAAAATAAGGTATGAAAAAAATTACTCATAACAGGACTATTCCTGTAGTTTTCATGTGCATAATTTTTAGCTTGCTTATTTAATCCATATTGATATTCTAAAACATCGTAGTTATCATAAAAATTAAACTGACTTTTATTTTTGGGGCGATTATATGTCCAAAACATTTCAGCTAATTGGCATAATTGTTTTGGCATGTTTTTTGCAAGTACACAATTTTCAAAACTTATAGTAAATTTTATAATATGTTCTGCGTAATGCTCCAAATCATTCTTATACCATTTTTCAAGGTTTTTCCAATAATCAGTAATCCAATCTATAGCCAAATTTGAAATTTGATAAAGTTGACTTAATAATGAAATAGCATATTCATCTTTTTTGTAAAAGTTTTCTTTTTCTTTAGAGTTGAGGTTATTTATAATAGTAACTTTTTCATTTAAGTAGTGTATTAAAATATTTACAACATGTTGAGAAATATCAGCCTCTTTATTTTCATCAGGAATTTCAACATAGTCTGATATTAATTTTAATATATTATTTTTTATTTCTGTGGTTTGCTTGTGAATTTCTTTATTATAAACTATCTCTAGTAAACTTTTTCGCCCCTCACCACTAGGAGATAATTTAATTACTGGAGAATATTTGGCAAGCCAAGAGGTATTTACTTCAAAGCCATAAAGATTTGTTAAGTAAATAAATTTATCTAAAAGGTCATTTTTAATAATCTCATCAGTACTTTCGGTGAAAAATTCTTTAGAAAATTTGGACTTAATTAAACCAATAATTGTTTGATTCCCCCAATTTGTTGGAGTTGTATTAGAAAAAATAATTTTATTTATTACTTTATTTCTGTTCTCTTTATTCAGCAATTTATTTGCTACCCAAATTTGATAACGGCGATAAACACATCTACCCATAGAAGATATGTTATTAAAAAATTTTAAATAATCACCTTTACTATTATTGAATTCATCATCAAAATATCTTTCAAAGCAAATATCTTCAAAAATATCATATTTCAAGCGAACAAGAGAATTTTTCTTAATTAAAACACCATTAGATACAAGGCTATTTATTGTTTTACTATCAAAATCGTCAGCATTTACATATAATAAAAAATTTTTAGCTCTATTAAAAACAATTTGTTTTACGATTGTTTTTGATTCATTGTCACCCTGACAAATAATTTTTTGCCAAATATATTCTCTAAATTCATTTTCATTTTTAATATCTTTAAAATTAATAATTTTTGAAACTATTAAATCTATGTATAGGGGATTTTTTAATAGTTGAGCATAACTTGAATTTGATTTAATTTTATTAATAATCGGATATTTTTTTGCAATTCCAATCAATTCATTTTTTGTTACTTCTGTTACTTCATAAGTTTTAATATCATATTGGCTTGTAAGCCTTATAAATGCATTATAATCTGTTGTGCGACAAGATGCTATAATTTTAACATTAGGCATATCTTTAACTATTTCAAACAAATAAGGTATTAAATTATTTTTGTCACCATTATCAGCAATAAATTCTAATGAATCAATAAAGAAAACAAAATCTTTATTACTTTCATGAAGCACATTTTTTATAGCAAAAGACCAAATTTCATTTATATTATTTTTTTGAACAATATTCTCCGCACGGCTGAATAAAACATTTTCCGCATCACACATTAATTGTTTACACATTGCAGATTTACCAAAACCGGCTTGACCAAGAATAATGATATTTTTCGCATTCTCTTGCTTGATTTTATTAATTAAAATACTTCGATCAATTTCATATTCATTATTAATAAGAGTATTAATTGTAGTTTTTATATCAAATTTACTTTTTTCAATTGCTTCTTTTAATTTATCAAATTCAGCTTTTAAAGCTATATCTTTTTGTAATAAATCATATAAAGATCCTTGAAACTGTAAATCATTGTTTGCTCTTTGTAAAATTGTTTTTGTTGTAATTAAATCTGTTTCTTTATTAAAAGTTATATTTCCAATAGTTTTATCTTTAATTTTATTTACACTTGCATTATCAAGCATAAAAAACTTTACATTTTTGATTAAATTTATTTCCGGTTTTTTTGAGTTTTGTATATTTTTAAGAGTTTGATTAATTTTTGTTGGTATGGAATCTGTTGTACTGACTTGAATAAAAATATTATCATCAGAAACTAAATCAACACATGGATAAGTATAAGTAAACTCATTTAAATTTTTAAATTGTTTATCAAACCAAAGTTTACATATTTCTTGGGCGAATAATTCAAAATGTTTTGCTTCATCAAAAAGGCCAGTACTATTCATTAATTGAATTTTACTTTGATAACTTGACAGATAATCTGTAATGAAATCTATTTTCCCATTCGAATTTTTCATTTGGTATATACTCCATGTTTATAATTTTTATTAAGCATAGGATAAAATAAGTTTAGCCTGAATACCATCAAAATCATTATTTTCAATCTCTAAATAGGTATTATCAGACAAACCTGTTTGTAAAACGAATAAGAAATCATTAAAATTATATATAATATTATCTTGTATTTTAAAATTTTCTTTAATACTATCAATTTTAGCCATTAAACATTTGTATTGATAATCTTTATTTATTTCCGCTGTATGACCATTTGGGTGTGCGTAATTCAGATGTTGCGTTGGGGTTAATGCAATAAGATTTTCCAAATATCCAGATATTTCTGGATATTCACTTGCTAAAAATATATGATGCATATGTGTTGCTCTATCATCTGTATCTAATATTTCACTTAATCCACTTCTAAATATATCATTATATTTTCTTAATTGTGCCTTAGCTTTTGAGGATTGATATTGATAGTAGGCTGTATTAATCGTTATCTTATTAATTGCTAAATAATCTTTTCGAGACATTTCTTTTGGCTTTTCAGAATAAATATCTCTAAAATTGTCTCTGTTATACATTAATACGTCGTAAGTAATTTTATTGGGTGATAAATGTCCTTTTAATGTTCCTTGTTTATTATAAGAAAAGGCTAATGGATTTATCACTTTACTGAAAATCCTATTACATTCAACAACGCCTGCTTCTTCATTTTTACCATTGTAAGAAGTTTTGTTGCCTATAGATGTGTTTTGTATAGTAAAAGTACTAAAAGAAGTTTTTAATTCATTAAAATTTTCTTTACTTGTATTATCTAAAAAATTTTTAAAAACATCCCAAATTCCACTATCTTTTAATACTTGTTTAATATAAAAAACTAAAAATGTAAGTGCATTCCTTTCTCTATTTGCTATATAATTTAACAATTCAAGATTTTCAACTTTATAAATATTTTCTCTACCCCTTTTTTGTTCACTTAATATTCCAGAATACGCCATTAATTTCATAGGTTGTTGAAAAAATTTATCATATTCATTTTGAACAGAAGTATCTACGACTTCTACTTTTTTAAATATAGCTTGTATATTTTCCTTAGCATAAGTCGAAAACCATATATCTCTGGAGGTAAAGGTTTTATTTACATCATTATTAATAAAATTAGTAATACAATCTGCGACAATACAAACTACATCAGGAGTACATTTTTGATCAATCCACCTAGCATTGTGAGTCTTCCTCACATCATAATCTTTATTTGATAAAAATTCTATTATATTTTCATTAGTCATTATTAATTCTCCTTCTTATTCCAAAATAATAAATTGAATTACTGTCAATATTTAGAGATCTGGTTCCAAAATTTCTTGCAATTTTATAATATTCTCTAAATTCTTTTGTTTCAAAAATCGTTAAATCTTTTTCACATAGGGGAATATCGGTTTTTAGCAAAGCCACTGATCCATCTGTAATTGAATCTATAGGTAGAAAACAGGCTCTTGGATAATATGATAAATTAGGGATTAAAACGATATTTTTTTTGTTTAGATATTTTCCAACTGATAAGGTGTCAATATTGTCTATATATTTATCATAACATTCTATATCAATTATTTTATTAGTAGCAATGTTTCTAGATTTTAGAACTCTATATTTCCCTTTAACTTTGGTTATTTTAGAGGTTATTTTTCGATCTCTAAAAGAAGTAAACATGCCTAATTGAAGAGAGTTAGCAAAGTTATCAAACATAGAATTTCTATATATAATCCAAGATGGGAATTTTTTATCTGTAATATATTTTTGATCTTGATTCATCTCAATATTTTTTGTTATTGATTTAATTAAAGTTTTTTTCGGTGAGTTTTTTGAGTTTATAATTATATTAATGGTTTCAATTTTAACTCCTTTAAATCCTTTTTCACCAAAATCTAAAATTGAGTTAATTTGAAGTTTGCGAATTTTATCCCTCAGTTCAAAATATTCAGGAGCATTTAAAAAACTTTTAGGAATTATTAATGAGACAAAGATACCATCTTGTATAGCTTTATTAATGAAATAAGCAAACATGTTTCTAGTTTTGTTTAGTCCACTGTTTTTTTTATATAATTTATAATTTTTGTCTTTTGTATTTATTTTAAAGTAGGGGGGATTACCGATAACTAAATCGAATGTGTCTTTTTTTTCATATAGTAAATAATCTTCATTAATACTTTTTTAACTATATTTGGATATATTCTTTTATAGTAAGTATTAAAAATAAGTTGTGCTAACTCTAATTCATTAGAATCAATATCTACAATCGTTATTTCAATCATTTTTTTATTTTTGTATTTTTCGGCTATAAAAGGTAAAAAAGAACCAGCACCAACAGATGGCTCAATTATTTTAATTTCATTTTGATTGTCAAAATTTGGTAGGACTTTAACTATTTCTTCACAAATTATTTTATCAGTATAGTAGGCAGCAGTTAGTTTTTTATTAGGATTTATTATTTCTGCACAAATATATATTATTTCAGGATCAAGTTCTAATTTGTATTTGTTAATAATATCTTTTAAGTCATTTAGAGTTGAAATATTGTATTTTTTTATAAAATTATTAATTATTTTATTCATCTATATCACCAATATTCTTCTTTATGTTTTTAGCTATTTGGTAAAAAATAATTGTAGGAACAGCTTCACCAATAGATTGTCTTATATTTATATCATTTTGCTTTATTAATTTTTCTTTTTCATCTAAAGGTAACACATTTAAATCATTAAGGTCTTGTTTTACCCATTTAAAACTTTTTGGAATTGACATCATTTCCATTAATTCTCTAACTGAAAACACTCTATTATCAACAGGATGTATAGTATTTTGACTTGCGAAAATATCATTTCTAGTATGAATACATGGTGCAACTTTATTCCAACATTGCCTTGTGTATTTATCACTATTTTTCTTTTTTGTAAATATTTTTTTACCATTTTTATAATAATGAGGTATTTTGCTTGGGTCTGTATTATCAAAAGCTCCTTCTCCCTCTTTTAAATCTTTAATCCAATGTAACATTTCAGGATTGTATTTTCTAAAACTATGGTATATATCATTAGGATCTATTTCACCCATATGCGTTAAAGATGGTAAATATCCTATGACTTGTCTCAAAGTCTTTTCTTTTTGCTTTTTAGGGAATAAATTTTCTAAAGGAACATTAATATCTTTTCTAACACCAATCACTACAGTTCTTGTTCTACTTGAATTTGAGCCATAGTCTTTAAAATTTATTATTTTACTTTCAATTTTATAATCACTAGATAAATTATTATTAATAGCATCTTTAATTATTTTATTATAACCATCAATATCAGTACATAGAGTGTTTAAAAAAGCTCTAACATTTTCTATAATAAAAGTTTTGGGTTTTATATCTTTAATTAACTTAATAGATTCAATAACTAAAGAATTTCTTTTTTGTTCCTCTTTCTTTTTGTGATTTGCAACCGACATTCCCTGACAAGGTGGAGTCGCAATTATTGTTGTAACATCTTTAATTTTTTCTTTATTTTTCCATAGCTTTATTTCATTTAAGATTTTTTCTTTTGTAATATCATCTAATATGTCGCCTGGAATATAACCAGATTTATATTTACATTTATTATTAACAATTTGAACATCTAGTCGCCTTTGTAGCAATTCATTAGTAGCTATACATTTAAAACCATTTTGCAAAAAACCATAGCAACCTACCCCAGCACTGCTAAATAATGAGATATATGTTAACTTTTCCATTATTTTTCTCCTTTAACTGGGATTACATCCATAATATCTGATATATTACATTCCAAAACATTACAAATTCTTAATAGAACATCCATGCTTACTTGTTTATCTTTGCTAAGCTTCGCCAACGTTGCAGTTCCCAAATCTGCCTTTAATCTTAAATCAGTTTTGTTCATCTTTTTATCTACAAGAATTTTCCATAATTTGTTATAACTTATCGCCATATATTACTCCAATATATTATTTATATTTTATTGTATCAAATAAATTCACTAAAAGCAATAAAATATTCACAGAAATAAACATATTGTTTAAAATTAAATATTATCTAATCTTTTTTTAAAAAATTTATTGCATACTTTTAATTCTATTAATTTGTCCGCTATAATTATTCATTATGTAATCAATAATAGCTCTACATCCTTCAATAATTTCATTATCTGTGTATGAAAGCTCAATTCTTATCTCACCATGGGAAAAACTGTGCATAATTTTAATTAAGGGACTACTATCATTTAATATTTTTTCATCAATGATAAATTCATCAACTGTTAGTTGTGGATTCTTAAATTTATTTATTGTTTCTAATATATATCTCATTGAATTAGGGGTAGTATGGGATACATTTTTTTTATTAACTGAAATTTCATAAATATCTTTAAGGTGTTGTTCATATGGAACAATAATATTTTCTGATACTGGAATAATATCCCCATTATTTAGACAATAACCTTTATCGACAAGTCCATTTCTTAATAATATACTGAAAAATTCTAAGCTATGCGTTAGAATTAAAACTGGGCTCTTACTTTGAGTTTTTTTATAACAATAATCATTAATTATTTTTGCAACACTATAAACATATTGAAAATCCATACTTGAAATTGGATCATCTATTATGTAAAAAATATTATCAAAATCCCCTTTTTTATCAACTAAAACATTTGTTAACGCTATATAATAACAAAAGGCTATTAAATTTTTTTCTCCGTCACTTAAAATTTGATCCAACTCATGGGTCACATCTATACTCATAAAACTAATTTTAAAAGTTTCTTTATCAAATACATATTTATCCTTAAAAAAATATTTTAACAAAAACTCTAATTCTTCTGCAATAATTTGTTTTTTTAATATTTTACTATCAGACTCTAATTTTACTATCTCACTTTTTGAAACATTAATCATGTTGATATTATTTTTATATTCATCAATTAATTTTGCACATTTATTAATTGTTTCATTTTTAACATTATTACACAGTCCTCTTTTTATTAATAATTTTTCGCTAGAAGAATTTTCGAGATAGTTATTAGTTTTAAATATTAATTCATTATTGTATTCTATATCTTTATTTAATTCTTTAATTAGTAAATATAAATTCGCATATTCAAAATTTATTTTTTGTTTTAAATTATTTTTTTTGTTAAATAATAATGTACTTAAAATATTTAAATTATCTTTCAAATCATAAATTCGGTTTAAACCCCTGATTTGTTCACTTTTAATTGATGGAAATGTGTTTTTATATTTTTCTAAAAGCATTAGCTTGTTATCAATTATTACTTTTTGATTATTAAATTCTTTTTCTTGTTTTTGAATGTCTAAAATATATTCATCAATTTTAGAGATAATTTGAGTTTCTTTATCATTTAAAAAATTTTCATATTCATTGATTAAATTAATTGCTTGTTGATTATAAGATTGTCCACAAAAAGGACATTCTTTGCCATCACTGATTTTCACACCTTCTTTAATAAAATTATGCTTATTAGTAATTGTTTGTTTAAAATTTTCCGAAAAAGCACTTATATTATATTCCTGTTTAAGTAAGTTTTGTATATCAATAAGATCAAAATTTAGTTTAATTTTGTCAATCTCAACTAGTTTTTCAACCATATCAGGTAAACTTTTAAGTTTATTGTGTTCTTCCTTTAATTCTTCGTAAGATTTATTAATTTTAGTGTATTGCTTATTAAATATGTTATCATAGTTAATTTCTTTATACTCAGAAGTTAACTTGTTAATATTAAATGCTTCTAAGGAAATTAATTGCTCTTTTATTATTAACTCTATATTTTCTTTTATTTTCTCTATATTTTCTTCTAATTTTAACAAATTTGTTTTTTGAAAATCCAAATTAATAGCGACATCTCCAATTATATAACCATCAATTTTTGAATCAAAAGCATATTTTTTTGCTCTAATATTATCCTTAATATATTCTTCATTATAAACATGAAAAATATAATCTGTACAATTTTTTGTATTTATTGTATTAAATATATTGCCACTTATTTTAAGAAGTTTCGGAGGATCGGTCTTTTTGAAAAATCCAAATTCAAAACTAAAAGTATCTTTTTTTTTAGTAATCAAATGAGAATAACAAGCCAACTTTTTTTCTTCAGTCATATTTACCAAAGAAATGGTTTTAGATATTATTGTCTTACCGCTTCCATTATTTGCATAAATACAAAATCTCTTTTTGTCGCTTTTTAATACAAAATTTTTACATAAATTATTAATAGGACCTACATTGGTTGCTTTAATTCTAAATATATAATCTTCAGCCATAGACTACCTCTTTTGTTTGCAAATTTTATTTAATATAATTAGAGACAATTAATTGAGCTTTAATTTTCATTTGAATACATGTGTTATACCAGTCAATAAAAGACATTTTTGTTTTTAATGATTTTATTTCTGATATTAAAAACTCATTAAGTTCTGGACCTTTCTTAAGATAAAGTCCAGTTGAAGCATTCGCTTTACCTATGATTTTACCACTAGAATTTGTTTTTGATTTTGTTATTTCAGATTCTTGATAGTATAATTTTGTTCCATAAATTGATTGTCTAAGACACTCCTCTAAATTTGAAGATTTACCAATCTTGCAATGATATGAAGTTTTCTTTTTAAAACCTCTACTAAAAAGTTTCAACTTCCGCAAGCAGGTTCTAAAAATCGACTATCAATTCTTTTTGTTTCTTGTTTTACAAGGCCAAGTATAGATTTACTTCTCGTTAATTTGTGAAAACTTCGTCTTTTTCCCTAACCTCTCCTTACTTTTTATTTGCGACATGTTTTTTTCTTTTATGTATTAAAAATATTATATCATATTAATTTAAATTTTTCTTTCTTTTCTTACAACTTAATTTAAAATATTCTATTTATTTAATGCTCTTTAAAAGGATTATATCTAGTTGTAGGTTGATTAAAATTATCTTTAAAAATATATATTTCAAATTTTTGTTCATATCTGTTATTTTGAATATCTTTATAAAGAAAGTTTAAAATAAAGGAAAATTCCTTACATTCCCCATCAACAGTTTCAATTAATATGGGCAAATTTAAAGTTTCATCTCTATTAATTGATTTCGGAACCATTAAAGGTAAAGTATTATTTGTTACTTCTATATTTATTGCATTTCCTGAACCCACATTTTTAAATTCATAAAGAAGTTTAATGTGTTTTTTTAATAATTTTTCATTTAAAGGATTATATTCTTTATATAATTTTAATAATTGTAAAGTTTTTGAGCAATCATTACTTTCATGTTTTTCAATCTCAATTTTTTCAATATTTTGTTTAAGTTCCTCAAGTTTTTTTAAATCAGTAGGAAGATCTTTTCTAAACACACAATTTTTAATAATTCCTTTTTTATCAAATATTATATGTAAAAACCCATTATTTTCTAATATTATATTTCGAAAAGGTTCCTGTTCATATGAAATAAATAAAAAAGGTTTTATTGATTCTTTTAATTGATTTTGAGCATCCTGTCTTTGCTTAATGTTTTGATAAATAGCGACATATCCTAAAGCTGTTGTTCCGACAAAACTTAAAAAAGAGCCCCAAAAAACGAGCCAATCTCCTTTTGTTAATCCTTCTCCTGTACTGGCTCCTCTATTTGATATAAAAACTAACCAAGTTGCTAAATATATTAGAATTAAGCATAAAAAAATTATTAATGGAATTATCCAAATTTTATGCTTTGACCACCAATTCTTTTTAATTTTAAACGCCATATTTTTTCCTTTCTATTTTTTCATTAACTTTTAAGCAATTTTATAATGGTTTTTCATATTAATTTCTAAAATTTTATACGTTAACTAAAATTAAACAAATAATTCCAAAAATGAAACTCAAAACAATCCATAAAATTGACTTTTTATAAAAAAGAAATTTATTACTGCAAATTTTAGAATTTGTGTAAACTTGTTCATTAATTTGCTCAAGTAATTTTTTATCTGTAAGTTTTTCCCATTCTGAATTAAAGCTTTTTATATCTTTAAAATTTTTATTTATACTATAAAAATGTAAAAATGATTGATAGTTATTATTTATTGAAGCAGTTAAAGACTTCACCAAATATGTAAAGCTTAAAATTACATTTGCAACAAAAATTATAAAAATAACAATTAAAAAAATCGCATAGAGATTTTCTGAAATGAGGTTGGTTTGCCAGTTAGAAAAATAATCAAAAATAATACTGATGATTTTAAAAATATTAGAAGTTAATCCTAAAAACACACATAAAATTGTTAGCATTATTGAAGATTTAGTGTCACAATTTGCTATCCATTTATCAACTCTTTCTAAATTTTTCAAAGCATATTCGATATTAGTTTGTTTGTTTTCATTTTTCATTATCATCACACCTTATTAACCAAATTTCACTACAAAGTTTTTTAAAAACTTTATATTTGTTTTCTGTTTTCTCTTTACATTTCTTTTTAATTTTTTTGTCTTTAATTTGATCATGAGTTAATTTATCAAAAATTATTTCATTTCCTTCTGCTTTTTCGCATAATTTGCTTGCTCCATTTGTGATTTTACTAGGATAGACAACTTGACTTTTCTTTGTTTTGCCTCTTAATCCAATTTTGGACATAAATACATTGCCCGTCATAATCCCTATACCACATGTGATTTTCCAATCACTTTCCACTATTGTATTGTAACAGTCTTTTATGCAATCGTTAATTAATATAGCTGAATTTATTGCATTAGCTCCACTTGCTAATTTATTTTCATTTTTAAAAATGCATAAAAAACCATCACCTGCAATGTCCTTTACTTTGCCTTTATTTTCTTCTACAGCTTTTATTACCAACTTTGATAACATTTTATAAATTTTAGTCATATCTCTTGAGCCATTCATTAAAGTCATACTTGTTGAACCTCTAACATCAACAAACATAATTGAACACTGTAAATTAAAAACTTTACAACCCTTTGGAATTTGCTCATCTTCCAAAATTGTATCAATATTTTTGACTTCCAATTCTTCATCTCTTAAATCTTCTAGCTCTTTTTGTAATTGTTTTTTATTCATCACTTTTCTCCTACAAAAATTTTATTTTTCGGATTTATATAGTTAAAAAAATATTTTATAAATTTCAATATACCCATTTTTCAGTTTTTAGTATAGCACAATTATTTTACAAAATAAAACAAATAATTACTTTTATTTTTAATTTTTAAAATTATGTTTTAATATGGATAGATTTAGGCAGACTTAGGTCGTCAAAATCAGTGGCAATTTTGTGAGAAATGGATAAAAAGTAGGGGAATTGCTCTAAACTGTCATAGTAAAGTAAAAAACCTTTGTGACAGTTTCACAAAGGCGGGGCTAAATGCGGGGATTTTATTGATGAATTTAGGGGTGGTTCTCATCTCCGTTTAAAACAGGTTCAGCCTTGGTAAGGCGGAGATCGCGGGTTCAATTCCCGCCACCAGCTCCAAAAAAATTAATAAAAAAGTATCAAAGGAAAAAAACTATGGAATATTTAGATTATTATGATGAATATGGAAATTACGCT
>Ga0172378_10002726_pt1 | contig 16588 bp, 14 predicted proteins | sample GrowelOW332metaG_FD_119755 | JGI IMG/M metagenome (GOLD analysis project Ga0172378, IMG submission 119755) | Groundwater microbial communities from an aquifer near a municipal landfill in Southern Ontario, Canada - Pumphouse #3_1 metaG | ecosystem: Environmental > Aquatic > Deep subsurface >... | reverse complement strand
TAAGTATTTGTTTATATTTGTTATTAAAATGAGACAAATTAAGTGTAGCATTATTTAGTATCATTGTCATGGTTAATTATAAAACATTATGTGATGGGATATAAGGAGCAATCTTTTCGATGAAGAGAATAGGGGAAGCTTGTTTCAATTGATACATTACTCTTTTGAGAAAGATTTTTTTTGAAAGACGGAATGAATATATAAATATATATCATTAAATATTGAAAACAAAGAAAGTTTCTTTCTTTTATGACACGAAGTACTTGCATAAATTATCCAATACGAGTACTGTTCCTTTGGATTGAGAATCGGCAACTTACGGCGAGCCCGAAACTCTTTCCATTTTTTACGCCCTCACAATTTTGTTACGCTTGATGTTCCATCGGGTTCAGTGTGTTGAGGCTATAGGCTCTTCTCATCTCTCTTGGTGTTAGGCCATACTTCTTTTTAAATAATTTATTAAAATAGGCAAGGTTAGTAAAACCTGTTTGCTGATAAATATCATAGATTTTTGATGAAGAAGTTAACAAAAGTTCTCGTGCTGCTTGTATGCGTAAATTGTTACAAAAAGCAGTTGGTGTTGTTCCCAAGTATGTTTTCATCATACGAATCACATGACTTTGACTTCTATGACACAGCGTAACAAGCATCTCACTACTAATTGTCTCAATACTTGCTTGTTCTACTGTTTTACAGGCGTTGTAAAGCCATGATGGAGTTTGAGGGTTAAACTGACTCAGAGGAGAAAAGAGGAGGCTTATGCACGTAAAGAGAATCGATTCTTTTTTGATTTGCGCTATTCTTTCATCTATCTTTCCTACACACAATGCCGAAGTATCTTTAGCCAAAGTTAAGAGTTTTTCCTCATCAAGATGAATCGAATTCCTCAAATCGTCAACATTGAGTGAATGGGAGCTGAGGAGCGTTTCAAAATATTCTTGTTGTATGGCAATATTACTTAGACGACAAACCCCGCTACAATCCTTTTGAAAAGAATGGGATTGATAAGGGACAACGAGACAAAGATCTCCTATCTGCATTGTTTCTTTTTCTTTGTTTTCAACACAATGAATAAGAGATCCATCGGTAATAAAGAAAATTTCATAGAAATCATGAAAATGCATACAGGTTGTCGCCTGGGAAGCAAGAAGTGATGTACCGGTGTAGAGGGTACTGCCGTTTGTTGGTAAAGAATGATAAGTAATAGCAGTCAAATGTACCTCGTAAAAATCAATATAGTATGAGTTGTATCAAATTTATCGCAATAAGTACATCAATACCGTGTGAGTAAAGGTAAAAAAGAAAAGTAGTAGGAAAAGAACCTTTTTGATATATACAGGTCTTTAAGAAAAGACTGTTATCAATTTATTTGTATTAAATGGTTATTGAATCTTATTCCAAAAACGATTAAAACCTGTTGTATCGAATTCTCTGATAAAAAATGTTTTATCAGAATAATCGTTGTATTCAACGATGCTCATCTTTATTGGTTTTTCTAATTGAAAAATATTAATCATAGTTTTTGGCTTATTGAAATAAATTTTTTCGCCACAAGAACTACAAACAAAGTTATAAATTTTATCATCACATTTCAGTGCTATTTTATACGTAGTAGGAAAGGATTTAGTACCAGTTGCTAAATTATCGTTATCATTATCGAATAGAGTAAGAGCAACAGAATCTTTATCAATTTGAAAACCTGCAGTACAATCTTCATCATCGATATAACTACTTGAGTAGGTACCATAAAATTTTTGCTTACTCATGATATATCCGTTATCAGTCGATTCTTGAAATTCATTGACATAATATTTTAGTTCCCATATATCAGAATTGATACTACTGCGTTCTTTTTGTCTGTTTTCAAATTTATTCTCTTTTCTTAAGAGAGCATCTTGATAACCTGCGAGGTAACCATCTTCATATGCATTTGCAGAGAGAGAGGAAAATACTGCAATAAATGTAATAAAAAAAGTAATAAGTTTTTTATTCATGAATATTTATTGTTTACTCCTTTAATTAATCTTTTATTTACAATTAAAAATAAATAATTTTAAGTTGAACATAAATAGATTAGAAAAAATAATCTCTTGTGTTAGTACGAGTTAAAACACAGTACTAACAAGAGAGGTTAAATCTTTATGAGCCATACTATATTAAAATAGATGCAAAGTAAAGAATATATTTATAATAATCTCTTCATTATCTATATATTATATTCAATAATAATGAAATTTAAGATTTAATCTCACAAAACTTTTTACATTCATAATTATAATTATTATTATTTTGCTAAAAAATTAAATAGATATATTTATTAATTAATTATTATTTACTTATAATAATTATATTTTATAAAAGAAATTAAAAATATTTATTCTCATTATTATTAAATATATTTAACTTAGATTTAAGTTAATTTTTGGGATTATCAAAATAAACCTATTTCATACTTGTCACTTTTTTACAATAATCATAAAAAACGAACAATTCTCTCCTTATTTGAGTGAATTATTCGTTTTCCCTTTATTCTATTGTGCAAAATTCTTTTTTTGTCTTATTGAATAAAATGAGCCCCAAATTCTTTGAACTTTTTTAAATCTTCAGGAGTTACTGAAGAACCTTTTCTGATACTAAATGGTGTTCCTGCTTTCGCAATAGGTCCTTCTGTAAATTCACTACATCCTTTCTCTTTGAGTAAGAGACCAATATTTTTTATTGTATATTCAGCACCTTTACCTGCATTGATAGAAAAAGCAGCACACGGTTTGTCTTTAAGACTCTCTGACGAAAGTGCATTCAGAGCCTTTTTTACAGGACCGGGAACTCCATTCTTGGTAATACTACCGGCCCAACAAGGAGCTCCGAAAATGATACGATCATAATGGCCAATCGAGTCTGCTTTAAATTCAATTAAGCCGACGACATTTACCGTCGATCCAGCTTCTTTAATTCCTTCTGATATTGCAAGAGCAGCTTCTCGTGTATGACCTGTTTTAGAAAAATAAACTATAAGAACTTTCATTAACAATCTCCTTTTATCTCTTAGATACTCTCACTGTATGTCGAGACGAGAGGTAAGTCAAGTTTTTACGTGATAATAAAATAATTATTAACAATTGGGTCCTGTTATTTATTAAATATTAATAAAGCTTCATCGAATTTGTTTTTTTTGCATGTAAATAAATGTATTCTCGAGAAAGAAGTTAAGCCTTTATTTTTTGTACATTGGCAAAATTCTATGAGTTATTCATGAGTAAATTGATAAGATAGCTCTTTTTATTTTGTTCAGACAAAAAAGTGATTATTGTTTATTGATACAAAAAGGAAGCAAAAAACACATATTTTTTGCTTCCTTTTTATTATTGTTCAATTGAGTATTTACTCATGGGATTTGAGAAGCTTTTGTGATACATACCCGATGATTAATCCAACAAGCATAGGAATTACCCATACTAAACCAATAGAGTAGAAGGGAAAAATATTAAACACATCAGCCTTACCAAAGAGTCCAAATATGACAGGAAGAATGCTAAAGATTCCAACCAATCCCATCATAAATCGACGAGCATAGAGGAAGTTTTTCTTCGCATCAAGGTTGAAAAGACCAATAATGATTAAGGTAATAGATAAGGGGTAAATTGCATTTAAGATAGGAATTGAGAATGTAATGATTGAATTCAATCCTGCAATAGATATGATTGCACTAAAAAAGGCAAAGACAAACACCCAAGACCGATATGATACTTTTGGAAGGATAGAGTGAAAATATTCACTCACGCAGGTAATAAGAGCGGTACAGGTGTTAAAACATGCCAGGACAAAGATAATTGCAAGGATAATCATTCCAAAGAGACCAAATTTAGTTTGTACCGCATAGGTTAAGATTTCTGCACCATTGGTCATATTTTCTGCAGGAGAAAGCTTTCCTATTAAGCCAAGTGCTAAATAGATGAGGAGTAAAAAGGATCCTGCAATAATTGAAGACTTGAGTGTGATATTCTTTTTTTCTGCATAACTGGTAAAGCCAAAGGCTTCTGCATTAAAGATAAAGATAACACCAAAATTCAAGGCTGCAATGGTATCCATTGTTTGATATCCATCGAGAAATCCTGTAACGAGGGGATGATCCATATATCGAGCACTTACTAAACGACTACTTACATCAGCTTGTGTAAAGATTGTTGCAAAGAAAACAGCAAAGATTAAGATGATTAAAAGAGGTGCCGTTACTTTACCGAGGATATGGGTAAGGTTTGCAGGTCTTAGTGCAATAATGACTGATAGACCAAAGAAAACCAGGGAATATACCACCATGGCAAGCTGGATATTCACGCTCGGACTCATAAAAGGTTGAATCGCTATAGCAAAGGATGTACTGCTTGTTCTTGGTATGGCAAGAAGTGGACCAATGGTGAGATAAATGAAAAAGGCGAGGAGTGAAGAAAACCAAGGTGCTATCGAATTACCCAGATGTTTTAATCCATTCCTTTCCACAATGACATTTATTGCAAGCATCGGCAATATAATTGCGGTTATCGCAAATCCAATAAAGGAAGGCAGAAAAACTGCTCTACTTTCATACCCCATGATTGGTGGGAAAATGAGGTTTCCTGCACCAAAGAACATAGCAAAGAGGGTAATACCTAAAATCAATGTTTTCTTATCAACGCGTTTTATCAAATTAAATGTTTCCTTGTACGCTGAGCCTTCATTTTTTTTAAAAGCTAAGCTGTTTTTGATTTCGTGTAACAATATTATGTGCTCGCTTTTGAGAACAGAAAATTTCATTTTAGCCGATATTCTTCTTTTTTTGTTCTATAACTCATTAACAAGATTACAATAATAGGGTCATCATATCTCCACAAAGAGATAACTTAGTATTGTAAATAAATAATCAACCGTCAAGCATTATTTTGATATTTTGTAGGTGTGATGAAAAAGAGTGATATATAAGGACGAATAATCATGGAATGGATATCTCCTTTGTTCTTATGTGCTAGACTTTTTTATGTATTTCTCTTTCCTCAAAATGTCTTCGTTTTCCTTTCAGGAGTTTGTTTCAATACAGAGTAAAAACTCTGTAGATAAAAAAGATCTCTTTAATACCTATTGAGAATGAGGAGGAATGCCTTTCCGTATCAATTTACATTATGTAAAAAAAACTTCGCTTGAATATTTACAGACTTTGTATAATACAATTGTCATTAAGGATATTGTGAAGAGAAACCATATTCGAGATGTTGACTTGCTTGATAAAATTATCAAATATTTATTTGATACTATAGGAAATCCTGTTTCAGCTCATGCAATAAGTAAGTATTTAAAGAGTGAAAATCGTAAAGTAATCGTAGATACTGTTTTACACTATCTGATTGCAATTGAGTCCTCATATTTAATAAGCAGGGTAAAAATAGAAGATTTAAAAGGAAAGAAAATCTTAAAAACATATGATAAATTCTATGTTGTTGACCATGGTTTATGTCATGCATTGCTTAATTCAAATATTTCTGATATTCAATTCGTCCTTGAAAATATTGTATATGTAGAACTTTTAAGACGAGGATATCGTATTTCTGCTGGACGATTCAACAAGAGAGAAATAGATTTCGTCTGTACAAAAAATGAGGATAAATTATATATTCAAGTTTCCTATTTACTTGCAAGCAAAGAGACAATAGAGAGGGAGTTTGGAAATCTATTAGCAATAAAGGATAATTGTTCAAAAATGGTGCTCAGCATGGATTCAATTGATTTGATTCAACGAGGTATTATACATAAAAATATCATCGATTTTGTATGAGAAGATTACACCATGTAACCTTTTCATCGTACACGTGTCAGATATGAGGTAAAAGCAAGGTCCCAAAGGACCTTCTTATTCTTTTGAATCGATAAGGAGCAATGAAAGCTCAAAGGATAGGACTTATAGGTATAGGTCTTATGGAATATATCAATTAAGTATCAGTTATAGGCTTTTATTCCGGGTTAGTACATCAATAGAGTATTATAAGTAAATTTATTAGTTGATTTTTATGCTTCTCAAAATATGAACTGTCTGAACAGAATAATATTTGTCTTACAGCTTTTTACAGAATATTGAAGACCTTTATCCAACTTATTTGCCACCCATAAAAAATGGTATACTGTCAACTTGCATAAAAATACAAGAATGAGTAGAATACAGGCAATTAAGGAGACCGTGATACCTGCAATAGTCAGTTATCATGTTTTGTCATCCGAACCAACAATACAGTTTCATTTTAAGGAGTTTCCTATGACAAACACAGGAAAGACCGGTCAAAAGAAAGGGTTCGGAGACTACTTAGTCACCGTTCTCAACGGCATGGCACAAGGTCTCTTTGCATCCCTCATTATCGGATTAATCATTAAACAAATTGGTACCTATTCGGGTATCACACTGCTCGTTCAATTTGGACAAGTTGCAGAATACCTAACCGGTCCTGCAATTGGAGTCGGTGTTGCAATGAGTGTGGGAGCAAGTCCTCTTGGTGTCTTCTGTTCTGCCGTAGCAGGTGCTATAGGAGCAGGAACATTCGTACTCGATCCAAGTGGTGCACTGCTTAAATTAACATTAGGAGAACCCGTAGGAGCCCTTTGTGCTTCCCTTGCCGCAGCAGAAGCAAGTAAGAGAGTCGCAGGTAAAACAAAAGTTGATATCATTGTTGTTCCTTTTGTTACCATCTTAGTTGGTGGGTTAGTTGGCACATTCCTTTCTCCTGCTATTAGTGCCATGATGAAAGCACTGGGTATGTTTATTAACCAACTAACGACCCTTTATCCTCTTCCTATGGGAATCCTTGTTGCCGTTGTGGTTGGTCTTATTTTAACGCTTCCTATTTCTTCCGCTGCTATTTGTATTAGTTTGCAATTATCAGGACTTGCTGCAGGTGCAGCAACCGTTGGATGTTGTTGTCAAATGGTAGGTTTTGCCTGTAGCTCTTACCGAGAAAATGGTGTTGCGGGGTTAATCAGCCAAGGACTAGGAACCAGTATGTTACAGATTCCTAATATCGTACACAACTGGAAAGTATGGATCCCACCAACATTGGCTGCGGCTCTTATCGGACCAATGTCGACGCTTATCTTTAAAATGCAAAATAATGCGGCAGGAGCCGGAATGGGAACAAGTGGCCTTGTGGGTCAATTCAATACCATTTCAACAATGGGAAGTAGTGCTTTTATTCCAATGATTCTCTTGCACTTTATTCTTCCAGCACTCTTCTCCGTTATAATTAGTGAATACATGAGAAAGAAGGGTTGGATTAAACCAGGTGATCTTCTCTTAAACGTCTAAAACAAAGCGATTTTTACAAGAAATAAGATGGGTTCTCTACAAAAAGTGGGGAACCCTTTCTCTTTTAAGGTAAAAGACCCTGCTTCAAACGCTTTCAATTCCCATAAAAAAGGAGCATGTCCTTTTTGTCTGAGTCTTACAACAGACAAACGATTCATACTCCAAGCTTTCTCGTTCTAAGGGTTAACAATTACCTTAACGTATCATGTTGGTAAAGTTACTCTTAATTTCTACAGGTTCTTTGATGTGATGTTCTCTTCCATTTTGCACTAACTTCAGTGACCACGCCATGTTTTGAGCAAGGTTTCTGAGCGTTCTCACACCCTCTTCATCTTGTTTTGCTTCACCCTTGGCAAGACCAAAGATAACATTCCAATAATCTGAAGTAGGCATGATCATTTCAGCATACTGCAAATATTGATTCAATTGGTTTACAGCAGGAATACCACCGGCTCTTCTTACCGCACCAAAGGAACATCCAACTTTATGTCTAAGAGGATTATCCATAGCAATATCAATATAAAAGAGTCTATCAAGTGCTGCTTTTAATCCACCTGCGATACCTGCAAAATGAATAGGGGAGCCAAGAATTAAACCATCACATTCTTCAAATTTACTGAAAAGTTCATTGACAATGTCATCATCAAAAACGCATTTGCCGTCCTTTTCTCTAAAACAACGATGGCAATCAATACATTGATGAATTGGTTTCATTCCAATATTAAAGATTTCAACTTCAATATTTTCTTGTTCCAATTCTTTTTTCATTACCTCGATACCATAGGCGGTATTTCCATCTTTACGGGAACTCCCGTTAATTGCTAATACTTTCATCTTTTATTCTCCTGATTCTTTTGAATCTTTATTACTCCAACTTTTTCTCTCAGATACTCATACATTTGTTATTACCTGCACAGAATAGGTATGGCACACTATCATACCTCCCATCTCATTTATTTTTATCGACTTTTTCAGGTTTTAAGTAATTCTATACTCATCGGTGTAAGCGAAATTGTCCTGCATTTCATTTTTTCCCGATCATTACCTATAAGATGGTCTATAGGGAATACAACTAAGGTTTAACGAAGCATAAGTGGATAAGAATCAAAAGATGTGAGATACGTCAAACGGCGTATCTTTGTGCAAGAAGAGGGTACAGGCCTTGATACAAGGTTCCGTACTCACTAACATGACATTTAGTAGTGTTACATTGTATGTATTGAGAGTAAAAGCTATCTTAGAGGTAAACCTATACATTGTCAATAATGTTTTTTATGTATACACCCTCTACAACAGCAGAAGTGATGCTCTATTTTATTCTTGTGAAAAGAGTTACTATTACCTATATAATAACTAGGTATTTTAATCCATAGTATTGTAATAGGAATACAATTAATGCTAGAATAGAAATCAATGAGGCCCTTTTTCTTCTTTGATACTCAGCATCAGGAGAACACCTTATGAAAGAGTTTCCTCTCGGTGATAAAAACCAGGATGGATGATTTCTTATTCAGAAGTAAGAAAGAGCGCTTGATCTTTTCAGTATGCTCCCATCGTTGCACTGATCAAAGATGGGGTATATCACATAGAACGTTTACCATTGAGTATGATCAATACATTTTCTCAGACAAACTTTTCCCCAAAAGTTATAGCAGAAGAGTTTTTTCTCAATAAGACACAAATTAATAATAAAGGAAATACATATGAATGAAGTTAAATTACAGACACAATTAGATGAATTGAGAGATTCTTTTAATAGCCAAGCACCGCAAGAGGTAAAGACTGTTTATGAAGCTGGAGTTAAAACAGTAGATGATAGTGGTATTACATCAAACGCTCTTCAGGTTGGTGATACAGCTCTTGATTTTTCACTTTCCAATGCAAAAGGTGAAAGAGTTAATTTACACGACGCACTTAAAGAAGGTCCTGTCGTACTGACCTGGTATCGAGGTGGATGGTGTCCCTATTGTAATCTCACACTTCAGGCATTAGAAAAGGCATTACCTGAGTTTAAAGCTGCAGGTGCACAATTGTTTGCTCTTACTCCAGAAGTACCCGATAAATCTCTTTCTACCGCAGAAAAACATGCGCTTGATTTTGAAGTACTCAGTGATATCGATAATGCTGTTGCACGTCAATATGGCATCGTCTATCAATTGACTAATGAAGTTGCTCAAATCTATGCATCAAAATTCGGATTGAGCGATTATAATGGGAATGAGAAGAATGAACTTCCTCTTGCTGCTACGTACGTAATTGATCCTCAAGGAAAGATTACTTATGCATTCTTGGAAGCTGATTATCGCAAACGTGCAGAACCTTCAGAAATTACTGCTGCACTGAATCAATTACAGAAATAATAATAAGCATACGATACAACGAAGGAAGGGAATAAACACACCTTATCTTAGGATTATTCCTTTTCGTTGTTGATAAAAGACTTATTGATACATCGTTACGATGTATAGTATCAAACACCTTTATTTTCTTTTTTACAAAAGAAATTGAGGTGTTTTTTATTAGAATTGTTTGATGCAATGAGGTGAATAAAAAGCTCAAGAGAGCGGGGTATTTCTTTTTACCTGAGGTTTCTTGAATAAAAAAATAGTTTACAGCAAACAGTTTTATTCTTTTCTTTATACCCAATCTTTATTGTAGAGGAATAATTTTTCCTATTTGAAGATAATACGTTGTCAAATGATGTAATTGGGTAATAATAGAGATGACTAAGTTTTCCTTTTACGGTACTATCACATCCATGAATAATGGACAAAATAAAAATGACATAAAAATAGGGCTTACTGTTTCCGTCGTCTTAAAAAGAAATAAAAAATTTGGAAATCTTACAAAAGGTATTGTTGCTGATATCTTAACAAAATCTGACTTTCAGGCAGGCGGAATTAAAGTTCGTCTCAAAGATGGACAAATTGGACGTGTTCAAGAAATTCTTGAACCATAAAGTTTGATATTTCTCTAGCATCTTTGCACTCAGTTCTCAACAATGAGATACATTATAACCCACATGAACATATCCTTATTATGAAAATAATAAGATATGATTCCCGTGGGTTTTTCTTTTCTCGTGAATTATCACTAATTATCGAGTGGTTCCTCGTAATATCAATTCAGTTGAAAGATCCATACTTCTTACTGAGTTAATTTCACCATTAATAATCTGGACCAACATATCGCAACTGTTTAAACCAATTTGAAAACTTGGTTGAGAAACCGTGGTGATAGAAGGAATACACATTGATGATATTTCAACATTGTCAAACCCAATTACTTCAATATCCTCAGGAACACGGAGTTTGAGTTTCTTTGCTGCATGAATTACCGCAGCTGCATAGACATCTGAAACAGTAAAAAAGGCATCTGGTGGATTATCTGACGATAACAATTGCACGGAAGCAGAAACCGCCATTTCAAAGTTAATTTCCTGGAGCTGTATGATGTGTTGAGGATTCACGATAAAACCATTTTGAATTAACGTCTCATGGTATCCTAAAAGTCTTTCTTGCGCATATTTGTATCGAATGGGTCCGTTGATAATAGCAATGTGTTTATTCCCATGAGAAATCAATAATTCAACCGCTTTTTTTGTAGCCGCAATATCATCAATGGTCACATAGGGAATCCCAACCGATTTATTTCTTTCACAACATTGTACGAGAGGTATCTCTTTATGCAATTTGATTAAACACTCTGCATTGATTTGATTTAACGTAATCAATCCATAGGCTTTGATTGATTTTAATAACAGAATCAATGCATCAAGAGTTTCTTCATTAATCTGTCCATTATGAATGAGAATGCTATAGTTATTCCTGAGGGCCGCTGCTTTAATACCTGTGGTAATATCACCATAAAAAGGATTGGGAAGTGCTGGGAGGTTTACTAATATGACTCTTTTCCCATTACTCGAAAAGGAAGGAATTGGTTGTCCTAATTCCCTTAATGTAGCATACACTATTTCCCTCTTTTTCTTATTAACTTGCGTTGTTCCTTTCATAATTCTCGATATCGTTGACATGGAGATCCCTGTCATTTTTGCTAAATCTTTATAGGTAATTTTAGTTGACATATGATTTATCCTTTTCTCTATAGTATCACATTTTTATAAAAACACAGTAAAAAGTTTCATGAAATTTGAAAATATTTCATAAATTTTGAAAACTTTATGGTTATATATATGAAATTTATGGTTTTTATATTGATATTTAAATAGCGATTGACAATTTTTCAAACACTGTTAGGCTTTAAATATCATAAAGAAAAGGAGAATTGTTTATGAAAAAAATTATCACTCTGTTATCAATTGCTTTATTGGTAAGTGGAAGCATTTTCGCTCAAGGTGCCTCAGAAGGAAGTTCAAAAAAATTATTAGGAGTTGTTACACCTGCGGCAGACCATGGTTTTACAGCAGAATCAATTAGGCATTGCGAAGCTCAAGTAAAGAAGGTGAGTGAAGAAAATGGTTATGAATATCGTTTTATGACCGCTGGCGAATCAGGGGAACAAAGTAATGCTGTTGATACCATTTTAGCCATGAAACCAGATGTATTTGTTCTTTGGCCTGTTACCGGAGATGAACTAAGAAGTTCAGCACAATCAATTCAAGAAGCAGGTGTTCCGCTTATTGTCTATGATAGATTCATTGATGGAATTACCCCTGATGCTGAAATTTCCGGTGATAACACGGAAATTGGACTCGACTGTGGAAAGTATTTTAATACGTATTTTGCTGACGAGTTAATGAAAGGAAAAGTGGCATACCTCGAATTTAAAGGTGACTCTTCAACCGTACCAATGGAAAGAACTAATGGTTTTGAAAAAACAGCATCACCAAATTTTGTCAAGATGCAGTCATTTGTTACCAACTGGTCTCAACAAACCTCAATGGAACAAATGGAAAACTATTTGAACACGAAAAGTGTAGAAGAAATTGAATCAATTCAAGCTATTTTTACCCACGATGATGAGATTGTTTTTGGTATCGTAGAAGCTTTGAAAAATTACAGTGGACCTGCCAAACTGAATATCAAATTAATCAGTGGCGTTTCAGCCGGTGAAGGGTATATGGATCTCTTTATGAACCCTCCATTTACCGATATCGATTTTATCACCTATACCTTTAGTCCTTCTATGGTACGAGACGCTATTGATTTAGCAGTTGACGTATTAAAAGGAAAAACTTTGAACAAAACTTATCGCGTTCCTACCGAAGTTATCGATAAGACTAATTATAAAGAATATATGCAAACTGACCTCTATAAAGTTCGCTATAGTCTCTAAGTTCATACAATACAAGATGGCTGTTCTGAACAGAGGAACAGCCATCTTTCTCTAGGAGGGGTTAATGGTTCTTCAATTGAAAAAGATATCTAAAAACTTTGACGCAGTCCAAGCCTTAGATGAAGTTGATTTTCATATCGGAAAAGGAGAAATTCATGGGCTTTTAGGAGAAAATGGGGCAGGAAAAACCACACTGATGAATATCCTTGCTGGAACATTTCCTCCCAATAAGGGAACCATCATCATCGATGGTAAAGTCATTGAAAAAATGACACCGAAAAAAGCAATGAATTTAAAAATTAGATTTATCCATCAAGAATTAAACCTCTGTAATGATTTAAAAGTGTATCAAAATATGTTTCTTGGTGAAGAATTATATACAAAATATCATTTTGTTGATGAAAAATCTGAAATTATTCGTGCTCAAAAAGTACTGGATTCGATGAAATCTCATATTAAGGCAACCGATAAAGTTGAATCGCTAGCTACTGCAGATAAGCAACTGGTAGAAATAGCAAAGTCACTTTTGTTCAACAGTGAATTGATTATCATGGATGAACCTACGACTGCATTGAATAATACCGAAATAGAAGAGTTATTTGATATCATGAGAACTTTGCAAAAGAGTGGGGTGAGTTTTATTTATATCTCACACAAAATGCCTGAAATATTTGAAATTTGTAATAAATATACTGTATTACGTGATGGTAAGTTTATTGCATCGGGTGATATAAAAGATATTGATGTACATAAAGCAACTAATCTATTGATTGGGCATTCCTTACTGGAAATTGATGAACATTTTATCAAAAAAAGTCATCAAGGTCCTGAAGTATTTTTATCAGTAAAAGGACTCTCAGGAAAAGGATTTCAAGATATTAGTTTTGATGTTCACAAAGGTGAAGTCCTTATTGTTACTGGATTACAAGGATCTGGCTGTGCTGAACTTGCGATGTCTCTCTTTGGTGCTGGAGCGATAAAGGAAGGAACCATTATGGTGAAAGGTCAGCTGATGAAAAACAATAATATCAAAGATGCAATGAAAAATGGCATCGGAATGATTCCTAAAAACCGTAAAGAAAGGGGGATTCTTCCCGATCTTTCAATCAAAGATAATATGTCCTTAGCCTATTATACGGTAAAACATCATAAACTGTTTATTGATGAAAAAGAAGAAGATGAAAGGTTTTTCAGACAACAAGAAAAAATGAATATTAAGGTTGGGTCACAAAATAACGTAATTACCTCTCTTTCTGGGGGAAATCAGCAGAAAGTAATCTTTGGAAAATGGTTTGAATTGGATTCTGATGTCATGATTATGGACAATCCAACACAGGGTATTGATGTAGGTTCAAAGTTTTCAATTTATGAGATTATTGCGGATTTAGCGAAAAGTGGAAAAGCACTGATTGTATTCACTAATGAATATCCTGAGATTCATCGAATTGCAGATAATATTCTTGTCCTCTATAAAGGCTTCATTAATGGAAGACTTTCAAGAAGTGAAATGAGTGAAATAGCTATTATGGAATATTCAACCGGAACGAGGGGGGAGAAATAATCATGGAAATTAAAAAAACGTGGTCAAATATTATTACTAATCAAAGTCATTGGGTCAGTTTTGTTCTGTTACTCGTAGTGGCAACAATCGTCAATCCTTCTTTTGTGAGTTGGAGTAACCTCAGTAATCTCTTTACACAAGGCGCTATTATTGGTTTTTGCTCCATGGGCATGAGTTTAGTCATTTCAGCAGGAATGATTGATTTGAGTACTGGTTCCGTTGTTGCCCTGATTGCAGGTCTTTGTGTAAATGTACTCAACACTACTCATTCAATTCTACTTTGTCTTCTCTTTTGTATTGTTGGCGGTATCATTGTTGGTCTCATCAATGGAGTTTTAGTGACAAAAGGAAAGATTGCTCCTTTTATCGTCACTCTTGCCGCCATGTCTGCTTGGCGATCAGTGATTAATCAACTTGGGCAAGGTGGTCCTTTCTCAGTTGATAAAACCATGTATACCTCGTTTCGAAATATTGCAGCTGGTAAAGTCTTTGGAATTCCAAATCTTATGATTTATTTAATAATCATCTCTCTTATTACTTCTGTAATCATGAATAAAACAAAATTCGGTACCTATGTTTATGCGGTAGGTTCTAATGAGAATGCAGCCCGCTTGTCAGGTATTAATGTTGATAAAATTAAGAATTTGATTTTTACCTACGCAGGACTCATGTATGGCTTAGCTGCATTTCTCTTAGCCAGTAGATTAACCTCAATTCAAGCAGCAAGTGCTGGAACAGGATATGAGATGAATGCCATTGCCGCTGTTGCCATTGGTGGTACAGCAATGGAAGGAGGAAGAGGAAAAATCATCGGTACCTTCCTTGGTATTCTTATCCTTCGCATTATTACCACGGTTTTGATTATGGCAAATGTTCCTCCATTCCTTAACGGTTTGGTACAAGGAATTATTATCATTATTGCTGTCTTGGCTCAAACAAAACGAAAGAAATAGGAGAAGGAAAACATGAAAAAAATAGCGATTATTGGTGCAGGAGGAATGGCCCATTATCATATCAAAGGATTTCGAACTGCTGGAGCTGATGTTGTAGCAATTATTGATCTCAATCAAACCTTAGCATCTCAATTTGCAACACAATATCATCTTCCCCATTTTTTCCAAAACATCCAAGACTGTTGTGATATGTACCCTGATTTAGATGGTGTTTCTATTGCCGTTCCTAATGCATTTCACAAAAAAATAGTCATTGATGCATTAGAGCGGAGGCTTGCTGTGTTTTGTGAAAAACCACCTGCACTCAATGCCGAAGAAATGATTGAAATTGAGAGTGTTTATCGAAAGAGTGGAAAGTTGCTACTCTTTGATTTTAACAATAGAGCAAGAGAAGAGACTCAAATATTGAAGCAGTATATTGATGCAGATGGATCTTTTTTGATGAATTCGGCACAAGCCTATTGGATAAGACGTAATGGTATCCCGGGTTTCGGTGGTTGGTTTACCAATAAAAAATTATCAGGAGGTGGCCCAGCAATTGATCTTCTCCATATGCTCGATCTTTCACTTTATTTAATGCACTACCCAACACCAAAGGTTATTATGGCAAGTTCCCATGATGATTTTATGGGAAATACCGCTTTTAAAGGACCGTGGGGAATTGCCGATAACAGTAAAGGAATCAATGATGTTGAATCATCGATTCAAGCCTTTATTACCTTTGATAATGGTGCTTCTCTTATGATACGAAATTCATGGGCTGAATTAATAGAAAAAGAAAAGGCGGGTGTTTGTTTTCAAGGCAATCATTTTGGAGGGCTGATGGAGAGAACTTTTAAAATCGATGGAATTGATGAGACAAGTCATGATTGCTGCCAACTATTTACCTATGAAAATAATCATCAAGTTGATAAGGATATTCACTTTATTCCTGATTTCGCTATGGGAAGGGAAGCTTCTGCGGCAAATTTTATTGAAAGTCTTGAAGGGAAAACAGAACCTTTAAATACCCCAGAGGAAGCGGTGCAATTAATGAGAATCGTCGATGCAATGTATGAGTCAGCAAAAACTGGCTTACCTGTTATCATGGAGAGGAAGGAAAATGAGTAGAATAATCACGCTTGCAAGTGGACAATTTGGCGATTTATCTTTAGAAGAATTAGCGCCTTTAGTTAAGAAAATGGGATATGATGGGATTGAACTAGCAACTCATGCTCATTTTGATGTGCAAAGAGCCTTACATGAAGAGGGATATGTTGAACATATTCACCAGGTTTTACGTGATAATGGTTTGGTCTGTCAGGCAATTTCAGCTCATCTTACGGGACAATGTGTGTGTGATGTATGGGACGAGAGATTGGATAATTTTGCTCCTTCTGCTTTACATGGAAATCCCCAGGCAATAAAAAAATGGGCTATTGAAGAGATGAAAGACACCGCACGAAGTGCAAGAAAATTTGG
>Ga0172378_10002724_pt1 | contig 16589 bp, 7 predicted proteins | sample GrowelOW332metaG_FD_119755 | JGI IMG/M metagenome (GOLD analysis project Ga0172378, IMG submission 119755) | Groundwater microbial communities from an aquifer near a municipal landfill in Southern Ontario, Canada - Pumphouse #3_1 metaG | ecosystem: Environmental > Aquatic > Deep subsurface >... | reverse complement strand
GCAGTAGATCACGTCGTTGCCCGTTGGCACCGGCGAATCGCTGATGGTCACCTCCACCTTCTCCCTTCCGCTCTCGCAGCCGTCTACCGTCTGGCTCACGCAGTAGGTAACCGTCTGGTCCGTACCTTCCGGCATAGTAGGGTCGACAGTCGGTGTCGGCGTGCCGGTGATCGGGGTCGTGCAGTCAGACTCGTACCAGTTCAGCGTGGCTCCCGCCTCCTCGCCGCTATACACGCTCGGGTTCTGCTGTTTGATGTTCTTGGCGAACGTGCCGTTCTCCGCGTCCGTCTTCAGGTAGAGCACGCTCTCCGTCTTCAGGACCGGAACGTAGGTGACAGTTACTGACGTAGACACCTCCGTTCCCTTACAGACCTCCGAGCTAGAAGGCACCGTATAGGTCTGTGACACTCCATACTTATATGTAGTCGTAGCCGTTACCGAAGTGTTCGGAGTCACAGACGCAGTCTCTGTACCTTCCAAGGTCCACACCAGCTTATCTCCCATCATATATGTCGTGGCATCGCTATTTAATGTGGCAGAAAGAGCAGTTGCCGTCTCTGCGCTACAATATTTCAAGACATTCGTCGCATCCAACGTCGGCAAAGCGACATCATAGACAGTCACCGTCAAAGGGACAAGGCTACTCTCCGCTCCTGCCGTGGAGATCTGACTCACGTAATAGGTTTTGGAACCTGCTGTCGTAACGTCCGGCGTAGGAGCCGATATCTTCGTTGTCTTATCCGTATCGTACCACTGCAAGGTGAATTCCCCTACTCCATTCGGATCGTTGATGGCAGCCGTCAATGGCACCGACATCGTCGAGTTCAGACAATATTCCACCGGAACCGTAGTAGGCGCCGGCGTCAGATAAATGGTCACATTCACCGTCGTAGGGTCACTTTCGCAGCCGTCCGCATTGGTGCGGGTCACCGTATAGGTAAGCTGCTGGTCTTCTGTCACGGTAGATGCCGGAACAGACGGTGTAGGCACCGTGGTTCCCAGACTCACACCATCCGAAGAGTACCAATTATAATCATATCCGGTCTCTATGTCCACAGCCTCCGCCTTCTGGGACAGAAGATCCTTAAACGTTCCATTCTCTGCATCGCTCAACAGATAGGTCACCGTCTTGGTTCCCGTCGGTGCTGTAGGCACCGCCTTCACATGAAGTTGGGTCAAGCGCGCCGTGTCGCTATTACAATAACCTGTAGCTTCGGCATAGACTGCCAGCTCACCAAGGTCACCCGTATAGGTTGGCTCCGAAAACTCCGTCGTCGAGACGGCCGTTCCATTTAATGTCCATACCAGTTTAGCTCCAGCCGGAGTGTCATTTTTCTTCGTCGCCGTGGTCTTTCCGCAGACCATCGTAGTATCAAACAACACCGTGGCTATCGGTTTCACCGTAAATGCATATGGTAGCGTGTCGCTCACGCAGCCATTCGCATCCGTCACTGTGTAATAATATTCATATGGGGTTGTGCTGCCAGCCAAGGCAGAGAGCGTTTCGTTTGCCAAGCCACTACCCGCAGCATCCTTGTACCATGCCAACGTGTACGATTTTGCCGACGACGGCAATGCCACGTTCGCTCCCTCGCAGAAGTCGGCTGTCGCAGCCAACGTCTCCTCCGGATTTTCCCAAACTGTTATTTCTACTGTTTTAGGTTCGCTAACGCAACCCGTCGCATCATCTGTAACAATCACCTTATATTTATGAGAACCGGCAGTCAAAGATGAGAATTCCAGCAACAAAGCAGAAGCAGGCAAAGATATGCCAGCTGCTGTCTGTACATCAGAAGTTAATCCCTTAAATGAGAATTTATCAGCCATGACTTGTAACTCAGCAAGAGAGAGAGAACCTTCACAGAATGGATCTATCTCAATTTCAGGAACAACTGGCACTATATTAGCCTTCACCTTTATTGAGTCGAACACGAAACAAGCCGCTGCCGTATTCTTCTCGTGGTCACGAACTTTCACATAATATGTCTTTGTTTCTCCCGGAGTTAGATCTGTCCACTTCACATCAATGGAAGAGGCTGTTGCCGTACCGGTCACATCCGATTTAATAGCTTTCGTATCATCTGCCATGTTTGCTTCATTATCAAACCAAAGAATATCAAATGAAGAACCAGCTACTGTCGTGTTTTTTACATCTTTTACTGATAATGTTAAGTCGGCAGATTCTTTACATAAACGAATTGTATCATCCTCAGCTGCCTGAGAAGATTCTATTTCGACATACTTTCCGTTTGCTTTTGCATCCGGACGATTACAAGGAGGACATCCATAACGAGCCGACAACATAATACGGCCACAATCGTAATCCGTAAGTTTTCCAAAAGTAATGTTCGTAAACACAGATACCCTATTGCCATTACCTGTAACAAATCCATTTGCAGTGGAACCTACCACCGTAATTCCAAAATTGTTCGGATCCTCAATAGGTTTATCAAACATGACACCAGAACCGGGATCCGGAAAGTTGAAATTATAAAGATTATGACCTCCTCCACTAACTACCATTGCCAAAACATACATAGTTCCTCTTGCTGCATTTCCTGGAAGTTTAACATTTAGATTAATTGTAGCTTTTGTCGGTGTAGTACCATCAAAAGTAACAATTTGAGGATTGCCTCTAAAATACTCAGATGAAAAGATATATTGGCCATCTTTCATTTTACCTGCATTATAAATAACAGGAGTAACAGTAACATTTACCGGCTGTCCATAACCTTTTCCATACAAATCAAAAGAAATTAACTCCACAGCAGAATGTACACAAATAATATCAGTATAAGACTGATAACCTCCACTCGCAGTTGCAGGAGTTGATGTAGGAAACAGAATAGTCTCAAACTTAGTTATATCTTCCAACCAAACATTATAAATAGTATCCTTACTTGACTCATCTTTATTATCGTGTACCTCACTTGCCGCTATCTTATCTCCAGACACACAAAAATTCATCGTACCACCAGCACCTTTTACTTTAAATACTTCTAACGTATCTGTTGAGGTAGCCGTAGAGAATGCCGCAAACGATGTCATTTGCGTAGCATTATAAAATTTATCGTTCGTTACCGCCTCAAAACAGATGTTATCAACGGCAGAAGGGTTCACTGGGTCTGCCACACAATTCATATTTGTAACGATTGTATCAACAGGCATATCCATATCTATCACCTCTATTTCACCTACTGCATCAGGACAATTTGTACAAGGGACATTATTTCCCACATACACGATAGTAACTTTATAAGTTCCTGGATCTTCAACTTCGACTATCCAATTATTCCACTTATCCGCCTTTCGCTTTGCCTCACTATCCGTTGAAGTTGATGTATTCAACACTTGTCCGTTGAATTCCCATTGAAAGAAATATCTATCAATTGACTTCTTTGTAGGAGTAAATCCACAATAAAGAGAATCCGATTCTCCGGGGCATTTATAACGAGGACCTATCATGTAGACTGTAGGACATTCATCTTGAGGCTCACAATCAAGTTCTATTTTAGACAAACATGTTCTATATCCAGTACCTTGAGGATCATCAGATTTTCCGGCAAATCCGAGACCAAGTGTCCCCACCTCCTGAGGCGTATCATTTCCTGGTCGTTTTGTGCTTCCCCAAACATAAAAATCACCATCCATATTAACCATGAAACCAAACAAATCGCCTCGTCCTATAGCTAACGCATCATCTACTCTAACTTCTTTCGGTCCTTTTTCTCCTGCACAATAATTTGCAAATACCGGTCCTGGATCTATATTTGTTCCACTAAAACCTGTTTTGTTTGCCCAAGTAGAATTAGGAACAACTCCTCCGCTATTTGATGCCGGAGCATGAACACCCCAATACAGCATATAGTGATCTTCTGTCACACAAGCTCCATATCCATTTCCTCCAATCACTTGATGGACATTAGTCATATATGGTTCATTTGAAATTTCCACATATTCCCCAGACAGCACCTTAGACGCATAAACAAATTTATCACTCTGAACTTCCAAACCAATACAACCATTCCAACCATTTCCTCCCCAACCATACAAAAATCCTGTATTTTCATCAACAGCAAAACCTCCTTTGTCACTAATACCTGTAGTTTTGACCTTCAAAAGTTGTTCATTATTTGTCGTATACGTACCATTCGCTATTGAAGTAGGATCCATCATAAGAACAGGCGCAGCATAAAACGTAGATGCATCTCCATTTCCTCCATCACCAGTTCCTCTTCCGTTTACAGAACCCATAGAATAGGCTACGCCAACCGATGCGTCTTTAGAACTCCCAACAATTAGCAATATGTTATTATCTCCACCTGAGATGTGAATGATATTCTCCAAAGGTTTTCCATTTTTATCTCTAATATATATAGGAAGATGCGACTCAGCTTTTAACAAAGGATATGTCGGACCTGACTGGTACCTACCATTTCCTCCCCAAATCACAGCTTTTCCATCATCCAACAAAGCTATACCTGCAGAAGTTGTTCCCCCCACCATCTTTACACCTCCTAAATATGGACCCGAGGAAACTCCATCCACATCAAAACCATGATCTGTCGCCTCGCCGCAGAAAACAGGCATTGGCGTTGAGATGACATCTCCTGTGGGTTGTCCTGCAGTTCCTACTTTGTTCTCACCCCAAGCATAAACTACTTTTGTACATGCTAACGCAATATTAGTTGCGCCAGAACCCGCCGTTACTTGAGAAAACGTCAAGCCAGCAGGAATGTCAACCATCTGAGGTTTTGTTACAACTTCTTGCGCATCATACGGAGATTTTAGTCCCAAACGATTTCCGCCATTATATCCCCATGCAAAAATCTGTCCTTTATTACAAAGGGCCACTCCATGATCATTTCCACCGGAAATAAGCATACTCTGGGAAAAAGCTCCTGTTATAGACCATAGCAATAACAGCAACGAAATATAAAAATGTCTTTTCATGATACTAATTTTTTTAACACGATACCCCTATCATATATTTTATCACACCAAATCAACCCGCAAAAACGAATATGCAGTCGAGCTACAAAAATACTAATCCATTTTTTATAAACAAGTGTAAAAATATATTTTTTTTCTTCAATTCTCAATTAATATGTTAACTATACGAAACACATTGGGCAAATTTTCCACAAAAAGAATTTGATTTGGGAAGTAGGTGTTTTCTCCCATTTAGATACCTTTGTAAAAAATTTCACAATCATGGCAGAAATGAAAAGTTTAGCTAAGCAGACCGCCATATACGGGCTTAGCAGCATCGTCGGAAAGTTCCTTAATTGGTGTCTCGTTCCTTTATATACTTATATATTGACCAGTTCGGCAGAATATGGCATCGTAACGAACATCTACGCATGGACCGCCTTGCTGCTGGTTATCCTCACCTATGGTATGGAGACCGGATTTTTCAGATTTGTAAATAAGAAGGAGGAGAACCCTACCAACGTATACAGCAGTTCTCTTCTCTGCGTAGCCTCCACTTCTGCTCTATTTGCCATTCTATCTTATACTTTCTCTGTTCAGATATCCAATGCATTAGGATATGGTTCCCATCCGGAGTACATAGCCATGATGTGCATCACTGTTGCGTTAGACGCTTTCGGCGCCATTCCTTTCTCCTACATAAGATACGAAAACAAAGCCATCCGGTTTGCATTGCTCAAATTAATCATGATTGGTATAAATATCTTTTTCAATTTATTTTTTCTTTTAATCTGTCCAATTCTGATAAAAAGCGCGCCAAGCAGCATCGATTGGTTCTATGACCCCACCTACGGAGTTGGGTATGTATTTGTATCCAACCTAATCTCAACAATCGCCGTCACCCTATTATTAATGCCGGAGATCAAGAAGGCTAAATTCGAAATAGACAAAGGCTTATTAAAGAAGATATTAAAATACTCGCTGCCACTTCTCATTTTGGGCATTGCCGGTATAATGAACCAGACGGTGGACAAAATAATATTTCCCTATCTGATTACAGACCAGACAGTGGCACACACACAACTCGGAATCTATGGAGCATGTTTCAAGGTAGCCATGGTCATGATGGTGTTTACACAAGCCTTCCGATACGCCTACGAACCTTTCGTCTTCGCACAGAACAAAGGAGGCGACAAACGTAGCGAATACGCAGACGCCATGAAGTTCTTCATCATATTCTCACTTCTAATTTTTCTTGGTATGATGTTTTACCTCGACATACTAAAACACATTATCCGAAGCGATTATTGGGAAGGGTTACGGGTAGTTCCCATCATATTAATGTCATATCTGTTTCAAGGCATTTTCTTTAACCTATCATTATGGTATAAACTAGTGGACAAGACAGAGTTTGGAGCCTATTTTTCTTTAGCCGGGCTGGCAATCACGTTGGCCATCAACATTACATTCGTTCCCTTGTTCGGATACATGGCTTCTGCTGCGGCCTCCTTCTTCTGCTATCTGATTATGATGGTTGTCTCCTACTTCTATGGACAGAAGTACTACCCGATCAAATACGATTTGAAGTCCATCGGCATCTACTTCATCGGGGCATTTGTTCTATTCGGGGCAAGCAAAATAATGAATATTCAGAACGACATCGTCCGGTATGCAATCAACACTCTCTTTCTATGCCTATACATAGCACTCATCATCAAAAGAGATCTGCCGTTGAAGGCTATTCCTTTTGTAAACAGATTCATAAAATAAGAGTCTGTGATGAATTGGGAGTGTAACGATTTTCCCAGGTTAATTGATGGAAAAGACGCCGTGCAATTTTCCTGTTATGTCATTTCTGTCGATACACGGCAATATGGTAGGCGCAATTTTTTTCATAGGCTGATATAATTTGGACTTTGTCTGAAAACCAGAATCTAACAGATCCAAACGCGTATTGGTCAAATCAAACAGGTTAAACAGAATACTTAAGATTAATATATATTTAACCAGAGACAGGAAGCCTCCCAAAAGTTTATTCAGCCACCCAAGTGCAATCAAACTAACAAACTTATCAGCAAGCAGGGCCAAAAAATGAAAAGCCAACATTGCCAAAAGAAAAGTCAGGAGAAATGCAAAAATGGGAGAGACCTCCTTACCTACACCAAAGAAAGACTCCAAGAAGCCAAGCACAAGGCCAGAATAGAACCTTGCGGCATAGATACTCAATATGATGCCCACAAAACCAGCCAACTCAAGGACAAATCCCTTCCATATTCCCCGAACAACACCAAATACCAGTACCAATAAAATCAATATATCCAATGCAGACATGACAAAACTATCTCTAAATTAAAAAAACAGCTGTTCCAAAAAACGTTCTATTGTCTTTCAAAACAGCTGTATGAATTATCTCAAAAGAAGTTTACAATGTTCTCTGAACAGCAACTTCATCAAATCCCTCAATAATATCGCCAACCCGAATGTCATTGTAGTTTTGGATATTCAGACCACATTCAAATCCGAGAGTAACCTCCTTCACATCATCCTTGAATCGTTTCAAGGATGCGAGCTCTCCTGTATAGACCACTATACCATCTCTAATCAGACGAACCTTACTTGACCTCTTCAGCTTGCCTTCACGCACAAGACATCCGGCAACAGAACCCACCTTCGTGATTTTGAAGACTTCCTGCACCTCGGCAGAACCAGTAATCTCCTCCTTCATCTCAGGAGAAAGCATACCCTCCATAGCAGCCCTTATCTCTTCTATTGCATCATAGATGATAGAATACAAACGGATATCAATCTCCTCCTTCTCCGCAATCTTACGAGCAGTCACAGAAGGACGTACTTGGAAGCCCACTATGATAGCATTGGAAGCCGCAGCCAGCATCACATCCGATTCGGAGATTTGACCGACAGCCTTGTGAATCACATTTACCTGTATCTGTTCCGTAGACAGCTTCAGCAACGAATCAGACAAGGCCTCAATAGATCCATCCACATCACCTTTGACAATAACGTTCAACTCTTGGAAGTTACCCAAAGCAATACGACGGCCTATCTCGTCCAAAGTCAAGTGGCGGGACGTACGTAAACCCTGTTCACGTTGCAACTGCATACGTTTATTGGCCACATCCCTTGCCTCCTGTTCCGTTGTCAGAACATTAAAGTTATCACCTGCCTGAGGAGCTCCATCCAAGCCCAGAATCAAAGCCGGCTCAGAAGGGCGAGCCTCCTTGATGCGTTGGTTACGTTCATTAAACATGGCTTTGATCTTACCATGACTGATACCTGCGACAACAACATCTCCAACACGGAGGGTACCATTGCTCACCAAAACGGTGGATACATATCCACGTCCCTTGTCCAACTGAGATTCGATGATAGAACCCGTTGCCTTTCTGTTAGGATTAGCCTTGAGATCCAACATCTCAGCCTCCAACAATACCTTCTCCATCAATTCCTTGACTCCGGTACCCTTTTTAGCTGCTATATCCTGCGATTGATATTTACCACCCCACTCCTCTACCAGATAATTCATCTTTGCAAGAGATTCCTTTATCTTATCCGGATTAGCGGCAGGTTTATCAATCTTATTAATTGCAAATACGATAGGCACACCTGCTACGGAAGCATGGTTGATTGCCTCTATAGTCTGAGGCATGACATCATCATCAGCCGCAACTATAATAATCGCAATATCCGTCACCTTGGCACCACGGGCACGCATGGCGGTAAACGCCTCATGTCCAGGAGTATCAAGGAATGTAATCTGCTGTCCATTGGACAATGTCACATTATATGCTCCGATATGCTGAGTAATGCCTCCTGCTTCTCCTGCTATCACATTGGTCTTTCTGATATAGTCAAGCAAAGAGGTTTTACCATGGTCTACATGTCCCATTACGGTGACAATAGGCGGACGACTAACCAACTCTTCCGGAGCATCCTCCTCCTCATGGATGGCCTCGGCCACCTCTGCACTGATATATTCCGTCTCAAAACCAAACTCCTCAGCTACTATATTGATAGTTTCCGCATCCAATCTCTGATTGATAGAAACCATAATACCCAAACTCATACAAGTTCCTATTACCTTCGTAACAGGAACATTCATCATTACAGCCAACTCACTAACGGTCACAAACTCCGTAATCTTCAGTTTATTCTGATCCAAACGTTCCTGCTCTTCGATCTCCTGTTGCTTAATCGATTGCATCTCACGTTTGTCACGACGGTGCTTTGACGTTGTGTTCTTCTGACCTTTATTCGTCAATCTAGCTAGCGTCTCCTTAATCTGTTTCTGTACATCCTCCTCACTAATCTCCGGCTTAACTACAGATTTTTTGAAGACTTTCTTCTTGTCATTTTTCTGGTTACCGTTACCATTTCCATTATTGTTGTTGCCATTGGAGTTGTTGCCGTTTCCGCCTGGAGTCCTATTTCCACCCTTATTGAAATCGGCGATATCAACACGCTCCTTCTGAATACGCTTCCTTTTTTTCTTCTTATCAGCATCCGAAGAATTGGCTTTAAGGTCGATACTTCCAACCACCTTAGGTCCATTCAATCTTGGGACATTCGTCCTGATCATATTTGATCCCTTATCGTCAGAAGACGAAGTATCCCCAGCACTCTGGTTCGGATTCTTATTGAAAGAAGGCTTTCTCTGTTCACGTTCCTTACGTCTCTCCTCCTTACTCTTCTTCTTTGGCCGTGTCTGTTGGTTGATAGACGAAAGATCTATTTTGCCAACGACATTAATATTCGTCTTCAGTTCTGAAGTCCCTAAAGTGAACAATTCCGCTCCGTTTTCTTTAGCCACCTTCGCTTTATCTTCAATCGCATTCTCCTCTGCAGCCGACACCGGCTTAGGATCTTCTATTTTCTCCTCCTTCATCTCCGGAACCGAAACTTCAACCTTCACTTCCTGTTTTTTTTGTTCCTCCTCTGGCACAACAGGAGTCTTTTCAACGGGAGTTGCCGTGACCTCCACCTCCTTTGGCTTCTCATTCTTGGCTTCCTCCTTTTTGGAATTGTTATATAAATTGTCTAAATTGATTTTTCCAACTGGCTTTATTTTAGGCATCTGACCCTCCGGGATTACAGTTTTAATCTCCTCCTCCTTCTTCTTCGGCGAATCAAAACCTTCTATGGAGACACTCTCCTTCTTCTCTTTGATCTGTCTCTGCTGGCTAACCCTCTCAGAGTCTATCCTCATCTTCTTATCCTTGCTGAATTCCTGATATAGCATATCCTCCTCATCATCCGAAATTTTATGATTCGGATCATTAGGTATGCTATGGCCTTTCTTATCAAGGAAGTCCACAACGGTAGAGATTCCCACGTTTAATTCTTTCGCAATTTTACTTAATCGTATAGACATATTCTAACTTTAAAACTTTTTAAAAATTCATCATCGCACGGTTGCGGACTACGTCTCTTCCGAAAGCCCGAGTAAGGCACAAAGACCCAGAACCTTAGTTCTGAGGTTCTTCTTCTTTCTCCTGAGAGTCAGATCCTTCAGATGGAGCATCTTGTTCCGCATCCTGCGACTCTTCGACCTGGGATTCGGCATCTTGATCATCCGTTTTCTTATCCGAATCGGAATCGCTATCAAACTCTGCGCTAAGTACACGAAGCACATCATCAACAGTCTCCTCCTCTAGGTCTGTACGTTTGATAAGTTCTTCTCTTGGTATCTCCAAAACATTTTTAGCCGTATCACAACCGATACCCTTCAATATTTCAATCACCCATGGTTCTATTTCATCCAGGAACTCATCCAAGAAGATATCTTCCTCATCAAAATTATCATCTACATCACGGAAGACCTCTATCTGGTATTCGGTCAACATCGTTGCCAAACGAATATTCATACCTCCCTTACCGATTGCAAGAGAAACCTCTTCCGGCTTCAAAAAGACTTCCGCCTTTTTATGTTCCTCTATCAATCTGATAGAAGATATTCTTGCAGGACTCAATGCTCTGGAGATGAACAATGACATATTGTTCGTATAATTGATGACATCAATATTCTCGTTGCGTAATTCACGGACGATCCCATGAATGCGGGCTCCCTTCATTCCTACGCAAGCTCCTACCGGATCAATACGCTCATCGTAAGATTCGACAGCCACTTTTGCTCTTTCTCCCGGAATACGGGCGATGCGACGTATAGTTATCAGTCCGTCATTTATCTCAGGAACCTCCAATTCGAACAAACGTTGCAAGAATAACGGTGAAGTTCTTGACAAGATGATCTTAGGATTGTTGTTCTTGTTATCAACCTTAGCGACAACCGCACGCAACGAATCGCCCTTGCGATAAAAGTCAGAAGGTATCTGTTCCGTCTTAGGAAGTAACATTTCATTTCCTTCGTCATCCAGCAAAAGGATCTCCTTCTTCCAAACCTGATAAACCTCACCCATCACAATAGTACCGATCCTTTCCTTATACTTATTATAAAGCGTATCCTTTTGTAGATCCAATATTTTAGAAGCCAATGTCTGTCTCAAATTCAATATAGCACGACGGCCGAATGATGCGAAGTCCACCTTGTCGGTAACATCTTCTCCCACTTCGAAATCATCGTCAATCTTTCTGGCTTCACTCAGCGAGATTTCCGTATTTGGATCTTCAAGCTCAGCATCCTCTACAATTTTTCTATTCCTATATATCTCAAAGTCACCCTTGTCCGGATTTATGATTACATCATAATTCTCGTCCGTGCCGAACATCTTTGAAATAACGCTGCGGAATGACTCCTCCAACACGCTGATCATTGTGCTTCTATCAATATTTTTCAGATCCTTAAACTCTGAAAAACTATCAATCAAACTTATCTCCTCTTGTTTAGCCATGATTATTTAAATCTGATAGTATATTTTGTATATTTTATTTTATCGTATTCGAACGTCAAGGTTTCGGAGACCTCCACCTTGCGTTTTGCGCCTTCCGGCTTTATCTTACTGACCACCTCCACTCCGAAAGAGGAATCCGTCACATCTTTCAGTATTCCATGATGTTTTTTCCCATCGCCATCCAACACTTCCACTTCGCTACCTTCATATTTCCGGTATTGTTCGACGACCTTAAATGGAGAAGACAGGCCTGCAGAGCCCACTTCCAAGTTATAATCTTCCACCTCGCGGTCAATCTTGGACTCTATATATTTGGTTAATGCCACACAATCGTCTATCGCAACACCATCTTTAGAATCTATCTCCACCAAAATGGAATTATCTTTGCTGACATTCACATCAACAATAAATCGGTCTGATTCCGCGATGAAATCTTCAACTAGTTGTCTGACAATACTCTTCTCTATCATTTTCTCGTTTTTAGCAACAAAATAGGGGGACTGCCGTCCCCCTCTCAATTCCACTAAACCACCGCAAAGATATGACAAATATCCGTAAAAACCAAACTATCAAGCACAAGAAGCTGATATGAGGAATCATTTCAGACTCATTCTGTCGTCTCCATAAATAGACACAGACACAATAGACAGGTTCTATTGTTCAGCACCGAAAGCAAGTCAAGCACCAAACAATCAACACAAAAGCCTATATATTAAAATAATATATATATATTTTTGCCACCAACTCACTTCTTTCCAACAGAAAAAAATTTCATTAAGAACAACCTTTCTTTCGTATTTATTTATTATGTTTTTTTTGCATTTATTAAATATTACACCTATTTAAATAAGAAAACCGAAATTTCTATTTCAAATAAATCCTATTATCTTTGGCTAAATCAAAGACTGAAGTATTTATTTCATTTCATCTACATAAAGAATTTGCAAATTTTGTCGTTAATACTTAGAATTAAACTCACAAATAATCAACATCACAAAATGAAAGCAAGACAGTTTTATCTATTATCCATCATTGCCCTATTAGCTCAATGCAAAGCCCCCGAGAAACAACCGTTGAAGATGTCCCAACTATTCAGCGACAACATGGTTCTGCAACAAGGAGTGGAGGTTCCCGTTTGGGGAAGCACCACACCTACGGGAGAGGTCAAAGTGGAATTTAGGACACAGTGTGTCACGACAGAAGCTGACGACCAAGGACATTGGCAACTGAAACTGAGGCCAGAACAAGCAGGGACAGGAGACTCCCTTCTTGTAACCACGGAAAACGATACGCTTCGGTTCAGATCCGTGGCCGTTGGCGAGGTATGGATAGCCTCCGGACAATCTAACATGGAAGTCCAGATGATCAACAACTGGGCTCCGGTTGACAATGCAAAAGAAGAGACCGCCAACGCCAAGTATCCGGACATCCGTTTGTTCATCGTCAACCGCAACACATCCACCTATCCTATCGACACTCTGATTGCCGACGGATGGAAGCCATGCACCCCAGAGAGCGTGAAAAACTTCTCGGCTGTCGCCTATTTCTTTGCGAGAGACCTGCAAGAAACGATTAAAGCTCCTATCGGCATCATCCTGTCGGCATGGGGAGGAACCGCAGCCGAATCTTGGACCAGTGCCGAGGCTCTGTCTATGATAGACAGGTACAGAGAAGACGTGAACAGAGTAAAGGCACTACCTAAAGACACCTTGGAACAAAGGGAAAAATACGAAACAGACAACAAAGAATACATTAGGGAGATGGGAAAGCTGGATCTTGGAATAAAGGGAATTGACTCTATCTTCACACACATAAAGTTGGATACCAGAGATTGGGACACCATCAGTCTACCATCTTTATGGGAAAGCACCGTCATCGATCTATTTGATGGTTCGGTCTGGTTCAGAAAAGAAATTGATGTAAAGCCAAATTGGGTTGGCAAAGCAATGACCCTGGACATAGCACCTTCTGACGATTATGACGAAGCATGGATCAACGGAGTGAAAGTCGGGCAAAGCGGACTTTGGGGAGAAACCAGACATTACACAGTACCAGAAGGTTTGATCAAAGAGAAAGGAAATGTCATCGTACTTCGTGTCAGCGATTTCCAAGGAGCAGGAGGTTTCAATGGAAAAGCAGAAGACATGGCTCTTCGTTTCGGCAAAGACAAAATTGATTTAAGTGGTGTCTGGAAATGTCACAAAGGGTTTGACCTAAGCAAGATAGCAGCGAAGCCAATCCAACCTAACAGTCAAGGCACTCCAACCGTACTATACAATGCCATGATTAACCCGCTCATTCCTTACGCCATAAAAGGAGTTATCTGGTACCAAGGAGAAGAGAACGCAGGAAAGGCATGGGAATACAGAGACCTTTTTCAAACATTAATCACAGACTGGCGTACACGCTGGGGCGAGGGCGACTTCCCGTTCTTCTTTGTACAATTAGCTTCCCATATGCGCAGGCTTCCAAATCCAGCAGACGAAGCTTGGCCAGAACTGAGAGAAGCCCAAAAACTAGCGTTACAACTTCCTAACACAGGAATGGCGATTGCCATCGACGCAGGAGATGCGGAGAACATACATCCGGGGAACAAACAGGTAATCGGCAAACGACTGTCCTTGTGGGCACTGGCCAAATGTTACGGACAAAGTTCCACTTTACATAGCGGACCTGTTTATGACAAGATGAGCATCTCCGGAAATACAGTAACCATATCTTTCTCCGACACAGGAAAAGGTCTAAGAATAGCAGGAAAGGGAAAGGAACTTAAAGGATTCGCACTTGCCGGAGAAGACAAGGTATTCTATTGGGCAAAGGCCAAGATAACTGGTCTCAACACTGTCATTCTCACTTGCGACCAAGTACAGACTCCGATAGCTGTCAGATACGCATGGGCATCCAATCCGGACTGCAACCTGGCAGACTCTGACGGGCTGCCTGCTTCTCCGTTCCGTACGGACAGTTGGAAACTTCTGACCCAACCCGAATAAAAGAGACGGACATATCACCATCTTTCATCGTGTATGTTCCTAGTAATTTCAAAAATTAAAGTATGAATAAAATTATAAGCATTTTACTCATGGGTATCTTATTATTAGGCTCATGCAACAGTCGGAGAGAAACGAACTCTTCGGTGGAGAGTCAATTCATCTCCATAAAAAACGGGCAATTCATCCGAAAGGGAAAGCCATACTATTACATAGGAACCAACTATTGGTATGGCGCATCATTAGGATCTTCAGGAGAAGGTGGCAACAGGAAACGACTGGTCAAGGAACTGGACCTCATGAAAGCCAACGGGATAGACAACCTCCGCATATTAGCAGGAGCAGAAGGACCCAATGGCGAGCCTCGCCGTGTAAGTCCGGCCATGCAGATGGAGCCAGGCAGATACGATGAGAATCTGCTAGACGGGCTCGACTTCCTACTCGACGAGATGAGAAAGAGGGAGATGGTGGCCATCCTCTTCGTCAATAATGCGTGGGAATGGTCCGGCGGTTTTTCTCAATATGTCAACTGGTCCACAGGAGAAGCCATTCCCTATCCGGAGGTAAAAGGGAAAACATGGGGAGAATTCATGTCTTTCTCCGGTCGGTTTCTCCATGACGAGAAAGCTAAATCCATGTTCTATAAACATGTGGAATTCCTGACAAATAGGAGAAACTCCATCAACGGCATCGCCTACAAAGACGATCCTACCATCATGACTTGGGAGATAGCCAACGAACCTCGGGCATTCTCCAATGAAAACAAAACATTATTCATCTCTTGGATCGACTCCACCGCAGCACTCATAAAAAAGAACGACCCCAACCACTTGGTAACAACGGGATCGGAAGGCACTTGGGGCTGTGAGAACGACATCAACCTATTCGAAAGGATTCACTCTGACAAAAACGTGGATTACCTCACCATGCACATCTGGCCATACAACTGGAGCTGGCTCGACCCGAAAGACATGGATGGAAGCATAGACTCGGCACTTATCAAGGTAGGCAAATACATGGATCTACAGATGTCCATTGCCTCGAAGTTACAGAAACCAATCGTGTTCGAAGAGTTCGGGTTGCCTAGAGACGGATTCTCATTCGCACCCAATTCGACCGTCCGCATCCGCGACAAATACTACAGCTACTCATTTAACAGAGTATTGGAAAGCGCAAAACATAACGGACTAATGGCCGGAGCCAATTTTTGGACATATTCCGGGGTTGGACTTCCTAATCCAGAAAGGACAGACAACATGTGGAGAAACGGAGATGACTATCTTGGCGATCCACCACAAGAGGCTCAAGGTCTTAACTCCGTATTCGCAAACGACCCAACCATGACGATTGTAAAACAATACAACGACAGTCTGATTAAACTTCAGAAGTAATCAACGATATAGATTAAGAAACGAAAAATCAAAATCAGAGAGAGTCCCATAAAAAAGACTCTCTCTTTTTGACAAAAAGAAAACCCACATCTTTGAGACTACGAGGCGGGGAGAATAGCATCCAAACAATTTTCTCCCCATTCGAAAAAAAACGAATAAACACTCAACAACAAGTAGAATGGACACATCTATGTTGCATAACATAAAACAAAAAGAATCCATTTAAACACATTTGACATAAATTTGTAGCGAGTAACATCAACACATAACGAAAAGACGTTTCCTTTATTATTTAGATATGTGTCTTACATTTATTGAACTTTTTAATTTTTTAGTATGAGAATCAAATTTTTACACTCGTTTCTAACGACAATGATTCTTTCCGTAGCAACAACGTTTGCCCAAAGTTC
>Ga0172378_10002722_pt1 | contig 16603 bp, 14 predicted proteins | sample GrowelOW332metaG_FD_119755 | JGI IMG/M metagenome (GOLD analysis project Ga0172378, IMG submission 119755) | Groundwater microbial communities from an aquifer near a municipal landfill in Southern Ontario, Canada - Pumphouse #3_1 metaG | ecosystem: Environmental > Aquatic > Deep subsurface >... | reverse complement strand
GGAATTCCAACTGCATCTGATATTTCTAGCATTTCCTTTAAACCTAATTTTGGTTCCCCTTTATATACACCGTGAACTGAGCCTAAGGCTGGAGCGAGAGCGTCGATTCCGGTACTTTTCACCATTTCGATGCACTCATTCTTATCAGCGTACATTTCTTCAGCAACAACATCTTCTTCTTTTCCGCCAACTTTTCCCAATTCCGATTCAACAGTGACTTTGTGAAGGTGGGCATATTCCACTACTTTTTTTGTCTCCGCGATATTTTCCTCGAAAGGGGAGCGAGACTTATCAATCATAACCGAAGTGAATCCGGCATCGATGGCTTGTTTGCACACTTCGAAACTGCGAGAGTGATCTAGATGAATAGCGACTGGAATATCGATATCGTTATCCTTAATATAGGCTTCAACCATCTTGACGACGACATCCCATCCACCCATGTATTTAGTCGCACCTTCACTTACTCCTAAAATTACTGGACATCTTAGTGCCATGCACTCTTCTAAAATGGCTTGCACCCATTCTAAATTGTTGATGTTGAATTGACCTACAGCGTAGTGTTCCCGCTTAGCTTTTTGCAACATCTCTTTCATATTTACTAATCCCATATAATAACCTCCATCTTTAAAAAGTAAGCATAGTATATGTCATGTAAGCGGTTAAATAAAGAAAAACTTTAAAGAAAGTAAATTAATAGTAAATATAAAAGTGCTTAAAAATATGCTTAAATACTTGCTTATTTAGAAATAACGAATTTTTTAAAAAATAAAAAGTTAAGGAAAAGTAAATTTTTTCTTGAATTAAGCGCTTACATATGATTTAATACCGATATAAGTTGAAATCATTTTGGAGGTAAAAAAATGAAACTTAAAAAATTAGGCTCTATTATCCTATCTGTTGCGATGATGGCTAGCTTAGGCTCATGCGGAGTAACTGAAGAGGGAGAATCCGAAGTTCAGTTAGCAATCGATGAAGCTGAGACTATGACTTACGACGAATTAGTCGCAAAGGCTAAAGAAGAAGTCGGAGAAGATAGCATTGAAGTTTATGGTAACTCCAGCGCTCTCGAAGCCGCTCTCGAATCGTTTACCGAAAGTACTGGTATTGGCACAGTTAATAACAAACTAGGTGATACCGAATTGTACGAAAAATTAACTAATACTCTTGCGAATGACACATATGTTGCAGACATGGTATTAGCTCAAGATGATAACAAATTGCAGACCACGATGTTGAATAACAATTTACTACTTAATTATGTTCCATTGGATTATGTCGACGTCTTGGATGCTGATGATTTAGATCCTACTGCCGCTGTTTACTTAAATTAAGTATTTATGTACAACAACACCAACTTCGATGGATCAAATGAAGATACCGCCACATCTGGCGTACTCAAAGATTACATTACAAACATCTGGCAATTAGCCGGCACGGAAGCTGATGAAGGACACATTTCTTCACCTTCGTTCAAAACTGCCTCACAAGAAAATATCAACATGAACATGCTTGCTATGTTGACTCAAGATAAATGGCAACAAAAATTGACAGATGCTTATGTTTCTTATTACGGTGAAGAACCCGTCATTGAATCTAAGTATGAAAATATCGCATACAAGTGGATCGGTGAATTTTTAGAAAACTGCACCTATCACTCGAGCGATGGTACCGCTTGTAAAGAATTAGCTGCAGGACTCGGTTGGTCAGTCGCCTATGTCAACTTCAACAAGCAAAAATCGCTTACTGAAGAAGGAATTGGAAGTTACGATATCGATAACGTAACAACTCCTTTAATTGAAGAAGATGGCAATGTCGAGGGATTCGGAGGATTTGTCTACAAGATGTACACATTGATTCCCAAAAATGCAAAATACCCTTACGCCGCAGCTGCTTTGATTAATTACATCTTATCAGTTGATGGATTCACAAACGCCTGGGGAACAAAGAAAGGCTACTATTCTACTAACCCTAACGCTCCTATCGCTGAAGGCGATAAAGCCCTATCTTGGTGGAAGGAAAACACCGTCATCGAAGATCCCGAGTATGTCGCAAGTGCATACGGAGATGTCTATGACTTTGTCACATCCTACGAATCATAATTCGGGTCTAAAAAAATAGAGTAGAATGCATTCAAATTGAATGCATTCTATTGTTTTATAGAATCGACAAAAAGATTCTATATAGGAGAAAATATGGTTAACAATATAACATTAAAAAGAAATATTAATAAACTGAGAACATATTTTTCAAATCCATCAAATATAATTCTCATTATATTTGCTGTAACCCTTTCTGTTCTCGTTTTGCTGCCACTTGGTTATCTCGTGTTGAACACATTTGAAATTCATCTTGGGGAAACGTACTTAGGTACATATGGATCTTACACTTTTCAACACTGGATTAACATTCTAACCAAAGCGACTAATGAGTATGCTTTAAATAACTTTTGGAAGCCGATGTACAATTCGGTGTGGATGGCAGTGGCCGCATGTATCTTAGCGGTCGTAATTGGGGGAACTAACGCTTGGCTAGTGACCAGAAGTAACATTCCCTTCAAGAAGTTCATAAGTGCAGTCTTTGTCTTCCCATACATCATGCCCTCGTAGTCAATCGCGATGTTTTGGGAGAACATGTTTAAGACATATCAGACAGCAGGATCAGCTGGAACTTTGCAAAATATGTTTGGAATAGTGTCGCCCGCGTGGCTTGTTTACGGTGGAATTCCCTGTGCAATTTGCCTCGGCATACACTACGCTCCATTCGCTTATATTCTCATCGGCGGAACACTTCGCAATATGGATGCTAATTTAGAGGAAGCGGCAACCATTTTGAAGGCTTCTCGTTGGAAGATTCTGCGCAAAATCACTTTGCCGATTGTTCGTCCTGCCTTGCTCTCTACCGTTTTGCTAGTCTTTGCTTCGTCGATCTCTAGCTATACGGTTCCACTTTTCCTCGGAGTTAGAGGCGACTTTTGGACACTGTCTTTGAAGATGAAATCTTTGCTCGGATCTGGACAAAAGGTCGGAGAAGGTTACGTCATTGCGGTAGTCTTGCTCTTATTTTCGGTTGCAATCTTGCTTGTCAATCAGCTTTCCATAGGCAAGAGAAAATCATTTACTACCATTTCGGGAAAATCGTCACAGGTGACTTACGTCAACCTCGGAAAAGCGAAATGGTTCATATTCATTCTCACCGGTGCATATTGTGTTTTCTTCGCAATTGTTCCGCTCATCTCCTTTGCGATTGAAAGTGTCGTGCAGGAATCCGGAGATCTTTCGACCTTTACTATGTACTATTGGATAACCGGCGAAGAAACTTCTGAATACATTCAAGGAAGCGTTGGATTGTTGAGGAATGCCACAGTTTGGAAAGCGTTCTTAAATTCATTCCTCATGTCAGCAGCAGTAGCTTTCTTAGCTGGTACATTTGGTATCTTGATTGGATACTCCATTGCTAAAAAGAGAAAAACAGGACTTGCCAATTACGTCTCTAGCTTGTCCTTCTTTCCTTATTTAATTCCGTCGATGTCATTCGGTGCTATTTATCTAGCTGTTTCTTGTCAGCAAGCCTTCTCATTCTTATATGAATCGCTGTTCTTACTGATACTCGTCGGTTCTATTAAATTCTTGCCCTTCGCATCAAAGAGCGGGACAAACGCTATGTTGCAAGTGGGCGGAGAAATTGAAGAGGCTGCTATTATTCAAGGGATTCATTGGTATAAGCGCATGACGAAGATCTTGTTCTTGATACAGAAATCGAGCTTTATTTCAGGGTATCTACTCCCGTTCATCTCATGTATGCGTGAACTGTCTCTCTTCGTTTTAATCGCGAGCCCCGGATTAATTCTTACCGCGGTTCTCGCGAACTATCAAACGTATGATTTAACACAGATGAGCAACGGTATTAACCTTATCATCATCTTGATGGTTCTGTTGTCGAACATGATCGTCAACAAGGTAACTGGTGCATCGATTGATAAAGGTATTGGAGGAAATTAATATGCCTGAAATAAAATTAGAACACATTACAAAAAGATGGGGGAAATTTGTAGGTGTTAAAGACATGAATCTATACATTAAAGATCGTGGATTTATAACGCTACTTGGCCCATCCGGATGTGGTAAAACCACAACTCTGCGTATGATTGCTGGCTTGGAAACGCCAACCGAAGGTAGAATTACCATCGGCGATACCGTTGTCTTTGATTCGGTTGAAGGTATCAACGTGCCACCGGCAAAGCGAAATGTAGGATTCCTTTTCCAAAACTACGCTCTTTGGCCTCACATGACTGTATATGATAATATCGCCTTTGGTTTGAGAAATTTAAAGTGGAATAAGGAAGATATTGACAAGCGAGTTAAGGAATTGCTTGAAATGCTAAAAATCTCGCAATTTGCTCATCGCTTTCCGAATGAAATTAGTGGTGGACAGCAACAGAGAGTAGCAATTGCTCGTACGCTTGCCCCTCGACCTAAGGTTCTCTTTATGGATGAACCTCTAAGTAACTTGGATGCCAAGTTGAGATTAGAGATGCGTTCGGAACTGAAGAGATTGCACTTGGACACAAATTCAACTTTTGTCTATGTCACACACGACCAATTGGAAGCGATGACGCTAGCTACAGAAGTTTGCTTGATTAAAGAAGGTGTCATACAACAGTACGATCCACCTTTAAAACTCTACACCTATCCGAATAATCTCTTTGTTGCCGACTTTGTTGGAAATCCTTCCATGAACTTTGTCGACAGTAAGGCCAAAAAGTTGAAAAACAGTGAAATTGAAGTTGATTTTGCTGGTGTTAAGACGATATTTATTCCAAACGAACCAATCGATTTAAAGAATGAAGATGTCGTACTTGGCATTAGACCGGAGTTTATTAAAATTGTCGATGATTCAAACATTGTAGGTAAAGTATATGCTACTTTACCGGCCGGTATGGAAACGACAATAAAGTTCAAGATTAACGACCAAATCATGACATCTGTCGTATTTGGAATTATCGATTACGAACTCGATTCCAACATTTCAATCGATTTCCTCGGCAAGAATATTTGTCTCTTCGATAAAGTCACAGGTGAGAACTTAGGACTAGGTCGATTAGTTAATTATTCGAAAAAGTAAAATGAAAAACTGGCATATTTATTTATGTCAGTTTTTATGTCATCGGTTGACAATCGCGTGATTGTATTTTATTTAGCAAAAATAGTTGGTATAATAAGAAAAGAAATTATCCCATTCAAAGTAAAATTAAAATCGATGAAAAAAGTAGAGGTAGTATATGAATAATTATCTAATTTATTCAGTTGAAGATGATGTCGAAATTTCTCACGTCATCAATTTGACTTTAACAAAACAAGGATACAATGTCGTGTCATTCTATGATGGAGAATCCTTTTTGGATGCATTTGCAAAGCAAAAACCGAACATGGTTCTATTGGATATGATGCTTCCAGGTATTCAAGGGAAAGACATATTAAAATACATACGCAGCGACAGCGCTAATGACGAGATTCAAATCATCATTATCTCTGCTAATCGACTGGTCGTGGACAAAGTTGACGGGCTCGATTCAGGAGCAGACGACTACATTGAAAAACCTTTCGATCTTCTCGAACTCATGAGCCGAGTAAGCGCTCGTTCGCGTCGAGCGAACAAGCCTGTAACTTCGATTACTATCGGTTCGTACACTCTCGATTTAGATGCCCGCAGTTTAAAGAAAAATGGAAAGATAATCGAATTGACATGCAGCGAATTCAAAATTGCAAAATTGCTCTTTCAAAATCGCGGTAAGGTTGTTACAAGGCGAGAGATTTCATTTACGCTCTGCGGAGATGACAGTATGGTTAAGACGAAAACCATCGACATGCACATTAAATCACTGAGAAAGAAACTGGGCGATTCTGATTTTTCGTTCATCGTTTCGATATACGGAAGTGGATATATAATCAATTAATGAAAAGCACGAAATTTATCTACAATAAAATAATCATACTGATACTTGCTATTTTGGTCTTTACCATTTCAGCACTTACTTTTAATTTGTCTGCTAAACATCAGTTAGAATCGGAATTGATGTCGTATTTTTTCGATATTAAAGCTGAGCTAAATAACGGGGAGAGCGAGGAGGAAATTCTTGAGAGATATTCTTTGGTGGAAGGAATTCACCTCTCTTTTTATCAGGATGAAGACACTTTGCCATACCTCGATTCTAATCCTCAGTATATCGATGAAATTGATGTGGATTCCTTAAAGAATAATTTGAGTGAGGTATACGTCGAACACAGCGATAGTTTGGATGAAACCTACTACTATATGACCGCATATATTCCGCTTTCAAAATTTTACGTTCGCGTTGGTTTAACGGAAACAAGTCCGATAATTGTCAGCGAGTATTTTCTCTACATTGGACCTTGGTTAATTGTTGCTATTGGAAGCTCTATGATTTATTTCTCATATCGAGCGTACAAAAAAAGTTTGATTCCTATAAAGTCCCAAGTTAAGAAATTGCAAAATATCATGCATGAAGATTTGCAGGTGGAATATGGCGATGATTTGAAAAATCTAGCCATGATTGTCAGGGACAGCCGCAAGGAATTGACCGAGCAATTGCATTTGACCCAAATTGGCGAGCAGAAGATTAAATTTATTCTCGACTCCATCGGCCAAGGTTTAGTAGTTGTAAACGCCAGCTATCAAATTGTAATGTTTAACAAAAAAGCTAGTGAAATCTTTGGAGTGTCAAAGGAAGAGGTTAATTTGCAATCGATGGATGTCCTTCGTTCTGCTGGATCCATTGAAAAGAATATTTCGCTCGTTATCAATACTCTTCTAACAAAGGTTTACTACGAAAAGATCGATGGACGAATATACAAGTGCAATATTTATCCCATAAATTACTCTTGGATAAAGGTAAAGGAAAAAAACGGCGCTGCTTTACTGATGATTGATGTTACTGATGAATACAATAGTTCAAATATGAAGAAGGAATTTTTTGCTAACGCTTCACACGAATTAAAGAGCCCTCTAACTTCAATTCTCGGATATCAAGAGATGATTAGTTCTGGTTTGTTATCTTCCGAGGAAGAACTCAAGGAAGCAAATGAAAAGACTATTAAAGAAGCGAAACGGATGCGCAAGATTATTCTCGATATGCTCGAATTATCATCGTTGGAAAAAGAGGTCTTGAGACCGATAGAAAAATTAGATGTTTATCAGCAAATGAAGAAAATAATCAATTCTTTAAAACCTCAAATTATTGAGAAAAATATCGAGGTCAATCTTGAGAAGAAAGAATTGAATGTCGATATGAATTACGACGATTTTGAAGATATGGCTAGGAATTTATTGGAAAATGGTATTAAATATAATAAACCAAATGGAAAGCTAGACATCATCTTATCGCCGGAAAAGAGAACTATCACTTTCAAGGATACTGGAATAGGAATAAGCGAAGAAAATCTCGTTCGCATTTTTGAAAGATTCTATCGCGTTGACAAAGCGCGCTCGCGACAAAATGGCGGGACTGGTTTGGGACTAGCCATCGTTAAGCATATCTGTAATTATTACAATTTTACGATTGAAGTTAATTCGAAAATTAATGAGGGATCGGAATTTACTATTCATTTAAATTCTTAATCTTTCACATGAGGATAACACCGTATGCCGAAGATCGTATTAAAAAATATCACCAAATGCTGGGGTGATATTTGTGCCGTCAAAAATTTAAGCCTCACGATTGAGGATAAGTCATTTGTGACAATTTTAGGTCCATCTGGTTGCGGAAAGACCACTATCCTTCGCATGATTGCTGGGCTCGAAACTCCGACTAGTGGAAAAATCACTATCAATGGTGTTACAGTTTTTGATTCTAAGCAAGGAATCAACATTAGTCCAGGAAAACGACACGTGGGATTGCTTTTTCAAAATTACGCGCTTTGGCCACACATGACAGTTTTTGATAACATCGCTTTCGGTTTGCGAAATATCGATGAAGAAATGCCTGTTATTACGACAGAATACAGGCGTTTACTCGCGATTGCTGACGTGTTAAAATCCACTCGGAAAATTGTCGATATCTACGATGAGTGCCTATATTTTTACGGAAAAATCATCAAGGAAGCAATTTTGAATCTCTTGATGAACGACTTTAAGTTGTCATTATTTTCTGCTGAAGAAATCTACTCAATGAGAATTTACAAAGTGAAGGATGTCGATAAGTTTGCTGAAGAGTCGAATAAAAAGTACCTGTATTTAGCGGACCAGGAACTGGCAGATATCGAAAATCGCGGCTATGGTGTCAACGATAAATTTGAATTGACGAAGGACAATAAAGTTGTTATCAAAAAGCGAAAACTAAATCGCGAAGAGATAGATTTGAAAGTGAGACACGCGGCGCGAATGGTGAAGATAGAGGACTTACTTCAACGCTATCCAGCCGAGTTATCAGGTGGACAACAGCAGCGCGTAGCGATTGCTCGTACTCTTGCGCCGGGTCCAAAGATTCTTTTTATGGATGAGCCGCTGAGTAATTTGGATGCCAAGCTGAGATTAGAAATGCGCTCGGAGTTAAAGAGGTTGCACTTAAATACTGATTCCACATTTGTCTACGTTACCCACGATCAACTTGAAGCGATGACACTAGCGACAAAAATCTGTCTTTTGAAAAAGGGCGTTTTACAGCAATACGCTAGCCCTTTAGATATATACAAGCATCCGAAAAATCTTTTTATTGCCGATTTTGTTGGGAATCCTCCGATTAACTTTATCCGTGTCAAAGCTAAGCAAAGTGGAGAAAATATCAAAATAACGATGTTTGATGAATATGAGTTCACCTTTGTTCCCAATACCTACGTGAATCTCGATGAACACTTGAGAGAGCGAAGGAAAAAGTTGGATGATAAGATGGATGGAAGCAACATCAAGAAAGCACTTATTCACGGAAGATTGAATGTCAATAACAAATATCGCATTAGCAGGATAAACGAAAAAGGAGATTTTAGACGCTTTTTTGAGATATCACCGGACGAATATATAGTTGGAATACGTCCCGAGTGTATCAAAGTAGACGAGAACGGTTATATTGAGTCCAAGATATATTCTGCGCTTCCCTCGGGCGTGGAAACGACAGTAAAGCTGAGAATTAATGAATATTTGCTTAACGGAGTCGTTTTCGGGGGAGTTAACTATAAAATAAATGCCAAAGCTATGTTAAAGTTCGCTGGGCGTGAAATACTACTTTTTGACTGCAAGACCGGCGAATTAATCGGACAAGGTTCGTTAGTTTTTCAAAGAGAGAATTCCGATTAAAGAATGGTTTTCATATTTTAATATGATTTCTCGATCAGATAATACTTCTTTATTAATTAGAATTTGCCCTAATATTTTTTTAATGCTAAAATAAGAATAGTAAGAAAAATCGAGGAAAGAAATATTGAGTAAAATTATTGCCATAGGTGGAGGAAATATTGCCGAGGGTGACACTTTAGCTATTGATGAATACATTGTTCAATCCGCCCACAAAGAAAATCCAAAATTGCTTTTTTTACCAACCGCATGTGAGGACAATTGCGAATATATTTCTAATGTCAAGATAGTTTTCGAAGATCTCGGTTGTACTGTTACTCCTCTTTGTTTAGTTTCGACAATGTTGAGCAAGAAAAAAATTGAAGAAGCAGTTTTTTCTTCGGATATCATCTATGTTGGTGGTGGTGATACAAAATTGATGCTCAAGACATGGAAGACTTACGGAGTTGACAAGATGTTGATAGACGCTTACCAAAGAGGAATAGTACTCGCTGGACTTTCTGCCGGAGCCATATGCTGGTTCAAAGGCGGTTACAGTTCTCCTGGCATTGGTGAAGAAAATCAACCTAACACGTTTGTCGAGGGTTTGGGATTGATTCCATACATCGTCTGCCCACATTATGAAAACGAGAGAAGAAAGAAATTTGATTTTGAACTCGAAGCGATGCCATATCCGGGAATCGCTTTAGAAAGTTCAACCGCTTTTGTCTACGACGGGGAAAAGTATGAGTGCATAAGAACGGATTATAAGCGCAACATATATAAAATATTCAACAATAAAAAGCAAAGACTCAAGATTCGATATATCTAAAATCATCAACTAATGTTCAAAATATAGATAGCTAATGCAAGAGAGGGGTATCTCTCTTTTTTTTAACTGTTTTTAGAATTTTAAAAAGTACTCTTGATAGTAATCCATTTGCTCGTAATTTTCAATCATACTTTCGTACTCCTCGATTGGCATCGGTCTAGCAAAATAATATCCCTGGATAAAGTCGCAACCAACATTTTTAAAGAAAGCAACTTGATCTTCGTTTTCGACCCCTTCCATAACAGTTTTTATGTTAAGGGATTTTGCAAGGCTCACTAGTTCCTTTATGATGCATTTTCCACGCTCTGTATAATTATCCAAGAGGCTCTGATCGAACTTTATTACGTCGATTTTAGCATTGTTGAGTGTCTTGATGGACGTGTAACCCGCTCCAAAGTCATCGACATAAATTTTAAAACCGAGTTTTTTAAGTCTTTTTACCGTAGAAATAAGTGCCTTGAAATCTTCGATGTAAGCTGATTCGGTCACTTCGATATGCAATAGATCTATTGGAACGTGGTGTTTGTCCACGAGCTTCTTTAATTGCGCCACGACATCGACATTGTATGCATCTAATCTCGACATATTAACTGATATGGGGGCAGGTTTTTTATCTTGGTCGAGCCATTTACGAATAAGAATACAAACTTGTTCCCACACGTACAGGTCTAATTTTGCTATAGAGCCATTAGCTTCAAATAGGGGGATGAATTTTGCCGGATTTATCATTCCTTTTTTAGGGTGAATCCAGCGAACGAGTGCTTCTGCCCCGTATGGCTTTTCTAAGGAAGATATGTATTTTGGTTGAAGATATACTTGGAATTCGTGATTGTCTATTGCTCTTTGCATATCGTTGATTATCTCTTGCTCTTCTATCGCTTTTTTCTTCAATTCTTCCGAATAGTAAACGATGTAATTATCTTGATTTGCGACAAACCGATTGAGAGTTAACGTGCTTAAATTTAGTAAATTATCGAGATTTTGTTCATTAAACCCAAAGACATTTATGCAAGCTTTTGGAAGCAAAAAATAGTTGCTGTCATAATTGACCACAGATTCCTTTATTTCTCGCAAGGCGGCTTCTAACAGTTCCTTATCAAAGGGAATGATGGCGATAAATTTATTAGGGTTATATCTAGCGAAAATCCCATCGCCTACACCTGATAAGCACGACGTAATTTTTGAGGATAAATATTTAATTAGTTCTAATGATTTTTCCAATCCGTTGTAGGTGAAATAGAGATCGAATTTTCCAATCTCAACAATAACTAATGCCAGTGGGGTGTTTTGGTGATCTTTAATAAATAATTTTGATTTTTCTGTGAACCCGTGATTGTTATATAGTCCAGTTACAATGTCGTGCTCCGAAAGGTACATGTATTTTCTCAATAAGTTATCGTGCAAATTAAGATTTAATAGTCTCAATTTCCCAAGTAGGATAGAGGAATCGAAATCTCCATCTAAAAAATCGACGAGAGAATATTTCATCAACTTGTTTTTTTGATCTACACTGAGGGTCTTTGAAATGACAAGTGTGGGAATCAGTTTGAAATTTGTACTTTCACGTTTGTTGAGCATATTTAAAACGTCTGAAAAATTATCATTATCGACAATTGCTATATTGACATTTTCCTTTTCGAAGTTAAATGAGCAAGCGAGAGACGTTTTGCAGAATTTTATCTCATATATAGATTTAAGAGCAGGGATAAAATTTTGGTTTTCAAAATTTGACACAAATAGAATAGTTGATTTATCAATCATAAAATTCCCTCTAGATACACTAAGTTGTTAAACAAAAAGTAAAAATATAGTAATACTATACAATAAATGCTTACAAAAAAGAATATAATTCTTTACAATTGTAATTTGCAAAAAAAATATATCTGGCTAGATAAATTTTAATTTTGGTTAAATTTGCAAAATAATTAGAATTTAAGGCGTTTTTGATGCTATTGCCAAGCGTAAGAAAAATAAAAAAATTTTTCGAAATTCACATATAATTATTCATTTTTGTGCATTTATCTCAAATTTTTTCCACAAAAAAGAATCACCGAAGCATTGATTTTAAAGTCAATTTCTATTGGTGATCTTTTTTTGAATAATAAAGATAAAGTAAAGAAATATTAAATTGGTAAATCTTTTTTCTTAAAATATATAACGCTAGCGGTGTAAGTTATAACGGAGATTGAAAACATCGCGATGAACTGGAGAACATAGTTGCTTCCGGCTACGATATTTGTGGTGTCAAATAAGGTGTTAAGTGAAAAGTACTTGAGAAACTCAAATGAATCATCGAGCGTGGAAACAAGGGACAATACGTAGAATAGAAGTGGCAATCCTGCTCCAAGCCCCATGGCGCTGCTGGACTTATTAAAGATTGATGACGATAGAAAGACGATTCCGCTTACAGCGAGAGAATAAATTGTCAAACCGAGGTTAATCATCAAAAATGTTCCAATATCTAAATCAGTGGAAAGTATTGAATCCATAATCAAACCGGTTATAGTTAGTACCACCATCATCAAAATGATTGAGCAAACGAGATAAAACGCTTTGGTTAAAATCAGTTTCGTTCTCGTGATTGGGGTATTGAGCGTGCATGACATAATACCAGAATCTACTTCCTTTGCTACGAGTCTATTTCCTACAAATATGCTGTATATCATAGGTAAAATGACCGCTATCATGCCATAGAAAGAAGTAGTCAAAAGAGACAAAATAGTAAAAGTGAACGGATTGTCATTTGTCGCATCAGCACTTCTGAGGTTAAAAGCGGCGAAGATCATTACCATAAATAGTGAAACGACAATTGTTATTGCTAACCAAATCTTGTAGTTGGTTTTTATGGACTGCTTCAATACTGTCTTAGAGATCATTATTTGTATCCCCCTTGTAGAAATTCATAAAATAGTCTTCAAGCGTATATTTAATTTCGGAAATATAAACTATATCAAAATGAGAAATGAGGCTCAGCAATTCGTTGATATCCTCATCGAGAACTTCAACTTTAACACGCGATTTTTCTTCGTTGTACTCCAGCAAAGTAAACTTGCTTTTTTTGAAATGTTTGAGATCTGAAATATTCTTAAATTTGATTTCAAAAGTCTTCTTATTTCGGTGTTCGATATCTTTTACATTTATCGTGGTAATTATCCTACCTTGCTTGATTATAGAGACGCGGTCGCATGTTTTTTCAACTTCATCAAACATGTGAGAACTCAAAAGTATGGTTTTACCTCTCTGCTTTTGCTCACTAACTAATTTGATGAATTCAGCTTGCATTAGAGGATCTAGTCCCGAGGAAGGCTCATCTAATAGTAGGATATCAGGATCGTGCATAAATGCGACTACAATACCTATTTTTTGTTTGGTGCCTTTGCTCATGCGCTTGAGGTTGGCCTTGACATCAAGGTCGAACCGCTCGATTAGTTCATTAGCAAAAGTCATATCTTTTAGGCCGCGAAGCTCGGCGATCATTTGAATAAATTTCGCTCCTGACAAATTGTCAGGTAACGCCATTTCTCCTGGTATATAACCGATTTTTTTCTGGATAGAACTCGGCTCTAGCCAGCAGTTTAATCCATCGATAAAGGATTCGCCTTTGTCGGGTTTAGAGAATCCTAGCAAATGTCTTATTGTTGTTGTTTTTCCAGCTCCGTTAGGACCGAGAAATCCGTAAATCTCTCCCTCTTTAACGGAAAAAGTTAAATCGAAAATTCCACGGTTGTGGCCGTAATCCTTAGTGATGTCCCTTATCTCTATTTTATTCATATCTTTTTCCTTTTTGTTTTTTTGGTATAAAGTGATTATAAACGAGCGAGTTTATTAATCAATTCATATGCTTTTATATTCTTTTAGCCTGACGGATAAGAAGTTTTACATAATCAGTCTTAGGGTGATTTAAAATATTCTCAGGTGTATCAAACTGTTGGATTTTACCTTCGTGCATTACGAGAACCTTTGTTCCAAGATAGAGGGCTTCCGCTATATTGTGAGTGACAAATAACATGGTAATTTTCGTTTTTCGATGCAGTTTTTTTAATTCTTCTTGAAGCGAAGTTCTAGTTATTTCATCAACTGCACCAAATGGTTCATCCATAAGTAAGATATCTGGTGAAGCGGCCAAAGCTCGGGCTATACCAACTCTTTGTTGCTGCCCACCGGAAAGTTCGTCGGGGTATCGCGAAAGAAGACTTTCATCAAGCTCGACTAATTTCATCCATTTTTGAACAGCTTTCTTTGTTTTTTCCTTGTCTTTTTTATTCAAAAGATTAGGAACGTAAGCAATGTTTTGTTCGACATTCATGTGTGGAAAAAGCACGCTTCCTTGTATGGCATATCCGATAGTTCGACGCAGCTGAATAATATCCATCGTTTCAATGTCTTTTCCGTGAATATATATCTTTCCTTCAGAGGGGTGGTTGAGACGATTAACCATTTTTAGGATTATTGTTTTACCGCTGCCGGAAGTGCCAATTATGGAGATAAAATCTCCTGAATCAATGCTGAGATTAAAGTTCTTGATGACTTCATTATCTCCGTATTTCATTCCAATGTTTTCATATTTTATTATTTCTGACATGCTTTTTCCTCCTATGCCGGTATCAAAGAACTATCGCTCAAGAATTCGCGGGCAACATCCTCCGGCGATTCTTGTAATTCTTCGACTTTGTAGTTTAATTCAGCCATCTTATCATCGGAAATGATGTTTTCGAATTTTGTAAGAACGGTATCTATTTCAGGATATTGTTCAATAATTTCATTTCTAACAACCGTTCCACACTTGTAGGAAGGATAGAAGTTCTTGTCGTCTACTAGAACGCGAACATTTGAAGTAGATAGCAAACCGTCAGTTGTAAATATGTTCATGATATCAATTTGACCTTGATTAATCGCTTGATATTTTAGTCCAATGTCCATGTCTTTCGTATCTTTGAAGTCGAGATTGTAAGTGTCGCAAAGAGCATCGTATCCATCTTCACGCTCGTAGAAATCATATTCGGCGCCAAAAGTCAGCTGATCTGCGATAGAAGCGAGATCTGAATAGGTTTCGATGTCATATTCTTCGGCGATTTCATTTCTCAAAGCTAATCCGTATGTGTTGTTAAAACCGAACATTCCCTTCCAACTCATATCTATTTCGTCGTAGCCTTCTTGCAAGGCTTCAAATTGATCTTCGGTATAAATTGAATCTTTTTTCAATACTAAATTCCATCCAGTTCCAGTGTATTCCGGGTACATGTCGAAATCACCATTCAACATCGCTGGATGAATATTTGAAGTTCCTCCACCGACACCTTGAGTGAGATTGACGTTGAGGTCGGTGTCCTGCTCGATCATTATTTCCAACATATTTCCGAGAATATATCCCTCCGTCATGGGTTTAGTAGCAATGTTAATCGTATCTTGCTGCTCGTTGCCAACGCTGTTGTAGACAGCACCGCCGACAATGATAACGGTGAGAACACCGGTTAAGCCGACGACGAATGAATCTTTAACTTTTTGATTTGTTTTTTTGACTTTGAATGATCTATGTCGATTTTTTAACATTCTTTCAACAAGACTCAAGAAAGCATCGAAGATTAAAGCGAGAAGAGCGATGAGCAAACTACCGTTGATGGTCATTGCAGCGTTATTTGTCGTAATGCCGCGATAAATAGCAACGCCTAAGCCTCCTGCTCCGATGAATGAAGCAATACCTCCGAGTGCAATAGTCATGACTACCATCGATTTAATTCCGGTAATTATGTAAGGAATAGCAAGAGGTAGTTTAATCTTATAGAGAATTTGATTTTTGGTACTTCCCATTCCACGCGCTGCTTCGATGATTTGGGGATCGACATTCTTAATTCCGGTATAAGTGTTTCTCACCATTGGCAACAAGGCGTAGATGGTGAGAGCTATCACGGCTGTCGTATTTCCAATTCCTGAAAAGGGAATTAAAAAACCAAGCATCGAAATCGACGGAATTGTATAGAGAAAATTGACTGATCCTAGCACTGGTCCAACCACTTTGCTGTGTTCGCTGATTATGATACCTAAGAGTCCGCCGATAATTATAGCGAGAATTATTGCAATCAGCGAAATTACTACGTGTTCGATCAATAACTCCAAATAAAAATCCCAGTCGCTGACTAGCAATTCCCACATTTGTTGCAACATATTAATACCTCTCTATTGCCTTTACTGGGCAATTTTCCTCGCACAAGCCACAGTGGAGACAATTCTCTTGCTTAATTCGATATGGAGTTCCTTTAACAATGCAATCCTGAGGACAGTTTCGTTTGCAAAGTCCGCACTCGATACAGTTATCGTGAATGAAAAAACCTTTTAGCACCAATTTTTCCTTTCCAAAAGTTCCGATGAATCTTTCGATTGGTTCTTGGGCAACGCTGAAGGTTTCAACCGTACCTTTGACAAATTTGAAAACCTCGAGAATATATCTGCTATCACCAGGATATATTTTATCCAAAGATGGATTTTCTT
>Ga0172378_10002721_pt1 | contig 16615 bp, 16 predicted proteins | sample GrowelOW332metaG_FD_119755 | JGI IMG/M metagenome (GOLD analysis project Ga0172378, IMG submission 119755) | Groundwater microbial communities from an aquifer near a municipal landfill in Southern Ontario, Canada - Pumphouse #3_1 metaG | ecosystem: Environmental > Aquatic > Deep subsurface >... | reverse complement strand
GTTCTGTTTGCGCGCCCCACAGCTTGTCTGCTGGCACTCTCACTTCACCCATTGAATCATGTTCAATACGATATTCCATTATAATGCCCATGCGTAAGAACACACAAATTTATATAAAAATCTGCATGGGCTACGCTCCTTTCCTCATATTAGTTTTATTATTTTTCACGCTAATGCCCATGCGTAAGAACACACAAATTAATATAAAAATCTGCATGGGCTACGCCCCTTTTCTCATATTAGTTTTATTATTTTTCACGCTATTTGTTTCCTTCTAACGTTTAATGGATATTATCTATTTCAACATACGAATTTCTGCTTTTCAATATCTTAGCTCCGTATATCGATATTATAATACTGATTTGATAAATAATCAAGTGCTTTTTAGCGTTTTTATAACTTTCCAGCTATTTTAGTCTGCTTTTACAGACTAAAATGGTCATTTTCTTTATTATACACCAATCTCCTCATATATTTCAAGCAGTCTTGCTTCAATTTTTTCCTGCTTTTGCGAAAGTTCCACCGCTTTTAAATAATCTGCCGCTGCTTCACCGTATAAAGCCTTTGCTATTTTATCAAGTTCACTCTCAAGCTCCAAAGCTTCTGCTTGTAATTTTTCTCTATGGCGCTCAGCTCGACGAACAGTAGCCAAATTCTCTTTATCTTTCAAATATTGAGCTTTGCTGTCCGACAGCGTATTCACCGCAATATTTTCATTATCATTTTTATAAAGCTTTGAAAGCCGTATTTTTTCATTTTGAAATTCATTATAAGCGTTTCCCGGTTCTCTTACGGTTAAATCGAAATAATCCTTACCGAATTCCTCACCCGGATGTATCTCTATTATTCTGGTTGCAAGTTTATTTATAAAATATCTATCATGTGAAACTATTAAAATTGTGCCATTGAAATTCGAAAGTGCGCTTTCAAGAGCTTCCTTTGAATCAATATCAAGATGGTTTGTCGGCTCATCAAGCACAAGAAAATTCATCTTTGACAAAATCAGCTTTGCCAAAGTCAGTCTCGCACGTTCACCACCGCTAAGAACAGCAACATTTTTGAACACATCATCGCCGAAAAACCTAAATGCGGCAAGGGTTGTCCGTATTGTGTTTTCGGGGAGGTTAGGATAAGCATTCCACAGCTCCTCAATTACCGTGTTCTCTGGTGTCAAATTTTGATTTTGCTGGTCATAATAGCCCGTCTGTACATTATAACCTGCCTCTATATGTCCGCTTTTTGCAATAAGTTGACCTAAAATCAATTTTATAAGTGTAGATTTTCCGCATCCATTCGGTCCGACTATGAAAACTCTCTCATCTTTTTTAATCAGAAAATTAACATCTGAAAACAGATTGTTTTCACCAAATGCCATCGAGAGCCCATCCACACGCAAAACGTCGTTTCCGCTTGAATAATCCGCCGTAAACTTCATTTTTATGGCTCTTGGTGCTTCCTTTGGCAATTCCACCTTTTCCATTTTGTCAAGCAATTTAAGTCTGCTCTCCGCCGCGATGATATTTCGCTCACGGTTGAACTGCCTCTGTTGTGCTATATATGCCATTTGTCTGGCAATTTCCTTTTGCTGATTCTTATAGTGCTTTTGCGTAATTTTTATATCATTTTCACGCTGTTCCGTACTTTTTGAATAATTTCCATTATACAGCTTTGCACTATGATTTTCAACAATAAGTGTTTTATTTGTAACCTTGTCGAGAAAATATCTGTCATGCGAAATAAGCAATATACATTTTTTATAGCTTGCAAGGTATGATTCAAGCCAACCGAGCGTTTCAATGTCAAGATGATTAGTTGGCTCATCAAGCAACAGTATATCGGGCTCACGGCACAGTTTAGTGCAAAGCGCAAGCCTTGTTTGCTGTCCACCACTCAGTGTTTGTATTGGCTGATTTATCTGATTATCGTCAAAGCCCATTTTTGCAAGTATAGACAAAGCGCGACCTCTGTATTCAAGCCCGCCTTTAAGAATATACGTATTATAAAGCTGTGAGTATTCATGCGATAATTTTTCTGCTTCAGAAACAGAATTATTCTTTTTCATAAGCTTTTCAAGCTCTGCAAGTCTGCTCTCGCAGACCAAAAGCTCCCCAAAAGCCGAAATTATTAGTTCCGCAGGTGTTGAAACGCTGTCATCTTCAAGCAAAAAAGCGGCATCCTGACGCAAAATTCCAATGGTTTTATCAGAGGATATATAGACATTGCCTCCGGTTTTTTCGTACTCTCCGAGAATAAGCTTAAAAAGAGTGGATTTGCCGCTACCGTTTACACCCACAATTCCTATTTTATCCTGTTCATCGGCGGCAAATGAAATTTTATCAAGAATTACATCTGTACCGTGTGAATAGCTTATATTGTCAATGCTCAATGCTATCATCTGTTGTTATGTCGACGCAATGCGACTGCCTCCGTATTTGATTAATTTACATAATAATGAGTATCATCAATGACACCGAACACCATATCCTATTAGTAAGTTGGCTTATTCAGTAGGCATTACATACATTATACATTAAAATGTCTCTCTAATGGTTAACTATATTTAAATTTTAAAAAATAATTTATGAGTTAATCATATTTTTATGTAAATAAGGCTATTTAATGCACACTGAATAATCAACATATCTTGTGAATACTGAATTTTGAGATACTTTATTATACAGCAAATGCAAAAAATAATTAAAAAGATCAAAGAATCTTGCACTTTGATCTTTTTTAAAAATTATATTATGTTGTTTCTCCTCCGCCACAAACTGACAGTAACGTGGCGTCGTAAGCGCCGTCCCCTACAAGTAAGTTAAGAAAAGACATAAAAGCAGGGGAACGTGCCAACCCCATTTTCCAATGGGGAAGGAAGCACGGCTTGTCCGTAACGGATGAAGAGATCGCCATTTATGAAATTCAAAAGGACTCCGCATCGAAACAAAACATATAGAAACGTATAAAAAGCAAAAATTAGAGCTTGATCTTTACTTCTGTTGCCACCCCGAGAATTCTTGCCTCGCCTGTTTCAAAATCAATATTTGAAAGCTCTATCGGTGAGTAATCCTCGTTTTCTGGATTAAGATAAACCTTATTACCACTTTTTTTAAAGCGTTTTATAGTCGCATTTTCTCCGCCGACAAGACACGCCACTATATCGCCGTTGTCAGCATACTGCTGTTTATGAAAAAGCACAAGCGACCCATTAATTATCCCCGTGTTTTTCATACTGTCCCCAAGTATTTTAAGATAAAAATACTCGCTTATATTATCAAGGTCAGCAAATTCATAACCAAGTGTCGTCTCCCTTGTGACTATCGGAGCGCCTGCACGTATTTCTCCTATCACGGGAACCATTTTTCTTGCTTTTATATTAATATAACCGTCAATTTCTCGAGTATTTATAATCTTTTTCCCAAGCAAATAATCCGTTGAAACGCCAAAATAATCCGCTATTAATGTTAATTTATCAGTTTTGGGAACCGACCTGCCGTTTTTCCAATCCGTAAATGTTGTATTTGATATACCTGTTGTTTTTGCCACTTGATAGGCTGTTGTTTTGTGGGAAATAAGTAAATTTTCAAATATCTGATAATTCATTTGTTCTCCTTTTGTGATATTTCAACAAATTTTACAAAAATGCGAAATAGTGCTTGACTTTATTTCGGAAATGCGATATAATATGGAAGCAGAGTAAAATACTAGAAAATAATTAATTATTTGTCAATAATTTGAATTTAAAATATATAAAATCCAATACGCAATTATTATTATAGAACATTTGTTTGCTTTTGTCAAGACATATTTAATAATATATAGAAAGGATGGTAAAAATGTGTTTGGAGTGTAGAAAAAAAGGTTATATCCACAATCGCCCTAATTACATAGGAATAAGTGAGGAACGTCGAGATTCTTTTAAAAATTGTGCTTTATGTAACGGCGGCATTTATTTAGAAAAAGGTTTTTACAGGCTACATGATGAAAGTTATTGCGAGGAGTGTATTAAAGACAATAATAATGATACACTTCTATACATAACAGGTGAGAATTGCGTTGCATTCTCAGAATTGTCGGAGATATCATATGATAAATGAAGATAACACTATTAATTTGTCCGAAAATCTATGCGCTTTCAACGAGGCAACCCTAAATTTTCTTAAAAGCTATTCAATAAATAAAAGAATTCTCAAACTGAATAAATATGAAAAAGATTATTTTTCATTTGATAAAGAAGAACCCCTCGATTTACCCATATGTGACGAAGCTGTGCTCCGTGCGAAAATGTTTGAGGTCAAGCGTTTTGTCTTGTCTCTCGGCAACTGCAATGAAAAGCTAATACTCTATTACCACTACATCAAAGAAGAGTCCATAGAGCATTGTGCCGAGCTTATCGGGATTTCAAGACGTAGCGGATTTAGACTAAAAAGCAGAGCCATAATATATGCAGGCAAAAAATTTGCCGAATATGAAAAAAATAAAAAATGTTAATCTTTCATTGTATAAAACAAATTCCTTTGTAAATACTTATATTGAAGAAGAAAGAAAGGCAGGTAAATATATTATGGACAAGAAAAAAATTATAACCATGGCATCAGTAGGAGCCGGAGTTGTTGCAGTAAGTGCGGTAGGAGCCGCCGTGGCAAATTCCAAAAAATCAAAAGTTAAGAAATTTACCAAAAAAGCAGGAAAAGCTTTCAATAACATCGGCACCATGATGCAAGGCGTTTCTAATGGTCAAGGCCCCAAAGGTTAAGCTTATATTTTATTCTATTACATTTTTTGTGCAAAAAAGCGTGAAATACGTACAATAATGAAAAAAGTAATGTGAATTTATTTCTTTTTATTGCAAAAAACGCAGCTGTTGCAATGTGTCAAATGACGCTTGCAACAGCTACGTTTTTTATTTATATATTAAAATCAAAATCCAATTTTAAAAAATCAAATAAATATAATTAATATTTACTGAATAATCAATACACCCTTGCAAATACTGCAATGAAAGTAACGGGACGTCGATGCGCCGTCCACTACAAATGAGTTGTAGGAAGATATAGAAAGACGGAACGCACCAACCCAAGCCTTCCCCAGCGGGGAAGGAATCCTTCTTCTTTGGAGAAGGTGTCACGGCTTATCCGTGACGGATGAGGAGAACACTTTTTGTACAGTTTAAAAATGATCTCCTCATCCACCGCAAGCGGTTCCCCTTCTCCGCTGGAGAAGGCTAAGAAAAGAACCCAACCCAAGCCTTCTCCCTCAAACAGCAAAACGAATGACAAACTCTTAGCATCGGGGGACGTGCCGCCTGCAAATTGCGAATGAGGAATTGTTAGATTATTCAATAATCATTATATAAGACTACTCAAAAATTCTTTTGTAGCAATTATATCTTGAATTTGTTTTTCACCAGATATTTCACGTTCTATTGTAAGTGGTCCATCGTAGCCAATTTCCTTTAATTTTTTAATCAGCGCGGGGAAATTGACGCTTCCGTTTCCAACTGCCTTTTCAACTCCAAGGCTGCGACCGTTTGTCGGATATTCGCCATCCTTTGCGTGAACATTTCGCACATACTGACCAAAAACAGTGAGAGAGTCCACAGCATTAGCCTTGCCATACATCAGCAAGTTTGCAGGATCAAGATTGATGCCTAAATTTTCCGTTCCTACGTCCTCAATAACACGGCGCAAGGTAACAGGGGTTTCCTGCCCTGTCTCAAAGAGAAACCATAGCCCTTTCGCCTTGTAATTTTTTGCTATATAACGGAGTGTTGTCACTATTTCATGATATTCGTTACACATTGGATTTTCAGGTAAAAATCCCACATGCGTGATAACGTCGGTAACCCCGATTTTTACGGCAAATTCACCGCCAGCAATCAACATTTTAGTGCGCTCATAACGGTACTGCACAGGAACAAGCCCCAGTGTTAACTGTCCCTCATAGAAATTCCATATATTCATACCGCCGTCCCATCCGCACCAGAAAGCAGTTATTTCAATACCGTATTGCAGGGCGGCCGCTTTGGTACGCACAGCAAACTCATCGCATAAAAATCTGCTGTTCCAACATTTTAGTTGACAAGTTGAAATGCCCATTTCATGAACCGCCGCAAGATTTTTTTCTATATTGTCGTTCAGTGATGTAATTACACCCAATTTCATTGATTGTTCCCTCTCATTATCTTTTTTCTTGATTATATCTTTATTACAGAAATTTGTCAATGTCCAAAGTTGCTATTTAATGGAAATATATTGACATTTTATATAACTATGTGCTATACTTGTTTTATTATAAATCAATATTACGGAGGACAAATTTATGCTATCTTGTTATATGCCATATATTTTTATCATCTTTGTATTTATACCGTCTTTTATGATTGGTATAGCTATGTACATTCTCCAAGGGTTCGGCATATACAATATGTCAAAAACCTGTGGGCTTGCTAAACCTCATCGCGCTTTTATACCTTTTGCTAATATTTATCAGTTAGGTCTTTTGGCAGATCAATATGAGCGCCCTACTAAAATAGGAAAATCAAGAGTCTGGCTATTGGTACTTTCAATCATTGGCTTCATTATAACAGTTGTTTATGAGGTGGGTGCTTTTGGTTTTATGATTGATATGTTTGAAAACATTCAAACTATGTTTAATTCTATGGATACTATGGATACCATACCTCAAGATGTTTTGGAAAATAATTTAATTTTTTCGGCTGTCTCTATGCTTTATTCATTTATCGTTCTTCCTTATGCAATCCTCAAATATATTGCACTTTACAAAATTTATAAAATGACTGACTCCAAGAACGCTGTGCTTTTCATAATCTTGTCAATTTTTGTTGGAGCATCAAGTGTTTTATTGTTTATTCTTAGAAAGAAACCCATCGTTTTCAAAAACCAACCACCTTATAACCCAAATCAAGGCTACTATTACAATAACGGCAATTATTCAAATTAATATATTATAAATATAAAAAAGCAGAGAGCGTGGCATTTTGTGTCCGCTACTCTGCTTTTTTGCCTTGATAGCTCCCTCTTGCAAAAAGCTCTTTGTCTATATCGTTTATCACTGTTGTCTTTTTTATGCTCCAAAGCGGTGCAAGCAAATCCTTTGCCATACCGTCACCCGTCAGCCTTGCAATAACTGTATTCTGTGGCAAAAGCTCAATCACGTCGCAAACAGTATTAATATAGTCAGCCCTCTCCATGGGGATATATTCGCCTCTCTCACACATTCCGCCAAGAGGTGTCCCCCGAATTACATGAAGCAAATGTATTTTCACCTGATCTGGCATAAGTCTTGCCGTATCTTTCGCCGTTTTTATCATTGTATCGTGATTCTCATGTGGTAAACCCAAAATCAAATGCACGCAAATTTCAATATTAGGGCTTGCTTTTCTCAACTTATTATATCCTGCAACAAAATCCGCAAAGGTATGCCCTCGGTTAATGAAAGCGGCGGTTTCATCGGAACTGCTTTGAAGTCCTAACTCCACACAAAGCCGTGTCCTATTGTCAGCAAGACATGCAAGATATTCAACCACATTATCCTCAAGGCAATCCGCACGTGTTGCGATATTCAGTCCAACAACTCCCTCCATGCTGAGAGCCTCCTCATATACAGAGCGGAGCTTTTCAAGCGGGGCATAAGTGTTAGTGTGTGCCTGAAAATAAGCTATCGTCCTTGATGTGTCCCATTTTGACGAAAGCTTTTCTCTTGTTATATCATATTGCTCGCTTATAGTCAAAGCAGAACTTGCAGCAAAATCTCCGCTCCCACGGTCCGAACAATAAATGCAACCACCAACACCGCAACGCCCATCAATATTCGGGCAAGTAAAACCTGGGTCAAGCGGAATTTTTACGCATCTGCCACCATATTTTTTACGCATATAATATTCATAAGTATAATATCGCTTATTAGTATCGCTATTGGGATATGGGTTTGTATCTTTCTGTATCATATATTTGCTCCTATATATTATCCAACTGGTTGATTTGCAACCGATTTAAAATATGCATCAAACACTTTACTAATTGTGTAACCATTATTACCGCCTGTGTAGCCTTGCTCCATAATAGAAGTGACCACAATTTGCGGATTATCATATGGCGCAAAAGCGCAAAGCAGCGCGTTGTCGCTCATTACAGTGCTGACCTGTGCAGTCCCTGTTTTTGCAGCGACAGAATACTTATAATTTTTGAGATACTGCATAATATAAGGGTTTCCAGAGGTGGTAATAACCTCCCGCATTCCCTCAAGTATAGCAGCATAATTATCGTCTGCAATTTCTATTGTACTGAGCACCTGCGGACTTTGCAAAGTTAAGCTTCCTGTTGCATAATCACGAGTTGCATATAAGAGATGTGCTGCATATCTTGTGCCGCCGTTTGCTACCATAACCATATAATTATTTATCTGTACGGGGTTAAATTGATTGTCCGACTGACCAATTGCTGCTTGAACTGTATTGCCAAGTGTCCAACTACCCAGCCCATGCTCGCTCCTATATTCCTCTCCAGCTAAAATTCCTATGCTTTCGGGGAGTTCGACACCTGTCGGAAGTCCGAACCCATATATCTTACAATATTCATTCATCTTAGCAATACCAAGTCTCTCGCCCAAAGTGCAGAAAAAATAATTGGAAGACACGGATATAGCATCACTTATATTGATATCTCCAAAACCTACTCCACCATGTTCACCAAGGGAATAATCGTCCGAGACATAATATTTATCAAGCGCATGGATAATTGTATAAGGTTCAATTACATTCTCAGAAAGAGCTGCAATAGCAATTCCAATTTTAAAAGTGGACCCTGGTGTATAAAGACCACTTAAAGCACGATTGAAAAGCGGATTTGCATCTGCAGTTAACAGCTCACTATAATCCTCACTAAAGGTTGAAAGGTCAAAAGTAGGATATGAAGCAATTGCTAAAATCTCGCCTGTGTTCGGATCCTGCGCAATAACAGAACCAGCGCTTACATCCTCGCCTGTTAAACCGCCGTACGCATTTGCTTTGACCATCTCAATATTTTTTGCAAGCGCGTCCTCTGCAGCAATTTGTATGTTTATATCTATTGTCAACAGTACGTCTTTACCCGCAACTGGCTCTTGATCAACATAAGTACTAACTACATTCCCATCCTCATCCTCAACAATAGCAAGAGTGCCATCCACTCCACGAAGTATCTGCTCAAAAGCCGCCTCACAGCCGTCAACACCAACAGAGGCATCCATAGGATAGCCAAGCTCGCTATAATACTCCCAATCCTCAGCATATATTTTACCAAGTCTTCCGAGAATATGAGAAGCATAGCCAGGATAATTATATACCCTGTTACTCTCTAAAACCAAGGTTGCGCCAGTAGCTCTTTTTTCGCTAATATATGTAATAAGCGCAAGATTTACGTCATTAACAACCGTATATGTACCATAATAGCTGAATTTTTTGAGATTGAACTCATAGTAATATCTAATAAGCTCTGTTATTTCTTCGTTTGTATAAAGCGGATTGCCCTTTTTGTCAACCAAATTGCATTTTTCTGTATAATATTCAACAAGTGCCTCTGCTGTGTATTCAGCTTTAATTTCATCTATTGTATTTGAGGATTTTTTAAAATTTTCTGTAAGAACTTTCTCAAAGCTTGCATATAATGCGCTACTCTCGTCCGCAATTTCATCACGATATGTAAGAGACGGATATACCCCATCAAAAGGAAAACTATCCGCCACCCTGTTTCCCTGGCTGTCTGTTATTTCAATAGCTTTATTCACAGTCAAAAGCACACTGTTTATTTCCGCATATGTATCGGGGAGTTGTGAATAATCAAGCACCAGCGAATAGGAATAATCGTTTGAGACAAGCACCTCGCCGTTGCGGTCGCAAATTTCTCCACGAACGGCTTCTATCGATACATATCTAACCGTTGTTTCTTCTTCATCAATCGGCAAATAAGCCTCTCGGCTTGAAATTTGAAAGTTGGCAAGTCTAACAATAAAAACGGCGCAGATAAGGCAAAACAATACTGCAAGAATTGTAAATCTTGTTGTTTTGATATATCTGCGCTCCATTTTATTTTTTCCTTCCTTTGCAAGTAAAAATATACGATACTTTTATAACTTTGATGTAATAATGATATTATTTTTATGCTTTATCCCATGCAACTTGTAACAAACAAAAAAGCAATAACTATAAAGAACATAATAGCACCCGCATTGTAGAAAACACAGTTTCCCACTTCCTGCTTTGGTATCTGAACCTCACCCTTTTTAAGTGCAATTTTTTTAAGATTTATCGAGAAATATACTATCCCAGTAACAAATAATGAAAACATAACAATCCCATATATGACAAGTACAATCAGAGGAATGATATGCGCAGATAAATACTGCGTCATTTCCTCCATTGTTCCACCAGCAAGATTTTCCATAGCCTCGATATCAATATTTTTAAAAATATATTCGCTTACAGTTCCACCAAAAAAGTTTATTGCTGCGTGCAGTATTATACTATAACGCAATTTTCCCGTTTTTGAATAAACATATCCGAAAACAAGCCCAAGTGCTGCGGCATAGAAAAACTGATTGAAATTGCCGTGAAAAAGTCCAAAAGCAATAGCTGAGAAAAGAATTGCAAACTTTTGTCCGTAAATATTAAGTCTGTCAATCAACAGCTTGCGGAACATAAATTCCTCACCAATAGGCGCAAGTATCACTGTGACTATTATAGTTAGCCATATTGGTGAACTGTCAATTACTTCTGCAACCGTATTTGTAATTTCCTGCCCTGTAATTACCGAGATTATATTGGTTACCGTTATACCTATAAAGTTTCCTATATACAAGAAAAAAATTGCTATTCCCAAAAAGCCAAGTATCTGTGTGAATTTATACTTTTTTACATCGGGTTCTATTTTTTTCTTCTTCACATTGCTAAGTACAATCAAAGACAGTGGCAAAGCAAAACAATACAACGGAAGAAGTGACAAAAACCATATATACCAATATGTGCTTGCAAAAGAGTTAAAATACTCTATTATTACATAAACCGAGACATACTGCATAAGTGTTGACAATGCGGTCAGCATAAAAAGGAAAAGACAAACATATGTTATTTTCTTTTTATTGCTTTTTAAATCAAATTCAGGTAAATTTGGCTCACTATTAAGATAAGGATAAAAATTATTGTTCATATCGAGTCGTCCTCATATTTTCTTTATTTTGGGATGTAAAAATTTTTTTATAAGTCTAAATAAAAACCAGCACGGCAAAGACAAAATAAAAGTATATGCAAATTCGGGAACAATTATTTTTCCTAAAATCTGCGGTAAATTAAAATTGTCCGAGAACATGGCTGTTTGTATCAATGTTATACCAGCTCCACATAAACATGCAACAAACATATAAATGAGATACAGCACAAATCCCTCGTTTGAAAATTCCTTTGCTATAATTCCGCAAAAATATCCGACAAGGAACAAAAACAAAGGCATAACGGGTAGTCCCATGCCACTCATCGCTTCAATAAACACTCCTGCCGCAATTCCTACCACTGCTCCTGTGCGTTCTCCCTCGTAAAGTGCCGTGCCAACAACAAATATAATCATAATATTCGGTATCGCACCGAAAAATGTTAGCTTTGAGAAAAACGAGGATTGCAACACAGAAAAAGCAAAAATAAGTATGCCATATATTATAACTGCACGAATAATATATCTTTTTCTCTCTGCCGACAGATGTATCATGGAGTTTGCTCCTCTGTGCCAAAGCTTGTGATAATCATAACCATGTCAACGTCGTCAAAATCTACTACTGGTATCACTGTTGCGCTTTTTGTGCGGTCATATGGATTTACATTTATTTCACTGACTGTTCCTATTGTAAGTCCAAAAGGATATATACTGCTCTCTCCACCCGTAATTATTATGTCTCCAACTTTTATATCTGCATTTTCATCAAGATGTGAAAAAGTGCAATATCCCTCAAGGCTACTCGCATAATCACCACTTACAAGTCCTGCCGCACCGCTTCGTAATACGCAAGCACCCGCCGCCGACTGACCTTCAAGTATAGTCGCCACACGACACCATGTAAGTCCCACTTCACAGACAGAGCCGATAACCCCCTGCTCATTCACCACAGGCATATTCAGTTCAACCCCATTATATGAACCCTTATTCAAAGTAAAAGTAGTTATATAATTGCTTGCCTGCTCACCTATCACCATAGCGTCAAGCATAACATAATCGGGATGGTCCGCTTTAAGTGAAAGATAGTTTTTCAACCACTCGTTTTCGTCCTGAGAGGCATATGCCGCTATCTCGTTAGAATTTTCTTGTGCAAGTTGTGTCTTAAGTTCCTCATTTTCCTTAATAAGCTTATCTATAGAGGTGAAATATTTTCCAAAACCAGAAATACCATCCGCCGCCCGTGTTGCGGCATAACTAAACGGAGTTGCTATGGTTGATATAGCATTTCTGACAAGATCTACCCTTCCCATAGAGGATAGCACCGACGGTACAATAACAAATATCAGTGCCACCGTTAAGCAGATTACAAAAAATTTATTTAAAAATATTTTTATAATAAATCAACCCCTTTATATAATGTCTCTTAAACAATAAGAAAATATGCTTGAATATTATCTGTCAAGATTAAGAATTTTCTGACGAAAATCCTCAGGTCCCTCCAAAATTCTGCCAATACCCAAGCAAACACAATCCATTGGATTTTTGGCAAGGGTAACACGCAATCCTGTGCGTTCCTTAAGAAATATTGAAAGTCCCGCCAAAAGAGCTCCGCCTCCCATTAGCATCATTCCAAAATCACATATGTCCGAGGCAAGCTCTGGCGGTGTTCCCTCAAGAGTTGCTTTTATAGTTGCGGCAACTGTTTCCATCTGTTCCTCAAGTGCCGCCCTTATCTCAAAAGACTTAACTGTTGTCGAAAATGCTTGCCCAGAATCGGTGCTTCTGCCGAAAATCTGTAACTGCCCTTTATCTGTTGATTTATGTACCGAGCCTATCTGGATTTTAAGTGCTTCCGCTGTAGTCTCACCAACCAATATTCCCTTTTTGTCCTTTAAATATTTCATAATAGCAATGTCGAATGTGTCTCCCGCAACCCGTGCGGAACGTGAAACAACCACACTGCCAAGACTCATAACTGCTGTTTTAGTCGTTCCCCCTCCAATGTCAACTATTATACATCCTTTCGGATTGTCAACACGCAAACCAGCTCCAATAGCGGCGACAACAGGCTCCTGGGCAGGTATAGCTTCCTTTGCGCCCGCGTCATATGTCGCTCCAATAACAGCTCTGCGCTCAACTTCAGTCACACCATAAGGCACGCCAATTATAATAACAGGATGGCTGAAAAAGGTGCCTGCCTGTATCTTATTGAAAAAAGTTTGGAGCATTCTCGCTGTGATTTCATAATCCGCTACCACACTGCCCTTAAGAGGACGATGGGCAACTATTGAATCAGGCGTTTTACCGAGCATCCGTTTGGCTTCACTTCCAACCGCAACAACTTCTTTTGTTTGTTTATTGACTGCAACAACAGACGGTGCACGCATAATTATCCCACTGCCTTTGAGATAAACAACTGTGTTTGACGTGCCAAGGTCTATCCCTATTTGTTTGCTCGTCATAAAGCCCATTAAGGTTGCTCCTTTATATTAAAAATTTTCTTTATGTCCATATGAAACTTATCTGCAATTATATTTTTAAGCAAATAAACTGGCAATCCCACAATATTGAAATAATCACCCTCGATTCTTTCAATATATAGACTTGCAAGTCCCTGCACGGCGTATCCTCCCGCCTTATCGAACGGCTCACCGCTACTGATATAAAAATCAATGTCCTCTTTGCTCATTTTGCTAAACGTGACATAAGATGTCTCCGCCCCGCAACATTCTATCCCGCCGCAAAGCACCGCTACTCCACTTATAACGCTGTGAGTTTTTCCACTTATATCTTCAAGCATTGCCGCCGCATCTGCCACGCTATGCGGTTTGCCGTAAATATGTCTCCCGTCAGTTGAAAGAACAACAGTATCCGCCGCAATAACCATACAATTATTCATGTCATCGCCCTGCCGTAAAAGCTTTTGGTATACGGCTCTGCCCTTTCGGAGAGACAGATCCCGCACAAGTGCGTGAGCATCCGTTATATCACTGCTCTCGTCAGTCTCCTCCGTTATTATCTTAAAATCCGCTCCAAGCATGGAAAGAATTTCTTTTCTGCGAGGGGATTTTGATGCTAAAATAATCTGCATTTCTCTTTCCGTTCCGTTTTTTATCTTTATCTTTAATCTGTTATAATTAAATTAATGCTTTTATTATTCTATGTTTTTCTGTTGGCTATACCGCTGTTATCCTTTTACTCCCGTTGAGCCAAATCCCCCTGTCCCTCTCTCTGTCTCGTCAAGGGAGGAACTCTCAATAAACTTTGCCGTATACACGGGCATAAACATAAGCTGCGCTATTCTGTCGCCTGGCTCAACCGTAAAATCCTTGTCCGAATTATTGGTAAGTCCCACGCATATCTCTCCCCTGTAATCAGAATCTATAACTCCTATACCATTTGAAAGGGATATACCGTGCTTTATGGCAAGACCACTGCGCGCGGCAATTATCGCAACAACATCCGCTCTCTCGGGAGAAATGGCAATGCCCGTCGGAATAAGTGCCCGCCCACCAGACGGAATCGTGATGCTTGTGTCAGTTGAAGCGCGTAAATCAACGGCGGCAGAACCACTTGTGGCATAAGCTGGGATTTTGTTTTTCCCACATAATTTTATCTTGACGTTGATTTCCATCTTTGCCCTCCGAGTATCGTATTTTATATCCTTATATGTAGCAATTATATCATAATAATAAACTTAATGCAATATAAAAACCCGATTTAAGAATTTATTTTGTACGTGGGGCGGAGTTCGTGGGGCGCCGCCCCACCGCCCTGGTTAAGAACTTTTTGAAAAAAGTTCTTAACAATCTCAAAAACTTTTATAGAATTATATATAAAAGTTTTGCGGCTGACTGCAGTCAGCTTCTGACAAAGTCGGCTTTTGACCGCAATCAGATTGATTCATTCGAAATGCTTCAACTTTTCTTAAGCCACCGCATCCCTCGTATCCTATATTCCCGCATCCCTTGCGCACAAAACAATATTTCCCCGAAAAGTCACAAGAGACTTTCGGGGAAGTAATTATATCAGATTTTAGAGCTTTCCTTCACGGCAAATGGTTTTCTTTTTACGTATTCTTCTATTACGATGAAAAGCAGAATTGCGACAAGTTCATACGGCAGGGGGCAAAACTCGCCTGGATTTACCTGACTCATCATAAATATACCGAGATATGAAATTCCGAGGCACATTGTATAAGCGTCAATTTTTTTGAGCAACAATTTAATTCGTCCAATTATCTGATAGCCGTATGCAAGTATTCCTACAAGTCCCATACTTCCTATAATCTGAGGAATCATCATATGATAAAAGTGCAAAGAGCCTTTAGCGGGATCATATAAATCCGTATTACCAGAATATCCAAGTCCTTTACCAAAGATAATATTACTGCGAAAATCATTAAAAGATCTCCAAATCAGTTTATATCTTGTTTCATTCGGTCTTATAAGCGACTCCTCTGTACCAAATAAAGTGTTCCACATAAATATTTTCATATCAATTAAGTTAAGACGTACAATAATCGCCAAAATCACAGGAATAGCAACAATAATAATTCTCGCATATATTTTTTTGCATATGAAAAAGCAATATATAAGGCATATCAAAACCTCAATCGAGCCAAACAATAATCCACCCCTTGACCCTGTTAGAATCAAACAAGAATATATTAGTAACCCACCTGCGAAATTAAACATATTTTTTTTGCAAAAATAAAAAGCAAAAGGCATGGCAAACATCATCATTGTAGAAATATTGTTGCTCCACTGAAAATTAAGTGGCGCAAGAGTTTCCTTAAGTTCGCTGATATTCATTAAATAATGTTGAATAACCATATAACAACAGAATAAGCCCCACATATACATTATCAAGGCAAATTTTGAGAAGAAATCATTGCCTTTTAAACTTGAAACATCTTGCTTTGCAATAAGATAAAACAAAACCATACCAATACCGAGAGCGATGACATGATACATCGCAGTTCCATTAAAATACTCTGCCCGACTTATACTAAAAGCTCCGCCGCAAGTGATAGCAATTGCCACCCCGACTATTCCCCAAAAGCTTTTACCTATGAAAAAAGGTTTTTTGTATATGATGAAATGCGCTGCAAAACAAAGGCAAAGCGGAATCGAAAGCCACCAATAATGTATGAGCCTATCATACGAATCAAAACATTTTACTAAAGTGGATGACATTATAAGTAACGGCATGAGCAAAGCAGAAAGATTATCACAAATGATAAGCAAAAAAAGCACCATAAACACAATGGCAACAGCTCCACCAACAATCATGTCAAGCCATATCATCACAGCTTCAAACAGAAAAACGGCGAGATAGAAATATATGCTTGCAAAAAACTTCCTTAAATATTGTAAAATCATTTAATCCTCCGAAAGATGATACGGATATAATAT
>Ga0172378_10002720_pt1 | contig 16618 bp, 8 predicted proteins | sample GrowelOW332metaG_FD_119755 | JGI IMG/M metagenome (GOLD analysis project Ga0172378, IMG submission 119755) | Groundwater microbial communities from an aquifer near a municipal landfill in Southern Ontario, Canada - Pumphouse #3_1 metaG | ecosystem: Environmental > Aquatic > Deep subsurface >... | reverse complement strand
GCTCTCTTGACAACAATTGGTTATTGTCTTAATTTTTATGCAACAGTCCTGGGGTGGCAGAAATTGCCTGAGATTAAGACCCGTTTACCTGATCTGGATAATACCAGCGTAGGGAGACTCTCACCTTATTTATAATTACCCATGGGCATTACCAATCTAAGGAGGGCTTTTATGAATAAGCCATTTCTGATGGGAATTGCCATCACACTCTCTTCCGCACTTTTATTTGCTAATGGAGTTGCAGAAACACAATCAACTACTGATTCCGACACCTCAAAGAGTATTATCGTCTACGCGAACGACTCTTTTTGTGGCGATTGGGGACCAGGTCCAAAACTTGTTAAAGATTTTGAAGCAAAAACAGGCATTTCAGTTGAGCTCGTATCAGCCGGCACCACCGGTGAAATGATTAGTCGCCTTGAAATTGAAAAGAACGATCCACAAGCTGATCTTGTCGTCGGTATTTCTGATGATATGGCACCAAAAGCGTATGCAGCAGATTTATTCATGCCATACCAATCACCTACTCTTGCATCAATCGATCCTTCCCTGCAGTTTGATCCTGAAAACAGACTGCTTCCTTTTGACTATGGTAATTATGGTTTTGTCTACGATAGTGAAAAACTCAGTGCAGACCAACTACCAAAGAGTCTTCAAGACCTCACAAAACCTCAATACAAAGATAAAGTGATTCTCATTGACCCACGAACATCTTCAACAGGTGTTGGTCTATTAATCTGGACCATTGAAGAATTTGGAGAAGATGGATACCTCACATGGTGGAAAGCAATGAAAGACAATGCGCTTACCATCGCAGGAAGTTGGTCAAGTGCATATGGTGCATTTACCGAGGGTGAAGCTCCTATGGTACTCAGCTATACAACAAGTCCTGTGTACCATGTCATGAATGAAGACACCACTCGTTACCAAACACTCATCTTTGATGAAGGTCATGCAACGACTATCGAAGGCATTGGTCTTACCAAGACCTGTACAGATATTGAAAGTAGCGAAGCCTTTATTGAATTTGTTCTCAATGATGCGCAAGCAGATATTGCTATTGCAAACTCAATGTATCCGGTAAACAGTAATACTGCTCTCCCTGATGCCTACAAATGGGCACCAAAGCCAAAGAAACTCACTATTGATGAGGATCTTGTCAGCACAAAACTTGATAAGTGGCTCGATGATTGGGCCAATACTATGACTGAATAAGTCTTATTTTCCTGCTACAAAACAGCATCTACTCACACATGAAACATCTTACTATCATGTGTGAGCAAACTGGGATACCAAGAAGTGGTCACACCATTTCTTACGGTATCTCTTTTTTAAAATCACCTTATCTACGCAGCCGTCCTGGGGCGGCAAATATTGCCTACAATTAAGACCCATTTACCTGATTTGAACAAAATGGAGGGAGACTCCTGCCTTAAATATGCCCCAAGACCTTATTTTATATGGAGGACTTTATGCATAAGCCATTATTGATGGGAATTGCCATCACGCTTTCAGCTACACTCTTATTTGCAAATGGAGTAGTAGAAACACAATCAAACACAGATTCCGATACCTCAAAGAGTATTACCGTTTACGCTCATGACTCTTTTTGTAGTGACTGGGGCCCCGGTCCTGAGCTTGTCAAAGCATTTGAAGACAAAACGGGTATACAGGTAGACTTAGTATCAGCCGGTTCTACCGGTGAAATGATTAGTCGTCTTGCAATTGAAAAAGATAATCCTCAAGCTGATGTTATTGTTGGTATTTCTGATGATATGGCTCCTCTTGCCTATCAAGCAGATATTCTCTCTTCCTATCATTCACCAACACTCTCATCTCTTGATCCATCATTCCTTTTTGATCCACTCGATCGACTCATCCCGTTTGAATATAGCAACTACGGTTTTGTCTACGATAGTGAAAAAATCAGTGAAGACCAACTACCAAAGAGTCTTCAAGATCTCACAAAACCACAGTATAAGGACAAAGTCATTCTCATTGACCCACGTACTTCTTCAGCTGGACTTGGTCTCCTCATTTGGACCATAGAGGTCTATGGAGAAGATGGATACCTCACCTGGTGGAAAGCAATGAAAGAGAATGCTTTAACCATTGCGGGAAGCTGGTCAAGTGCTTATGGCGCTTTTACCGAGGGTGAAGCTCCTATGGTTATTAGTTACACCACAAGTCCGGTGTACCATGTAATAAATGAAAACACCACTCGCTACAGAGCGCTTATCTTTGATGAAGGCCATGCTACAACCATTGAAGCCCTCGGACTTTCAAAAACCTGTCATGATAGAGCAAGCAGTGAAGCTTTTATTGAATTCGTCCTCAATGATGCTCAACTCAAAGTTGCCGTGAACGATGCTTCGTATCCAGTGAACAACAAAACACCACTTCCTGATGCTTACAAATGGGCACCAAAGCCAAAAAAACTTTCTATTGATGGAAATGTTATCAATAAAAAACTGAATAGTTGGCTCGATGCATGGACCAAAGCGATGACTGAATAAGACCGATTGCTTCGCATCTCGTATTCACGCATATAAGGAATACAAGAATATGGCTTTTTTCTTCACGGGAAAAAGCCATATTTTGGCTATCGACACCTCTCAATAAAAGAGTTAATAGAAAAATAACTAGTTTCCCATAAGTCAATTATTATCATAGCTCTCTCAAAAAGATAATAAAAATTGGATAACTCAAAAAGATTGTTATTGACGGCTAAAAAGTTGTATACTCTAGAAAGTTAATCAAACAGCGTGGCAGCTGTTTACCTAAAACAATACCGTATAAGCCATCTACTGATTGAAGGATGAAAAATGAGGAAATCAAACACCAAAGAAAAGGCACCATTATATTTAACACTCCTACCGATTCCAGCAATTTTACTCTTGCTTGTGCTCTTTATTCTTCCCTTGTTTTCAACGCTTGCACGAGCTTTTTTTATTGATGGAAAATTTTCCCTTGAAACCATACAAAAGGCATTTACTTCAAGCTATACCCAAAAGATACTGTGGTTTACCACCTACCAAGCATTGCTTTCAACGCTTCTTTCCTTGGCTATTGGACTACCTGGGGCATACATGCTGTCCAATTATGATATCAAAGCAAAGAAATTCATTCTTGCCGTTTGCACGATTCCCTTTGTACTACCTTCAATCCTTGTCGTCCTTGGATTTGTCATCTTCTACGGGAACAGTGGTTTCCTCAATACTCTCCTTATGAAGATATTTTCCCTTGAAGATCCTCCGCTAAAAATTCTCTATAGTTTTAAAGCAATCATCCTTGCCCACGCATTTTTTAACTTTCCCATCATCTTGAATTTAGTCACCACCTACTATGATAATTTAGATCAAAGGCTTGAGATGAGTTCACTGGTCAATGGTGCAACAAAAGGGCAAACCTTCCGTTATATTACGATGCCTCGTCTCCTGCCATCAATTCTCTCTTCTTCTCTCTTAGTTTTTTTATTCTGCTTTACGAGTTTTGCCATCATCCTTGTTCTTGGTGGAGGACCACAGTACACAACAATGGAAGTTGAAATCTACAGAAGAGCCCGTATTACCCTCGATCTAGGAGGAGCAAGTGCCTATGCACTTGTCTCCATAGGTATGTGTTTGATTATCCTCTTTCTCTATAATCTCACCACAAGAAAAATGATTCTTAATGAATATAACGGAAGTAGCATTGAAAAAGAAAAGAAACCCGTCTCAACCATCGGAAAGATTATTGCCTATAGCTACATTGTTCTGGTTGCAATTTTCATCCTCGCACCAATGATTTCAATCATCGCAAAATCATTCCTTGCAAAATCATCACAAGGCAACGGGATACAGTTTACCCTCCGCTGGTACAAAGAACTCTTTGGATTTAAATCAGCGACAGGACTCATGGTGGGCGCTTTTCCTGCCATACGAAATTCACTTATCATAGCATTAATTGTTGCCCTTCTCTCGGTCCCACTCTCCATCATGGTAGCAATAGGAGCAAAGAGACAAAACTCACTCTCCTCTTCTCTTATTGAATTACTGGGCATGCTTCCTTTAGCTATTTCAAGTGTTATTATTGGACTTGGTTACTATCTTATTGCAGCAAAGATAAAGGGAACTGGTTTTACTTTTGTGGTATTAGCACATCTCATTATTGCGCTTCCCCTTGTCTTACGAAGTGTTACCCCTGAATTAAGGAAATTACCACAGTCTCTTTCACAAAGTGCACAAACACTGGGTGCTTCACCCTTTAAGGCCTTTAAAACAGTGGAAATTCCGTTACTCAAAAATGCATTAATTAGTGGAGCAATCTTTGCCTTTGCTATGAGTATGGGCGAAATAAATGCAACCATTACTCTTGCATCCAGTCACCTGGTAACCCTACCAATTGTCATGTATCGATTAATTGGTTCATATAACTACAATGGTGCCTGTGCGCTAGGAACAATATTAATTATGGTCTGTGGCGTGGTCTTTATCGTCAGCGAACACACAAAAAGGATTGATGTATGATCAACAATGAACTCAAACTAAAACTCAATAAGAAATATCCTGAATTCACCTTACACACAGAATTTACCGTTCAGAAGGGAGAGTTGGTCTCCATCATCGGTCCAAGTGGCTGTGGAAAGAGCACAACGCTTCAGTTAATAACGGGTCTTCAAAAATTGGATGCAGGAGAAATCATTTGGATGGGTGAAGATATTTCGCAAAAGCCTGTACACAAAAGAGGTTTCTCTCTCGTGTTTCAAGACTATGCACTCTATCCTCATATGAATGTTGAAAAAAACATCGCATATCCTCTCAAGCTGAGGAAAGTCAAGAAGAAAATACGAAGAGAAAGAGTCAAAGAACTGCTTACTCTCGTTAACTTACAAGGCTTTGAAAAGCGAGCTATTGAAGGATTATCTGGTGGTGAAAAACAGAGGATTGCACTTGCTCGAGCATTAGCAGCAGATCCTAAATTGTTACTTCTTGATGAACCTTTATCTGCTCTTGATGAACAACTGAGAACCACACTGCGAAATGCTATCAAAGAAATCCATGAAAAGACTCAAATCAGCATGATTTATGTTACCCATGACCAAAGAGAAGCACTTGCAATCAGTGATCGAATTATCATCATGAATAATGGAGGTATCGAGCAAATTGGAAAAGGAGAAGAAATTTATCATAATCCTTTGACCCTTTTTGCTGCGACGTTTATCGGAGAAGGAAACCTTATTCCTCTCAAAGAATTTGGTAAAGTTCAAGATCAAATAACCTTTAGTAACATTGATTCAAGCAAAGGAACAATCGATAGAACCGGTGAAATTGGTTTTATACGTCCGGAAGAAATAAGAATTATTGAAGATACCTATTTACCAAATGCAGAGCTATTCCCCCATATTATTCTCGAGAATGCTCACATTCTCAATATCGAATATCGAGGAAATGCCTATTCGATTAAATGTAATTGGAGAGGTTATCAACTACTCATTTTATCAAATAATAAGCCAAAACTTACAACGGTTGATTTATCAATCAAAAGAAAGTCTATTTTGCAATTTAAAGATCGAAACAGGATGTTTCCTTCCTCTCAGCAAGCTTCAAAATAAAACTAATCAATCCTCATTTGCCTAGTCAAATGAGGATTATTTTATAATAATTACAAATTGGAAAAAACTCATTTCTGCAACATATTCAAAAAAAACTTTATAATACTATCAATATACTAAGGAATTATTTGTTTAGTTTAATTATCTTATATTTATACCATTTGATAATTATTTCTTACTTTCTCCACTAAAAACCATCAAAAAAACTTTCTTTCATTAACCATAAGAATCAACCGAGTTAAAATCTTGGTAATAAATAAATTTATTTCTGCTTTACTCTCTAAATTAATTGTTGTAATATCCTAATTAATCATATAATCGCTTTTGTTGGATTTTTTGTAGTTAATTAAATAGGACATAAGTGGTTTTTTTATTTCATAGATATTACAAAACTTTTGTTAACATATTAGCCTTTTTATTTATTCGGATTCAAGTTTAAGCTTAAATGTCTAAAATTATGCTATTATTTAACTTATTAAATTGAATTTTGGAAATGATTTAATTATTTATTTGTAATATCATCTGATATGATAAAGAAGAAGGAAATTTTAATGATTGATTATAACAGATATAAATTATCATTTCTTGTTGGGGGATTGTATTATAATGAGTCAATTGTTTTAGCATCCCTTTACAAACAATTAAATGATTGGAAATTAGTAAGAAAAGAAGCTTTAGATAAGAACCTTCTTCAAACGAGGATGCAAAGTTCTTCTAAAAGAATGGTTGGTGAAATATTAAATAAATTAATGTTGTTAAATGCTAATGAATTAAATTTTTTAATTAATGGTAAAGAACAAGATCAAAAATTATTATTATGGATTGCTACTTGTCGAAGATATACTTTCATCAAAGATTTTTCTATTGAGGTTGTAATATACAATTATCAAAACTTAAAAAAAATAGTAAGTAAAGATGAATTTGATATTTTTTTCAATCAAAAATCACAAACTCATCCTGAATTAGACAAAATTACAGAATTAACGAGAAATAAATTACGCTCAGTCATGTTTAAAAACATGAGAGAAGCTGGATTAATTGATAAAAAAGGATTAATAATTCCAGTTTTTCCTAGTAATGAATTAATTACATTATTACAAGATGCTTCGCCTGAAGATATTTATATATTACCAATATCAAATATTATTGGAGATAGAATATGATAAATTATGATATAGGGACTAAATCCATTTCAGAAAAATTTGATCTTTTATTAAAAGTTATTTCAAGTGATCATTTTTTGACCATGAAATCATTAGGAAATGAAATTCCTTTTTTTATTTGCCCTTATAAAGTTTCAGAGTCAAAAGAAATGGAAAGCTTACAAAACCAATTAACTAATAAATTACAAAATGAAGGTATAAAAATACTTAGAATTAATATATATGATTTATGTATAGAAATTTTAAAAAAGAAAAATTTATGGGATAGAATTCTTGATATTGAACCTACAATTGAAAAAGATGATTTATTGGAAACCTTATACAATGTACTCAAACCTGAAGAATATTTAGTACCAGCTATAAATGATAGAATTATAGCTACAGATTATGATGTTTTATTTATTAATGGAATTGGTGAAGTATATCCATATATTAGATCTCATACGATTTTAAACAATCTTGAGAAAACAGCGAAAAAGAAACCCATGGTTATGTTTTTTCCTGGAACGTATACCTTTTCAAAAGAAATGGGCGCTACACTTAAGTTATTCGGGGAACTTCATGATGATAAATACTACAGAGCATTCAACATTTTAGACTATATACTTACAAAAGGGGATAAATAAATGCAATTACATGATATTTTCAAGAAACCAATAGATAGACAAATTGAAGGTGTTATTAAGGCTGATGATGATTCGAGATTAAGAACTGAAATTGAAGAGTATGTAATTACCAATACTATTGACAAAGAATTGGGGTATTTTTTTGATGATTATCTAAATTCAAGAGCTATTAATGGGGTTTGGCTATCTGGTTTTTTTGGTTCTGGTAAATCTCATTTACTAAAAATGCTAGCACTATTATTAGAAAATAGAAAAATCGATAATACTACCGTTTCAGATTTATTTTTACCTAAATGTGACGATGATAAGTTTTTACAAGCGGATATGAAAAAAGCATGTAAAATACCTGCAAAAAGTATTCTTTTTAATATTAGTCAAAAAGCAGACGTAATAAATCAAGATACAAATGATGCAATATTAAGTGTTTTTATAAAAACATTTAATGAATTGTGTGGTTATTTCAGTAATCAACCTTATATTGCACAATTTGAACGAGATTTAGATAAACTTGGACTTTATAATAAGTTTAAAATAGCATATCAAGAAATTGCTAATCGTACTTGGGAAGAAGGTAGGCAAATACATATTTTAGAAAATGAAAATATTTCTAAAGCATATGCAAAAATTGTAAATAAAAAAGATGAAGAAAAAAATATATTAAATAAATATAAAAAAGAATACAAGCTTTCAATTGATCAATTTTCTAATGATGTAAAAGAATATATAGATAAACAAGAAAAGGGATTTAGATTATTATTCTTTGTCGATGAAGTTGGTCAATTTATTGCAAATAATGTTAAATTAATGTTGAGCTTACAAACAATTGTTGAAAGTTTATTAACAAAATGCAAAGGTCAAGCTTGGGTAATAGTTACTGCTCAAGATGATTTAAATAAAATATTAGGTGATATGAAGGGACATGATAATGAACTTTCAAGAATTCAAGATCGATTTGCAAGAAAGATAATGCTTACAAGTGCAAATGTTTCTCAAGTTATTCAAAAAAGATTATTAGAAAAGAATTCGACAGGTAAAGAACTTCTTAATAATATTTATATCAAAGAAATAAATAATTTAAAAACTTTATTTGATTTTCCTGATGGAAATAAAATATATAAAAATTATAAAGATGGAGATGATTTTGTTATTTGCTATCCGTTTGTACCTTACCAATTTCCTTTATTCCAATCATCAATACAAAATCTTTCAAAACATGAAGCATTTACCGGTAAATTTAGTTCTGTGGGAGAGAGATCAATGCTTGCTGTTTTCCAAATTGTAGCCAAACAAATCAAAGAGGATAAAATTGGTAGTTTAGCAACTTTTGATATGATGTTTGAAGGAATTAAAAGCATTGTTAAATCAAATATTCAATGGGGAATTACTCAAGCTGAAGATCAATTAATTAATCCTTTTGAAATAAAAGTATTGAAGGCTTTGTTTTTAGTAAAATATGTTCCAGAATTCCAAGCTACTGTAAGAAATATATCAGTATTATTGATTAATAGTTTTGAGCAAGATTTAAATAATTTGAAAAAAAATGTTGAACAAGCCCTCAATAATTTAGAAAGACAAACCTATATAAAACGAAATGACAATCTATATGAATATTTAACTGATGAGGAAAGAGATGTTGAGACTAGTATAAAATCAACAGATATTGATATTACAGAAATCGGAAAAGAATTTGAAAAACTAATTTTTGATTCAATAATTAAGAGTAAAAAAATAAGATCTACTGTAACTAAAACAGATTATCAATTTACTAGAAAAATAGATAATATTACGAGAGGAAGAGAATATGAGCTTGGAATTAACTTTATTGTTTCTAGTAGTGATGACTTTGATGCAAGAGTAATTAGTTTTGCAAGTGATGATTTGGTTGTAGAATTTCCATCTGATGATAGGTTTTATAAAGAAGTTCAATTATATTTACAAACGGAAAAATATTGTCAACAAAATGCAAGTTCAATAACGAAGACTGAATTAAGAAGAATACTCAGTACAAAATCAGATCAAAATCAAGAACGTCATGAAATGTTAAAAAGAAATACAGAATCTTTAATTATTAACAGTAACATGTATATCGCAGGTGATGATGTTGATGGAGAATCTTCAAATCCACAAGATAAAATTGTTAATGGTTTTCAAAAATTAATTGAGATAAGATATCCTAATTTAGCAATGCTAAAAGGGATTTATTATAGTGAAAATGATATTTCTAAATATTTACAATCAAAAGATGAATTAGAAGAATTTGAACATAATTTAACGGAAAGCCAAAAAGCAGTATCTATATATATAAAAAATAATATTCATAATAATTTACGAGTAAAAGTAAAAACTTTAATTGAATATTTTGAAAAAAAACCTTATGGATGGCCTTATGCAGCAATAGTTTGTCATATAGCTCAGCTTCATACATTAGGAAAAATTGAAGTAAAACATGATAGTAATATTTTAGAAGGAATGGATTTAGAAAAAGCATTAAAAAATAATTCTATGCATGCAAATTTATACTTGGAACTACAAGAAGAATACAATATTGGTGAAATTAGAAAATTAAAAAACTTTTATGAAGAATTATTTGATGAACCAATTGTTTCATCAGAAGCCAAAATTATTGTAAAATCTTTCCAAGAAAAATTGAAATCGTTCATTTCAGATTTAAATACGTATGAAGATGAAAAAATAGAGTTCCCTTTTCTCGTTGTTTTAGATGATGTAATCCAAAGCTTTAAAAAAATTGGTAATAAAGATATACCATATTATTTAAGAGACTTAGAAAATGATAAAGATGAATTATTAGATTTAAAAGAAAGTATAATTGATTTGATTAAGTCATTCATGAATGGATCTATGAGAACTATATATTCAAATGCAAGAAATTTCTTATTAGAACAAGAAGATAATCTTTCATACATAGAAGACAGTAATATAAAAATACTTGAATCGATAATTGAAAGTAAAGATTGCTATAAAGGCAATCAAATGCAAAGAGCAAAAACTATTCATTCTTTATTAAAAGAAAAGGTTGATACTAAATTAGATGAAGAGAAGAATATTGCAATAGAAGAAATAAAAGAAAAGAAAGAAAATATTGAGAAAATGAATAAATTTGTAGAATTATCAAAGGATCAGAAAGAAAATATCATTAGCAACTTTGATAAAGAAGTAAAGAATATTTCTAATCAATCTAAAATTGCAATGATACGAGATTCTCTCAATGAATTCAAAAATGAAATATATACTAATATAGTAAATCAAGTTTTAAATTTTTATTCAGCTAATAAATCCAATGCTGGAATTACATTACCAAATACTGAACCAGCTGCAGTGGATAAAGAATCTAAAGCTATTTCAAAAGGAGAAATACAAGTTATTTATAACAAACCTTTATTATCTTCTAAAGAAGATGTTGAGGATTATATAAATAATTTAAAAGCTCTTTATATAAAAGAAATTGAAAATGGAAATCAAATTTTACTTTAAGGATATAAAATGGACACTACTAAATTACAAAAATTTGCTCAAAAAGCTAGAATTATTCTTTTAGCTCAAATTGAAAGTCAACTAAACATTGTTCTAGCTAAAGATAGTTTAGCTAGAAGAGAGAATAAAAAAGCTATATTATCTCTTGAAGAAAAAATTAATTCAACAAGTAAAATAGATGTTATAAATCAAGTATCTTATATTTGGTTTAATAGATTTTGTGCTTTACGTTTTATGGATGTTAATAGATATAATAGTGTTGGAATCATTACACCTGCTTTTAATGAAACTCTTCCTGAAATATTATCTGATGCTATAGCTGGTCATATTGATGAAGATATAGTTAATGAAAAGACAAGAAAAAAAGTTAGAGACCTTTTATTAGGGCATATTCCAAGTCTGGATTCCCAAGGTGAAGCTTATCAATTACTATTAGTTGCTTATTGTAATTCATTAAATTCTTCTATCCCCTTTTTATTTGGAAAAATCGATGACTATGTAGAGTTACTAATACCATCAAATTTACTTTCAACAGATTCTATCTTATCATCTTGTAGAGAAGCTATGGATATTGATTCTTGCAAAAATGTTGAAGTAATTGGTTGGTTATATCAATATTACATCAGTGAGAAAAAAGATGAAGTTTTTAAAAGTTTTAAAAATAAAAAGAAAGCTGGGCCTAAAGAAATACCTGCAGCTACACAATTATTTACTCCCCATTGGATTGTAAAATATTTAGTTGAAAATTCATTAGGGAGACTGTGGATGTTAAACAATCCAGATTCATCTTTAATTGATAAAATGGAATATTATATTAAACCTGAAGAAAAAATAGATGATTACTTGAAAATTCAAAGTCCAGAAGAAATAAAAGTAAATGATCCAGCTTGTGGATCAGGGCATATGTTAACTTATGCTTTTGATCTATTATATTCCATATATGAAGAGCAAGGTTATAATTCAAAATCTATTCCTAACTTGATATTAAAAAATAATTTATATGGTATCGAAATAGATGAAAGAGCTGGTGAATTAGCAGCATTTGCTCTACTGATGAAAGCGAGAGCTAAAGATAGAAGGTTTTTAGACAATCCTACAAAACCGAATATTTGTACTTTAAAAAATATATCATTTGAAAAAAGTGAAATTAATGATTATAAAGCAATAGTTGGCTCTGATATTTTAACTCCTGACATTCTATATACACTTAGTCAATTTGAAGAAGCTGATAATTTTGGATCATTAATTATTCCTAAAGCTAAGAATATAAAAGAAACAATTGAAAAACTTTCAAGCTTAAAAATGGATAATGATTTATTTATTCAAGAAATACATGAAACTGTACTTAGTGCATTAAAACAAGCAGATTACCTATCTAAAAAATATCATGTAGTAATAGCAAATCCTCCATATATGGGTGGAAGTAATATGAATCCTAGATTGAGTGCTTGGTTGAAAAAGAATTATCCAAAGAGTAAATCAGATTTGTGTGATTGTTTTATTGAACAAAATCTTAGATTAATTATTCCAAAAGGTTTTATTTCCATGATTACTATGCAAGGTTGGATGTTTTTGTCTTCTTTTGAAAAATTAAGAGATGAAATTATATCTAATAATACTATTCTTTCTATGGCTCATTTTGGTACTAGAGCTTTCAATAGCATAGGTGGTGAAGTTGTATCTACTACTGCATTTATAGTTACAAATGAATTAATTAAAGAATACAAAGGTGATTATATAAGATTAGTAGATGAAAAAGATGAAGAATCAAAATATTTAAAATTATTAGAAGCTATAAAAAATCCAAATTGTGGCTGGTTTTATAGAGTATCAGCTGATAATTTTAAAAAAATTCCAGGAAGTCCTATTGCTTATTGGGCTAGTGATAAAAAATTCTTATTGTTCAATAATAAGAAATTAGATAATTTCGCTCATTTATGTAATGGTTTGACTACAGGTGATAATAATCAGTTTCTACGATATTGGTTTGAAATACAAAATTATGATATTAATCTATATTCTAAATCTTTTGAAAATTCATATGCGTCAGCAAAAAAATGGTTCCCTTATAATAAAGGTGGAGCTTTTAGAAAGTGGTATGGAAATAATGATTATATGATAAATTGGAAAAATAATGGTGAAAAAATAAAGAAGAATGGTCATTTAGTACCTAGAAGTATGAATTATATGTTTAAATCATCTTTGACGTGGTCAAAAATTTCTTCTGGGAATATATCTTTCCGATATAAACCTCTGGGTAATATGTTTGATGTAGCTGGGCTTAGTATTTTTATCAATGATGAATACTATAATTATTATTTACTTGGTTTTTTAAATAGTGTTATTGCTAGAAGTTTTAGCAAATTATTATCACCAACTTTAAACTTTGAAGTAGGACATATCTCTAGTTTTCCATTCTTTATCATTAATAATTATTTATGCGTCAAAGGAATTGTCGAGAAATGCATATTCATATCAACGGAGGATTGGAATTTTTATGAAACCTCATGGGATTTTACAACATTACCATTACTTGAAAAGGATTATAAATCTAACTCAATTCTGAATACTTATAATAATGTTAGAAATCATTGGAATGAAATGACGTTAGAAATGCAGAGATTAGAAGAAGAAAATAATGAAATCTTTATTAAAGCTTATGGACTAGAGGATGAATTAACACCTGAAGTAACTCTAAAAGAAATAACACTCACCTGTAATCCATATTATAGGTATGGAAACAATAAAACAACTGAAAAATTAGAAGTATTACTTTTAGCGGATACTATGAAAGAATATATTTCATATGCTGTTGGTTGTATGTTTGGTCGATATTCAATAGATAAATCAGGTCTTATTTTAGCAAATCAGGGAGAAACATATGAAGATTACTGTAAATTAGTTCCTAATTCATCTTTTTCTGCCGATGAAGATAATGTTATTCCTATTTTAGATGATGAATGGTTTTCTGATGATATAGTTTATAGATTTAAAAATTTTGTTAGAGTTACTTTTGGTGAAGAAAAATATTATGATAATATTAGATTTATTGAAGAATCTATTGGTAAAGATATAAGAACTTATTTCTTAAAAGATTTCTATAATGACCATGTTAAAAAATATAAAAAAAGACCAATTTATTGGATGTTTAGTTCTCCTGATGGTGGCTTTAATGCTCTTATATATATGCATCGTTATAAAAGCGATACAGTGGGTATTGTTAGATCAAATTACTTATTAAAATATATATCTAAAATAACAACTAGAATTGAGCATTTAGAAAGAAATCAATCAAATATTAATTTATCAAAGAGTGAAAAAATAAAAGCTTTAAAAGAAGTTACTGTATTAAAGAAAAGATTAGATGAACTGAATAAGTATGAAAATACTATGCTCACTCTAGCTGCAGAGAAGGTTGAAATTGATTTGGACGATGGTGTTAAAATTAATTATAACAAATTTGGAAAAGCTTTAAAAAAAGTCATAGGACTTTCAGCTAAATAATCAGGAGAAGCTGTGATGGATATTAAAATAATTGAACATCTAAAAAAAATGTTTGAAAAACATAGAATTATTTTTTGGTATGATGATAAAAAAGAATTAAGAGAAGATTTTGAAGAATTAATTCTTGATGATGTTGAAAAAATCAAAATTAATAATAATGAGTTTGCAATAAAACATAAAATACTTAGAGAAAATCCTACTCAAAAATTTCTTCTTTATTTTGAGGGTCTCAAACCTGAAGATAGTAACAATTGGCTTCTAGATGTATTATTATCAAATAAAGAATTTAAGATTGATCAAAATTCAATTTTGATATCTGAATTGAATCTAGATAATTCATATATTAGATTGATTGAAAATCATAAAGTATTTTTTAATTCTAAAAAGAGAGTAACTAATTTAAAGAAACTTATGCATTTAACAAAAGATAAAAATTCTTTTTTAACAACCTTATTAGGAGTATGCGCTAAAACAGATATTGCAGATATGAATAATATACTATTGAAGTTAATTAATGATTTAATGAAAGATGATTTAACTTCATTCGAATTAATTCAAAAATGTAATCTTGAAGATATTTTATGGACAAAAGTTAATAATGTTTATGGTTATAATAGTTCTAATCCAAGCCTTTCTGATTTTATTCTTGAAATATTTAATGAGTGCTTTAATTATAAATTAAAAAGAACAATAAATTTAAAACAAGACGCTATACTGTTCATGAATAACTGGAAAAACAATAAAAATTATTCTGAATCATTTGAACATTTTGCTAATATTTGTGAGGAAAACTTAGGAATAAATAATAAAATAGAAACAATTGATTTTAGAGAATTGTATAAAATTGATTATTTTTCCTGTATTGATAAAGTTATACTAAATAATATTATTTCCGAAATAAAAGAGAAAACTATAACCTATAAAACAATAGAAGAAGTTATCAGATTAAGATACAGAAGTTTTTGGTATGATAAATTTGAAAATTATTATGAAACATTGAAATATGCTTCTTTATACTTTTCAAAAATTAATGAAATAGAACTTAGACTTCATACTCTTGAAGATGGTGTAAAATCATATGTTGATTCATGGTTTTTAGTTGATCAATATTATAGAAAATTTCTTTATTTTTCTAAAAAAGTTGCTAATTCAGATTCAATAAAAGGAATTAGCACAAAAGTTGAAAATTCTTATTCTAATAACCATTTACTACGATTAAATGATAAATGGCAAAATTTAGTAGACCAAAATGAAGAATGGAAAATTAAAGGCTATGTAAAACAATCAAATTTTTACAACTATTACGTATCACAAAAGGTCAATAGTGGTAAAAAGATATGTGTTATCATCTCTGATGCCATGAGATATGAAATTGGTGAAGAGCTCAGTAAAAGAATTAACTCTGAAAATAGGTTAATAAGCAAAATAGAGCCTATGATATCTTCTATTCCTTCTTATACACAGTTAGGGATGGCCTCATTGCTTCCAAATGAAAGTCTAAAGATAAAAGATGATGCTTATGTTATTGTTGATGGAAAATCCTCACAAGGAACAGTCAATCGTGATAAAATTTTGAAAACAAATATTGATGATAATGCTGTAGCAATAGATATAAAAAAAATTGATAGCATGAAAACTGATGAATTAAAAGTTTTTGTTAGAAATCATTCAATTATGTATATTTATCATGATGTTATTGACTCAACAGGTGGTGATACTAATTCGACAGAAAAGGTTAACGATGCAGCTGAGCAAACAATAAACGATTTAACAAGAATATCAAAAAAATTAGCAAATTGTAACGCAAATAATATAATAATTACAGCCGATCATGGTTTTATTTATCAAGATAATGAAATAGATGAAAGTGATTTTGTTGGCAATAAGGTAGATAGTGATGGAATTGTTTATAATGATAGAAGAATGATTCTTGGTAGAAATTTATCTGATAATTCAAGTTTAAAACATTTTACTTCTAAGCAATTAGGATTAGATGGTGATTTAGAAGTTCAGATTGCAAAATCGATTAATAGACTAAGAAAAAAAGGATCTGGAACTAAATTTGTTCATGGAGGAGCAAGTTTACAAGAAGTTATACTCCCTGTAATTTTAATAAACAACAAAAAGAAAAACAATACTTCTCAAGTAAATATAGAATTACATACAGGTGGGAAAAATATAATCACCAGTGGACAACTGGCAATTAGACTTTATCAAAGTGAACCAATATCAGATAAGCT
>Ga0172378_10002719_pt1 | contig 16623 bp, 17 predicted proteins | sample GrowelOW332metaG_FD_119755 | JGI IMG/M metagenome (GOLD analysis project Ga0172378, IMG submission 119755) | Groundwater microbial communities from an aquifer near a municipal landfill in Southern Ontario, Canada - Pumphouse #3_1 metaG | ecosystem: Environmental > Aquatic > Deep subsurface >... | reverse complement strand
GGTGAAACAAGGAAAAGACATGGAGCCGTTTATGCTTCATGCCGGCTATCTTAATAGGGAAGAGGATGAAGAAGACGGCTATACCAATCTGGTAGGCAAGTCGATACAGACCACCCGACGTTTCGATGCGCTTAAGGTGTGGGTTTCCTTCCAATGCCGAGGGAAGGACGGGTATGGTGAGATTATCGACACCTGCATCGAGAATGCGGCCTATGTGTACCAAAGGCTTGTTGCCGATTCCGCCTTTAGTGTGGTTACTGCTCCGTCCTTGAGTTCCGTGGTGTTCCGTCTTGCTGCCAGTGATGAGGTGAATAAAAAAGTCAGGCGTGCCTTGCTTCTTGAAGGTGCGGTCATCGGACAGACCGTGTATAGGGGGAAGACCTATCTTAAGTTCACCCTCCTCAATCCGCTGATCACCCATGACTCGCTTGATGAATTGCTGTCAAGGATCCAGCGCCTAGGTTCTGCATAGAATTATATTATGCTTGACTTTTTGGATGGATGTTTGGCGTTTTTCCTCTCCTGATGCTCTTCCTTGGCTATCCCTTTCGGTGGAATCCCGATTGTGGGGGAAAGGCTAAAAGGGTATTTGGAGGTTATTGACGGATTGTGGACAAGTACCAGGATGCTGGTCGATGTAGTGATCAAACAGGGAGTTGAGGGCTTCTCCTTTGGTAGTTTCTCTCTTTCTTCTTTTTTTTGCTACCTCTTGGCAGATTGGTCTTTAGCTCTGTCATGATAGTTGGATTTCACTCCCAAGCATAAATGCTTACCGGCCATGGCATCTTGGCATATCCAGTGAGGTAGCCCCAAAGGAAGCGTTTTTCCTGTCATGACTACGTGTCTCGTCTTGTCCTGCAGGTTCTGTCAATAAGTCTTGTATTGCTTTGACCAACTTCTTCATCAGAAAAGCTTTCTGGTGGCAACGAGTCTCTTCCAATCGGATATTTTTGAGTCCTTTGGTTCCTCGAAATTATTTTGTGGCAGGCGACAGCATGCAGTCTTCCACCTCTAGCTGTGGTTACTTCTTTGATAGTCAGAGATGTCCTCCCCCTCCAAATTGTACGGTTATCAACTTCTTGAGAACCACCCCTATAGGATTGGGCGGATGTCTCAATTGTCTTTCTTGCAAGAAGGATGTTGCCCGATGGTTCTTGCCGATTTCTTTTTTTCTCCATGGATTGGGAAGCGTTTGAGGGGAAATTAAGAGGTGCCAGAAGAAAATAGAATGATAAAATGCAAATTTTTTTGCTCTTTTGTGTTGTTTTTTCTTGCACGGGAGGGGTTCTCTACTAATATAATGAATTAATTGTTGAGGAGAGGTCATTATGAAGAAACTAGCTGTTTGTTTGCTAATCGTGCTTCTTTCTTGTTCATTCGTTTTTGCAACAGGGGAAAAAGAGAGCAAAGGCGGAGAGAAAGAAGTCGTTATCGGCGTTTTTGAACCACAGACTGGCGAAAACGGCGGCGGTGGCTATCAGGAAGTGCTGGGCATCAGGTATGCCAACCAGCAGTATCCTACGGTAACCATCAAGGGCGAGACCTACAAGGTAAGATTGGTCGAGGCTGACAACAAGTCCGACAAGACCGAGGCTGTCACTGCGGCCCAGAGTCTTATCAGTGCCAAAGCTTCTGTAATCCTGGGTTCCTACGGTTCAGGCGTGTCCATTGCAGCCGGTGCCATTTTCTCTGACAACCAGGTTCCCGCAATAGGCTGTTCCTGCACGAACCCCCAGGTGACTCAAGGAAATGATTATTATTTTCGTGTTTGCTTCCTTGACCCGTTCCAGGGAACTGTTATGGCAAACTATGCATGGCAGGAAGGGTCCAAGAAAGCTGCGGTCATCACCCAGCTTGGCGATGACTATTCCTCAGGTCTTGGCAATTTCTTCAGCAAGGCTTTTGTCGTTCTCGGAGGAAAAGTAGTGAGTGAGCAGCAGTTCCAGACCAACACCACCGATTTCAAGTCCATTTTGACCAATATCAAGGCCACCAACCCTGATGTCATTTTTGCACCATCCTCCATTGCCACCGCCCCGCTTATCATCAAGCAGGCCCGTGAGCTTGGAATCAAGGCAAAGATTATGGCAGGTGATACTTGGGAAAATTCGTCCATCATTGAGAACGCAGGGGCTTCTGCTGAGGGTGTTGTGCTCTCGACGTTCTTTGACGATGCGGACCCTGCCACTGATGAGGCTGCAAAGTTCATCAAGGGTTTCAAGCCCTATCTTGTCGCAAACAAGCAACCTGAGATCATTCCTGCCGTATCGGCGCTTGGTTATGATGCATATCTGGTCGCTCTCAAGGCTATCGAGACCGCAAACTCCACCAAGGGTTCCGATATCCGTGCCGCCTTGGTCAGTACACAAATCGATGGGGTGACAGGCAAGATTGCTTTCGATTCCAATGGCGATGCCGAGAAAGACATGGCCTTTATCAAGGTTGTCAAGGATGGCGCCTTCAAGTTCTTGAAGACTGTCAGGATTCAGTAGCAATTCAATCCGTAGTATGCCGGGACGGGAAACCTTCCCGGCCTGTTTGTTTTCACCAAAGAAACGGACTTTGGTATTGGAGATATCCCAATGAGTTCGACAACCATCCTGCAGCATTGTCTTACTGGAATTTCCTTGGGGGGGGCTTATGCCTTGATAGCCATTGGTTACACCTTGGTCTATGGAATCCTCCGATTGATTAATTTTGCCCATGGAGACATCTTCATGATGGCAGGGTATTTTATGATTTTCGCCATGGCAAGTCTTCCTTGGCCGCTTTCCATAGTCATCACGCTTGTGGTGACCACGCTGATGGGTGTGGGCATTGAGAAAATCGCCTATCGCCCTTTGCGCAGCTCCCCTCGCATGTCAATCATGATCAGTGCCATTGGGGTTTCCTATCTTTTGCAGAATCTTGCGACCTATTTGTTCACGGCCATTCCCCGTGGGTATCCAGAGATTCCTTTTCTCAAGAGAATATTTCATCTGGGGGAGCTGAGCGCCTCTTTTGTGACATTGCTTACCCCGATTCTTACTATTGTGCTGGTCATTCTTTTGATGATTTTGGTTAATACGACAAAGACGGGTATGGCGATGAGAGCGGTGAGCAAGGATTTTGAGACAGCTAAATTGATGGGTATCAATATCAATGCGATAATCTCGGTGACTTTTGCCATCGGATCTTTTCTTGCAGCAGTGGGATCCATCCTTTATTTCACCGATCGTATGTCAGTCACTCCTTTTTCTGGAACCCTTCCCGGGCTCAAGTGTTTTGTTGCGGCGGTATTCGGGGGTATTGGCAATATTGGAGGAGCTGTGATCGGGGGTTTCTTCATAGGAATGGTGGAAACCCTGTTGGTCGCCTTGGGATATTCGACTTTCTCTGACGCTTTCACCTTTCTTTTACTTATCGTGATGCTTTTGGTGAAACCGACAGGTCTTTTCGGTGAGAAAACCCAGGAGAAGGTATGATGAAACATAAAAGGAATGCTATTCTTTCTCTTGCAAGCCTACTTCTCTTGTTTGCATATCTCTATTATCTGAACTTTCATCATGCCCAGCATGGCATGTTGATTTCTATTTTGGAGAAGAGCGCGATTCTGGCCTTGGTGGCTGTATCAATGAACCTTCTCAACGGCTTCACCGGATTGTTCAGCCTGGGGCAGGCAGGTTTCATGTCTATCGGTGCGTATGTGACAGCCATCTTGCTCATTCCTGTGAAGAGCCTTGACGGGGTCTATTATGTGAATGGAATCAATCCTGCCTTGCGTTCCTTTAAGGTTGCCATAGCTACTGCCCCCTCCTGGGTGCAGAGTATCTATCCTTTCATTGCCTTGTTGCTTGGCGCCCTCCTGGCCTCAGCCTTGGCGGCTTTGGTCGGTATTGCAGTCTTGCGGTTGAAGAGCGACTATCTTGCAATCGCTACACTTGGGATGTCCGAGATAGTCCGTGCGATTTTTTCTTCTCCCCAGCTGGACGGGATCACCAATGGCTCCTATGGCCTGAACAAGATTCCCACCTTTCCCAAGATGTTTGGGTCTCTTGTTCCTTCCATGGTGACTCCTTTTATAATTACCGCTTTGTGCATTGCCTTTATGGTGCTATTGATAAAATCTTCGTATGGACGTGCCTTCAAGGCTATCAGGGAAGATGAGATAGCGGCTGAGGCGATGGGAATCAACTTGTTCAAACATAAGGAAATGAGTTTTGTGGTCAGTTCCTTCTTCTCTGCTTTGTCAGGAGGTATGTTGGCAATGTACATGCGGAGCATAGAGGCTAAGACCTTCTCTATTTCCTTAACCTATGACATCCTTTTGATTATTGTCATCGGTGGTATCGGGAGTGTCACAGGGAGCATCCTGAGCGCATTTCTGGTCACCGCATCTAAGGAGTGGTGGTTGCGTTTCTTTGACCAGCCATTGGTTATCGGAGGTTGGCATGTCCCCTTGTTCAGAACTGGATTCAGAATGGTGATTTTCTCACTCTTGCTGATGGTTGTCGTCTTGGTATATCGCCGAGGCTTGATGGGAAGCCGTGAATTTAGCTGGGATCGATGTATCGCACGAGTGAGGAGCCTCTTCCATCATCAGGACAAGCGACAAGAAAGAGGAGGTGCGCAATGAACGACTTCCTTTTGAAAACAGAACATATGACCATGCAGTTTGGCGGGGTTGTCGCAGTAGATGACCTTAACATCTCTATTCCTTGTGGCCGGATAATCGCACTTATCGGGCCGAATGGTGCGGGTAAGACAACCGCGTTCAATGTAATCACCGGTGTCTATAGCCCGACAAACGGGGCAGTGATTTTTGATGGCAAGGTGATAGCAGAGGATTTTCCTAAAGGGAAGATGAAAAGGAATTACATCGGTTCCGACAAGAGCGTCTACCACAGGTCGGTGTCCAATACCCCTGATGTAATCACCCGTTTGGGAATGGCCCGGACTTTTCAGAACATCCGGCTGTTCAAGGAACTGAGTGTGTTTGAGAATGTGCTGATCGCGAAACATTCCCATATCAAGGCAGGGATGCTCTCTGCGACTTTTGGTCTTAACAAGGCGGAGGAACTGCAGATGCGCCAGGAATCCGACCAATTGCTCAGGACTGTCGGCCTGGATCACTATCGTAATGATCAGGCATCCTCTCTTCCTTATGGCAAGCAGCGCCGGTTGGAGATTGCACGTGCACTTGCGACTTCTCCAAAACTGCTGTTGCTTGACGAACCGGCTGCCGGTATGAATCCCAAGGAGACAGAGGAGTTGTCATCGTTCATCAAATCGGTCAAGGATCAGTTCCAGCTCACGGTTTTCCTTATCGAGCACCACATGAACCTTGTGATGGATATTTCTGATAAGATTTATGTACTCAACTACGGGAAAACCATAGCTGTGGGTAATCCAAAGGAAATCCAGGACAATCCTGAGGTCATCAAAGCCTATCTGGGGGTGGATGAAGAATGAGCTTACTTGAGATCAATGACCTGAGAGTCAATTATGGGGGTATTGTGGCGCTTGATGGAATCTCTTTTTCTGTCAATGAAGGAGAGATTGTCACGCTTATCGGGGCCAATGGTGCGGGGAAATCCACTACATTACGTTCCATTATGGGTTTGATTCCCATCAAGGGTGGGACGATCAGATACAATGGTGAGGATATCACCGGTCTGGATACCCAGAAGATTGTCCAGAGAGGTATCACTTTGGTTCCTGAGGGACGAAGGGTATTTTCAAATCTCACCACCTTGGAAAATCTTAAGCTGGGTGCCTATTTGTTGGAAGAGAGGAATCAGGCCCTCAATATCGAACGTGTCTATTCCTTGTTTCCCCGTTTGAAGGAACGACATTGGCAACAGGCCGGGACACTGAGCGGAGGAGAGCAACAGATGCTTGCCGTGGGAAGAGCCCTCATGGCAAATCCCAAGGTGATCATGATGGACGAACCAAGCCTTGGCCTGGCTCCTCTTGTGGTCAAGGAGATTTTCAGCATTATCAGGAAGGTCAACGAGGAGGGAGTGACCGTCCTGCTTATCGAGCAGAACGCCAATGTGGCCTTGAAAAATGCCGATAGGGGATATGTTCTTGAGACCGGATCGATCTCAATGGAAGGGACCGGCAGGGAGTTGTTATCCAACGAGGCGATCAAGGTGGCGTATCTTGGAAAATCCCGTTAGTAAGACTTAGAATGGCCGGTTTCTCATTTTTTCTTCGGCTTCAAAGTGTTTGCAATTGTCTATTCCTCGTGATACCATCGCCGGTATGAAAATAGTACAAATTGGAACAGGGAGAAATCTGGTTCCTCTTACCGGATATCTTCATGAGTATGTGCCTGATGGGGGAATCAAGAACCTCCGACCGTCTGTGATTATCTGTCCTGGGGGAGCCTACAGATTCCTTTCCTGGAGAGAAGGGGATCCTGTCGCCCTTTATTTTCTTGGTAAAGGCTACAATGTGTTCATTCTGGAATATTCAGTCAAGGAGCAGGCAAAGGACCTGAATCCTCTTTGTGAGGCTAGCGATGCGGTGGTCAAGATTCGCCTGCATGCCACACAGTGGCTTTGTGATCCTAATAGGATTGCCATCCTAGGATTCTCGGCCGGCGCTCATGTGGCGGCCTCGCTTGCCATACTGCATGATCATCCCCGCTTGAGAGCGTTGCAGAAGATTGAGGACAAGCAGAACCGTCCCGATGCCTGTATCCTATGTTATCCCGTGATCACCACAGGCCAGTTTTGCCATGAGGAAAGCGCCCAGTGGGTCAGTGGAGGAAATGAAAAGGACCGCGAGCTTCTTTGCCTGGAGAAACAGGTTACCGATGATACCCCCCCCACCTTCATCTGGCATACTGTCAGTGATGGTGCCGTACCTGTGGAGAACAGTATGTTTCTTGTCAGCGCGCTACGACAGCATAAGATTCCCTTCGAATTGCATCTGTTTGCCAATGGTGGTCATGGACTGTCGATGTGCAACCAGGAGGTTGATACTCCTCATGTGGCGGACCATGCATGGGTTGATTTGTGCACCACCTGGCTTGCCGACTTGTTTGAATACGAAAAGAACTAGCCTTCCTTTGGAGTGAAAGCAAAAGGGAAAGGAGCGGTCTCGTTTCCTTCCCTTTGTTTCCAGTTCAGGATCACTACCTGCCTCTCTATTTTTCTTGCAATGCCCCTGCTATTCCCTTTGCTGCCCTGATACCGCTGGCCCAGGCTCCGGTAATGCCTCTTGAGCAGCCAGCTCCGTCCCCGGCGAACCAGATGTGCTCTGTGACTCTGAAATACTCATCGATATATTGGGGCTTGTTGGCATAGAATTTAATCTCGGGGTAATACATGATGGTCGAAGGATGTAAAATACCAGGGACAATTGTGTCAAGGTTCTTCATTGATTTCCAAATGCATCTGAGTATCTTTTCTGGCATTGCCAGGGATATATCCCCGGGGCAACAGGCGAGCGTCGGCTTGAAGTCGTACAGATCATCACAGAAAGTCTCCTCCTTGCTTCGGGAATTGAGCCTGAAATCCCCTACACGTTGCATCAAGGGCTTGCCTCCACCCATCAAGGCGGCCTGTAATCCCAGATTCTCTGCGAATTGCTGGCCGCTTACCAATGGATGGGTGAACTTCACTGTTTTGAGAATGGCGAAATTGACCAGACCGTTGTCAGTCTCCCTGTGTGCGGAGTAGGCATGTCCGTTGACCGAGTACCATACCCCTCCATTCTCCGTGGTGTACTTTTCCTGCACTACATGGGCATTGCCACTGTTGGTGCAGAAGGTCCTTACTTTCTCAGGAAAATAAAATTTGGGGTCATAGTAATCAAGCACGATAGGATAGTGCTCGATACGAGTCTCAACCCTAATGCCGATATCCACGATGTTGTCGACGAAGGGTACCTTGATGGCATGCATTAGTTCCTGGAGAAACAGGAAACCCTTGCGTCCCGGGGCAACAAGAAGATTCTTATAATGGATTTCCCTCGTGTTGGTGAAAACAATTTGGTTCTGTCCATCCATTTTTGTCATGGTCTCGCCCAAGGACAGGATCACTCCTGCTTCCTCCAGCTTGGAAAGTAATTCCTTGATCAGGGCAAGGCCTCCGTCAGTGCCAAGGTGCGTCTGCCTGATTTCAAGCAGGCTGCACCCCAGTTTTTCTGCCCTTCTCTGGTAGGTCTTCACGTTTGCTTTGTCCATGAATTCGGGTTTGAGGAACTCTATGACCTTGTCCAGATAGAAATTGGCTTGTTCCTTGCTCCAGTACTCTGTCGGAAAGCCTATGGGATAGGTGAAATTCATCTTGCAATCGTTACGCATCCCCCCTGTGGAAAATTTCTCCTTGTCCAGGATGAGGACCGACAGGTCCGGTCTTTCCTGCTTGAGAGAAAAAGCCGCACCCATACCAGCGGGTCCGCTTCCGACTATCACCACATCATAGCTATCCATATTTGCTCTCCGACATTCCATTATCTCCAAATAGAGAAATGTAGTCAAAGGCCTTGAAGTTTTATGTTGCCTACTTTTCCTTGGCATGCTACACCATTATTCATGACAACGATACTCTATATGAACGTCAAGACGGCGGCACAGAAATGGAACCTCACTGAGCGAAGGGTGAGAATTCTTTGCAGTGAGGGCAGGGTGGATGGCGTCATCCGTAACGGCTGGGCATGGAATATCCCGTTTGGTGCTCCAAAACCTAAGGACGGAAGACAGCTAAGACATATCAAGAACTACGATATGCGTCCGGGAGCCAGCAATTATGCAGTCCTTGATTCATTGAAAGCGGATTTTGCAAAACGAAAGGATGACAGTGGATATATCCTCGGAACCTATCGTTCTCTCATCAGGGATTTTCTTTCAGGTGCTTTTGCATTTGAAGGTGAGATACTGACGCCTATGGATCTTAGCTCTCTATTTGAAGGGAAAATAGTAGGTTCCCTTTCTTTCGAACACCAGCTTCTCGCTTTGAATTGTCGTTCGATATTGCTCAGGATGATACAGGAGACAGGACCTGGCTTTCCTTCCATGAATCTTTATTTTTCCGAACGTAAGCTCAAGACTCTGTATTGTACGATGTTGCAAGGTATCGATGATTTGACCTTGGGCGAGTATCGTAAGGCTTCAATACCCGCAGGAGGTGCTCTGGACTGCAAGATATTTTCCATCGACCAGCAGATGTCCATCCTTCTCTACCAGTATGAGAAAGAGTGGGGGATGCTTCATCCTCTTGTACGGTCGGTCTTCCTCTTTGGGGAGCTTATGCGTATCCGTCCCTTCGGAAGATATGATGTCTTGTTCGCCCTCGTAGTCTTGAACTGCGAGCTCATCGCAGGAGGATATTCCCTTGCGGTCATAGATTCCTCGCAGATTGACGAATGCAAGGCGGATTTGTCCCTGACGCAAAAGAGAGGCAACTATCAGGCCTTGATCGGTCTTGTGGAGCAATCCTTGGTCCATTCTTTTTCCGTGTTGCTTCAAAAGGAGAAGAAAGACGATGTTTGACTTCTTGTTTACCCAGGCGAATGTTATTGATGGAAGTGGCAATCCGGCCTATAAGGCTGATGTGGCTGTATGTGGTGAGGAAATCACCGCAATTGGCAAGATATCCCCTTCCTTGGCAAGGCATGTTGTCCCTTCTTCCGGTTTAGTGCTTTGCCCTGGATTTGTCGACATGCACGGACACAGCGAATTGCAAGTCTTACGCGATAGCAGTATGAGCGTGAAGCTCAGGCAGGGAATAACCAGTGAAGTGGCTGGTAACTGTGGTATCGGGGTCTATCCCTCAGGGGCGGACTATACAATGCAAAAGACCCTTTCAAGGGATGTCCTTGGGGATACCCCCTATCCTTACTGGAAGTCCTTCGAGGATTATAAGGACACGCTTGCCCGTAAGGGATGTGGAACAAACATGGCTTTTCTTCAAAGCCATAGCGCCTTACGTTGTGCTGTTCTTGGTTCCAATCCCAACAGGGTGGCTACCAATCGGGAGATTGAAGGGATGTGCTCTCTTCTCAGGCAAAGCTTTGAGAGCGGTTGCGTGGGTTTTTCCAGCGGCCTGTATTATGCTCCTTGTATCTTTGCTGATAGGAGGGAGCTTCTTGCTTTGCTGTCCGTAACCAAGGAATATGGCCGTTTCTTTGCGGTGCACCACCGATGTGAGGGAGATGAGGTGCTTTCCTCGTTGCAGGAGGTCATCTCCCTGGCCCAGGAAAGCGGAGTACGGCTTGAGATAAGCCATCTCAAGGCCATTGGAAGGAATAATCAGGACAAGGTCGACTCCATGCTTGCAATGATAACCCGTGCCAGGAATGATGGCTTGGAGATTGCCTTTGACCAGTATCCTTACACGTATGGCTCCACCAGCCTGTTCAGCCTGCTGCCCCCTCTCTTTCTCAGGATGGAAAGGGCCAGGCTTCAACAGCTGCTCCAAGAGAAAAAGATTCGAAGTGAGATTCAGGCGATGATGGAGCATCCCGAGGGATGGGATAGTATCTATGAGCTTGCGGGCTTTGACCAGATACTCATCTTGGTGCTTGAGAGCAACAGCAAATATCAGATGATGAGTATTGAGGATATAGCGAAGCAACGTCACGAGGATGTCTTTGATACGTTCTTTGATCTTCTTGAGGAGGAGAAGGGAACGGCCTTGATGGCTGATACCACACAAAGCGAGGAATCACTTATCAAGATACTGCGTCATCCTCTCATGTGCTTTGGCACCGATGCGCTTTATGCCGGGGGGCTTTGCCATCCTCGTTCCTATAATGCCGCGATTCATCTGCTTGACCGCTACGGAAGGGAGCTGAGGATATTACCTTGGGAACAGCTGATCCACAGGATGACCGAGGAAGGGGCTCGGCGTATCGGCCTTATGCAGAGAGGGCTGGTTAAGGAAGGCTATAAGGCGGATCTTGTCTTGTTTGATAGCGCTTCCATCAAGGACAACTCATCCTTGGCGAATCCTGATGCCAGTGCTACAGGCCTTGAGCTTGTCATGATAAACGGACAAGTTGCCTATAAGGACAAACAGTGCACGGGAATCATCAAGGGGCAGCCTTATTTTTCGTAACGAAGGAGAAAGCGTTTGGTCCTCTCGTTCTTTGGATTGTTGAATACTTCCTGCGGATTGCCTTGCTCTACGATGAAGCCATCATCCATAAAGATGACATTGTCAGAGATATCCCTGGCAAAGTTCATCTCGTGGGTCACCACCATCATGGTCATCTTCTCCTTGGCAAGGTTCTTGATGACTTTCAATATCTCAAGGGTTAGTTCTGGGTCCAGGGCGCTGGTAGGCTCGTCAAAGCACAGCACCGTCGGATTCAAGGCCAAGGCACGGGCAATGGAGACCCTCTGCTGCTGTCCTCCGGAAAGCTGGCAAGGGAAGGCTTTCTCTTTTTCCGAGAGTCCCATCTTGGCAAGAAGGACCCTTGCCTCATCTCTCGCTTCTTCTTTGCTCCGTTTCAATACAAAACGTTGGGCCTCGGTGATATTGTCCAGTACGGACATATGAGGGAACAGGTTGAAATTTTGGAAGACAAGGCCACACTGAAGCCTGATCTCCCTGAGTAGCTCTTTATTTGAATAGACAGGTCTTCCTTCCACTGTGGTGACCATGTCCTGCCCGCAGATAGCAATTGAACCGCTGTCTATCTGCTCCAGCTGGGTGATGCATCTGAGCAGGGTGCTCTTGCCGCTGCCAGAAGGTCCGATGATGGAAAGCACCTCGCCTTTTTCAAGGCAGAATGAGATGTCCTTGAGCACTTCAAGCTCCCCAAAGTTTTTCCGAACGTTCTTTACACTGATTATTTCTTTTTCCATCGGCGGCTTCTAATTATAATAGGCAAGATTCTTCTCAATCCTGTCGAATGTCTTGGAGACGATGCCATTCATGACAAAGTAAAATACTCCTGCAATGAATATTGGCATGGTGGAGAATTCCCTTGCCGATGCATTCTGCGCAACCCTGAAGAGCTCTGCAACCCCGATGGTCTGGGCCAGTGCCGTATCCTTGACCAAGGTGATTACCTCATTGCCCATGGCTGGAATGATCCTTTTGATCACCTGGGGGCAGATGATACGAAAGAAAGTATGGGTTTTGGTAAATCCCAGTACCTGGCTTGCCTCATATTGTCCTTTGGCGATAGATTGGATTCCTCCGCGGTATATCTCTGCGAAGTAAGCGGCGTAGTTGATGACAAAAGCCACTATTACTGCGGTGAACCGGTCATAGGAGGTCTTAAAGAGATAGTAGGGAGCGAAATAGACAAAGATTAACTGAAGGATCAACGGGGTTCCCCGCATGATCATGATGTAGATGTTGACCAACATCGAGACCACTTTGTTCTTCGCCATTCTCCCCTTGACTACAAGGAGTCCTAGCGGAAGTGCAAAAAGCAATGTGAGAAAGAAAATCTCCAGACTGGTAAACGTTGCCTTGAGCATCTGGAGTAACAATTGTCCCATACTATGTCCTTATTACGAAAAAAGGGGAGGCTAAGCTCCCCTTATCATACAAAGAAATCTATTTTCCTACAACGGTGATGTCCGCGCCAAACCATTTGGTTGCAATCTTGGCCAGGCTTCCGTCCTTTGCCATGGCCTCCATCTGAGCCTGGACCGCATCCCGAAGCTTGAGATCACTCTTCCTGAAGCCGACCCCATAGGATTCCTTGCTCAGCCCTTCGGACAGGATCCTGAAGTCCTTGCCACTGCGGTTGATATTGTCATTGGCGACCAGCAGGTCAAGCACCACCCCGTCAACACCACCAATCTCAAGATCCATCAGGGCAGTGAGATTGTCCTTGAACTCGACTATTTGTTTAAGACTCTTTTTGAAATCAGGGGTGTCGTCCACTGCTTCCTGGGCGGAAGAACCAGCCTGAAGGCCAATTTTCTTTCCTGCAAGGTCCAGGAGGGATTTCACCGGGGAATTTCCCTTGACCACCACAACCTGGGCATTGTCAACATATGCGGAAGTGAAGGCCATATTCTCTGTCCTTTCCTTGGTGATGGTAAAGCCGTTCCAGATGCAATCGATATTTCCCGTGTTCAGTTCCTGTTCCTTGGCATTCCAGTCGATAGGCTGACAGACAAGTTTGACTTCAAGACGGGAGCACACCTCTCTGGCGAAATCAATATCGAAACCAACAATCTCGTTATTTTCATTCCGATATCCCATAGGAGGGAAGGAATCATCCAGACCTAGGACGAATTGTCCTTTGTCCTTGATTTTCTGAAGGGAATTATCGGCTTTCCCTTGCTCACCAGTACCGTTGGCAAAAAGCACAGCACCCATCAGAAGGGTGGCTACAATGACTAAGCCTTTCTTCATAGCAAATCTCCTAGAATAATGATTGGTTGTGATTTTACCAATTCAAATGCAATTATTCCAGAGTGTTATGCATAAATATTCTAAAAATAACCTTTTTTCTGCATAAAACTATTTATGACAGGTTCCGGAGAAAGGGCAGTCCCCGCATCCGGCAGGGGGGCAGGAATGGTTTCCATCATTGCTGGCACTGCATTTTTTGCACGAGGAGCAACTATTGCAGGAACCTTGCTTGACGATTGATCTTATTGCCAGACCAAGTAGGGTAACGACAATCAGCGCGACGACTATATTTGCGAAAATATTCATAATACCTCCAAGAAAATAACATGAAGCACCAAGGCTACAGCATATGCAAGGACAAATTGATAACAAATTGCCTTGAGGAATTTTATTTTATTTCCATCCAATTCTTTAAACATGGCGCTTTGAGCCGCCACACAAGGGAAGGAAAGAAGCACAAAGGCCATGAAGGCGATGGCGGAAGCCCCGTCGAACAAAGTACCGATTGAGGCGGTACCCATGGTCACTGTCAGCGTGCTCACGATGCTCTCCTTGGCTGCGATGCCGGTCAGAAGCGCAACGGTTGCCTGCCATGTACCAAAGCCAAGAGGTTTGAATATAGGGGCTATCACCCTGCCAATCTGGGCAAGGATGCTGAACTGAGGCTCGACAGGGGAAAAAGTAAAGGAGAATGACTGCAGGACATAGATGAGAGCCGAGGCAAGCAATATGATGGTGCCGGCTTTATGGATAAAGCCCATGATACGCTCTTTGGTCTGAAGCCACACATTCTTTATTGTAGGAACCTGATAACGGGGAAGTTCCAATATGAAGGTGTTCTTTTCCTTGTGCTTGTCAAGTTTTTGGCTCAGAAGCCCTGTGAAGATAACTGCGAGAATCCCAAGGAAATAGATAAGTGGGGCTATGTACCATTTATCAGGAAAGAAGAAGCCGATGAATAAGGCAAAAGTCGGCATCTTCGCACCGCAAGGGATAAACGGGGTCACCACCACAGTCAGTTCCCGTTGCTTTTGATGCTCGATGGTCCGGGAGCACATGATGGCTGGCACCGAGCAACCTGTCCCTATGACCATGGGGATGATTGACTTTCCTGATAGCCCTATGGTTCTCATTATCCTATCCATGATGAAGGCTATGCGGGCCATGTACCCACAGTCCTCAAGGATGCTCAGCAACAAGAACAGTACAAAAAGCTGGGGGACAAAGGTAAGGACGGAGCCGACTCCCGAGATTATGCCTTTAACCAGCAATCCATTAAGGAGAGGGATGACCCCCAGTGAATGCAAATATGAAGCAAGGTGTTCTTGGATGAACTGGAAGAAAAAGGAGATAAGGGAAGTGGTCATTCCTCCGACAACTTGGATGGACAGGTAAAACACCAATGCCATGACAAGAACGAAGAGGGGAATCGCTCCAAAACGGCTGGTAGCTATCCTGTCAAAGGAGAAATGGTCTTGCTGTTCAATTTTCGTTTGGCAGGCGCATCGTATTTTTTCCGCGACCTTGTAGCGTTGGTCGATGATGACTGCCTCAGGGTCGTCATTATAGGTGATTGTCAATGCAGCTCTTGCCTGCTCAACCACCTTCATGGTGCTCTGCGGCACCTCAGGCATGGAGGAAAGGAAGAACTCATCATCCTCAATGAGCTTGATTGCCGCCCAACGCATAGGACGTCCAAAAGGAAGCTTATGCAAATAATCATCCTCAATGATGGTGCTGATATATTTTTCCACGACATTTGAGAAAAGAGGGCAAGAAGGGAGGTTTGGTTCCTGTTGCGAGCGAGCGACTTCCTTGCTGAAGGCTTCCATACCAAGGCCCTTGCTTGCTGAAAGCTGGACAACAGGGCATCCTGTCATCAGAGAAAGCTTTTTGACATCAATAGTTATTCCTGTTTTCTCCAGAAGGTCGGTCATGTTCAAGGCGAGAATCATGGGCCTGCCCAGTTCGACAAGTTGGGTGGTGAGGTACAGGCTACGTTCCAAATTGGTGGAGTCGATCACGTCTATTATAAGATCTGGTTGCTCATCCAAAATGTACCTTCGGGTAACTTTTTCTTCCGGAGAGTAGGGGGAAAGGCTGTAAATGCCTGGTAAATCCAAAATTCGCATTCCATTAAACAGTCCTTCCTTTTTCTCAACAGTGACTCCCGGCCAATTGCCGACATATGCGGTGGTACCTGTAAGTTGATTGAATAAGGTGGTTTTTCCACAATTCGGATTGCCTACCAAGGCTATTGTCTTCATTCTTGCCTCAGTGTGATGATTTTTGCTTCTTCCTTACGTAAACAGAGATTATAACCTCTGATTTCCACTTCAAGAGGGTCCCCGAGAGGTGCGACCTTAACCACCTTGACGGGAATACCACGGGTGAATCCCATATCCATCAATCTTCGCTTGAGAGCTTTTGGTGCATTGACACCCTCGACAACTCCTGAATTCCCGATTGGTAAAAGAGCCAATGTCTTGTTCATGTACTTAAGTTAGCATAAACAAACTTTTTAGTCAATAAAAAGCAATGACATGACACAAAAAACATGGTATAGTATTTTCATGCGAAAAAGTGGTGAAGACTATCTGGAAGCGGTGCTTGCCATAGAAGAGGAAAAAACTGTAGTGAGGATTACCGATGTTGCCAATCGTCTTGGTGTTTCCAAGCCGAGCGTCAGCCGTGCCATGAAGAATCTGATGGAGGGCGGGTATATTGACCAGCCTTCCTATGGCGATATTTCCTTGACTGCGAAAGGCAGGACCATTGCCAGCCAGGTCTATTTTCGTCATAAGACGCTAACCCTTTTCTTGAACGAGGTCCTTGGGGTTGACAAAGATGTGGCGACCCATGATGCCTGCCTTATCGAGCATGATATCTCCAGTGAGACACTGGAAAAACTTGCGGCTTTTCTCCAGGCGCAACAAGAAATCAATAAGAGATAGGTGTCTCTTTCGCCATCTTGGGTTGAACAAAAGCCTATGGGGTGGAGTCTTCACTTTATCAATTGCTTCTGTCTTTGTTCCTTTTCCTTGCAATGATCATATTGGCCTCTATTGGATTTGCACAGCATTTGGATATCTTCCAAGGATTGGTTTTCTTGTTTTGATGGGCAGTTGATACTATTGCTCGCATTATTCAAATTCCAAGGCAATTATTTCTTGACAAATAATTTTTGGCTCAATCATAAATCCTGTGGGATTCTCTCAGCCGCAGGGTTCCTTACATAGTCTTTCCTGCTGGCATCAAAGAGCTTGAGGAAGAAATAATCGTCATCAGGGTACCCATACCCCTGTCT
>Ga0172378_10002718_pt1 | contig 16623 bp, 11 predicted proteins | sample GrowelOW332metaG_FD_119755 | JGI IMG/M metagenome (GOLD analysis project Ga0172378, IMG submission 119755) | Groundwater microbial communities from an aquifer near a municipal landfill in Southern Ontario, Canada - Pumphouse #3_1 metaG | ecosystem: Environmental > Aquatic > Deep subsurface >... | reverse complement strand
TATCGTATCAGCATATCGCTCTCAAATGAAGTTGTATGGTGTGGAAAGAACCGCGTATTGCAGTGAACAAGCGATTCGTTATACACTCTTTGTACACCATCCACTCTAAAAACACAACAGGAGCATGAATCAATGAGTGACAAAACAAAGGCAAGAAGCATCATAGAACCTAGAGTTCTCAAAGGGTTCCGCGACTTTTTGCCGGCCATGGAAATCCCCAAGAAAGCAATCATCAGCAAATTGGAAACCCACTTTTCCTCCTATGGTTTTGTCCCTATCGATACTCCCGTCCTTGAATACACAGAGGTGCTCCTTGGCAAAGGTGGTGGAGAGACCGATAAACAGATTTTTCATTTCAAGGATAATGGAGAGCGCGAGGTTGCCCTTCGCTTTGACCTTACCGTCCCCTTCGCCCGCTTTCTCGCCCAACATCAGAGTGAGCTTGCCCTCCCCTTCAAGCGTTTTCATATAGATAAGGTTTGGCGTGGAGAGAACCCGCAGAAAGGAAGGTTCCGGGAGTTTACGCAGTGCGACTTTGACATTGTCGGTGTCGATAATGCCGAGGCTGATTTCGAAATACTCTCTATGATGAATAGCTCCTTCTCTGTCATCGGTATCGAGGATTATCAGTTCTGCATCGCGCACCGGGGCCTATTCAATGCATTTTTGTCCCACCTCGGGGTTTTGGACAAAAGTACGGAAATACTCAGAACGGTGGATAAGCTCAGAAAAATCGGAAAACAAGAGGTAGCTTCCCAACTTGCTGAAATAACCACGAGCAGCGAAAAAGCTGAACAAATCCTCAGCTATATCCACAAGGAAGATGAGAACGAGAGTTTCCTTACCACACTCAACCGGCTGAGCGTGCTTGCAGGTAATGAAGAAGTTCACACCAAACGGATGCAAACCATTTACCAGTATCTGAAACGTGCGGGAATTGAAAGCCACTTTGTTTTCGACCCTTCCATAACTCGCGGACTCGACTACTATACGGGTATTGTCTATGAGACCTTCCTTACTGATTTACCCAATTTCGGATCGGTCTGCAGCGGAGGACGATACAATGACTTGGCAAGCCTCTACACCAAGGAGAACTTACCTGGAGTTGGATCCTCCATTGGACTGGACCGTTTGCTTGCCGCCCTTGAAGAGCTCAAGAGTCCCATCGTAGCGTCCACCAGCTCTGCCGATGTCGCCATTCTTAACACAGATATGACATCGTTCGCTTACTATGACACCATCGCGAGGGCACTGAGGAAAACCGGTTTGAGAGTCTGTGTCTATCTCGCAGACAAAAAGTTGGCAGCCCAGTACAAGTGGGCGGAAAACAATGCCATCACCTATGCCATTCTTGCAAGCAAGGAAGAGGAAGAAGAAAATCGGTTCACCCTGAAAAACCTGGGGACCCGGGAAAACTATCCTTCTTTGACACTAGAAGAGGCACTATCCATACTACAAAGGAATTAATTTGAAAGACATGAAACATTTGCCGGTGTATCTACATCGACAGGAAATTCTTGATGGACTTGCAAAAAACCAAGTCATCATTGTCGAAAGTCCCACCGGAAGCGGAAAGACTACACAAATCCCCCTGATCCTCCACGAGGCTGGGTACGCGGACCAATTACAGGTTGGTATCACCCAACCCAGACGCATTGCGACGCTCAGCGTCAGTGAGTTCATCAAAAACCAGGTGGGCAAGGACGACAGTTTCGTCGGCTACAAGATGCGTTTTGAAGATACGACCACTCCCAATACCCGCATCAAGGTCATGACCGACGGCATTCTGCTCATGGAGTTGAAAGCCGACCCATTGCTTCGCTCCTACTCAGTCATTCTGGTCGATGAGGCACATGAACGCTCGCTGAACATTGATTTCATCCTGGGACTTCTGAAGGAAGTCATGGTGCAACGACATGACTTCAAGGTCATCATCTCCAGCGCCACGATAAATACCAAAATTTTCAGTGAGTTCTTCGACAATGCACCGATTGTCAGTATCGATGCCCGCATCTATCCCGTCCAAGTCATCTATAAGCCGTTGGAGCGGGAAACGCTCGACTATCAGATACAAGCCATTACCTCGATTGTCATGTCAGAGGCAAAACGCCGTTCCGGTGATCTCTTGGTTTTCATGAGCGGGGAATTTGACATCACCACGTGCGTCAACGCCTTGTATATGGCTGACACTGACCACCAGCTGGAAATCTACCCGCTCTTCGGACGGTTGAGCAAGGAGGAGCAGGAGTCTGTTTTCAATGAAACAGGCGTCGGCAAAACCAAGGTCGTCGTTGCAACAAACATAGCCGAGACGTCGGTAACCATCGACGGCATTTCCACGGTCATCGATTGCGGCATAGCAAAAATCAACTTCTACAACCAAAAGGATTTCACCTCTTCGCTTGTACCGTTGCCCACCAGCCGTTCCAGTTGTGAACAACGCAAGGGACGGGCGGGACGAACGAGTCCGGGAGTATGTTACCGCCTCTACGGTGAGGAAGACTATCAGAGCCGTTTGCCCTACGGAACCGAGGAGATACTGAGAACCGATCTGAGCGAAGTCGTATTGAGGATGAGTGATCTTTCCATCTATGACTATGAGCACTTTCCTTTCATCACCCGCCCCAAGCACAGTGCGATTACCAGTGCCGAGGATACACTGCGTTTCATCGGTGCAATCGATGAATACCGCAGGCTCACCTCCATCGGGTCCCTTATGTGTCGATTCCCCTTGCTTCCCCGTCATTCACGGGTGATAGTCGAGGCGATGATGAACCACCCCGATGTATTGGAGGAAGTGTTGATTGCTGTCTCCTTCCTTTCCACCAAAAATCCGTTTTTGATGATCCCCGGGGAGGAGGAACTCAGCCGAGCAGCCCACAAGCGCTTCAATACCTCCGAATATGGGGATTTTGTCTCCTACCTCAACCTCTATCGCCAGTATACGGCAAATGTCGGCAAGGAAGCCAAACAGAAGTTCTGCAAGCGTAACTATCTCGATTTCCAGGGAATGCAGGAGATCGTCCATGTCAATGAACAGTTGGGTGAGATTTGCACTGACATCGGCTTCCCGATTTCCAGCGGGGGTACGGTTCGCGAATACCTGTGCTGCATCGCCAGCGGTCTCATGCAGTATGTCTGCATCAAGGCGAAAGGCAATATGTACAAGAGCTTGACAGCCGACCAGGTATTCATACACCCCGGAAGTGCCTATTTTAAAACCCTTCCCCAATTCATTATTGCGGGGGAGATCGTGCAAACAAGCCGTCTCTATGCCCGCAGTGTCAGTCCGTTGGAGAAAGCTTGGCTTGATGATATCTCAGTAGAGCTCTATCCCAGGCTTTCGGCCCTTGCCAAGGGAGAAAAACCTTCAAAGAAGGAAGAACGGGAGGAGAAAAAGGGACGCGTCGAGGAGAAGGGAAAGGCAACCATCACCATTTACAAGCGGACCTACCCTACTCTGGTCATGGGAAAGAAAAAGCAGAAGCTGGTGGCCATCATTCCTCTCGAGGATCTCGGCTATCTGGTTCAGGCAAACGAGAAAGCTCCGAAGCGGCCAAAGAATTTCCCCGCAGCCCTCATGCACAACGGATTCTACATCCATTACGGCGACAAGTTCTTCTCAATTCTGGAATTGTACGGAAAACTGAAGATCGAGCAAGGCATTTTGGACAATCCCCCATCGGGTATCTATACCCTTGAGGACGCAGATATCTTAGTGGACAATTTGATGTGGCTGCTCGCTTTCACGAAGAACAAGAAGGACCGTAACCACTTGAATTTTGTTGCTTTGGAAGAGAGCGGAAATGGCAATTATCGTTTTACGGGAGTCGAAGACTGTTTTGATGCCTTGGACACTTCATTGTTCACGTTGCTGCAACTCGCCGAAAGCTTGGATGGAGCTGGACAGAAGCAGCTGGCCAAGCGTGTTGACAAGGTGTATGGAGCATTGCTGAAGCTGGTCGAATAACCTAGAAGATCGGCTTTGCTATTACGAGATGCTGGATCAACGGCATTTCAAGCGGACGGAGCACGCCTTTTCCCTGTCCTTCCAGAAGGACAAAAAGGACCTTACCGTCCGCTTTTTTCTTGTCCTTGAGCAGGTGGTCACGGAATTCAATCCAATCGCCGCGGCCGATACGGTGATCGATATCGTAGCCATAGCTCTTAAAAAGTTTTGCAGCACCTGTTGCATAAGCTTTTTCGGTTACCTGCAAGGCAAGGCCTGCTTCCAAAGCCCGGCAAGAGCCCCATGCAACGGCAGCGCCATGGCTCCAACTACCGAAGTGGGAGGAAGACTCCAGGGCATGGGCAAAGGTATGTCCAAGATTGAGTATCTGCCTGATGCCTTTGGTTTCGGTTGGGTCCTGCTCGATATACCACTTCTTTACATCCAAGGAAAGCTCAACCAAGGTTGCAAGGGTTTTAGGATCGCGACTGAGTATTTCGTTCTTTTTCACCAGGAGGAGTTTATACAGCTCCTCATTCTGACTGAGCAGGGCGTGCTTGATAACCTCGGCAAGACCGTTGAGAAACTCCTTGTCGCTGAGCGTTCTCAGCGTATCGATGCATACCAGCACCTCGCTGGCTGGGTAGAACGAGCCGACCATGTTTTTCATTCCCCGAAAATCTACCGCTGTTTTCCCCCCTACTGCGGCATCGACCATTGCAAGCAACGTAGTGGGAACAAGGGTGAGCCGGCAACCACGCATATACACCGAAGCAGCAAAGGCGGAAAGGTCGCAGACTACACCACCGCCAAAACCAATGATGCGACCGTCGCGTGCCAATCCTTCATCCAGGGAGGTGGACAGGATTCTCTCAAGCGAAGCGAGATTTTTGGAACTTTCCCCACTCTCCAGAACGACATGGGCCGGGGGCAGCTGCTTGAATAATTTGGCCGTATTGGTATCAAAAACCCACATGACCGAACGACCATAACTTCCGAGGTGAGTTGATAAATCCTTCAAATCGTCAGCAAGCAGAATATCCGTTGTTTTACCTTGGTCGAGGGTAGTGGTTGTTAATATCTTCATAGCCTTGTTATACCCTACGGCAGGGGTGCAAGACAAGAACCAACACGTAGGCCGTGCTTGCAAAAATCCTTGCATTGTCGCACAATGTGGGCCATGCACGAGATACGTTATTTTGATAATGCAGCCACCACTGCAATAAGTGAATCCTCACTTGGCGCATATACGAAGGTGGTACAACACTATAGAGGCAATCCATCATCCCTCCATCAGGAAGGAAGAGAAGCAAAAGCCTTACTCGAGGAGATTCGACAGGACATCGCCTCACAGCTGGGTGTCGGAACTGAAACCTTGACATTCACCGGTGGGGCGACCGAAGCCAATGCAATCATCCTGAACAGCCTTATTTGGAAGGAACGCAAAGGCCAAGTCATCCTCAGCGGCATTGAGCACCCCTCGGTCTCCGAATATGCACGATTGCTGAAGCAGTTGGGTTGGAAGATAGTCATACTTCCAGCGCCTAAGGGATTCGTCCAAAAAGAGGATTTGCTAAAAGCCCTGACAGCGGATACACGACTTGTCAGTGTCATGCTGGTCAATAATGTCGTTGGTTCAGTACAGGATATTGCAGCGTTGGTCGAGGTGGTTCGTTCTTTCGAAAAAGAGCACAACAACCGCAAGATTCACTTCCATACCGATGCAACCCAAGCTTTGGGAAAAATCGGGTTCGACCTTCGCTCCCTTGGGGTGGACAGCGCATCCTTCAGTGCCCATAAACTGCATGGACCACGGGGTGTAGGGTTGCTCTACAACACCAATGCCGGCATCGAAAGCCTTTCACGCGGAGGGGACCAAGAGAAAGGGCTGAGGGCGGGTACCGAAAATCTCGGGGGAATTGCAGCGATGCATCAGGCTATCAAGGATGCGTATCTGCATCTGCAGAGCAATTATGATCAGGTGATGAGCCTGAATGCATATCTACGCGAGCATCTGGCCTTTTTACCCATTCTTTCACCGCAGAAGGATTGTTCGCCTTATATCCTGAACGTGGCCCATCCTTCACTCCCTAGCGAAGTATTCACCCGAATGCTGTTCGACCAAGGTTTCTGTGTCTCCAGTGGATCGGCGTGTTCCAACAACGCCAAGCAGAAGTCGCAGGGAGTATTGTCCTCGATGTTGTTCTCGCCCCAGCTTGCAAAGAACAGCATCCGCATATCACTATCCAAGGAAACCACCCTGCTAGAGGTCCAAGCCTTGGTTGGAGCAATTACACAACGTTACCGGGAGAACGCATGAACGACGCTACATTGTATTTAGTTAGATTGGGAGAAATCTCCCTCAAAGGTTTGAACCGTGATTTTTTTGAAAAGCGGCTTAAGATCAATATCAAGAACAAGCTCAAGGGATACCGCACCCAAGTCTCCAAGCAGAAAGGCCGAATTTTCTTTGAAATAGAGAACAGCTGCCCAAAGGAAACGGTAGAAAGGGCGTTCAGTACCACGTTCGGAGTGGTGGGGTATTCGAGGTGTCTTCGCTGCGCCAAGGATATTGAAATCATCAAAGAGACTGCCCGTCTTCTGATGGAGGACGAACCCTTCAGCAAGGGTGTCGGCACCTTCAAGTCCATTACCAAACGGGCTGACAAGAATTTTGCACTAAACAGCTACCAAATTGACTGCATACTTGGTGAGGTGGTCCACAGCGTTCATCCAAACCTTACCGTCGATGTAAAGAATCCGGACATGACGATCAATTGCGAGATCAGGGACAAGGCTTACCTCTTCACCTCTGCAAAAAGCGGACCGGGGGGACTTCCCGTCACCACTGCCGGCAAGGGCATGCTTCTGCTTTCAGGAGGCATCGACAGTCCTGTTGCAGCCTATCGCATGGCCCAGAGGGGACTGAAAATGGAGTGCATCTATTTCCACGCCTATCCGTACACCAGCGACCAAGCCTTGGAAAAGGTGAAGACACTGGCATCGATCATAGCCCCCTACCTTCAGGGGACGAGGTTGCATGTGGTTCCCTTCACCGAGGCCCAATTGTGGATAAAGCAGCATAGCCAGGAAGATGAGACTACCTTGATGTTCCGCGCCTCCATGATGAAGGTAGCCAATGCAATTTCGTTGCAGCAGGAAGGTAATTGCATCGTTACCGGAGAAGCCCTCAGTCAGGTAGCCAGCCAAACACTGGAGAGCATGTCCTTTACCGATAGTATGAGTGATCAATTGGTCCTCAGACCTTTGGTGGGTATGAACAAGCAGGAAATCATGGACCTTGCCAAGCGCATCGGGACCTACGAAACTTCCATTCTCCCCTATGAGGATTGCTGTGTAATTTTCAGCCCCAAGCACCCGTTGGTCCGTCCGAACAAACAGATAGTGACTGAGCACTACGTGACTATGGGCATTGAGCCGTTGCTTCAACAGGCAATTGCCGATACACAGGTTTTTGACTTTGGACCTGATGGTCAGTTGCGTATTCAGACATAATCACTGACAGTGTCCAAATACAGTGTTAGTTCACTGTACCATTTTCCTAAAATTACGTATGGTTTGTATATTCGGAGGCTTCTCGGTGAAAATCGGTTTGGATGTAGGCTCCACTACAATGAAATGCGTAGTACTCGATGAACAACAACGTGTTGTTCATCGTGCATACCGCAGACACTATTCTCAAATACCCCAGACTGCTGTACAGATGCTGACACCCCTGCTTCAAACGCTTGGTGATCAGCAAATTTCTGCGACTCTATCCGGTTCGGCCGGAATGGGGCTTTCCCAGCAGCTGCATCTCCCGTTCGTCCAAGAAGTCTATGCTACCCGTATTGCAATCCAACACTATCTGCCGTCAACCGATGTCGTCATCGAGCTCGGCGGTGAGGATGCAAAAATCCTGTTTTTGGGAAAGAACATGGAAGTGAGGATGAACGGAACATGTGCAGGGGGAACCGGGTCGTTCATCGACCAGATGGCCAGCTTGCTGCATATCGACCAAGAACAATTGGACACCCTCGCACAACAGGCAAAACAAAGCTATACCATAGCATCCCGCTGCGGAGTCTTTGCAAAAAGTGATGTTCAGCCGCTCATCAACCAAGGAGCGGAAAAAGAGGACATAGCCCTTTCTGTTCTTCAATCGGTAGTGAATCAAACCATTGCAGGTCTGGCACAGGGACGTCCGATCAAGGGTCAGGTTGTGTACCTGGGAGGACCGCTCACATTTCTTTCTTCACTACGCAAGGCTTTTGACCAAACCTTGGGGCAGGAAGGCATATGTCCGGAAAACTCCCTCTACTTTGTGGCTTTGGGAACTGCCTTGGCGAAGGTGGAGCACTATCTCTCGCTTTCCGACTTGGTGTATCAACTCGAACACTACCACATGGACAAAGCCTTTACTTCAATTCCTCCCCTTTTTGAGGATATTGGACAACTTGAGGCATTCCGAGCCCGTCATGATCTGGCCAAGCTGCCCAAAGCCGATGCCCTCTCATACAGCGGCCAAGCTTTCCTGGGGGTCGACGCTGGTTCCACCACCGTCAAGGCCTGTGTCATCGATACCGAGGGAAAGCTTCTGTACAGCCGATATCAGCAGAACAATGGCAATCCCGTGCAAGCAGTGAAGGAATTTTTAACCAGCTTTTTGACCACCTACCCCAATATTCAGATTATCAAAGCCTGTTCTACCGGATATGGGGAACTGTTGATCAAGAACGCTTTCGACTTCGAATACTCCTTGGTTGAAACCATGGCACATTACAAAAGTGCACATACCTTCCTGAACGAAGTGGATTTCATCATCGATATCGGAGGTCAGGACATCAAATGCTTCAAAATCGAGAATGGCGTAATCGACGACATATTCCTCAATGAGGCATGCTCATCCGGATGCGGATCGTTTCTGCAAACCTTTTCCAATGCGTTGGGCTACTCTCCTGAAGAGGCTGCCCAGCTGGCCCTTACTGCACAGAATCCTGTCGACTTGGGAAGCCGTTGCACGGTTTTCATGAACAGTTCGGTCAAGCAAGCGCAGAAGGATGGTGCGAGTGTCGCCGATATTTTTGCAGGACTTGCCATCAGCGTGGTGAAGAACGCCCTGTACAAAGTCATCCGTTCCACCGATCCATCACTTTTGGGCAGGCATATCGTCGTACAGGGAGGGACCTTTCTCAATGACGCAGTACTGCGTTCCTTCGAGATGGAGTTGGGCTGTGAGGTTATCCGCATTGACGAAGCCGGTTTGATGGGCGCCTACGGTTGTGCACTGTATGCACGCGAGCAGCACGACAATGATCACAAGGCCAGCACCACATTGAGCCTTGAGCAACTCTCCTCCTTCTCCCATCGCACGCGCACCGTGCACTGCAAAGGATGCACCAATACCTGTCTGCTAACCATCAACAGTTTCGATGGAGAACGCAAGTTGGTCAGCGGCAACAAGTGTGACCGTATTGTACGACCTGAGAGTTTTGTCAGCAATCCACAAAATCTCAATGTGTACGCATTCAAGCAGCAGTATCTTGCATCGTTGCAGCCGGGGAAAAACAAGAGAGGAAAAATCGGACTTCCCCTGCAGCTTTCTTTCTATGAGCAGCTTCCCTTCTGGCACGCATGCTTGTCCAGTCTGGGCTTCGAGGTTGTCGTCTCCAAGCCTTCTACCAGAAATACCTACCTCAAAGGACAATCCACCATCAGCAGCGATACCATCTGCTATCCCGCAAAACTGATGAACGGTCATATCCAGGAGCTTATCGATGAAGGTGTCGATGCCATCTTCTACCCCTGTTCCAGTTACAATCTCAAGGAAGAAAAGGGGGACAACCATTTCAACTGTCCGGTGGTTGCCTATTATCCGGAGGTGCTCAGACACAATATACCGGCCTTGCTTGAACAGAAGGTCCTGTTCATCAACGACTACCTTAGTCTCGCTGACGAGCGCTTTCTCCCCAATAGACTGCACACTGTTTTGGGCGAGCACTACCACGTTACGAAAGCCGAAGTAAAAAAGGCCTGCAAAGACGGGTATGAAGCGCTGCGCTGCTATCAAATGGCTGTACGGACCCAAGGAAGAATCATCATCGAGGAGGCACGAAGGCGCAACTGGCCGATCATGGTTCTAGCCGGACGGCCTTACCACATCGATGGGGAAGTCAACCACGGTATCGACAGCCTATTGCTCCAATGCGGATGCGCCGTGCTCAGCGAGGACAGCATCAGCCACCTGGTGCAAAAACAAACGCGTACGGTGCTCAACCAATGGACCTATCATGCCCGGATGTACGATGCTGCAAGGTATGTAACCACGCAACCCGACATGCAAATCATTCAGCTTGTCTCCTTCGGTTGCGGACTGGATGCGGTAACCAGCGATGAAATTCGGGACATTCTCAGACGAACCGATAAAATCTATACCCAGATAAAAATCGACGAGATTGCAAACTTGGGTGCAGTGAAGATCAGAATCCGCAGTCTTCTCGCAGCCCTAGGGGAGTCCTCAAGCCTATGAGTACCGTATTTACCAAAGCAATGAGGAAGGATTACACCATCCTCATTCCCAATATGTCACCGGTTCATTTCAATATTGCGAAAGAAGTCTTCGCAAACCACGGGTATAAGGTTGCCTTGTTGGAAAACCAAGGACCGAATGTCATTCGCGAGGGACTTAGGTATGTGCACAACGACATCTGCTATCCTGCCCAGCTTGTCATCGGCCAATTGATCGACGCAGTCAAGAATGGCAATTTCGATACACACAAGGTCGCTCTTGCCATAACCCAGACCGGGGGAGGTTGCAGGGCGAGCAACTATTTGTTTTTGCTTCGCAAGGCACTGGAAAAGTGCCAACTCTCCCATATTCCCGTAATCAGCCTCAATCTCAAGGGTATGGAAAAGAACCCGGGGTTCAAGCTCACCTTCTTCATGTTGCTGCAGGCTTACAGTGCGTTTATCTATGGCGACTTGCTGATGGCTCTCTCCAATCAGGTACGTCCCTACGAGGTACGCAAAGGTGAAGCCGATGCCTTGGTTGCTACCTGGAATCGCTACCTCAGTGAACGATTTGCACACAACAAGGGATACATCGGTTGGGCGATGAAACGCAACCTCAATGAGATTTGCAAGCAGTTTGCAGCCATCCCAGTCAGAAAAGAGGAGAAAATCAAAGTTGGCATCGTCGGGGAGATTTATATGAAATACTCCCCGTTGGGCAACAACAACCTCCAAGCCTATCTGGAGGAACAAGGCTGCGAGGTCATGGTTCCTTCCATGATGGGGTTCCTCTATTATGGGGCTGACAATGCCATTACCGATAAGACGTATTACGGGGGCCGCATTATCAGCAGCATCGTCACCCAATTCATTCTCAGACAATTGTTCAAGGTAGAGAATATGACCCGTCAAGCCATGCAGAAATCCGGCAAATTCAATGTACCCATTCCGTATTCCGAGATGAAACAACTGAATGAGGGCTTGATCGACTACGGGGTGAAAATGGGTGAGGGGTGGCTCTTGACCGCTGAGATGCTCGATTTGGTACACGCTGGCTATACCAATATTGTCTGTACACAGCCTTTCGGCTGTCTTCCCAATCATATTTGTGCGAAAGGGATGATCAGGGCGGTCACCGAACGTGCACCCCAAGCCAATATTGTACCCATCGATTACGATCCATCGGCGACCCATGTCAATCAGGAAAACCGGATCAAACTGATGCTTGCAATAGCAAAAGAACACCTCGATGGCAAGAAAAATCCTGAATGAGGGCATCTCCTACTATTCTACTTCCAATTCTTTGATTACATTGGAAGCATGAGAATAGAACGCATTGCACAGCCAAAGGATCTTTCGCGCTTTGTAGCACAGGACCTCATCAGTCTCGCAAGGCAAAAAGAAGGCACGCTTCATATTGCGCTGCCAGGGGGTAGAAGCGCACAGTACCTTGTCGAAGGATTGCTCTCACTGGACGCCTCTATTCAGAAGCGTCTGCAACTGTATCTGGTCGACGAGCGGCTTGACGGGGAAACAAATCTGGCTACTCTTTTACAAGCAGGCTTTGAAGAAGCCTTTGATCTGAAGCAGCTATCCATCCCCTCCACAACAGACCAGCTTTCATCGTCGCTCTTTGACAGGGTGTATTTGGGTGTAGGTGAAGATGGGCACATAGCATCCCTGTTCCCCCATCACTGGCCGGAAAAGAGCCAGGTCCAGGTCGCGGTTATCGAGAACAGCCCCAAGCTTCCGAGAAGAAGAGCCACCCTTACCTTTTTTGGGTTTTCCACGTTGGCCGAGGAGGCAAAGATTTTCCTTTTGTTTCTCGGAGAGGGAAAACGAGAGGCGCTGAATCGACTCTTGGCAGGTAACGAACAAGCAGATACACTACCTTGTATGTTTTTTGCAGACCCGCAGTTCTCTTCTGTGATCATCACAGACCTTAAGGAGTAAGAAGGCCATGAAACGAATCATCATCCAATACGGTGGAACCGGAGACCTTGCACTGAAGAAACTCTACCCTGCATACCAGAACCTCATGGAAAAACAATTCCCCTTCTCTGTACTTGCGCTTGGACGACGATATGCCTCCCGCGAGGAATTTCTGGCAAACTCTGTACCCCAAAATACACCCGCATCGTTTACCGACAACCTTGATTACCTGAACTACGATATGGGTGATGCCGAAGCGGTATCCATCCTCACCGGCAAGCTCAGAACAATGATTGCAGGAAACACAGAAGTCGAGTTCATCTATTATTTGGCACTGCAGCCCTCGCTGTATGAGGATGCAATTCACCAAATCAAGGAAATCGATGCTTCGCTTGACTGTATGTGCACGCTGACCAAGAAAATCGTAGTCGAAAAACCTTTCGGATTCGATCTTGAAAGTGCACTGCGCTATAATGGCATTCTTGAAGAAGCGTTCACGGATAAGGAAATTTTCCGTGTCGATCATTACCTTGGTAAAGAGTTCATGCAGAATTTGCTGCTCATGCGCTTTCATAATGACGTCATCCGCAGAATCTGGGACAACAGAACCATCGAATCGATCCAGATTATTTTTGATGAGACCCATGGAGTCGACCAACGTCTTGGTTTCTATGAGAAAATCGGGGTGGTGCGCGATACCATCCAGAATCATATCATGCAAATCATCACCTACCTGACCATGAGTGAGCCGGCTAGCCTGTCACCCGAGGACATTGCCATCGAAAAGGTAAAGGTGCTGCGTTCTATCTCCCCCATCCAAGAGTTCCACATGGGCAGGTATGAATCACTGGGGGTGAACAGCGGTCATGTGGTGCAGACACCCACCTATGCTGCACTGAAGCTCTTCGTAAATACCTATTACTTTGCCGATATCCCCATTTATGTGCGCACAGGCAAAATGCAGAACGAGGCGAAGTCACTTATTTACATCAAATTCAAGAACACCACCAAACAGGTGATGCACGATCAGAGCATTGCAGAGAACGGAGTGATCATCACCATCCATCCGGAGCTGACCATCGATATCTGCATGAACCTGAAAATGCCCAACACCAGTTGGAAATCGAAGCCGGTACGGTTCCGGTTCAATCAGAGCGAGACCTTCGGGGCGAACACTCCCGAGGCGTATGAGCAGATCGTGCAAAAAATCCTCATCGGCGACAAGAGCCTCTTTCCTTCCATGAAGGAAATCACTGAATCTTGGAGAATTGTCCAGCCGATGCTGCAAAGCGACTTGGTTGGTGAAGTCTATCCGATCAGAACCCTGCCCCGATTTGCCAGCCAGTTGGCCAAGGACAACGACTTTACGTGGTTCGATGAGACGCAGATTCCAAATCCTTGATGGCTTTTGCTATTTCTTGGCACAACCCCTGATCTGAAGCAAGCACCTCAAACCGAAGCAGGTTGTCCTCGCTCTGGCTCAGTCGCTGGAATACCTGGAACCAGACTCTGTAAATCTCTGTTTGGTCAAGGCCGTATCGGTAGAGATTCGCTCCCAATGAGTTTCCTTGTGCATCCACCGACAGCGTGGTTGCTCCTTTCGATGCCAACAGCATCCCTACCTTCTTGAGGAATACAGCTCGCTCGGAATCATCCTTGATGGAGACCGACCATTCGCGCTCACGAAAAAAACTATCCTGAAGCTTTCGTGCGTTTTCAAACAACGAGGGATTGCGCTTATACGCTTTGAGAATCAGCAGCGTATAGAACAGCGTATTTTCCGAAGCATAACGCTTACCGTCCAGTCCCTTCAGCTGATAGTAGTAATGAGCCGACTCTTCCACTGCACACAGGTAAAAAGCTTGCGTACTGCTGTTCATCAGCTGTTTGATCGCTGAGTGGCCCGGTTGGACAATTGCAACCTTCCTTCCATGTCGCTGCATTTCGGCAAGCAAGGGAGGCGAAGCCTTTACATCGAAGAGAAAGGTAGGATCAGAATCGGATTTGTTCAATTTAGCAAGTTCGTCAGCAATACTGAGCATGACCAACGAGGGGGAAAGCTGTCTACCTTTGTAGAGCAGGTCCATTCTGTCTCCGTCCCCATCGTAGGCGAAGAACAAATCAAGCGGCTGCTCTGTAAGAAAAGCTTTCGCATCGCGCATACTTGTCTCTATGCCTGGATTGGGATCGCCTTGGGGAAAATTCCCATTGGGAATCAGATGCAGGGCCGTGTAGTGAACTCCCAGTTCCCCGAAAGCCCTCGCAATTGCAGGCCCTGCGCTCCCATGCTGAAAATCGCATCCGATCGAGAGCCCATCGACATCACAAGCCTCTACCTGTGCAAGATCCGCCGAATAGGCGATGAATGAAGAAAGGGTATCCAGAACATGAACGTTCCCCACTCTGAGAGGTTTGCCGATAGGCACTTCCTTCTCATAGAGTTTTTGTACTTCCTCAAGCCCGCCAAGCTTTCCATGGCCCATGCTGATCACCTGCAGATTTGGTCCAACAAGCTTCATGCCCAAATAGGAAGCAGGATTGTGACTGGCCGTCACCATGACTGCAGCAGCCTCGGCATGACTCAGACACGCATAATAGAATTGACAGGTGCCGACTGGATTCGGCTCCACGTATACATCCAAACCAGCATTACTGAAAACTGAAATCAACGTCTGTTGAAGCTCTGCTCCCCCCAACCTTGCATCACGGGCAAGCACGACTGAAGAGACGCTGAGGGTATGGATAAAATAGTGGGCTAAAGCGGTACCAAGGCGTACGCCTTCTGCACCGGCGAACGCCTCCCGTTTTGCCCTGATGTCATGTGCTCGGAACAAGGTGTATTGCATTCCTAGGCCCTTGTAAGTGTTCCCTGACCAAGATTGTTGCCGCTTTGTTTGTCAAAGAGGTTGAAAACCCCATGGCCGAAGGAAAGTCCCACACTTTTTCCAACCTCAAAATCTATATCGCCGAACACCACCGAATGGAGACGAATCCCATCCATGGAAAGTGCAATGATGGTCTCCATGCCTGAAGGAAGCGAACTCAGAATTTCTGCTTCAGCATCCGCTTTAGCCTCGGCAACCGCGATATGCTCGGGTCTGAGCCCTAGTACGATGGCCTGCCCTGCTTCAAGGGTGAACTCTTGCTTGGGCGTATACACAAACCGTACATGCTCGCTAAGTTTGAGGATGAACGGATTGCACTGCTCGACCACACCATCGACAAGATTGATGTTCGGAGAACCGACAAAGTCGGCGGTGAAGGTATTGGCAGGTTTGCGATACACTTCAAGCGGCGGTGCATATTGCTGCATATAGCCGTTCTTCATCAGACAGACCATGCTCGAAAGCGTCATAGCCTCAAGCTGGTCGTGGGTTACATAGACAAACGTTGAGTCGGTTTCCCGATGCAGCCGCTTCAGCTCCGAGCGCATTTCCATACGAAGCTTTGCATCGAGGTTGGAAAGAGGCTCGTCCATGAACAGAACCTTCGGCCCGGTAGCCAACGTTCTTGCAATGGCTACCCGCTGTTGCTGGCCTCCACTGAGTTCTGCAGGATACCGTGCGGCGAACTCGCTGATCTTAAGCATTGCGAGCAATTCCTCAACCCTGGTTTTTATGGCATCCTTGGACCATTTAAGATGCTCAAGGCCGAATGCAATGTTCTTATACACAGTCATATGGGGCCACAGGGCATAGTTCTGGAACAAAAAGCCAACATCGCGCTTGTCCGGGGGAACGTCGATACCGTCTTCGCTGGAAAAGACAACCTTGTCGTTGATGGTGATGATTCCCTCCGAAGGGGTTTCAAGGCCGGCGATCATCCTCAAGGTTGTGGTTTTTCCACACCCTGATGGGCCGAGTAAGGTGACAAACGAGCGATCCTCGATGACCATGTTCAAATCATCAACGGCAACGAACTTTCCAAATTTCTTGGTGATATGCTTCAATTCTATCCTAGGCATGAGTTACTCCTCTTAGTTGTTGCCGATTCCCTTGTCGATCGAGGCACCGGTCAGTTTGTTGATCAGCAGGTTGAATCCAACCACAATGACGACGATCATCAGGTTGATGGCGTTGGCGTACTGATTCCAACCTTTTTCGTTGTACTGGAACAGCAAGGTGGTGAGAATCCTGGTCGATGGCGATACAAGCAGGATGAACAATGAAAGCTCGCGCATGCAGCTGATGAATGGCAAGAGATAGCCGCTGATGAACGTGGTTTTCTGGATG
>Ga0172378_10002716_pt1 | contig 16628 bp, 8 predicted proteins | sample GrowelOW332metaG_FD_119755 | JGI IMG/M metagenome (GOLD analysis project Ga0172378, IMG submission 119755) | Groundwater microbial communities from an aquifer near a municipal landfill in Southern Ontario, Canada - Pumphouse #3_1 metaG | ecosystem: Environmental > Aquatic > Deep subsurface >... | reverse complement strand
TTGTACCTTCTTCATATAAACTATATACTACTCTTGGGGATGATGGAAAAATTGATTATTTCGAATCATACCGTCGTATTACTTCTGGAGTATATTATAACGATGCAGATAATAAAGAGCAAATTTTCGTTAGAATAGTTAATCATACATCACATACTTATGAGCTAACTCCATATCATAAACAATTAGATAATAGTTCACTTAAAGGTGGCCTCGGATTTGGTACACCTCAAGAAATGGTTGATTTATTTTTTACGGATAAAGGACTTAGAATTGTAGATGATCCAGATTATAAAGAATATACAGGAGTTCCATCATCTGACTATTATGGATCTAATGAAGATTATAACAATCCTAGTCATACTTCTTATTCTTTTTTTCAAGCGAATTCAGATAAAACTCTTAATCAATGGAAGAATCGTGAACCACGTTTCTATGCTTGTATTACATATAATGGTTCTACTTGGGTGAATCAAGATACTAATTATGGTAAAATAACTACAGAGCTTAATTACAATGGAAATTCAGGAAGAGCAGCTGCAGTATGGGATTCTCCAACAGAAGGTTATGGCGTACGTAAAATGGCGCCTATGGATCGTAATTCTGGAGAACATTGTGCTAATCTTCTTAGACTAGCAGACATGTATTTAGGATACGCTGAATGTTTAAGTGCTACAGGAGACTATGAAGCAGCTATGGATAATGTCAATGTAGTACGTGCAAGAGCAGGCATACCTGGTTATGGTAATGATGGAGGTACTGATTCTAATGGTTTAACTTATATTCCTTATCCTAGCGATAGAACAGAAGTTGATAATCGTATTCATCGAGAACGTCTAGTTGAATTAGCTTATGAATGGAACCATTTCTTTGATGTACGGAGATGGAAAGTAGCAGACATGTCTGTTGGAGATGATTGGATTTACCCTTCATATCATAAAGGTGGAGAAGGTGGAGATATTCATGGAATGAATTCACTTGCTGATGCTCCAAACTTTTTTAAAAAGGTAGTTACAGAAACTAGAGTATTTGATACTCGTCATTATCTATTTCCAATGCCAAATGCGGATATCTTACGAAATCCTAAGATGGTTCAAAATTATGGTTGGGGAACTAGTAGTGAAGAATAATAATCTCATATCAATATATTATGAAATTTAATTTATATAAAAAGTGGATTTTGATTTTTTTAAGCTTTGTGTTATTATCCAGCTTTTCGACAAGTTGCTCGAAAAGCGATAATAACAGTCCAGAATCCAGTTCGCAATATGCCTCTCCGTATTGGCCATTAGGACCAGGTAATTCTAATATGCCATCGAGTGGAACATTGATTTCAGAATATTCAGATTCACCTGAGGATTTAGGAATAGCAAATTTGGTAGATGCTAATATAGATACCAAATTTCAAACTCCTCATATGAGTTTTGAAATCACATGGAATGGTAATAGTAATGTGGCTGTTAAATCTTATTCTTTAACATCTTCTGACGATTTAGAAAGTCAAGATCCAAAAGACTGGATATTGTTAGCTTCAAAAGATTCTAAAAATTGGTTTACAATTGATGAACAAGAAAATCAATTGTTTAATAGAAAAGAAGTTAAAACTTACGATATCAATAATAATATAGAGTATCGTTATTATAAATTATCAATATTAAATAACAATGGTGGAAGTAATACTCAAATATCTGAATTTAAATTGTCTTCAGCTGTTTTTGTTGGTAATATTGATGATCTAATGTTTTCTTCATCAGGAGATACATATACAGCTGATACTCCTATGGGAACTCAACATCTAAATGATTTAACTGCTACAGATGAACAATTAGAATGGTTAAAAGATCCAATTAAAGAACCTGATACATTTGCTGGCTTATCTTGGAGTACATTTTCTGTAGGATCATTGTATCCTTTTGGTAATCCAATCCCTGCGGATGTTAATCAACATTCAATTGGAGATTGTTGTGCTGCTGCAGTTATGTCCTCTATGTCATATCTATTTCCTACATACATAAAACATATAATTAAAGACAATGGAGACAATACTTATACTGTGCAATTATATGACCCACAAGGAAAAGAAGTAGAAATAGGCGTAGATAATTATTTTGTAGGAGATGGTTCTAATATAGGAGCAGCTTGTGGTAAGAATAATAAAGTTACTTGGGCTACAGTATTAGAAAAAGCTATTATTAAATGGCATCAAGTATATAATGGTACTCCAGATATAGGTGGAATTGGAACGGAATATGTCGCGGCTATCTTAACAGGAAATGGAAGTTCTTTTGCTTTTTCTATTGGTAAGTTAGATGCTTCTGACCTATCAAGGGCTGCTATCGTTTCTTTACAACAGCGTCAAATAGTGATAGGCGGTTTTTCTAAATCAGATCAACCAGTCGAAAGTAAATATAAAACTGTTGCTGGACATGCATATACTTTTATGCAACCACTGAATAGTTTATATTTATTTACTATGCGTAACCCATGGGGTGCTCTTCCATTAGTTTCAGGAGGCTATAGTGATGGAAAAGATGATGGCTTAATGAATATATCTGCCGATGATGATAATATAGTGTCCCTTATCGATTTGAGAATTTGTAATCCTGGGGCGGCAAGAGGATATGCAATAAGTGGCAATCTAGAATCATATACACCTCCTGCATTTTCTGCTTCACCTATTAGAGTTTCTAGTAGAATATTATATTCAGGAGAATAACTTTGTTAAAGTTTAAATTATTAAAACTATTGTAAATTAAAAGATTATAATTATGAAAAAATATACTTTTATATTGTTTGTATTAAGCCTAGCTTTCACTAGCTGTAGTACAACAGACGTATGGAAAAAATGGGAAAATGAGGGCACTATGAGTGAAAATAGGTTACGTCCTTCAGAAGTCAAAAAACTGTTGTATTCGACAGAAGTTTGGAAAATGGATTATGAAAATACTGAATTTTATTTTCAATTTTCTGAAGGAGGTGCCGTAATAACAGATAGTGATGCCAGCATTTTGAAAAATCAAGTAGATACTGATTATTACCTTGACTATAAAGGAGAAAATACGGTTCTACTTACTATTGTTGGTAAAGGAATTATGCAATATTTAACAAATGATTCAGAAGAAGTTTTAGAAATAACGCAATATTCTTCTAGTCAAATTACTGCACATGGCCAAAATAATTCAGAAGATATGGTGTTAGTTCCTTCGACTATTTCTGAATTAAATGCAGTTCAAGAAGTAAAAAGAAAAGCAATTATAGATTATAATAAACAACAATCTTTACAACTTCTTAAAGCCAGTTATAGTAATGGAATAATCCGTAATGCTAATTCAAATGTTATGGCACATTATTCTATTATATGTGATGATGATGATAATTGGTCTGTAACTATTTCTTGTATAGTTGATAATGTATTAACTCACAATAAATATGATTTGTCTCTTAATATAGATAGTGATGAAAAGGCAAGTTTGAATTTTGAAGATGCTGTAGATTTACAGGGTATATTATTAAATAATATTTTCTATAATTATGATAATGGCGAATTAACAACTGATAATTCAAATCTTAATATAGATCTAGATAAAGCCTCTAGTTTAATAGAGTTTTATAATAGTGGAGATTGGCATACACATAAAGTAGATTTAATTAATATATGTACAGATTTAGAATCTTTACCAGCTAGCATAGAATTTGATGACCGTAGTCCAAGAAATATTGTCTTTTGTCCTAATGATACTCAACAATGGTTCTATACGTTTTTTACTCCTTCTTTATCATCTGATGATGCATTAACAAATCGTATATATTTTAAAAATAATGGCATATCAAATCCTTATGGAGGATATGGAGATGATATAGCACACGTAGAAGATCAGTTTGCTACTTTTATAGATTTCATTTTTTCTGAAGATGGATTATGGATGTTCGAAGATGCTGATTCGTATGTATACGTAATCAGTCCGACAACTGATATGTGGTTTAGAATGAAAAACTAATATATAATAAAGATTAAAATGAAATTACTCTATTTTGTAATTACCCTATTATGGGGAACTACATCAATATTTGCTCAGAAACTACCAGCGGATTATGTTAATCCGCTGATGGGAACTGATTCTAATGTTTTTCTATCTAACGGAAATACTTATCCGGCTATTGCTATGCCATGGGGTATGAATTTTTGGATGCCTCAAACAGGAAAAATGGGAGATGGATGGGCATATACCTATAGCTCACATAAAATAATAGGATTTAAACAGACTCATCAACCAAGCCCATGGATTAATGATTATGGTCAATTCTCTATTATGCCTCTAACAGGTGAGTTGAAAATAGATCAAGATAGCAGAGCTTCATGGTTTTCACATAAAGCAGAAAAAGCAACTCCATATTATTATAGAGTTTATTTAGCTGATTATGATGTAACTACTGAAATAACTCCTACAGAACGTTGTGCATATTTTTGTTTCACATTTCCAAAAACTAAAGATTCTTATGTAATTATAGATGCATTTGATAGAGGATCATACGTCAAAATAATACCTGAAGAAAATAAAATAATAGGATATACAACTCGTAATAGTGGAGGAGTCCCTCAAAATTTTAAGAATTATTTTGTTATAAAATTTGATAAAAAATTCACATATAATAAAGTATGGTCAAATTATAATGTTAAAAATAATACACTTGAATTGAGATCTAATCACGTAGGAGCGGCTATAGGATTTGCAACTAAAAAAGGAGAACAGGTACACGCTAAAGTAGCTTCGTCTTTTATTAGTATTGAACAAGCAGAAATTAATCTTAATGAAATTGGCGAAAAAAGTTTCGAAGAAGTTAAAAAAAGTGGACGTCAGTCATGGAATAAAGTTTTAAATAAAATAAAAATAGAAGATCCAGATGAAAATCGGATATCTACTTTTTATTCATGTTTGTATCGTTCTGTACTGTTTCCTAGAAAATTTTATGAAATTAATGCCAAAGGAGAAACTGTGCATTATAGCCCATATAATGGAAAAATCCTTCTAGGTTATATGTTTACAGATACAGGATTTTGGGATACATTTAGATGTCTTTTCCCTTTGGTTAATCTTATGTATCCTTCTATGGGAGAAAAAATGCAAGAGGGACTTTATAATACTTATTTAGAAAGTGGATTTTTCCCAGAATGGGCTAGTCCAGGCCATAGAGGATGTATGATTGGGAACAATTCAGCCTCTGTAATATCTGATGCATTTATGAAGAATATAACTCAAAAAGATCAGCTAGAAATGTATTATGGCTTACTAAAAGATGCAAATAGTGTCCATCCTAGAGTTTCTTCTACTGGTAGAAGAGGTTATAAATATTACAATAAATTAGGATATGTTCCTTATGATGTTGGAATAAATGAAAGTGCTGCTAGAACATTAGAATATGCTTATGATGATTGGTGTATCTATCGTATGGGAGAAAAGCTTGGTCGCCCTGAAAAAGAAACAAATATTTATAAAATAAGAAGTCAAAATTATCGAAATATATTTGACCATGAAACCAATCTAATGAGAGGTAAAAATGCAGATGGCACATTTCAAAAACCTTTTAATCCTTTTAAATGGGGAGATGCATTTACTGAAGGCAACAGCTGGCATTATACCTGGTCTGTATTTCATGATGTTCAAGGATTAATTGATTTGATGGGTGGTAGAAAGGTTTTTGTAAATATGTTGGACTCAGTATTTAGTCTACCTCCAATATTTGATGACACATATTATGGAGGAGTTATTCATGAAATACGTGAAATGCAGATTTCTAATATGGGAAATTATGCACATGGAAATCAACCAATACAACATATGATTTATTTATATAATTATGCAGGTTCACCATGGAAAGCACAATATTGGTTAAGGGAAGTTATGAATAGACTTTATATGGCTACACCAGATGGATATTGTGGGGATGAAGATAATGGTCAAACATCGGCTTGGTATGTATTTACCTCCCTTGGTTTTTATCCAGTATGTCCTGGAAGTAATGAATATGTTTTAGGAGCTCCTTATTTTAAGAAAGCTACAATATATTTAGAAAATGGGAAAAAAGTTATTATTTCGGCTCCAAATAATAGTGATAAAAATCGTTATATTAAACAGTTAAAATATAATAGAAAAACGTATACTAAAAATTATCTAAATCATTTTTCTTTATTAAAAGGTGCTAAATTAAAATTTGAAATGGATAGCATACCTAATAAATTAAGAGGTGTGAATAATTCAGATTTTCCATATTCATTTTCTAATCAACAACAATAAATTTTTATGAAATATTCTCAACAGTCAATAGCTTTGATTATACTAATGTTGCTACCATTAGTTAGTATTGCACAAAAAACACAACATACACAAGCGGTAGATTATGTTAATCCAATAATAGGTACTAATGGTATGGGGCATACTTTCCCTGGTGCCTGTGTCCCTTTTGGATTTGTGCAATTAAGCCCAGACACAGATACTATTCCTCAGAATGTAAATGGTATTTACCAGAAGAAAGTTTACGAATATTGTGCAGGTTATCAATATGGAGATAAAACTATTGTAGGTTTTAGCCATACGCATCTAAGTGGTACTGGGCATTCAGATTTGGGAGACATAATGTTAATGCCAACTGTTGGAGAATTGAAATTAAATCCAGGAACGGCTGATAATCCTGATAAAGGTTATCGCTCAAGATTTTATCATTCTACAGAAAAGGCGGTTCCTGGATATTATGAGGTTATGCTTGATGATTATAGAATTAAAGTGCAACTAACAGCTAGTCAACGTGTTGGTGTTCATAAGTATACTTTTCCTAAAGGTAAAAATGGTCACGTAATTCTTGATTTGAATCATGGTATTTATAATTATGATGGAAAAGTTTTATGGGCTAATCTTAGAGTAGAGAATGATACTCTATTAACAGGTTATCGAATAACCAATGGATGGGCTCGTACCAATTATATTTACTTTGCTATTTCACTTTCACAACCTATTAAAAGTTATGGTTACAAAGATAAAGAGAAAGTGCAATATAATGGATTTTGGCGTCGTTTTAATATAAACGAAAATTTTCCAGAAATAGCAGGACGAAAGGTTGTAGCCTATTTAAACTTTCATACAGAAAAAAAATCAGAGTTAGTTATCAAGGTAGCTCTTTCAGGTGTCAGTACAGCAGGTGCTATAAAAAATCTAGAAGCTGAGACATCTGGTAAAAGCTTTGAACAGCTTACTAACGATGCTCTGTCAATGTGGAACGATGAAATGAAATGTTTTGAAATTAATGGAACGAAAGATCAGAAAACTATGTTTTATACTTCACTGTATCATACAATGATAAATCCTTCAATATATATGGATGTCGATGGAAAATATCGAGGTATTGATAATAATATTCATCAAGCTACAGATTTTCAAAATTATACAATTTTTTCACTCTGGGACACTTACCGTGCAGAGCACCCTTTTTTAAATTTAGTATTTCCTAAACGTAATTCTGATATGGTAGAATCTATGATTAAACATGAACAGCAGAGTGTACATGGAATGCTACCAATATGGAGTTTAATGGCTAATGAAGGTTGGTGTATGAGTGGTTATCATGCAGTCTCAGTTCTGTCAGATGCTATAACAAAGAGTGTTTTTATGAAGCCAAATGAAGCATTAAATGCTATGCTTAGTACGTCTAAAGTTCCATATTATGATGGTTTAGATGATTATATGAAATTAGGATATGTTCCATTAGAAAAAAGTGGTACATCAGCCTCAACAACGCTAGAATATGCCTATGATGATTGGACGATTTATATGACAGCATTGAATATAGGAGATAAAAAAATAGCAGAAATTTATAAAAAAAGATCTCTTAATTATCGTAATATATATGATAAAAATATTGGTTTCGCTAGACCCCGTTCTAAGAATGGTTTATTTAAAAAAGAATACGACATTTTACAAACTTCAGGAGAAGGCTTTATCGAAGGAAATTCTTTGAATTTCTCATTTCACGTACCTCATGATGTATATGGTATAATAGATTTAATGGGAGGAGAAAAAGAATTCCTACAGAATCTAGATAAATTATTTTCTATGCATTTAGATTCAAAATATTATGCTAATAATGAAGACATAACTAAAGACTGTTTAATGGGAGGTTATGTTCATGGCAATGAGCCTAGTCAGCATATACCTTATCTATATGCGTGGACTTCACAACCGTGGAAAACCCAGTATTGGATACGTGAAATTTTGAATAAGATGTATAAAAATGATATTAATGGCCTAAGCGGTAATGATGATTGTGGACAGATGTCTGCTTGGTATATTTTCTCAGTTATGGGGTTTTATCCAGTATGTCCAGGAACTAATCAATACGTATTAGGCGCCCCATACTTGCCGTATTTGAAGCTAAACCTTTCTAATGGAAAAACATTAGAGATTAAAGCCCCAAATGTTAGTAACAAGAAACGTTATGTACGTAGTGTGAAATTTAATGGAGTAATATATGATAAATTATACATTACACATGAAGACATTCTTAAAGGAGGAGTCCTAGAGTTTAAGATGGGAATGTTCCCAAATAAGCATCGTGGTTTATCAACAGAATCTAAACCATACTCTTTAACAAACGGAATCAATAAACAAACAAAAACAATACAATGAAAAAAAGATATTTATTATTTTTATTTTGCCTCCCATTATTTATAGGTTCTTGTAATCTAGTGGGGAAAAAGCATTCTCAGACTAATGTAGATTGGCAAAACTATAATGTAGGTACTGTCTATTTCGAAGACAAAGCTCCTAATACTAAAGGATCAGAGATATATAATCGTATTATTCTAGATCCAGTGTCTTATATAAAAAAACAGGCACGTACTGTTTTATCAACTCTTTATGATTCCCCGAAAGATAGTATAACTCCCGTGGATAAAATATATTATACGATAGAAGATATTGATGGAATATCAGCTAAAGGTGGTAGTAATGGGAATATATCTATTTTTTATAGTACAAGACATATAGAAAAATCTTTTGCTGAAAATGATACATCTAAATTATTGTTTGAAACAAGAGGAGTGTTATTACACGAATTGACCCATGCATATCAACTTGAACCACAGGGAATAGGTTCTTATGGCAATAGCAAAGTAGTGTGGGCTTTCATAGAAGGTATGGCAGATGCTGTTCGTATAGCTAATAATGGTTTTGGCCCAAATGCAAGACCTAAAGGAGGAAATTATATGGATGGATATCGTACCTCAGGCTATTTCTTTGTTTGGTTGAGAGATAATAAAGATCCAGAGTTTTTGCGAAAATTTAATAGAAGTACTTTAGAAGTTATTCCTTGGTCTTTTGACGGAGCTATTAAACATATTTTTGGAGAAAATTACAATATAGATGATTTATGGTATGAATATCAAGTAGCTGTTGGTGATATAAAAAAATAGAACTAAATAGAAAAATGAGAATTGAAAAGGTTGTTTTAGTAAAAATATCGCTTGTTTGGTTATGCTTGGTAAATATTATTTTACCAAGTATAGCACAAACTAAAAGATTAATCGACTATGTAAATCCATTTGTAGGTACTGATGGATATGGTAATGTTTATCCTGGTGCGCAAATTCCATTTGGAGGTATTCAGATAAGTCCAGATGTAACGAGTAGTGATTACGATGCAGCTTCAGGCTACAAATATAAATATAATACAATGTTAGGTTTTAGTCTTACTCATCTTAGTGGTACTGGAATTCCAGACCTTGGAGATTTCTTATTTATACCAGGTACTGGAAAAATGAAGCTTAATCCAGGAACAGTTGAAAACCCTAATCAAGGCTATAGATCTCATTTTTCTCATGATAAAGAATCGGCGTCCCCAAATTATTATTCAGTAGATTTAATAGATTATGGAGTAAAAGCAGAAATGACAGCAGGAATAAGAAGTGGCATTTTTCGGTTTACCTACCCTAAGACAGATAAAGCATTTATTATGATAGATATGAACCATACACTTAGGCAGACTTGTGAATGGTCAAATTTACGAATGATAAATGATAGTACTATAACAGGATATAAACTAGTAAAAGGATGGGGAGCAGAAAGACACATTTATTTTGCGGCTATTTTTTCTAAAAAGCTAAAATTTCTCCGTTTTATGCAGAATAAAAAACCAGTTATTTATAATACATCTAGATTTCGTAGTGCATATGAATCTTGGGGAAAAAATCTCATGGCATGCATAAGTTTCAGCACACAAAAGGAAGAAGAAATAATAGTTAAAACTGCTATTTCTTCAATCAGTACCAATGGTGCATTAAATAATATAAAAGAGTTAGATGGATTAACATTTGATGATTTAAAAAGCAAAGGAGAAACACTATGGGAAAAAGAACTTAGTAGATATTCTGTAGAAGGTGATAAAAAAACATTAGAAACATTTTATACTTCGGCATATCATGCAGCTTTAAGCCCTTTTATATTTCAAGATGCAGATGGCAGATATCTAGGTCTAGATAAAAATATTGAAAAAGCTGATAGCTTTACAAATTATACAACATTTTCACTATGGGACACATATAGATCATTCCATCCGTTGTTAAATCTAACGCATCAATCATTAAATGCAGATATAGCCAACTCAATGTTAGCACATTATGATAAGAGCGTTGAAAAAATGTTACCAATATGGTCATTTTATGGGAATGAAACATGGTGCATGATAGGTTACCATGCTGTATCAGTTCTAGCAGATATGATAGTCAAAGATGTAAAAGGTTTTGATTATGAGCGTGCATATAAAGCAATGAAAACTACAGCCACTAATCGTAACTATGATTGCCTTCCTGAATATTCGGATATTGGCTATGTGCCCTTTGATAAAGAAGCAGAATCAGTATCCAAGACATTAGAATATGCTTATGACGATTATTGTATAGCACAAGTAGCCAAAAAACTAGGCAAAGAAAATGATTATAAATATTTTCTTAATCGTGCGATGAACTATAAAAACATAATAGATCCAAAAACTAAATATATGCGAGGGAAGGATAGTAAAGGGAATTGGCGTACTCCATTCTCACCTATATCATACCAAGGACCTGGTTCTGTCAATGGATGGGGAGATATCACAGAAGGTTTTACAATGCAATATACATGGACAGTTCCTCATGATGTCCAAGGTTATATTAATATAGCAGGCAAAAGTTGGTTTCGCACACATCTTGATAGTCTATTTACACAAGAACTACCTGAAGATATACCAGGAGCACATGACATACAAGGACGTATAGGAGCATATTGGCATGGAAACGAACCATGTCATCATATAGCTTATTTATATAATTATATTAATGAACCATGGCAATGTCAAAAATGGGTGCGAAAGATAGCTAGTAGTTTTTATGGTAATACGCCAGAAGCTCTTAGTGGAAATGATGATTGTGGACAGATGTCAGCTTGGTATATATTTAATTGTATAGGAATCTACCCTGTAGCACCTTCTAGCAATCTATATAATATAGCTTCTCCATGTGTTAAAGCTATATCTGTAAAAATGAGCAACGGAAAATTTATAGAAATGCATACGGATAATTGGTCAGATGAAAATGTATATGTTAAAAAGCTATATGTCAATGGTAAAAAATACGATAAATCATATTTAACATATGAAGATATAAAAAATGGGGTAAAGCTTAGATTTATTATGAGTGCTAAACCTAACTATAAACGAGCAATATCAGTTGATGCAGTACCTCCTTCTATTTCTTTATCAAAAACAAATAGATAAAATAAACTCAACAATGAAAAATTATAAAAAAATACTATTTATATTTTTACTTTTTATAAGTATAAATTCAGTAGCACAAACTTTTCCAAAAGTGAGGGTTGATTCAGAGAATCGAAATTACGTTAGTCCAGTGATTGAAAATGTGATTTTTAACATGCAAAACTCTATCAAAGATCCAAAATTAGCTTGGATGTTTGGTAATTGTTATCCTAATACCATTGATCGTACTGTTTCATTCTCAATGAAAAATGGAAAACCAAGTACGTTCGTTATAACAGGTGATATACATGCTATGTGGTTGAGAGATTGTACTGCGCAAGTATGGCCTTATATGCCATATATGAAAGATGATTCTAAATTACAACAACTTATAGCAGGAGTCATAAATAGACAAGTTGAATCTGTACTAATTGACCCCTATGCAAATGCATTTAATTTCGGAGTTGCAGGTGGAGAATGGATGAGTGATAATACAAAAATGCTTCCTGAAGTACATGAGAGAAAGTGGGAAGTAGATGGTCTGTGTTATGTTATACGTTTGGGATATCATTATTGGAAATTAACTGGAGATAATTCTTGCTTTGATTCACAATGGTATGATGCTATGAAGTTAATTGTTAAAACATTTAAAGAACAACAACGTAAAACCAATCAAGGACCATACAGTTTTATGCGTAAAACGGAGAAAGCTTCCGACACACAGTTTGGAAATGGCTTTGGTAATCCAATACTACCAACCGGAATGATTTTTTCCAGTTTTAGACCATCAGATGATGCTACTACATTTGGTTTCTTAATTCCTTCAAATTGTTTCGCCGTAGTTTCACTTAGACAATTATCTGAGATGGCAAATGACATAAAACATGATATACCATTTTCAGAAGAATGTAGATTATTAGCTGATGAAGTTGATACATCTATTCAAAAATATGCGATAGTCCAACATCCAAAATATGGAAAGATATATGCATTTGAAGTAGATGGATATGGAAATTATTTAATGATGGATGATGCTAATATTCCCTCTTTGTTATCATTGCCATATTTAGGATATGTTCCAATTAATGATAAAATTTATCAAAATACTAGAAGATTCGTATGGAGTTTAGATAACCCATATTTTTATAAAGGTACAGCAAGAGAAGGTATCGGAGGACCACATGTAGGAGTTGATATGATTTGGCCTATGTCTATTATTATGAAGGCTCTAACAAGCAATAATCCAATTGAGATATCTACTTGTTTAAAATTGCTTAGAGATACGGATGCAGATACAGGATTTATGCATGAATCTTTCAATAAAAATGACCCAAAACATTTTACACGTTCATGGTTCGCATGGGCTAATACTCTTTTTGGAGAATTGCTCATAAAAATAGAAAATGAGTACCCTGAATTATTAGATAAAACTTATTAAAATATATATAAATCATTCATAAAAACTTAATTAAATGAAAAAGCTTATCATCTTAATAGTAACAATTCTAAGTGTATCTCAAATAATAAATGCACAAGATTTGCAGAATAAAACGAAATATGATATTTCAGAAGATCGTTTGTTATATACTATTGGTTATTCACATTTAGATACAGAATGGAATTGGGATTACCCAACGACAATAAATGAATACATATTGAATACTATGGTTGAAAATTTCCGACTTTTCGAAAAATATCCAGATTATGTTTTCAACTTTACAGGTTCTCGTAGATATAAAATGATGAAAGAATACTATCCAGATTTATATAAGGATGTTAAAAAATACGTAAAACAAGGACGATGGTTTGTTTCTGGATCTTCAGTTGATGAAGGAGAAGTAAATATATCGTCTTCTGAATCATTGATACGACAGATCCTTTATGGAAATGATTTTTTTCGTAATGAATTTGGAAAAGAAAGTGTTGATTACATGTTACCTGATTGTTTTGGGTTTCTTTGTAATTTACCTTCTATATTTAATTATTGTGGATTACTAGGCTTTTCTACTCAAAAACTGACTTGGCACTCTGCAGCAGGTATTCCATTTAATGTGGGAGTTTGGAATGGTCCTGATGGAAAAGGTATAATAGCAGCATTAAATGCAACTAGCTATAACGGAAGAGTTGAAAATAGGTTAGATAAAGATAATAAATGGAATAACAGAATAAATGAAGACTATAAACGAACAGGATATGCTTTTGATTATCGTTATTATGGTGTTGGAGATAGAGGCGGAGCCCCTAGAGAAAGTGATGTTAGAAAAGCAGAAGAAAGTCTAAACAATAAAGATGAAAAATTTAAAGTTATATTATCATCTTCTGATCAAATGTTTAAAGATATTACACCAGAAATAAGAAATAAACTTCCTACCTATTCCGGAGATTTATTATTAATTGAGCATAGTGCAGGTTCTATGACTTCACATGCATTTATGAAAAGAATGAATCGAAAAAATGAGTTATTAGCTCAATCAGCTGAACAAGTAGCCGTAATGGCAGATTGGTTGGGGGGAGCTATATATCCAAAATATAAATTAAATAATGCATGGGATTTAGTGCTAGGTAGTCAATTTCACGATATTTTACCAGGTACATCGATTCCTAAAGCATATGAATATGCATGGAACGATGAATTTATTGCTGCAAATGGCTTTTCTTCAGTACTTAAAAATGGGTTAGGAGCAGTTTCGTATAAAATGAATACTCAAACTCAAGGCACATCCTTGTTAGTTTACAATCCTGTGGCTAAAGACAGAGAAGACGTTGTAGAAGCTGAATTAGAATATACAACTTTACCTATTTCTATAGCTGTTTTTGACCAGAAAGGTAAAGAATTACCAACACAAATTATTGGGAGAAAAGGAAATAAATTAAAATTTTTATTTATAGCAAATGTGCCTTCATGTGGAGTGTCGGTTTATGATGTACGTGAAGTAATTCCTACAAATAAGCCTAGCTCATTATCAATAACTAGCAATAGTCTAGAAAATGAGTATTACAAAGTTAAAATTGCTTCCAATGGTGATATCCTTAGTATATATGATAAAAAAGTAAAGAAAGAATTATTGTCTAAACCTGCTAGGTTAGAATTTCATCAAGAATGGCCTAAAGAATGGCCAGCATGGAATATGGATTGGGCTGATCGTCAAAAACCGCCTATTGATTTCATGAATAAAGATGCTATCCTTTCAATTGAGGAACATGGTAATGTTCGTGTTACTCTCAAAATACAAAGAAAAGGGGCTAATTCAGAAATTACACAATTAGTTAGTTTATCATCTGGAGATGCAGGGAGACGATTAGAAGTAGTTAATAAGATTAATTGGCAATCACGGGAAGTTAGTTTGAAAGCTTCATTTCCACTTACCGCTTCAAATGAGAACGCTACTTATAATTTGGGGGTAGGGACTATTTTAAGAGGGAATAATAATGCGAAAAAATTTGAGGTTCCATCAAAAGAATGGTTTGATTTAACTGATAAATCAGGAAAATATGGAGTATCCATTTTAGAAGATTGTAAATATGGTTCTGATAAGCCTGATGATAATACATTAAGATTAACACTCCTTTATACTCCTAAAGCCAATGCTTTTGGTGGTGCTTTTATATATCAAAGTACACAGGATTGGGGAATACATGATGTTAAATATGCTGTTTACGGACATAAAGGAGATTGGATAAATGCTAAAACACAATGGCAAGCAAAGTTTTTAAATCAGCCATTACTCGCTTTCGAGGCACCAAAACATCAAGGAGAAATTGGTAAATCACTTTCAATGCTTAGCATAAATAATCCTCAAGTAGGACTTATGGCATTCAAAAAGAAGGAAGATGGAGATTATTATATAATTAGATTTAATGAGTTATCCGGAAAGGATTTAACACATGTTAAGGTTACATTACCATCACCTATTTTAGATGCTTATGAAGTAAACGGACAAGAAAAGAAAATTGGAGATGCTAAAATTATAAATAATAAAATTATATTTAATTTGGGACATCATACGATTCGTAGTTTCGCAGTAAAACTTCAATCCGAATATACATATGATACAATGTTACAAAAGGCTGTTAAACTACCATATAATGTTGATGTAATAAGTTATGATTATAATAGAAGTGATGGTAATATGTTTAATAATCAATCACTTCCTGCTGAAATGCTTTCTGACAATGTAGAGAGTGAAGGTGTACGCTTTTTTATAGGAGATAAAGCTGATGAAGAGAAAAATGCTGTTAAATGTGAAGGGCAAACTATTAATCTGCCAGAAGGCAATTATTCCAAGCTGTATTTGTTGGCAGCAGCATCAGACGATATAACAGCTGAATTTAAAGTTGGTAAACAAATTTCTAACTTGAGTATTCAAAAATGGACAGGATATGTGGGACAGTTTTATAAGAGAATATTGACAAGAGATCAAAATCATGTTGAAGGAATAGAAAGTCCATTCACGAAAACAGATAATATAGCTTGGTTTGCTTCACATTGCCATAATGCTTATCCTATGAAAAATGAAGCTTATCAGTACTGCTACTTGTATAAATACGAGATAAATATTCCTACAGGAGCAAAAGCTATAATCCTTCCAAATGAAAGAAAGATTAAAGTTCTAGGAATAACTGTAGCCAGACCAAAAGTTGATGATTTAAAATTGCTACAGCCTCTTTACGATAATTTTAAAAACAATCCAAAATTAAAGTTGAGAAAACAAGACAATAAATAGATTAATAAACTAGTTAATATTATTTTCATCTTGGACATCGATTATACCAGTTCGAACGAAGACTATACGAAATCTTTTATATTCGAACTGGTTATTATAAATAAACTGCATAATAATATTTATATAATA
>Ga0172378_10002715_pt1 | contig 16630 bp, 15 predicted proteins | sample GrowelOW332metaG_FD_119755 | JGI IMG/M metagenome (GOLD analysis project Ga0172378, IMG submission 119755) | Groundwater microbial communities from an aquifer near a municipal landfill in Southern Ontario, Canada - Pumphouse #3_1 metaG | ecosystem: Environmental > Aquatic > Deep subsurface >... | reverse complement strand
TCGTTTGCAATTATTATCACGTGGAGTTCTCTCCGAGAATATAAATATTCTTGGAATTTGTACGTATCAGCATTATATGGACTATTATTCAGCACGTCGTATGGGTGTAGATTGTGGTAGAATTCTTAGTGGTATAATGCTTCAACATTCATAAAAATTTTGCTCATGAAAGATATTGAAAAAATTATGACGGATGGAATCGTCTTTAAAGAAAAGGCGCAAGCTAAATCAACTAAAGAAGATAAAGTTAAAACAAAGGCTAAAAAGAAAGCTTATGTTACAGGAGCTCATGGCTCTGGTTCAGCAAAAATGAAAGAAGGATATCGTGTGCGACGGGCTAACCGCCATAAGTCAAAATAGAAAAACGGCTGGCTTGAGTTTGAAACCAACCGTTTTAAGCGTAAATAAAACAAAAAAACTATTTAATTTTTTCTCCTTTATAGAAATCTAGTATTTTCCCTCTGAACAGGTAGTCGTATTTAGCCTGTAAGAGATTTGATTCTGCATTCTTTAATTTAAGTTGAGCTTCGTTGTATTCTACAGCGGTAGCTTTTCCATTCTCATATTTACCTTGCATAAGCTGAAATGAGGCTTTGGCTGCTTCCAGAGCTGTTTGGCTTGATTTATATTTACTCTCGGAAGCTACAGCATTATACCACGCTTGTTGAATTTCTTTATAAAGAGTTTTTTTACTATCTTCCAGTTGTAACGATAGATTTAATTGTTGCATTTTAGCTGTTCGAATGCTGTTTCTTGTTGAAAATCTGTCGAATATTGGGACACTCAGATTGAGACCGATATATTTGTTCAAATTATTTTTTATTTGTCGGCTGAATTTATCAGTATCAACTCCCGTCAATGTATAGTAATTTGTCCCTAATCCCATGCTGAAACTTAGTTGTGGCATATAACCTGCTCTTGCCAATTTTATACTTATGGCACTACCATCAAGTCTGTATTGTGCAGCCTGAATTTCGGGCTTTATAGCAGCTGCAACTCGATAAATTTCATCTGGGGGAGTTAATGTAATGAACATTATAGTGTCTGGTTGGAATATCTCGAAGCCTTCCGGAGTTGGTAATTCCATTAATTGGCTTAAGTCAAGTAATGAAAGTTTATAACTATTGTTATTTTGCACACTACTCAATTTATTTTGTTCTAAATTAGCACGAGCTTCTGCTACTTCCGCTGGTGATGCTTTTCCTAATTCTTCCATTCGTGAAAGTCTATTCAATTGTTGTTGACTTAGGTTCACCTGTTCTTTTGCAACGTTCCACAACTCTTTATCAAGTAAAGTTTGTAAATAATAGGATGCTATATTGATGGATAGATCTTCTTTTGCTTTTTGTAGATCGGATAGGGCAGCCTTCAGTTGTAATTTGGATAGTTTATATTTATTAGGAATACTAAATCCTGTAAATAAAGGAATACTGCTATTCATACTAAAATTTGTATTGGCGCTATGAGTATCTGAATATGAGTTATCTATGGGAGAAGCGGCACGCCCCCAATTCCAACTCTGACTGGAACTCCCATTTAAATTTGGCAAACGTGCCCATTTATTTGTATTTACGTCAATTTCAGTTTCTTTGGCGCTTACTTCGGTTTGCTTTATTTTGATATTATGGGTCAAAGCATAATCTATGCATTGCCGTAAAGTCCATGCCGGATTTGATTGGGCATTCATGTTTGCCGCAATAGTTCCAATAAGAAATATTGTTAATAATTTTTTCATGTTCTTCTACGGTTTATTAGTTATTGTCCGATTTATTTGCATCATCCTGTACAGTATCTCCTCTTACCTGATCACCGACTTTCAAGCCCGACTTGATTTCTATTTTTATACCGTCGCTTAATCCAGTTGTAACGAGTTGCTTGCGAAAGGTTTGCGGAACAACTCCTTTTTTGCTGGTGAGGACATAAACGTATGCATCTTTCCCAGAAAATTCTATACTTCCTTCAGGAATAGTAATTACGTGTGAAGCTTTCTCCAAAACAATTTTTGCATTAGCGGAATAACCAGATCTGATACGAGAATTTTTTGCTTTTACAGCTGCTTTTATTTCAAACTGACTAGCACCGTTTTGTTTTGTTGCTTGTGGAGAAATATATTCCAAAGAAGCATCAAATGTTAGATTTTGTAAGGCTCCTATGGTAAGTGTCAATGGCATACCTTCTTGAAGTAGTCCTACTTCAGTTTCATCTATGTTACCATCGAAGATAAGATCGTTCATATCAGCAACCGTAGCAATTGTAGTACCGTCATTAAATGTATTACTCATAATGACTGAATTCCCCTTTTTAATAGGAACATCCAGAATCAATCCGTCAATAGTGGAGCGGATGAGTGTGCTACTAAAAGATGCACTGCTTTTGGTAATGCCTTCTTTGACGATTTGTAGAGCGTCTTTCGCAGTTTGGGTTTCTTCTATAGCCGATTTAAGAGTAAGTTGACTCTTTTCAAAATCCTCACGACTAATTAGTTTATCGTCAAATAGTTTTTGCATGCGATCAAAATCTGTTTGGTCTTGTTTTTTGTTAAGCTCTGCCAAACGGACACGGTTTTCTGCCGAGTTAAGTGATCCCAGATCGGGTATAACACTGACTTTGGCAATGATTTCACCTTTTTTTACGCTTTCACCCGCCTGTTTGTAAATATCGCTGATGATACCGGATATTTGTGGCTTAATAAGAATTTGATCACGAGGAACGATTGTACCCGTAGCTACTGTGCTTTTCTCTAAATCGGCTATTTCAGCTTTTGATGTCTGATATACAGTTACTTTCGGTTTAGATTTTGTATAAAGGAATGCGAATGTTCCTATAAAAATAATCCCGATTACTACAAAAAGTGCAATTTTTAAATACTTGTTCATTTCTATATATTTTATTTGTTTTTTATTTATTCATCTCGTATAGCATCAATTGGTTTAATCGCTAAAGCTCTGTAGGCTGGTGCAAAACCCGCAATAATTCCCAAAGAAAGCAATAGGAAAGCTATACCTAAAGCCATTCCGAAAGATACTTGGAATTGAATATTACTGAAAGAATCTCCTGAATTGACTCCTATTTCCATTACTTGCAGCACAAATACAGCAAAGCAGATACCTGCTAATCCTGCGATAAGCGTTAACACAATACTTTCTGATAGAATTTGTTCCAAAATGTCTCGAGGTTGTGCTCCGATAGCACGTCGAATTCCTATTTCTGTAGTTCGTTCGCGCACAGTGACCATCATAATATTACTTACTCCGATAACACCGGCTAATAAGGTTCCCAGTCCAACCAGCCATATCAAAATGCGAATTCCCGTGAAAAGATTGTCGATCATCGAAAACAAGGCATCAGCATTGAACATTTGTACAGCTTCTTTATCTTCAGGCGAAATAAGATGTTTTTCTTTAATTACTTTTTCCAGTTGCGATTGGATATCTGTAATTTTATATCCAGATTTCGCTAATATACAAATTAATTCTACTCTGTTCCCTTTGTTATATATCTTCTGATAAGTGGTAAAAGGAATGGTAATACTTTCGGAAGACTGACCATTGATACTTATATTTCCTTCGGAATTAGTGACTCCTATTATGTAATAATATGTGCCATCAATACTGATATATTTGCCACAAGGATCTACATCATTAGCGAATAGTTTTTCTTTTACTCGTTTCCCGATAACACACACTTTTCGTTGATTTTCTACATCTATATCATTAATATACCTTCCACTAACTATTTTTTGCGCTTCAATCTTGTTGTATTCTGGAAAAAGTCCTTTTACCGTAAAGCTGCCTTCTTTATCCTGATACATGGCTTTTAATCCCCAAGAAGAATTATTTGGTGTAGCTAATGCAACTCCTTTTACTTTAGATTTTATTAATTCTATATCGGACATTTCCATATCCCACTGGCGGCCTTTAGTAAAACCTTTATAGGCTTTTCCTGTAGGTTGTGAAAAAATAAAGGCTGAATTAGTTGCGAAACCTTCGAAATTTTGAGACATCATCTGTTGGAGCCCTTTGCCTCCTCCAATTAAGGCTATTAGCATAAATATTCCCCAAAACACACCGAATGCGGTAAGCAAACTACGAGTTTTGTTTCTCGTTATTGTGAGGAGAATTTCACTCCAAGTATCTAAATCTAATTTCATATCTATTCTGCTCTTAATGCTTCGATTGGACGTATCTTCGTCGCCTTACGGGCAGGGAAGAAACCGGCCAAAGTTCCGGCAATGATTAATGCTACTGTAGCTTCAATAGCAACACTTATATCGACTGTTGGGTTAAGAAATACAACTTCTGATTCAGTTCCTACATTTACTAACTGATTTCCCATGACTGAATTCATATATTCAGTGACTGCAATACCTATTATCATTCCAATATATCCAAAGATTCCAGTGATCGTAATACTTTCAACTATAATCAGCTTGAGGATAGAACTTGGTTTAGCTCCAAGTGCCTTTCGTATACCAAATTCTCTGGTACGTTCACGAACTGTAATTAACATAATATTGCTAACGCCCACAATACCGCTTAATAATGTGAAGATTCCAATAATCCAAATAGCAGTTTTTAATATACTATCAGCTTGTTGTTGTTGAAGATAATTTTCCATTCGATTCCATATCCAGATAGCCGAATCGTCGAGTGGATCAAAACGGTGGATAGCGCTCATCATTTTACGGTATTTTTTTTCAAATTTATTACTTTGAGCCTTAGTATCAAGTCTTTGGGTTGAGAATGAGATATTGCTTATCGTATCTCCTTTATTATATAATAGTTGTAAGGTGGAAAAGGGAATATAGGCACGGCCTGATTCTTCATTATCTTGATCTTTATAGATTCCCACCACTTTATACATCATATCATTTGCCTTGATGTATTGACCTAAAGGTTCTACTTTGTTGAAAAGAATTTTTGCGGTTTTGTAATTTAGGATAATACTTTTTTTGTTGTCACTCATATCAGCTTCATCAATAAAACGTCCTTTTATGATGTTCAAGCGTTGTACTTTCAGAAATAATGGATAAACCCCATTAAGAGTAACTTTTGTGTATTCTGTTCCTTGTGTTAAGGTAACGCCACTTTCAGAGACAGAAGCTCCTGATTGGAGAATGTTTTTACTAAAGTTCTTTTGTAGATGTTCTACATCCGAATTGTGGAGATCTATATCCCGTCCTTCTTTTAGTCCTTGATATGCTTTTGATGTAGTACCTGGAAAGATACGCATAATGTTAAGAGTTGTTCCTTCCATATTTTTCTCCATTGCGTGTATGAGTCCGTTACCGGCTCCCAATAAAACGATAAGGATGAATATTCCCCACGCTACCGAAAAGCCGGTGAGAAATGTACGTAATTTATTACGTTTGATGGTACTGTATATTTCTTGCCAAAGATCAATCATAGTTTTTTATATTATTTCATGATACCATCGATTCCGAATGGTGAAGCATGATGGTCAATATTTTCTTCTATTTTCCCGATAATTCCATCTTTAATATGGATAATTCTATCTGTTTCATTGGCAACACCGCTTTCATGGGTGACAACAACAATAGTCATACCCTGATCATGAAGATCTTTTAGAATTTCCATAACCTCCACAGATGTTTTACTGTCAAGTGCACCGGTAGGTTCATCTGCCAGTATTATTTGCGGTTGCGTAATTAGGGCACGAGCGATAGCTACGCGTTGTTTCTGCCCGCCACTCATCTCATTCGGCATGTGTGTTGCCCAATCTTTCAGCCCTAATTTATCCAAATACTCCATGGCCATTATATTTCGCTTTTTCCTATTTATACCCTGATAAAATAAAGGGAGAGCAACATTTTCCATGGCATTTTTAAAGGATATCAAGTTAAATGATTGAAAAATAAAACCGATCATGCGATTACGGTATTCTGCTGCTTTTCGTTCACTGATACCTTTTATTAATATATTATTCAAATAATACTCTCCGGTATCATAATTATCCAGAATTCCCAATATATTGAGTAAAGTAGATTTTCCTGAACCCGATGCGCCCATAATGGATACAAATTCCCCTTTTTCTATATTCAGATTTATTCCTTTCAGAACATGAAGAGGAGCGCCATTGTTGTATGTTTTGTTAATGTCAATGAGTTTTATCATCGTTTTTTATCAATAGATTTATTACTTATTTATCCTTTAGACGGATCAAAGATATAAAAAGTTGCAATAATTAATGAGAAATATTGAAAATAATAAATTTTTGTAGAAATCTTATTTTTATTAATATCTTTTCGTTATCCTTTATAATGTTATTAAACTCCATCTAACTTTATTGTATGTTCTTTATCTAGATTGTTTTACTTTGTATTGATAGAAATAGACTTTTCAATATATTAATTTGCACCATACCGATTCTTTGTCTATTTTTGTCACATTAAGTTTATAATAAATAAAGAACGAAATTATGAAGAAATTTTTGATGTTCACAGTTTTAATGGCTTTTTCTCTAGTGAGCTTTTCACAAATACCATTAATAATTAAGGCAGGATATGGAAAAAGTGATTGGCGGGGAGATGCAGTGAGTAATACCGATGCACAATTTGATTGGAAAGTTGGTGTTGGAACGGAGGTTTATCTCTATGAAAGATTTTTTCTTCAGCCAATGTTGTATTTTGTAAATGAAGGGACTGTGTTAAATGCTGCTAGTACATCTTCAACAGAGGGTACAGCACGAGTTATTTATCATCAGAATTATTTACAACTTCCGGTTTTATTGGGTTATCGGGCCCATGTTTCGCCTAAAGTAAATATTGTTTCCACTATAGGTCCTTATGTCGGTTATGGAATATATGGAAAGAAAAGAACCAGTATAACGCTATCCGGTTCAACGTCTTCTTCTTCGGTTAATACTTTTGATGATGGTAATGTAGGACGATTTGATGCCGGATTATCAGCCGGTGTAGGATTTGAGTTTCAAGGAATGACTATCGGAGCGGATTTTCAATTTGGAATGTTGGATCTTATTAAGAATGTTAATGCACGTAATATTGCAGGATTCTTAACTATGGGTTATCGATTTGATTTATAATATGTGTTTTTATGCCAAACGCAAGGTGTCCCAATGATCTAAATCTCAAAAATCAGATAAAAAACTTTTGCGGTCCAGATTACAATAGGATGCCTTTTTTCATGCTGTCAGTTTATTATTTTCAAATAAAATCGGATATGGTTCAATATTTCCAATCCTTATTGTGGTATGTCCATGAAATTGAGTGATTGGTAAAAGAGTAAATAAGAATTGATTTTGGATCATGCTGAAATGAAACATGGGACCCTCCATATGACAGTTTAATTTACATTTTCCTGATATAATTTTTTCAGACTTATATAAATGAATTAGATATTTAGTTAAGAGGCATATCATGTTCATATTTGTATACAAAACGTTTTGCCTCCAAAAGTTCCAAGCATTTTGAGTTGAATTCGATTAGTTCTGTAGTTCGTATTTGATCAAAATTTTTCCATGACAAACGAACACGATCCGTTTGTGCTTTTAGTATCACAATATTGATATAGTTGATCGTTTTGGAAATTCGAAATGCCTTTTAATTTATTATGTTTTTAATCATGTTGCTTTATTCCCGAATATATAATCTATCAATTTAAAGTTAGCTTCATTGATCGAGGTAAAGTCCTTTTCAATATAAAGGTCAGTTATTCGCATTGAAGAGTCGTATTCTCCGTCATATTCAGTTGCGTTATACAGATTTGCGGAATTCATTTCCATAAGGGAAAAGGAAAGAATGAAGCAATCTTTTGCCAAATGTCTTCGGCATTCCAGCCCTTTGACTTTAGTCTTGAGATATGGAAGGTTGAATATTGCTTTTATCTTCTCTTCCGACAAAGTTCTTTTCTCTGCTACATTCTGTTGCTTGGGCTTGTATTTTGAAAGATTCTGCTTTATTCGTATGATGTCGTTATCTTCATCGTTGTATATTCTCTTGCTTCTGTAAAAAGTCGTACTATCGCATTTGTATATAATGATTGTGCACGTTTTTTGTCTGATAGATATTCTTCAAACTTTCTCATCTTTGGTGTGGTTACTTCACTACAAAGAATGGATTCACGCCCAAAGAAAGTGTAAAATGAATTTAAGGCAGTAGTATAGTTTCTAATGCCCTTGATTTCAGGATGAGATAAGCATCATTTCCTTGCAAACACAATGAAGTCAATTCCTCTTTTATCGTTTTTAGATTTGAGATAATCAATGATTGAATCTATATCCATTGAGTTAAGCTCAAGGTTTAGCTTATTTATTTTTTCCCGATAGACTTTTATCAAATCCTCACATTTATCTATTATCTGTTGATTCTTGATTTTGAAGCTGGCTGTAATGTTTTTCTTAGAGATACATACATAGTAGTGGATAGGTATCTTATCTTCCGTTTATGTGTTAGCCTGATAAGAACATTCCATGTCTTATCGGAGCGCATATTGTTTTTTAGTATTAGATATTTTAATGTTACCATTTTTTATAAAACTATTATAAAACATTTTAGAGTTACTTCTAGTTTTTAAATGTTACAAGTATAGATGCTTCTATGACATCTTTTTACACACACATCCTATTATCGGCTTATATACAGCGAAAAAGAGGAAACTCATTTCTGAATTCCCTCTTTCTGTTGGGGTGGCTAAAGGGATTCGAACCCTTGACATTCAGAACCACAATCTGACGCTCTAACCAACTGAACTATAGCCACCATTTATAGCTTTTTCGAAAAGCGTTGCAAAGATACGATATTTCTTTAATCCTACAAAAAAATGCGGTTAAATTTTATGGGAAAGTTATTTATACAATATTTTCTTGCTTGCCAAAAGAGTGTTTTTCATTAATGAAGCAATAGTCATCGGACCTACACCTCCAGGTACAGGCGTTATAAATGAACATTTAGGTGAAACTTCATCAAATTTGACATCACCCGTAAGTTTAAATCCAGATTTTTTACTTGCATCTGGAACCCGTGTTGTACCGACATCAATAATGACAACTCCATCTTTCACCATATCAGCTTTTACGAAGTTCGGTTTTCCTATGGCGGCAATTATAATATCTGCTTCTCTACATTCTTTTACCAGATCTTTGGAGTGGCTGTGGCAAACGGTTACTGTAGCATCACCCGGATAAGCTTTTTGTAACATTAGTGATGCAACAGGTTTTCCTACTATATTGCTGCGCCCCAAAACAACGCATTTCTTTCCACTTGTTTCTATGTTATATCGCTTCAATAACTCCATAATTCCATTGGGGGTTGCGGAAACAAAGCATGGTAAACCAATAGACAATCGGCCTACATTGATGGGATGAAATCCGTCTACATCTTTTCGGTAATCAATGCTTTCAATTATTTTTTGTTCATCAATATGTTTAGGCAAAGGCAATTGGACGATAAATCCATCAATATCCGTATCTTTATTTAGCTCATCCACTCTCTTAAGAAGTTCTTCTTCTGTTACATCCGATTCATATCGTATAAGAGTGGATTTGAACCCACAAATTTCACATGCTTTTACTTTCCCTGCTACATACGTTTCACTGCCACCGTCGTGTCCTATCAGAATTGCTGCCAGATGAGGACGTTTTCCCCCTTCTTTTACTATTTGAACTACTTCTGTTGCAATCTCCTGTTTTAATTGTTCGGAGATGGCTTTACCATCTATAATCTGCATATTGCTAATTTTGTTGATGTTTATGATTCTAGTCTTTTTTCATTTCTTTCATTTTCTTTACTCCATTCATTAATCCGGCCATTTTGTTGCCTGTAACCATTTTCATCATTTTGCGGGTTTGGTCAAATTGTTTCAATAGGCGATTTACTTGCTGTATATCTGTTCCGCTTCCTTTGGCTATACGATTACGACGGGTCCCATTCAATATTTCAGGATTGGTACGTTCTTTGGGAGTCATAGAATGGATAATTGCTTCAATACTCTTGAAAGCATTGTCGTCAATGTCGATATCTTTAATAGCTTTACCTACTCCGGGAATCATACTAGCCAGATCTTTTAGGTTACCCATTTTTTTGATTTGATTAATCTGAGAAAGAAAGTCGTTGAAGTCAAATTGATTTTTTTGAATTTTTTTCTGAAGTTTTTTCGCTTCTTCTTCGTTATATTGCTCTTGAGCACGTTCTACCAGGGTTACTACATCACCCATACCAAGAATACGGTCGGCCATACGTTCCGGATAAAAGATATCAATTGCTTCCATCTTTTCGCCCGTTCCGATAAATTTAATAGGTTTATTGACGACCGTACGAATAGAGAGAGCTGCTCCACCGCGAGTATCACCGTCCAGTTTCGTGAGAATTACTCCGTTGAAGTCCAGACGGTCGTTAAATTCTTTAGCGGTATTAACGGCATCTTGGCCCGTCATTGCATCGACGACGAACAGTATTTCATCAGGATTGACTGCTTTCTTAATGTTCTCAATCTCGTTCATCATCATCTCATCAACAGCCAAACGACCGGCCGTGTCTATAATCAGCACATCATAGTTTTTAGCTTTAGCCTCATGGATAGCATTCAATGCAATCTCTACAGGATTTTTGTTTTCAAGTTCGCTATATACGGGTACTTGAATTTGTTCACCTAAGACTTTTAGCTGATCAATAGCTGCCGGGCGATAAACATCACATGCTACCAATAACGGGCTTTTGTTCTTTTTATTTTTCAGCATGAAGGCAAGTTTACTACTGAAAGTCGTTTTACCGGAACCTTGTAAACCGGACATTAGTATGATTGAAGGTCTTCCTTGCAGATTAATCTCTGCAGCTTCGCCACCCATCAGATGAGCAAGTTCGTCATGGACAATCTTAACCATTAATTGGCTTGGTTTGATAGATGTCAATACATTTTGTCCGAAAGCTTTTTCTTTTACGGTGTCGGTAAAATTTTTAGCCACTTTATAATTGACATCAGCATCCAATAATGCCTTACGAACATCTTTTAATGTTTCGGCTACGTTGATTTCGGTGATTTTTCCTTCTCCTTTGAGAATCTTAAAGGAGCGTTCCAACCTTTCACTTAAATTATCGAACATATCGTTATTTATTTATTTGTTTCCTAATAAATTAGTTTTGAGTGTGCAAAATTACAAAAAATCGTCTAAATATATTCTTTTTAATTTTTCTTTTTTAATTCTATCTTCCTAAAATATAAAAATGTTATGCAATTATATAAGAACTTTTTTTCTTTATTATAAATGGCTTTTGTGTTTTAAAGTTGTGTTGATAACTATTTATGATTAATCTTTTTTATTGAAAAATTATGTTATATAGCAATTTATATCTACTTTTGCCAGCCAAAACAGGAAAAATAGAATACAAAATGAGAAGAAAGAGCATTTTTTTAGGATTGTTTGTGTTAGTTTCAAATCTAACTTTTGCAGGAGGTATTCTTACAAATACCAATCAAAATATTGTTTTTAACAGGACTTTTGCCCGCAATGCGACGATGGAGATTGACGGAGCATATAGTAACCCCGCAGGTCTTTCTTGGTTAAGCGAAGGACTTCATTTATCACTAAATATTCAGAATGTATACCAGACTCGTGATATTCATAGTACTTATTCCTTGTTTAAGCAAAATACAATAGATCCTGCCGATGAAAAAGGTATGAAATATTTTAAAGGAGAAGCTGCTGTTCCGGCTTTACCTTCTTTCCAGGCTGCTTATCGAACAGGAAATTGGACATATTCTTTGAATTTCGGTATTACCGGTGGCGGCGGAAAAGCCACTTTCAATGATGGTTTGCCTTCTTTTGAAAGTACTGTGGCTTATGCTAATTATGCAGCCAACTCATTAGCTGGTCAAATGAGTAAGATGGGTCTGTCAGTTCCGGAAACAAGCGGATATTCATTAAATACATTTATGAAAGGGCGCCAATATGTATTTGGCTTACAAGGCGGTGTGACTTATCGTGTTACGGGTCAGAAAGAGGGAAGTACAAAAGGTTTGTCTCTTTATTTAGGTGCCAGAATGAATTATGTTAGCAATAGGTATGAAGGCTATCTCCGTGATATTGATGTTTCATATGCTGATGGGACTACTTCAAGTCTTTCTGATTATATGAGTATGGTTTCTGCCACTGCTAATGCAGCTTCTGCTTATGTGACAGATGAAGCAACAAAAACAAAATTACTTACTGCCGCCAAAACATTGGATGTGGGAGCAGCAAAATTAAAAGATGGAATAGAGCTGGATTGTTCACAAAATGGTTGGGGGCTTACGGCAATTATAGGTGTTGATTATCGTCTGGATCGTTTGAATTTAGGAGCTAGATATGAATTCCCTACCAATTTAAATATAGAAAATGATACTCGTATCAATACTACTGGAGTAGCAGACTATGATCATGGAGTGAATACTCCTAACGATTTACCTGCTATTCTTTCCGGGGGAGCACAATATGACTTATTGCCAAAATGGCGTGTGATGGGAGGTATGACTTATTATTTCGATAAAGATGCTGGAATGGCTAATGATAAACAAAAATATCTTTCACATAATACTTTTGAGTATATGTTGGGAACGGAATGGGATGTGTATAATTGTTTGACAGTGAGTGGTGGTTTTATGAAAACAAATTATGGAACAACTGATCAATTTCAGAAGGATATGAGTTTTTATTGTAGTTCTTATTCTTTAGGTTTTGGAGCAAAAATAAATTTGAATCAGAAATTAGCTGTCAATATTGCCTATTTCTTTACGAATTATACCGACTATGAACATAATACAGATAATTACAATTCGACTGGAATCTCGGGAAAAGATGTTTTCGGTCGTACAAATAAAGTTTTTGGTTTAGGTATCAATTATGATTTTTAATTAAAGAGGAAATAAGTTTTTCATATCGGTAAAGGTAATTCCATAAAAAAAATTTACCTTTGCGGTGTAAAATTAACTCGAGTGCTTGGTAACCTCGTAAAAAACAAGATAAATGAAAAATAATATTGTGTCGGTATCCTTTATGGTATTAGGGATACTTTTTTGTGTCTGTTTAGTGGCTTCCAATTTATTGGAAACCAAAATTGTTGAAATCGGTCCCATAACTCTTACAGGTGGGTTCATTGTTTTTCCCATTTCTTATATTATTAATGATTGTATAGCCGAAGTTTGGGGGTATCGAAAAGCAAGATTAATTATTTGGCTGGGTTTTCTCATGAATTTTCTGGTAATTGGATTTTCGCAGATTGTTTTGTTGCTTCCGTCACCTGAATATTGGACGGGAGGAGATTCATTCCGTTTTGTATTTGGAATGGCTCCGAGGATTGCATGTGCCAGTTTAGCTGCTTTTTTAGTGGGATCTTTTCTAAATGCTTACGTTATGAGTAAAATGAAACTGGCCAGTAAAGGCCGTCATTTTTCCTTGCGTGCTGTTGTTAGTACTTTATTCGGTGAAGGTGCCGATTCGCTTATTTTCTTTCCAATGGCATTTGGAGGTGTTATTCCTTTGGAAGAAATGTTAAAATTGATGCTTATTCAAGTAATAGCCAAGACTTTGTATGAAATAGTGGCATTACCTGTAACGATTCGGGTTGTACGATATATAAAAAAAGTAGATGGTACTGATGTCTATGATAAGAATATTTCTTATAATGTATTAAAAGTTAAAGAACTATGAAAATGAATAAAGATACAGCTTTGGTCGTTTTTAGTGGCGGGCAGGATTCTACTACTTGTTTGTTTTGGGCAAAAAAACGATTTCAGAATGTGGTGGCGTTGAGTTTTATATATGGACAGAAGCATTTGAAAGAAATAGACTGTGCAAGAAACATTGTCAGGGAAGCTGGTGTGAAACATAAAGTTATGGACGTTTCTTTTATTGGTCATTTAGGGAAAAATTCTCTTACTGATACGACAATTGTTATGGATCAGGAAAAACCGAAAGATAATTATCCTAATACGTTTGTTCCGGGACGCAATCTTTTCTTTTTGAGCATCGCTGCCGTATATGCTCGTGAACAAGAAATAAATCATATTGTTACAGGTGTTTCACAAACTGATTTCAGTGGGTACCCGGATTGCCGAGATGCCTTTATTAAGTCATTGAATGTGACGTTAAACTTGGCGATGGGCGAACAATTTGTTCTGCATACACCCTTAATGTGGATAGATAAGGCTGAAACATGGAAAATGGCCGATGATCTGGGAATTATGGATTTAGTACGTAATGAAACTTTGACTTGTTATAACGGGGTAAAGGGAGATGGCTGTGGACATTGTCCGTCTTGCAAATTACGCAAAGAAGGATTGGAAAAATATTTGATTTGGAAAAATAAAAAATCAATAGTATTATGAGTGGAAGGGAAAGTGATCATTTACATTTCTTAGGGAACAAAACCGAGTATTGCCAAGATTATGCACCTGAACTTTTGGAAACTTTTGTAAACAAGCATCTTGAAAATGATTATTGGGTGCGCTTCAATTGTCCAGAGTTTACGAGTTTATGTCCGATAACTGGGCAGCCTGATTTTGCAGAAATCCGTATTAATTATTTGCCTGATATTAAAATGGTGGAAAGCAAAAGCTTGAAATTATATTTGTTTAGTTTTCGCAATCATGGTGACTTTCATGAAGATTGTGTGAACATCATTATGAAAGATTTGATAAGACTTATGGATCCCAAATATATAGAGGTCACAGGTTTATTTACTCCACGTGGAGGCATAAGTATTTATCCTTATGCTAATTATGGCCGTCATGGAACAAAATATGAGGATTTGGCTAACTACCGTTTAACAAATCACGATTTAAGATAATTCTAGTCCAAGTAAATCTTTCAGTTTCTGTAATGAAATGTTCTTCTTCTGCAGAAGTTGCCATTGTTCAGCTTTGCTGTATACTTTCAAAACCTCACCTTGTTCGCTAATACGGACTTTCATTGTGATTTGCTCGTTATGGAGTCGTGTTCTTAAATGTTGTTCTATTTGAGGCTTGATATTTAACATGTCCTTTTCTGCCATTGCATTGTCTACAACTATTTCGAATATATTATTTTCCAATAGTTTTGGATTCATGTTTTTCATGTTTCCTGCCATAGCAGCATCTTTTCTAGGTAATTTTAGAGCAAATTCAATCCATTTCAGATTTAGATCTTGTTCTGTATAGGGCGAATTTTCAATATTGCTGTTTTTGGTAGTCGTAGATTGTTGTAATATTTGTTTCTCTTCTATTTTTTCAGAGGAATCTTTTTTAAGATCACCTTGAATTGCCTTAATAGAAGTATGTATTGCACTTTTTATTACAGAATTTGTACGTTCAGGTTTCTGTGCATTTTTTTGAAGGTACTCTTCCTCTTTGAGCGGATTAGACTTGGATTGAGGGTCTGTCTGTTGTATTACGATAGGTCGAGGTTCCGTGATTTTTGCTTGAGTTTGATCTGTTGAAAATATGGGTGATATCTTATTTTTAGGGCTATGCCCCGCAGGAATCTCTTCTTCATCTTGTACGATTTGAGCTAACTGGATTAATGTCAGTTCTACTAATAATCTTTTATTTTTACTCATGCGGTAATTTAGATCGCACTCATTACAAAGTTTCATGGCATGGAATAGAAATTTAGATGTACATTTCTTAGCTTGTTCTATATAGCGAGTCTTTACATTTGTTGCTGTTTCCAGTAAACAGGCGGTCGCTTCGTCTTTTGATACGAGTAAATTACGAAAATGAGAAGCCAGACCGGTAATAAAATGATTACCATCAAAACCTTTGTTCAGAATATCATTGAAGATGAGTAGTGAATCTGATATTTTGTTTTCTAAGAAATTATTTGTTAATTTAAAATAATATTCGTAATCTAATACATTTAGATTGGCAATGACATCTTGATAATGAATCTTTCCTCCAGTGAAGCTAACAACTTGGTCGAAGATTGACAATGCATCTCGCATTCCACCATCAGCTTTTTGAGCAATGATGTTCAAGCCTTCAACATCTGCTTCAATACCTTCTTTTTCTGCGACATATTGAAGATGTTCCACCATGTCGTTAACTCCAATTCTGCTAAAATCATATATTTGGCATCGAGACAGGATTGTAGGCAGAATTTTATGTTTTTCTGTAGTAGCTAAAATAAAAATAGCATGTGCAGGAGGTTCTTCCAAAGTTTTAAGAAATGCGTTAAAAGCTGAGGAAGATAACATGTGAACTTCATCAATAATATATACTTTATATTTACCGATTTGTGGTGGAATACGAACTTGTTCGATCAGACTTCTGATATCTTCGACAGAATTATTAGATGCCGCATCTAATTCATGTATGTTAAAGGATCTTTGTTCATTAAAGGCTGTGCAACTTTCGCATTCATTACATGCTTCTCCATTAGAAGTGATATTCATACAGTTGATTGTTTTTGCGAAAATTCGTGCACAAGTTGTTTTACCTACACCTCGTGGACCACAAAATAAATAGGCTTGAGCAAGTTTCTCTGTAACTATCGCATTTTTTAATGTGATAGTTAAAGCTCTTTGTCCAATTACGGAATCAAAAGTCGAAGGACGGTATTTTCGTGCCGAAACAATAAAGTTCTTCATATGTTATTAAACGTGATTACTCATTTTTGCAAAGTTACAATAAAAAGTTCAGTTTTT
>Ga0172378_10002713_pt1 | contig 16631 bp, 14 predicted proteins | sample GrowelOW332metaG_FD_119755 | JGI IMG/M metagenome (GOLD analysis project Ga0172378, IMG submission 119755) | Groundwater microbial communities from an aquifer near a municipal landfill in Southern Ontario, Canada - Pumphouse #3_1 metaG | ecosystem: Environmental > Aquatic > Deep subsurface >... | reverse complement strand
GGATAGTCTGTCTTTGCCTGACACCAGAAAAGATAGAATCACTGGAGCTTGCGCCTATGGTAGAACACAACTCAAGTCGTTTCAAAACGGCTTTTACAGTCTCTATTGAAGCTGCGGAAGGCGTTACAACAGGCGTGTCTGCCGCAGACCGTGTAAAAACTATACAGACAGCTATAGCTCGTGACGCGAAACCCCATCATCTTAATAAGCCTGGACATGTCTTCCCCTTGCAGGCCAGAAAAGGCGGCGTACTAGAGCGAGACGGCCATACAGAAGCTTCTGTAGATATGACTCGACTCGCAGGGGTAGACCCTTACGGAGTTCTTTGTGAACTTACAAATCCAGACGGGACAATGGCCCGTCTGCCCGAAATTGTTGATTTTGCTAAAAAACACGCATTCCCAGTCGTTACGGTAGCTGATATCATCACGTATCGACAACACTATAATCTCTAATCTACAGGGAGGAAGCGTCAAGGGGCATTCCGCAACTTTGACAAAACTTTTTCATGGCGCAACCTCCTTTAATAACGATTTTTATGTTTTAATAATAGTAGCATAATTGTTGAAAGGTGGTTGATTATGCATTTCAAAAAATATGTACGATTTTTAGCACTTCGCAATTTATATTTTACCGCTTTTTGTCTCATTATTTCTGCTGGAGTTTTGCTCCCTTATATGGTGCTGTCCTCTCCTGCCTTTTGCGCAGTCGAACCTACTGTTACGCCTCTTCCCATGGTGCACGTTGAGGAGGGGCTTCTTGCCGGCTTTGAAGAGGATGACGTTATAAAATTTTTAGGCGTTCCCTATGCTCAGCCTCCGGTAGATGATCTGCGCTGGAAACCGCCCCAGCCTCTTCTCACCTGGGATGGTCTTAAGTATGCTCAAAAGTTTGCTCCAAGCTGCCCTCAACCCCTTCTATACAATGAACCGACAAGTGAAGATTGCCTCTACTTAAATATATGGACTCCTTCCCTTGACGGGTCGTTGCCTGTTATGGTCTGGATTCATGGTGGTTTTTTCTCGCGCGGTTCTGGCTCACTCTCCAGATTTGATGGAACGACCTTTGCCCAAACGAAAAGAGTTCTCCTCATTACAATCAACTATAGATTGGGAGCTTTCGGTTTTCTTGCTCATCCGGCACTTTCCAGCGAAAGCGCTCTTCACACCAGCGGGAATTACGGACTTCTCGACCAAGTAGCAGCACTACAGTGGATTCAGAAGAACATTCGCCAATTCGGAGGGGATCCTCATAATATAACTATCTTCGGACAATCGGCTGGCAGTATGAGCGTCTCGGCGCTCTGCCTCTCCCCTCTCGCCAAAGGTCTTTTCCATAAAGCCATTGGTCAGAGCGGGACAATTCTCGGCAACTACGCTCTCTTTCCCCGGGCTGGCGGTTCCTTGACAGAAGCGGAAGCGACTGGGCTTCGTTTTGAAGAGGAGCTGCTAGGAATCAACAAAATCAACCCCCTTGAAGAACTGCGGAACATTCCGGCAGAGAGAATTGTAGAAAAGACAGGATATCCTCAGGTGGGAAGCAACGACGACTATCAATTCGCCCCTATCTTCGATAACTATATGCTGCCCTCAGAACCACGCCTTGCTCTGGAAAAGGGCGCCTTCAATAAAGTCGCCATACTTTTCGGCACAAATAATGACGAGGGAACAGCCTTCTACTCCCCCATGACAGCAGATGAATATTCTGAATGGATATACACTCACCTTCACCGCGCCGCTCCAACAGCCTTTCTTTTCTTTCCGACACCTCGCGATGAAGAGACTTTCCTCTTCTGGCCCTCCCTAGCCGGCTTCACCTTCTTCGGCGAGCCGACTCAAACCTTCGTCTACGAATATGGAAAAAGGAATCTGCCTGCCTATCTCTACCTTTTCGATCACACCCCTTCTCCCTTTCTGAACACCAAGAAAGAACATTACGGGGCAATGCATGGAGCAGAAATTCCCTACGTGTTCGGACACATTTCAAAGGAAGAAGGCTACAAGGATATTGATATAAAGATGTCGCAAAAAATGATGGAATACTGGATTCGTTTCGCAGAAAACGGAGATCCCAACAGAATGGGAACCCTCTTCTGGCCGAAAGTGGACGCCAATATGACAAGAAAAGACCTTCCATATATGGTTATTTCTTCATCCCCACACATTACGAGAGGGATTCTTGCTCAACTTGCCGAAGCACTGCACAACGAGAGATAATTTCAACCATTCTTGTGAAATGGCGGCAAAGCAATTTCTGGTCTGGCGTACGAAGTGGCAGAGTAAACTATTGTTATATCTTTCTCCCAATATAAAATACATATCCATAATACTGTTTGTATTTTGAATACAAATCTGCCTCACGCTTCATAAATGCAATCATGTCCTCAACGGTTTTATTTCCCGCATGTTTTTTCAAAAATTCCTCTTGCCTTGCTTTTTGCGGAATAAAATAATTGTCTATCCAACAACTTTCAGGCAGTGTAAATGCGGCAACAGGAATATAACCTGTTTTTTGCATGATGGAAATATTATGTCCTATTGTTGCAATTTCAGGAACTGCGTCCACCCACCAGTTCTCAATTTCAGCGGGGCGCTCATCAGTAAACCAAGACTCATATGTTACGGCAACATAACCATCTTTTTTGAGGAACTTCTTCCAGTGATTTAGGCCTTTTTCAAAACCGATATTAGCAATAGCCCCTTCGGACCATATAAGGTCAAATTCGCCATTCTGGAACGGCAAATTATCCATTGAACCAACAATACCTTTTACCTTGTTCTGCAAACCTAGTTTTCCAACTGTTGCATTAAGTTTATCAATCGAACCAGCATAAAGGTCGAGGGCTGTAATGGTTGCCTCTGTATTTTGTGCCAGAACCATTGTTTGAGCGCCTGTACCACAGCCTAAATCAGCAATTTTTGTTTTGTTTGAAAGGTTGCCAATAAAACTTAATGCTCTAATAGTTTCTTCGGGACTACCTGGACCCTGTCGTTCGAGCTCTGTAAAATATTCATTGATGAGGGCAAATTCAAATTCGTGGATTGTTATATCTTCCATTGTTCGCACTCCTTATCTTCTAATTATTTATACCTTTGGCTTTATTCCTTTTATTTCCGTCGAGGCGTTCTTTTCTATAAAGCGTTCAATGTGCGCCGCTAATTGCTTAGCGGCCTCTTTCTTATCAGGCATTGTATCTGAAATACTTACTAGCAAATAAAACGGCGCATAAAATTCAAGTGCAAGCTGTTTCGGGTTGTTTTTTATCCAAATACCTTCTTCCATCATTTCACGGAATAAATCTTCCATATAGCTGACCGGTCCGCTTACAAGGCACTTTTGATATAGTTCCATTATTTCAGTGTTTTTATATTGCTCCAAAGTCAACATTTTTCGAAAATTACTGGCAAATTCGTCCTCCGTCCAAAAACGAAACTGCGCTTCAGTGAAAGTCTTGATTTTATCCACAGCAGTCTTGCGGTAGGCCGACGGTGATTTATCAAATGTTTTTTCCGGCACTTCATATTTTCTTGCTCTTTCAGCATCTATCTGATAAAGACGCTTCACAATGCTATCGAATATGTTCCGCTTATTCTTATAGTGCTTATATAAAGCCCCTTTTGTCATGCCAAGCTCCCCGGCAATATCGCTGACCGAAGCGGCCTCATATCCATTCCGTGCAAACAAACGAAGGGCAGTATTCAAAATGTTTTCTTTTGTATCGGCCATCTAAAAATCCTCCCCTTGCAGTAAACGATCGTTCACCATTATTATAGTGAACGGTCGTTTACTTGTCAATTGATATAAAGATGTCGCAAAAAATGATGGAATACTGGATTCGTTTCGCAGAAAACGGAGATCCCAATGAGAGATAATTCCAACCAATTTGCACTATTCTGCAAGTTGAATTTTTATGTATACCATCTATAATTATTCCTAAGGGTTATTTCTTCTCTTAATTAATTCCCTGAAAGGATGTAGAAATTTAATGAGGTACTCTTTCGACTCACTTCGAGGAAATGTTTTCTCGGTGTTCCTGTACTATTCCTCGTTGACAGTTATAGGAATGATCGCCGTTTCGTCTGCCAGCGCCATTGATGCGGCCTTCTTGGGTAACACCAACGGAGAAGCGGCTTTAGCGACAGTTACACTGGCTCTCCCCTTCATTATTTTTGTGGGAGGAATCGCTTTTATGATGGGAATTGGCGGATCTGTAACGTGTGGAAAATATCTTGGAGCCGGCGATGTCTATACCGCATCAGCCGTCTTCACGAAAACGCTGCTTGCCACACTGATCTTCTCTCTTGGCGTCAGTCTCCTAGCACTTATAAAGATAGATTCTCTGGTGGCTCTTCTTGGAGCAAGTCAGGATGTGGCTCCGCCTGTACGCACCTATCTTTCTACTCTTATTTTCTTTATTCCCTTCTCTCTGATGGGAATTTGCCTCTCTTATTTCGTTCGGGTAGATGGTCGCCCATTCCTATCAGCTATGGCTATGACTCTTGGGGCTCTAATCAATGTTTCACTCGACTGGACTTTTGTCGTCAGACTCGATTGGGGTGTTCGGGGAGCCGCTCTAGCCACAGGAATATCGCAGATATTCCTCATGAGCATACTTCTTCCCCATTTCTTATGTAAGAAGGGGAAATTGCGTTTCAATACCCATGGGGGTTCGTGGAAAGAAATACTTTACTCTGCCTACAACGGTTTTTCAGAGTTCGCCAATGAAATATCGGCAGGTATTCTCACCTTCCTTTTCAACTGGATTATGATTCGGAAACTCGGCGTTGACGGTGTAGCTGCCTATACGATAGTAAACTATATTCTCTATCTCGGCTCTATGGCGTGTTATGGAATTGGTGATGCTATTCAGCCTATTATCAGTAAAAATTTTGGTGCGGGAAAGGCATCGAGAATTCAGAGCTTCTTATGGGTAGCAGGCGGTACAGTGCTGCTTTTCGGAGTAGTGATCAGCGGCCTCCTTCTTCTTGCTCCTCAAACCATCATTGAGCTCTTTACAAATAATGACGCTGAAAAAACAATCTTTATCGCTCGGAATTTTATTGCCCATTTCTGGCCGGCTTTTCTGCTGCTCGGAATCAACATTGTCTTTTCTTCGTACTTTACGGCAATGCAGAAGCCCATACATTCAGCAGCTGTCGCCATATCGAGAAGCCTGGTTCTGCCAGCACTTTTTCTCTTTGTACTTCCTCTCTTCTTTGGCGAAAAGGGTATATTCATGGCTATTCCCCTCGCGGAACTCGCCACTTTTATTCTGGCGCTGATTCTCTTTATGCCCAACACACCCTTCAAGATCGTGCGGACAGATCAAATTTACAAAAAACTTGGAGAGAGAAGAGAGCTATTTCCAGAAAAAGGTGTATCCCCTTCAGAGTTGCACTAGTAAAATTAGAGTTAATTGAGGTATACGTTATACGAGAGGAGATTTTGAAATGGCGAATGCTGAATATAGTATTTCCCTTGGTGTTCAAGACGCTGTCAACGCCCTTATGAATGACGAAGGTGTTATGAAGGGGTTACGTTTCTTAGAGGCAGATCATGAAAGGACTGTGGGCGATCAGATTGCAATCTGCGAAATTCCCGCCCCGAGCTACAAAGAAGAAGAACGGACAAAGTATCTATGTGCAGCTTTCAAGAAACTGGGGCTGAAAAATGTAACTGTCGATAGTGTCGGCAATGTTTTAGGAATACGCCCAGGAATTGAAAATGGTCCCAAACTCGTTGTAGCTGCCCATATAGACACAGTATTTCCAAACGAAACTGATATTAAGGTAAAAGAAAATGATGGGAAGCTCTACGGCCCCAGCATTGCTGACGACAGTCGTGGTGTGGCTGAACTGCTGAGCCTCATCAGAGCTTTCAATGAGACATGTATAGAAACTCTTGGTGATGTCGTTTTCTGCGGCGATGTCTGCGAAGAAGGGCTCGGTAATCTGAAAGGGTCCAAACAGTTATTTGCAGATCACGCGGATATAGATGGTTTTATCTCCCTCGATGGAACTGGCGTAGCATCTATAGTCTACGCTGCCACCGGCAGTTACCGGTATAAAATCGTATATAGAGGGCCAGGCGGGCACAGCTATACAGACTTCGGAGCCTCTCCCAGCGCCGTTCACGCATTGGGACGGGCAATTGCCGCCCTTGCCGATCTAGAGGTTCCTACAGAACCGAAGACAACTTATTCTGTAGGCGTTATCAACGGCGGAACGTCCATAAATGTCATTGCCGAAGAAGCGAGCATGCTCGTAGATCTTCGCTCTAACACCCAAGAAGAGCTAAATAAAACTGAATCGAAGTTTAAGGAAATCGTTCAGAAGGCCTGCGATGCCGAGAATTCCCGTTGCAAAAGCATCGGTCTCTCTGTGGAGATCACCTTATTGGGAAGCCGACCTGCAGGAAGCCAGTCAACAGACGAAATCATTGTACAAGCAGCCTGTGCCGGGCTGAAGGCCATCGGCATTGAACCGAACTTGAGACTTCCATCGAGCACAGACGCCAATGTCCCCATCAGTCTGGGAATCCCCGCCTTGGCTGTAGGAAGAGGCGGAGAATCTGGACAGAGCCACTCGGTTCATGAATGGTTCGACCCTAAAGATGCCTTTAAAGGGCCACAAAAAGATTTTATAACCATATTGAGTCTTGTAGGCGCTAAGAATATTTGCGAACCATTGCTGCTCAAGAAGCAGCCCAGGCAATAGTCCGAGAAGAAACAGATTCCTTAGAAGAAGGAAAGCAAACGAAGAAGAAGGGGCACAATAAGCACGGTAATAACACCGCAAAGTCCCGTAGCGAGACTGCTGAATGCTCCCTCGACTTCACCCATTTCGAAAGCCCGACTCGTTCCTATGGCGTGTGAACTTGATCCAATGGCAAGTCCACGAGCTACAGGATGATGAATACCTGCGATTTTGCAGATGAACGGGGAGATAAGAGCCCCGGTTATTCCTGTAACAATAATAGAGAGAACCGTTATAGGAACGAGTCCTTCAATAATAAGGGCAACTTCAATTCCTATTGGAGCCGTTACGGATTTAGGCACCAGAGAGAGAAAAAACTCACGTTCAAAATCAAAAACATAGCAAAAAGCCCATATGCTCACGAAAGCGGAAAGTGCTCCCACGACAATAGAAAGAACGATGGGCACGAGATTTTCCTTCAAACGGGGAAGCTCTTTGTAGATTGGCACGGCAAGAAGCACCGTTACAGGTCCAAGCAACATTGAAATCATATCTCCCCCACGACTATATTCTTCGTAGGTATAATCCGTCACGAGAAAGAGAAGCCCGATGGCCACCGCCGAAAAAACGACGGGAATCAAGGCAACACACTTCGTTTTTTTGCGTACCCATCCACCCAAGATATAGGTTCCAATAGTAAGCATTACGGCGAAAAGGGGCGTAGTATAGAGTTCTTTAAAGACGTTCATTAGACTTTGCCTCTCTTCTTCGAAGTAAAAATTGCGCAGCCAGTCCCGTTGCAACCATAACAAAAGCGGTTGAGAGCACCACCGTCGCAAGGAACTGGGGCGCAATGTGAAGTATCTTATCTTTCGCCGTCACAACACTCACAATAATGGGCACGAAGAAAAAGGCAAGGTTGCTCAAACAGAAATCAGAGAGCTCTTTCAGCGAATCTATAGAAATAACATGAAAGGATAGAAGAAGAAATAACAATATCATTCCTATTACGCTTCCCGGAATGGGAATGTGCGTCGTAAGCTGAATCGCCTGCCCCACGTAAAAAATGACCAAAATTATAAGTATCTGACGTAAAAGTTTCAAATCAAAACCCCCTAAACAACCGCTATACGAGTTCCTCTCTACCACAAAAGGCACAGAAAGGCTTCCTTTCTACTTCTACTTGGGGAAGTCCCAACACGACACGAGCCCGATTTAAAGCCTCATCTATATTTTCACAGAAATTCTCTTTTCCCATCTCTTCTATAAGGCCGGAACGCTGGAAAGCCTTCAAAGGCTGAGGCTGAACTCCAGAGATAACAAGTTGTGTTCCCTCTTTCTGGCAGCGCTGATGGAGTTCCCGCAAAACATGTATGCCCGTCGCATCAACAGCCAGAACGTTTCTCGTACGGATAATGAGAACTGAAACAGGCTTTTCTACATTTCGAAGGGCATTTTTGAAAGTATTAATCATACCAAAAAAGAAAGGTCCGTTCACTTCATAGACCTCTACTCTCTTTGGAACCTCGCGCAGGGCTATTGAATTGGGGTCTTCGCTGGCGTCGTCTTCACCTCGAACTTCGTCAGTGATCATGCTGACATTCGTAATCTCGGACATTCTCCAGATAAAGAGGAGAGACGCCAGAACAACACCGACCTGAACAGCTGCCGTCAAGTCAACGAGAACGGTAAGCAGGAAGGTCAAAACCAAGACAAAAGCATCGCTTCTGGGACCTTTAAAAATGGCAACGAAGTGATGAAGTTCACTCATGTTGTAACTCACAACAACAAGAATACCTGCCAAGGCCGAGAGAGGAATAAGCTTGGCAACAGGCGCACATATGAGAAGCAGAAGGGCCAGCACAATGGCGTGAATGATTCCGGCAACAGGGGTTTTGGCACCACTTTTAACGTTGGTTGCCGTTCTGGCTATGGCTCCCGTAGCAGGAATACCCCCAAAAACAATGCTTCCAATATTGGCAACACCCTGGGCTATAAGTTCAGCGTTGGGACGATGCCGTCCGCCAATCATTCCATCAGCCACTGTAGCAGAAAGAAGAGACTCAATGGCCGCCAGCATGGCGATTGTGAAAGCGGGCTTGATCAATGGGGCTATCTGTTCAAAGTGAAAATCAGGAAAAGAAGGAGCCGGCAACATTCGAGGCAGCTCACCGAAGCGGCTTCCTATAGTGGCTACATCCAAATGCAGAAACTGAGCGCAGAGAGTGGCAACGATCATGCCGATGAGCATAGCCGGAAGCTTTGGCCAGAAATGGCGCACAACAAGAATAACAAGAATCGTGCCTATGCCAACAGCCAGTGTGGAAGGCTCGAAAGAACCCATATTTTGAAGGTAGACATGCCACTTCTGTAAAAATTCTGCCGGAACTGTATCTATATGAAGTCCGAATAAATCTTTGATCTGAGTAGAAAAAATAACGACAGCGATTCCCGTAGTAAAACCTGTTGTTACAGGAAAAGGGATGAATTTGATAAGGCCGCCCATACGGAATATACCGAAAAGAATAAGAAAGATACCGGCAAGCAACGTACAGAGAGCTAATCCAGAATAGCCGTATTGTCCGGCAATAGCTGAAACGAGCACGACAAAGGCACCGGTAGGACCTCCTATTTGCACCTTACTTCCTCCCAAAAGCGAGATAAGAAAACCAGCAATAATAGCCGTGAAAAGACCTCTCTCAGGAGGCAGACCGCTTGCAATGGCAAAAGCCATGGCTAAAGGGAGAGCAACAATACCGACAGTGATTCCAGCGAAAAGGTCAGAGAAGGCTTTTTCGCGAGAATAGTCTCTTAGTTCAGTGAATAGCTTTGGTGTATACACATCAATCTTCCTTTTCTATATTTTATTTATGCTCTTTCTTTGTCTGTTTCCAATAGGAGTTAATCGGAAGGGTTGCCGTTGCCAGAAAGCAACTGTATGAGTCTATCATTATTAACGCTAAAATCAAGGTTCCATCTAAAAAGTCTAAAAAAAAAGACCTCTATAAAAAGAGCCTTATCCACTTATTTTTCATTTCTTAGTTTAATTGATTTATAATAGAGAAAATTTCATCTTGTCTTTCAGTAAAAACGCCTTCAAAAATTTTTTGAAAGGGAATGAGGCAAATGTTAAAAAAGAGGACTATAGCAACAATGATTGTAATAGTAGTAAACATGTTGTTTCTCTCCTGTCCCGCAATGGGGCATCCCCTTGATATAACACGTATCGTTACTGAAATGGCAGAAACAAAATCACAAAATCGGTTGCAAATCCTTACGTGGCGCATGGAAATCATCAAGAATGAATTCTCTTTAACTAGAGATCAAGCTATTGAAGAGTTACGAAAAGCTCTCCCCAACAAAGATGAAAAAGCCCTGATCGCCTTACTAGATGATAGTGCTGTTGTGTTCATTGAACTTGATGGTGAAAAACGATATTTTGAATCTGTTGCAAGAAATATTTTGTTTCGCAACACGACACTTATGCGTGAAAAGCTCCAAAAAGACGCTCCTTTCGTGGATGCATTGGAACCATTAGTATTTGCCTCTTCCGAAAAAACACCAAAAAAATTTATTGACACCCCCTACACTGAACCACTTCAATACAAAGGCAATCTAACCATAGATATAGAGAAAACGCACTTGCCTCAATTGGGAATAGTCGACATCTGGGTTCCTGTTCCAATTCTTACAGATTCACAAAAAATAGCCGAAATCACATCTGTTTATCCTGAAAAATTTTCTAGTGAAATAAATACTGAAAAGGATATAGGATTCATCCATTTCGCTATTCCCATGGAAGAAATACAAGAAGTGCTAAAAATATCTGTGGATTTCAATTTTACTCATTACCAACAACACTTTGATGTGAATGCTGAAAAAATCCTTCCATACAACAAAGAAACAAATTTATACAAACAGTACACTCGTTCTCTAAGGAATACCTTTATTTCTGACTCCATAGCCCAAAAAGCCAGAGAGATCGTTGGCAGTGAAAAAAATCCTTACCTTCAGGCCCAAAAGATTTACAACTACATTATAGAAAACATTCCCTACAGTTTCGTTCCTCATGGTACTCTTCAAATATTAGGTATTCCTGAATCAAAATATATTCATGAACAGCGTCATGGAGACTGTGGAACTCAAAGCATTTATTTTAGTGCGTTATGCCGTTCTCTTGGCATACCTGCAAGAACAACTGGAGGATATCAAGCTATTCCAGGTCACGAAGGCACCCATTTTTGGGCAGAATTTTATATTGAAGGATACGGATGGATTCCTGTGGACACCACTGTCGCCGATACTGCAGACTGGACTGGAATACTTTCAGAAGAGAAACGCCAGCACTTTAAAAAATTCTTCTTTGGAAATCTTGATGCCTATCGCTTCGTTATTCAAAAAGACGTAGATCTACCTGTTTATCCAGAACCTAAAGAACGTATTTTTAGCGATACATTCCCTCTTCTTGTTCTTCAAACGCCGCTCATTGCAGGTCAAGGAATGAAGGAAAATCCAATAAGACTTGCTGAAGAATCTTTTTCGATAAAATATTATCCGGTAAAAAAGTAATTTTAAAGATAAAAAAAGTCTGGGAAGCTATTTTCCACAAGCTTCCCAGACTGTAACGACATCAAAATATTTTTAAAAAAGTTCCTGAAAAAGAACTCTATTTTTTAAAAAATTAAGAAGAAGGAGCTTTAGCTTCTGAGAAGCTGAAGCCCGTGGGATGTACGAAGCATAATATGCTCAACAACCCGTCCGTTACGAAGTTCTGCAACCTCAAGACGTCCGTCGGCGGTCATCCAGAAGGGAACCTCATCAACGTAAACTAATTTTTTGTTCATTGTGTTACCTTGCCTTTCTTACAAAATTCCGAAGTATGCGACACATGAGATATGACGTTTCGGTACCATCGTAACTGCATGGCGGGACGTGTCGCTAAAAAAAGCCATTCCGCTTTTCCAGAAAAGCTATTTAAACTATCTGAAGCAGATCTTTGTAATTATATCATATAAATATATTATTACAATATAAAATGCAAAAAATGTTGTAGATGGGCCCTATTATTCAATAATGAGCCTACATTACATGGAAAACTTCGTATATCCGGAAGGAAGCTTAAAGAGCGCCGGATCAACGTTGTTTTCTTCTATGTTGGTATAAAGTATTGTCACTGTATCCTGAGGACTTTCCATGTAAACCTTCAAAGGATAGTTCAGATCCTTAGAAATCCAAACTGTGGATTCCCCATAAGACGAGTCATTATACACGATATGATAGACATCGCACGTATACCCTTCTATATCTTCTGTTCCTTTTTTGGTTACTGTGCCTTCTTCAGCCAACTTAGCTTCAATATTCTCGTCTTCATCAAGGGTAATCTGATTGTTCTGTATTTCCATATACATCTTTTGTCCTGGAAGAATGACGTACATAACCTTGGCGTTCTGCTCAATAATGGTAACCTGCGGTCCTGCGGGGGTGTCTAATTCCTGGCGCAAAGCGTTCCCCTTCACAAAAACTCTTCCTGTCATCTCTCCTGCCGTGTCGCTCCCCATTGTCATATCTGCCTTAAACTCGGCAGCGTTGGCACCACACGCCATGACACTGATCATTACAACAATAAAAGCAGTTAAAAAACCTCTCTTCACTCCTGAAAGCATGTGTTTCCCTCCCCTTTTAAACTCAACATGCTTATTTTAATCATAAAAGAGGAGATTTTTCCACAAAAACATTAAAAAAATTTTACCAACCGTGGCAAGTTTCTGATAAGCGCGGAAGACAAAAGAACGTATCGAAGGGCTTGAGTAAAACGTCAGGAATATGTCTTAAACGTTTTGGAGGAACATCAAAGACAAAAGAGCAGGAGGAATGTTCCCCCCTGCTCTTTAAGGCATCCATTCTATGATTCCGTTATTGGGATTCGCTTTTCTCCATTGCATGAAATCAGCGTAATTTCTGACCCCGTCTCTTATAACTGCCTGATAAATCTCTATTCCCATTACACTCTTTTCATCAGGAATGTCGTTCTTGATTTTTAAAATGGCGTACTTCTTTTCATCGTCCAATAATGCCAGAATTCTGTCTGCCACCCTTTCAAAATATCCGGCATATGGAGAGCCTTTCGGCATGTGTATCATATCGATTTGCCATTCATTTTCGTCGCTGTCGACATACCATGCATGCCATTCAAGGCACTCTTCTCCTGTGTCGAGAAGATTTCCGTACATTATTTTTTTGATGCGACTATTCTTACCGAGCCTCGATATGGCAGAAAAACTATCTTCAATTTTTAAGGGATCGGAGTAAATATGGAAGTCGATATCTCTCTTTTTCATGAGCAAACCGGTTTTCAAGGAACCTACGAGATTAATCTCCGCACCGATAGAATGCCAAATATCAACAATCCCCGTCTCTTCAATAATCTGCCTCGCCCGTTTTTGGTTCAATTCTGAAAGGGCAATAACGTCATCCATGCAATCCGTCTCCTTTTTTAGGTTTTTAATGAAGCGGATTTGCAATATTAAAGGTTTGTGCGAAATCTTGCAATAGCATACATGTCGCAGGGTCGAGAGAAATGCCTTCTTTCATTGCTCTCTCTCTGTTTTCCCACTCTTTTTCACCATGGATATAAATTCTATCGTATCCGTCAGCCTTCTCGCTGTTCTGAATATCAGTAAGAATGGAATCGATATGCTTCTTTATATCGTTGGCGTTGCCAAAGAGGTCGAGTCTGAATGCCGCAAAGAAATGGGTGGTTCCAGACCCTTCGCCTTCGAATGTATGTTTGCTCCAACGACCGAGGGAAAGACCGGCACAGAGAAGTTCCACGAGAAGGCCCAGGCCATAGCCTTTATGACCTCCGAGCATCTCTCCTTCCCCACCGAGATAGAGGTGTCCGCCATAACCGCCCTGACGGTCTTTGAAAAGTCCCTCTATATGATGGGCATCAGTCGTATCTTTACCCTTCTCATCAACAGCCCAGCCAAGGGGCATTTCTTTGTTCCGCCTGTCGTAGACCTCAATCTTTCCATGGGCAACAGTTGTAGTCGCCATATCGAGAAGGAAGGGTTCTCCCCCATCTCTTGGAATGGCCACCGCTATGGGGTTGGTGCCAAGAAGTCTTTCCCGCCCACCCGTGACAATGCCACACCGTCTTGTATTGGTGAAGGCCATGCCAATCATGTCTTTACGAGCAGCCAGCTCAGCCCAGAAACCAGCAATTCCGAAGTGGTTTGAATTTCGTACAGATCCGAAACAGACTCCGCTCTGCTGAGCCTTTTCAAGGCACTTTTCCACAGTCACTTTTGAAATATAAGGCCCTATTCCGTTTTTACCATCGACAACGACAGAGACAGGTGTTTCGTGAACGATTTCCGGCTCCGCCTCTGGAACAGTGAAATTTCCATCAATATTCTTTTTATAGAAAGCGAGACGGGCAACGCCATGTGACGGAATTCCTCTGGCATCGGCCTCAACCAAAACTTTCGATGCTATCTCTGCTTGTGACTGGGGATATCCCAGTCCTTTCATAATTTCACACGTAAAATTCAAAAGCTTCTGATACTCGATTTTCTTGAAATCCATGAATTAAACCTCCTCGATCAAAGCTTCCCCCTTATTCAGCTCAATATGAGGAAGCTCCTCTTTTCTCTTCGACTCAAGTATATCGTGAGCCGGTTCCTTGCCTAAAATAGATGTGAGTAGAAAGACTCCCAAACACACGGGCCATTCAAGGTATATTACGTGGGGAACAATCCGCACCTGTGGAATAAATGTCCATGCCACCCAGATAAGAAGGGAGGTCAGTATCGTCCAAAAACCCGAAATCCTTTTACAGAGACGGGGGGCAATGAGATTGACCAGGATGAGTATGGTGAAAGAAACCATGACCGCCAAGGCTGACGTTATCGTTTTCAGAATGCTCACCGACGTTATGGCCAAGATGAAAGTAAAGGCGCTAACGAAAAGAATGATGATTCGCGAAACAAGAATTTCCTGTTTTTCTGAAAGTGTGCGATGGCTTATTCTCTTCCAAATATCTTCAAGTACGAGGGTGACGCTGCCTAGAAGAAGGGCAACGGCCGTCGATATATCAGCCGCCCAAAGTGCCGCAAGAAAGATTCCACCTATGAGAGGGCTTATTGATGTCATAAGGGTTGGTAGAGCCATGGCTGAGTTTTGAAGTCCGGGAAATTTGTAAGCAGCGATGATTCCGAACATGGCGCAAAGGAACCCCACAGGTATTATTATCATACCACCAAGGATGAATCCCTTCTGCGCCGCTTTTTCGTCACGAGCAGCGAAAGCTATCTGAGATATGGCCTGTACAGAGAAAGCCTGAGTAACCATAACAACCATCCACGCCGCGACGACAGCTATTCCAACGCCGGAAACCCAGTCGAACCAGGGAGCTCCAACAGGCATAGAGATAACCAGATTTTCCATACCACCTACAGAATTCAGGCTGGAGATAAGGGCAGCGCATATTCCTCCATAAATAACGATAACATTGATAATACTTGCGAGACCGCCAGCAAGGTAGCCTCCTGCCACGGCAATGCCAACGAAGAGAGCTGCCGTAGCGACCATTCCGCTATGGAAGGTGAATATATCGGGAAGAAGGGCGGCAAGTACGGCCCCTCCCGCAACGTACTGAAGAGAGGTAATAACCATCATAATAAGAAGCTGGGCAATGGCCCCGAGGATTCTGGCGCCAGGTCCAAACATTTTGCCCATCATTTCAGGAATGGTAACAACTTCGATTCGGCGAAGGTATTTGGCTGCAAAGATACCTACTACGATACCGGCAACACCCCACGCCGCATTGTACCAACCGGCAGAGAGTCCCTGTGTGTAGGCGTTCTGAGCGACTCCAACTGTGGAAGCCCCGCCAATGGCAAGTCCTGCAAGCATTGTGGCAATCATGAGGGCTGGAAGTTTTCTTCCGGCAAGAAGATATTCTGCAGCACCACTGCCATGTTTGCTCTGAATACGATTTGCTATCACTGATACGACGACAAGTAGCGAGATGTAGATGACTAAGATAACCAACTGAATGTTCACATTACCCCTCCTCATAAAAAAAGGCCGGGTACCCTTAAAATGAAAGGGCACCCGGCCTGAGATTTCTGGTCAGACAGTACTAGAGGCTGACCACCTCAGGTGAGTCCCCGTCTGTAAACCAAAAATAGAAATAAAAGCTATTGGAAAGAACCATATTCTTTTGCATTAAGACCCACCTCTCCTTCGTACAGTCGTTCAGATTTTTCAAAATAGTGATGTGTACTTTATACGGGATGTACTTTTTTGTCAACTCAAAAACGCAACAATATTCATTTTTTTATTCTCAATGACGCAGACCTTTGTAGCCACATTTTCAACTAAACGACGGTCGTGAGAGACGAAAATGACGGTTCCTTCATACTCTTTCAAGAGAGATTCCAAGGCATCTGTCGCATGGATATCGAGATAGTTCGTAGGCTCATCTAATATCAATGTATTGATATCGCTCAAAAGCACTTTAGCCAGAGCCACTTTTACACGTTCACCACCGCTTAAGACGTGAGCTTGTTTATAGACATCGTCTCTGAAAAAATGCAGCCGCGCTAACACCGTTCGGATAATTGTCTCGTTTTGCCTGGAAGAGGAACGTACGTTTTCAAGAATCGTCTTTTTGAGGTCAATTACACTCAGATTTTGACTAAAGTACCCGATCTTTACTGAAGGAGCAACGGTAATTCCTTTATCTCGATTGATAATCTTTTTTATAAAAGTGGTTTTTCCGCTTCCATTGGGGCCGATTATAGCCAGTTTTTCTCCGCCATAAATATGGAAACTCGCCTTGTCCCAAAGAATTCGCCCTTCGATAACGCCCGAAACATCCTCGATTCGAAGAATGACCCGTCCTTTAAATGTCTCTGCGTTCGATAAATT
>Ga0172378_10002712_pt1 | contig 16631 bp, 16 predicted proteins | sample GrowelOW332metaG_FD_119755 | JGI IMG/M metagenome (GOLD analysis project Ga0172378, IMG submission 119755) | Groundwater microbial communities from an aquifer near a municipal landfill in Southern Ontario, Canada - Pumphouse #3_1 metaG | ecosystem: Environmental > Aquatic > Deep subsurface >... | reverse complement strand
GCCATCTTCTTTTCCTTGTTCCGCAAGGTGATCATGGTGGTGCCCCTGACGTTGATCCTCCCCCGCTTCCTTGGTTCCAACGGGGTATTCCTCGCCGAGCCGATCTCCAATCTGATCGGAGGTTCCGCCTGTTTCCTCACCATGTACCTGACCGTGTATCGGAAATTGGGGACTCAGATCTGAGCTTTCTTTTCCCGTTTTCCCAAAGCGAACATGCCGATCCCTTCCCCGATGAACGCTACAAGGGACACTGCGCCGACCACGGACAGCGCGACGTTGAACGAATACCGCTGGTACAACCAGCCACCTGCAATCACGCCGGTGATGCTTCCCAGCGCCAACACCGTCTCATGCACTCCTGCCCGTTTGGAACGATGCAGCGCGCCTGAAATACCATGGAACATCGACATCGTGTAGGCACAGGCGAACAACACGCCAATGGACAGGAAATACCAGGACAACGCGAATTTTCCCTGGAACAACGGAGCGATGAACGAAGTGACGGAAAGGGCCAGGGGAATCAAAATGATCATGGGTCGGTTGAACCTCCAGCGGTTGGTCCGCCCCAGCAACAGAAAGACGGCGCAGGTGGAGAACCCTCTGACCAACAGCAACGCACCGGTCACCTTCTCATTTACGGCCAGCACATCCTGGGCATACAGCGGGAAGGTGTTCCCCACCATGCAGACGGCAGCGTTGGCCAATGCCGCGTTGATCCAGCAGAAGAATCGTAACGGAGTGCTTTGGTCGGTTTTTCCTTCCTGTCGGTTCTGCACCGTCTCGCTCTGCGTCGCGCGGATGGAGGGGTTGACCGTCGCCATCACCAAAAGGAACAACGTGATGACCAGGTATACGATGATGGTGAACCACATCGCCGTGAAGGTGGAATGGGAAACCAACACGCCCCCGACATAGGAAGACAACCCGGCTCCGATGCTCCAGGAAAAGTTGAAGCTTCCTGTGGCCACACTCAACGCCCTGCCTTCCTTGCCACGGGAAAGCCACATCTCTACGGCAGGCCAAAGCAGGCTGTTGCACAATCCATAGATGAAAATGTACAGGTATGCGAGCCCAAGGCTGCGTGTCTGCAGGAAAAGGAACAGCAATACGCTCATTCCGACCAGCGAAATGCTGACACAATAACGGGGTTTCAGGGAACGGATGATCGGGGTGAAACACATGCATCCCAAAAAGTAGGAAAAGGTGCTGAGTGATACGGAGAACCCAATGGAAGAGGGAGAAAGACCGAACACTCTCCGATAATGATACACCAGGGCGAATCCCATGACTGAACCGGCTATGTTCAGCCAGAAACTCGCCACATCGAGCACGGCAAGCTGTACTCGATCACTGCGATCCAAGGTGTTGGCCATACCTGGTATGGTATAGCGGAAAATCACCTTGGACGCAACTACAAAACCACCTTACAAACGATGTCAGAAAAACCTCAGAATGCTGCGATGGCCTTTTCGTCCAACCGCTTGAGGATCTCCACCGCCAGTTTCACGCCATTGTGGAAATCTTCCATGGAAGAATACCCATAGTGGGTATGGGCATAGCGGACGGGAATGCCGATGACGATCACCGGGACGCCTCCGTTGGACAGATGGATCGCCGATCCATTGGTCGCTCCACCGCTGCGCACCGCAGCCTGGGTGGGAATGCCAAGTTCCTTGGCAAGGTCCAGCGCGTATTTTTCAAAGCGTGGGTTGGTGATCATCTTCGCGTCAATGTACCGAAGCATCGGACCTTTGCCCAGCGCTGTCTGCACCTGATATTCGGGCAACACCGTGTCATCGGCGGGACATCCTTCAAAACAGATGGCAATGGAAGGCTTGACCCGTTGGCAGGTCACCGCCGCGCCACGGCACCCTACTTCTTCCTGGGTGGCGAACGCTCCGGTGATATTGACCTTCAGGTCAGCACCTTCCAGCTCCCGCATCGTCTCGATGATGGAGGCGCAACCCATCCGGTTGTCAAACGCCTTGCCCATCAACACCTGGTGGATCGGGTCATAGCTTGTTGTGGCTTCCGGCACGATCGGGGCACCGGGATCAATCTTGAAATCATCCGTCACTTCACTGAGACTTTTCGCCCCGACATCGATGAACAACTGGGAGGGATCCAGCGGTGCCTTACGCTCCGCTTCCGTCATGAAGTGTGGCGGTTTGGAACCGACGAGACCTTGGATGTACACGCCTTCCCTGTTTTTGATCCGCACCAGATGGGCGGGAATGTTGGTCGCGACCCATCCGCCGATGGTGATGAACTCAAGCATGCCATCAGGCCGGATGCATTTGACCATGAAGCCGACTTCGTCGGTATGGGCGTCAAGCTGCACCATCGGGAGTCCTTTCTTGTTTCCCCGACGCTCGACGTAGACGTTCAGCATGGAATCGACGGAAACCTTGCCAAGACTGGCGGATTCCTGTTTCACCAACGCCACCACTTCATCCTCGAATCCGGAGATGCCGTTGGCGTCACACAACCGTTTGATCAATCCAATTTGTTCTTCTCTCTCCATATATCCTTCTTCTCACACATAATCACGATATTTTCCGCTGATGATCGCCGTCACCAGAATCATGCGCATGATGTCGGTGAACGAGTCGCTCTGGTAGCGTATGGTCCGTCCGGTGGGGCGTTCCACTGCGGGGATCATCGAGACGGCATCCGCCATCACCGTGGTCACCAGATCCATCTCAAGCGTCACCGGCGTGTTTGCCTTGACCAGCGGGAATTTCTTCTCCTGTTGACGGGCGATCATCTCCCGCACCGCCTTTCGGAACTTCGGCTCCAGATTCTCCGGGCTGTACATCTTGGCGGCAAACCGGCCGAGTCCTTCCTTGGTACGCACGTACACAGGTTTCAGAGCGGTATCCTGCAACTCCCGTTCCAGCACATCATCCCCACTGACAAACCCCAGTGGCACGCCAAACTGCGCTGCGTAGAAACAATTCAGTTCCACTTCCCCAACCGGCGTTCCGTTGATCCTCACGGCATACAGGCCGGAACTGCTGTACGAATGATCCATCACGCCAAACTTGCTGCCGATCATCGGATGATAACCGACCAGCATCAGCAGATCGTAGGACGAATCCAACGTGGCGAGCATGTAATCCTGCCGGGGATAGCCTTCCACCATGGTGATCCGCTTGTCGGTGAACACGCCGTAGGGAAGATTCTCCCCTCTGCTATGGGAATCACACAGCGTCACTTCCTCCAGATCCGGACAACATTGAAACAGCTCGTCCAGAATCCATCCCAACTCACGGATATACGCCTTGCCGGCGAAGGAAGGATCGGTTTCCATCTGTTTCCAACTGGTGACTCCGGACAGCCCTTCCGTATCAAGACTGATGAACACACGTTTCATCGCATACTCCTTAGGAAATATGGTTCTTGATGAACTGGTACCCATTCCCTTCTTCCTCAAGCACCTTTTCCAAATCCTGCATTTTCACCCCTTTCTGCTGTACCAGAAGCAGGTTCTTCAACACCTGTGCCACAGCGACGAATCCAACAAACGAATTGAGCGACAACACCGATTTCCGCCCGAAGAACACCACGTCATCACTCATCGGATACATCGGACAGGAGGGGGAGTCCGTAAACAGACACACTTTCGCCTTCTGTTGTTTCGCATAGTTGACGATCTGCCATCCCTCCGGAGAATACGAAGGAAGCGTCAGCAGCATCACATAATCCCTTTCTGTCAGTTGGTTCAACCTGACCATGTAATCAGAGACGGATCCTCCCAGGAACATCACGGGGCGTTTGGTCAGAGGGATCAATTGGCGGGAGAACAGATGCGCGACGTCGGCGCTTGCGCCAAATCCCGCGACAAACAACTTTTCCGCTTCTTCGATGTGTTTTACCACCTGACCCAACGTCTCCGCCTTGATCCGTTCCTGACAATCCTTGATGTTGGCGATTTCGTTTCCAAACAGTTCACTCACCTGCAGGGTGACAGGCAGCTCATCCAGTTTGGACAACGCAACCTGTTTTTCGTCGGCGCTCCGGCTTCTGATCTCCCGTGAGACGCATTCACGCATCTCCTTGTATCCGGAGAACCCCAGCATTTGGGAGAACCGGACCACCGTTGCGTTGCTCACCCCAAGGATCCGCCCCATCTCGTTGACGGAGACAAACCCCAGGTTGAACATGTTCTCCAACAAAAACAGAGCTATCTTCCGGTAGGTTGGGGACATCCCTTCCATTTTGCTTTTGATCGCTTCACTCACCGTCTCTGGCACAAGAACACTCCTTGAATTTTTCAAGAAACCGCACGACATAGTCAGCAACCGCCTGAAGCATCTCCCCTCCCCAGGAAGCAGCCGCCTCGGTGGGTGAATCCGGCCCCCACCATCCGTTATCCGTGGTGCGTGACACTCTGCGGGGTATTGTCACGTCCACACCCTCCAACCGCTGGGTATGCAATCCACTTGCGGAAAATCCCGGACCTATGGAAGTGATCGGATTGGGAGCGTCCAATTGGGATGCATCCACCCAGTCCGGGTTGATGGCCATCACCGCCGCCGTCTCCTCCGCTCCTCCATGTCCCCCTCCCCATTCCTTCTTGATCTGTCCCGCCATTTTCCACCAGTTCAGTTCGGCGAGCAACGCGCCTTTGTCATGCAACGCGTACCCGACCGTCTCGATGGCAGGACTGTTCCCCCCATGTCCGTTAAGGATAACGAATTTACGGGCACCATATCCATACAAACAGGAAGTGATCTTTTCAAGAAGTTGGGTAAGCAGATCAACCCCGAGGCTTACCGTCCCGGGGAAACCGACGAAATAATCACACGCACCGTACGGAAGTGTCGGTGCGACCAACACATCACTCTTTTGCTCCACCAGGGAAACCAAGTGGTCAGGCACCAGAAAATCCGTCCCAAGAGGGTTTTGTCTCCCATGGCACTCCACGCTTCCCAACGCGAACATCACCATATCATGGGTCTGGAAGTACGTTTGTACTGCCGGCCACGTCATCGTCGCCATTCTCATATGCCACTCCTTCCGGGAAAATGACAGGCAACCAGATGCCCACCCCGATCAACGAGAGGCGGAGCCTCCCGGGTGCAGATTTCCTGACAGAAAGGACAGCGTTGGCTGAACGCGCATCCTTTGGGGATATCCAACGGACTTGGCGGCTCTCCCTTGATGGTGTACACACGGTCCCGATTGAGCGGATCCATCACCGGCGCCGCCTTGATCAAAATGGAGGTATACGGATGCAGCGGATGGGCGAACACCTCCGATGTTCTTCCCAGCTCTACAATGCTTCCCAAGTACATCACCGCCACCCGGGTGGTGATGTAGTGGACCAGGTGCAGGTCGTGGGAGATGAACAGGATGGTGAGATCCAATTCTTTCTGCAGATGGGAGAGCAGGTTGATGATCTGGGCGCGGATGGAGACATCCAGCGCGGAGACCGGCTCATCCGCCAGCACCAGATCGGGCCGGGTGGCCAAGGCGCGGGCGATGCCTACCCGTTGCCGCTGTCCTCCGGAGAACTCTCCGGGATAGCGGTCGGCAGAGTCCATGCTCATGCCACAGAGTTCCAGGAGCCGAGCCACTTCCTCATGCACGTTCTCCTTGGGTACGATGTGATGGACGGACAACACTTCGGCAATCGTCTCGTACACCGTCATCCGGGGGTTGAGCGACGAATAGGGATCCTGGAAGATCATCTGCATGCTCTGTCGCTGCGTCCTGAGCTGTCTGCCCTTCAGATGGGTGATGTCCTTCCCTTTCAGCCAGACCGAACCGCTGGTCGGTTCGTACAAACGTATGATGCTTTTTGCCAGTGTGCTCTTCCCACATCCTGACTCACCGACCAACCCAAGGCTCTCCCCTTTGCGCACGGAAAGATTCACATCGTTGACCGCCTTGACATACCGCTTGGGTTTTCCGCTCAGGGAATCCATGATGGTCCGCTTTACGGGAAACCACATGCACAAGTCTTTGACTTCCATCAATGGTTTGTCAGGTTGCATCAGATGCCTCCTCAGGTACGGTGATGATTCCGGCAAATGAGGCCGTACGATCCAGGTGATGGCAACGCACCAGGTGTCCTTGGGATATTTCTTTCAGTTCCGGACGGCTCTGGGAGCAGGCACCGTCGGCGTACCGGCAACGTGGCGCGAACGGACAGCCGGCAGGAAGGTCCGCCAGGTTTGGGGGATTGCCTTGGATCACCTCAAGATCCGAGCCTACCTTGCGCTGATCGGGAACGGAACCCATCAGCGCATAGGTGTACGGATGACGGGGATGGGCGAACAACGTGACCACATCGGTCATCTCCACGATCATGCCAGCGTACATCACGGCAACTTTGTCACACATCTCGGCTACCACACCCAAGTCATGGGTGACGAGAATGATGCTCATGCCCAGTTCCTGCTTGAGATTTCCCAGCAGTTTGATCACCTGGTCCTGGATCGTCACATCCAGAGCGGTGGTCGGTTCATCAGCGATGAGCAGTTTCGGGCGGGAACAGAGGGCGATGGCGATCATGGCCCGCTGGCGCATGCCGCCGGAGAACTGATGGACGTATCCGTTGATTCGCTCTTCCGGTGACGGAATACCGACCAGACGAAGCATCTTCAAGGATGCCTGGTACTTCTCTGCTTCCGTCATTGAGGTATGGCAGAATGCTTCCCGCATCTGTTTTCTGATGGATATGACCGGATTCAGGCTGGTCATCGGTTCCTGGAAGATGATGCTGATCTCCTTCCCCCGGATATTCCTCAGCTCCGTTTCAGGCATCGTGACGATGTCGTTGCCTTGGTAGAGAATCTGTCCTCCAACGATCTTCCCCGGTTTTTTGATCAACCGAAGGATGGCCCGGCAGGTTTGGCTCTTCCCGCATCCCGACTCTCCTACGATCCCCAAGGTCTCATGCCGGCCGATGAAAAAACTCACTCCGTCCACCGCCTTGACGGTTTCCCGTTTGGTGACAAACTGTACGCGAAGATCTTTTACTTCCAACAACGGTTCTTCCATGCTCATACCCTCTTCGTCCTGATCAGATCGGCGAAACTGTCACCAACCAGACTGAACCCGATGCCGGTGATGGCCATCACCAGGCCGGGGAAGAATGTGATCCACCAGCCATAACTGATGTAGGCTCTTCCTTCGTTCATGATGGCGCCCCATTCCGGAGTGGGAAGCTGGACGCCAAGCCCCAGGAAGCTCATGCTCGCGCCGGTCAGCATGCAGAGCACCACGTCACTGGTGGCGAAGACGATGGATGAGCTGATCACATTCGGCATGATGTGCCGGAGCAAGATCCGTTTGTCAGAGAACCCCGCGACTTTCGCAGCCTGGATGTATTCTGAGTTCTTCACCGTCAACGTGTCACCTCGTACCAGTTTGGCATAATCGACCCAACCGACAAACCACAGCGCGATGAATACGTTCTGGATGCCCGGGCCGAGGATTGTCATGATGGCGATGACCAAAATGGTGAAGGGGAACGCCATGAAAATATCAATGATGCGCATCAGGATGCTGTCCAGGACTCCACCATAATACCCGGCAACCAGTCCGATGATCGTGCCGGTAATCAGGGGGATCAACATGCCAAAAATCCCGATCTTCAGGTCAATTGCCGTGCCGTACACTACCCGTGAGAAGACGTCACGACCGTAGTTGTCCGTCCCGAACGGATGTTCCGCAGAGGGAGAAAGCATCCTCGCCTTGGTGTTCACCGCAAGGGGGTCGAACCGGGTGAACAACTGGGGGAAAAAGGCCACGAAAAACGCGAACGCGATGATCAGGATTCCGACGATCATCGAAGGGGCGACCAGCGCGGGAGGCAACGGACGATGTTTCATGTAGATTCGTTCTCGCATCTTTTCCCCCCTAAAACCGGACCCGAGGATCCAAAATGGAATACAGGATGTCGGTCAGCAGGTTGATGACCAGCACCAGGAACGCGAACAGGAAAACCAGCGCCTGCACGACAACGTAGTCCCTGCCGAAAATGGAGTCGACCATCAGCTTGCCGATGCCCGGCAACGCGTAGATCGTCTCCAGAATCACGCTGCCGCCCAACATATAGGCGACCCGCATGGAAAGGAGTGTCACCGTGGAGATCAACGTGTTCCGAAGGATGTGATGGTCACGAACCTCTTTCTCGCTGATGCCTTTGCTCCGGGCGAAATCCACGTAGTCCATCACGGAAATCTCCACGACGGAGTTGCGGATGTTCCGGATCAAGATGGCGCTGGTCGCGATGGCCTGGGTCAACGATGGGAGGATCAAACCACGGATATGGTCCCAGACCGTTGTCCCCCATCCCCCGGCGGGAAGCCAGCGGAGCTTCACGGAAAACAACAGCATCAACAGAAGCGCCACCCAGAACGAAGGCATGGCGATGGCGACCAAGGCGGAACCCCGCACCACATGGTCGCCCGGTTTGTCCTTGTGGATGCCGGCCAGATATCCCAGGGGGAAGCTGATCAACAGCGACAGGATGGTGCTCATCAGCGTCAGGGACAACGTCACCGGGATCCGTTCCTTCAGCATCTGGGCCACCGGACGCTGATAGGTCAGCGACGTTCCCAAGTCAAAGGTAAGAAGTCCTTTCAAATATTGGAAATACTGGGCGGTCAACGAGCGATTCAACCCCAGCTTCTCACGAAGCGCCGCAACAGCGGATTCCGTCGCTTTCTCCCCGAGCATCAACCGGGCAGGATCGCCTGGGATCAGATGGATCATGACGAAGATCAAAATGGTGGTGAGAAACAACACCGGTATGATCTGCAGGATTCGTTTGATGATGTAATTCAATTGATTCATATCCACCAGCTTTCCAAAGTCAAAAAACCAATGGCGGGATGCAGCCGCATCCCGCCAGAAACATTACTTCACGTACTTGACGACATTCTTGTACGACACGACGGAGAACGGACTGATATACAGTCCTTCCACATTCTTGTCATACGCGTAGGCAAACCCGTTGCGGAACAGCGGAATGACATTGGCGTTGTCAGCGACCCGTTGTTGGATCTCATGATACATCGCGATACGCTTTGTCTCATCCAGCTCACGGCTTGCGGCGACGTTCAGCGCGTCCAGCTCCTCATCCTTCAGACCGGTGTACCAGGCGTTGCTCTGGTCGTAATCCACCGTCCAACCGGTGAGGCCCGAGGGATCGGTGATGTCATCAACCCACTGCAGGATCGTCGCCTGATGGGACAGGCTGCTGTACTTGGCAGAGATAGAGGCTCGCTCCAGCTCTTCGATGGTCACATCAAATCCCGCTTTGTCCAGCTGGCTCTTCAGAAGCGTCGCGATCTGCTCGTAGATGGCCGAGCCGGAACGGATGCTGATGGTGAACGGAACCGGCGAGGTGTAACCGGCATCGGCGAGCAGTTTCTTGCTCACTTCCGGTTCATACGCGGCAACCTTCAGATCTCCGTTGAACCACTTCCCTTCCGCTTCGGATACCAACGCGGCGACCGGAGCACCAAATTCTCCGGCGACAAGGTCGGAAATCTCCTGTTTGTCGATGCCATGGACCAGCGCCTGGCGGACACGGATGTCGTCAAACGGAGCCTTGGTGGTATTCAGGATCAGATAGCGGATCTGCGTGGAGGGGAACACCTGGATGGTGATGTTCTTCTCGTTCTTCATCGGCTGTACCAGGGTAAACGGCACGTCTCCGCACACATCCACCTGTCCGGCCTGCAGCTGCATCATCCGGGTGTTGTCATCACTGATGATCTGGAACTTCAGCTGTTTTGTCTTGGGATATCCCGCCTGTCGATAGTACGGGTTGGCTTCCAGAAGGATGTAGTTCTCTTTCTTCCATTCTTTCAGCATGTACGGACCGGTACCAAGCGGATTGTTCAGATAGGCATCCTCGCCCAGCGCGTCGTAATGCGCTTTGGATCCGACCACCATGTTGAAGCAGGCAAGGTCGGCCAAGAACGGGGCCCACGGATACTTCAGCGTGATGACCACCTGGCTGTCCGTCGCCTTGACGGTGTCGATGGCCTCGGCGATGAAGCGATAGGCGCTGGTTTCCAGATCCCGTGCGCGAAGCAGGGACCATTCCCAATCCGCACCAGTGACCGGCGTTCCGTCAGAGAATTTCACCCCTGGCACCAGATTGAACGTATAGGTCAATCCGTCGTCACTGATCGTCCAGTCAGACGCGAGGCACGGAATGATCGAGGTACCGTCATCACTGACCGTCACCAACCCTTCGTAGATCTGTTGGGTGACGTTCACTTCCGCGCCACCGACACTTGGGGCGTTGGGATCCAGATACGCAGCGTCGTTGAGACGTCCGACCACCAGGATGTCGGAAATCTTCGGGCTTCCCGAAGCCGCAGACGTGGCCTTCTTCTCCGACGCACCTTGGGCGAACCCAACGGTAGCCAGTGAGAGAAGCAAAACCAACACCAACGATGTTTTCTTCATACCACATTCTCCTCATTCTGCCGTTTCCCGGCAAGATTGCACGTTCTGTTCCTTCCCTACAAAACAGTCCTGTAAAAAACTTTTCCTTACTATGTAACTCTTCTCAACTTTTTTTACAATACTTTCTTGTAATATTTATGCAAAAAGTTGTATACATATCGAAGAGGCATACATGAATATTCAAGATCTCTCTGCATCATACAAAGGATTTCTCAGCCAATCCCAAACGGAACGGCTCTGCGTTCGTACCATTATCGCCGCTCTGGAAAAGAACGGTTTCTCGCTGATGAACCGCTCTTCTTCCCTTTCGGATGGCGACAAGGTATATGAGGTGATCAAAGGCAAGACGGTCTTCGCCGCCATTGTCGGGAAGGAACCGGACAAGATCCGTCTGGTGGGAAGCCACATCGATTCCCCCAAACTGGATCTGAAAGCCAACCCGTTGTATGGGAAAGGAAACCTTCTGATGCTTTCCCTGCACGACTACGGGTGGATCAAACCGTACCAGTGGGTCAACACGCCCCTTGGGCTGTACGGGCTTGTCATTTTGAAGGACGGAACCGAGCTTCCTGTGGATCTGAAGGACACGGCGTTCTCCATCGCCGACATTCCACCGCACATCAGCAGGGACCAACTGAAACAGCCGATGTCCGAAGGATTCGCCGTCTCCCAGCTGAATGCCATTGGCGGTTGTCTGGATGGTTCGGACAGCCAGTCTTCGGTGGAAGAAAAAGTGTATGGTCTTCTCAAGGAGGCGTATGGCATCGAAAAGGAAGACTTCGCCGTCGCCGATCTCTGCCTGCTTCCCAAGAACGAACCGATGGATGTCGGCTTCGACCACGCATTGATCGGAGCCTACGGTCAGGATGACCGGATCTGCGCGTTCACTTCCCTCTCCGCATTGCTCGCGACAAGCGAACCACGGCATACCGCCCTCTCCTGGTTCGTGGACAAGGAAGAAGTGGCGTCCACCGGTGACACGTCAGCGCAGAGCTTGCGCTCCGCAACTTCCTCAGGCGCTACAGCGCGTTGTTCACCGAGCAGAAATTCCAGGCGGACGACCTACTGGAGAACGCCCAGGCGATCTCCGCAGACGTCACCACCGCCTTTGATCCCAACTTCCCGGAGAAGTTTGACGAGACCAACCACGCTGACCTTGGCAAAGGCGTCGTGGTGGAAAAGAACGGAGCGGCGGGATCAGGAAAATTCCGGGCCAACGAGGCCAGAGCGGAATACGCCCATGTGATTCGGACACTGCTCGACCAAAACCACATCGCATGGCAGACCGGGGCGCTTGCCAAACTGGGTGTCGGTGGCGGCGGTACGATCTCTCCGTTCCTCTCACGGTACGGACTTGACTGCATCGACGCCGGACCGGCGCTCCTCGGCATGCACTCACCGTTCGAACTCAGCTCGAAGTTCGACCTGATGAGCACCACCGGATTGTATCAGGCTTTCTTCGCGTCCTGACGGACGATTTCCTTGGCGATGTTGGCAGCCAGCACCGCGTTGTTCAGCACCAGCGTGATGTTGGCTTCCAGGCTTGCGCCTCCGGTAAGTTTCTGGATCGTCTCAAGCAGGTACGGAGTGGTCTCTTTTCCTTTGATGCCCTGCCGTTTCATCTCGGCGATGGCCAGGTCGATCTCCTTGGAAATATATGCAGGATCCATGCTGGCTTCTTCGGGGATCGGGTTGGTCACCAAAAGGCCACGCTCCGGGTCGATCATCCGTTTGGCACGCCAGATGGAGGCGATGTCCACCGCGGTATCGGAACGGAGCGTCACCTTCAGCCCGCTCTGCCGGGTATAGAAGGCAGGCAGTTCCTCCGTTTGATAGCCGATGACGGCCACCCCTTTGGTTTCCAGATATTCCATTGTCCGGGGGAGATCAAGGATCGCCTTGGCTCCGGCGCAGACAACCATCACCGGGGTGCGGGACAGTTCCTCAAGATCGGCGGAGATGTCCATCGTTTCCGCCACGCCTCTGTGCACCCCTCCGATCCCTCCGGTGGCGAACACCTGGATGCCGGCGAGGTGCGCGATGGCCATCGTCGCCGCGACGGTGGTTGCGCCATCTTCTTTCCGAGCGCACAGGTACGGGATGTCCCGTCTGCTCGCCTTGGTGATGGCGGTCCCCTTCTTCCCAAAGTATTCCAGTTCATCCGCCGAAAGTCCGACGTTGAGTTTTCCACCGATGATTGCGATGGTCGCGGGAACCGCGCCTTCCTTCCGGATGGTCGCTTCCACCCGCTTCGCCGTCTCCACGTTCTTCGGATACGGCATGCCATGGCTGATGATGGTGCTTTCCAGCGCCACCACCGGCTTGTTGGTGGCCAACGCATCTTTCACTTCTTCGGTAATCTTCAGATACTCGTTCATATCATTGCTCCTTCCCAATAGGTTGTATGTGCATCCAACACGTCGATCAAGGCATTCCGATCCAAATGAGGATTGACCGTCTCTTCGCACGCTGCCGTGATCGAAGAAGCGCCCAACGCCGACGCAAGGGCATACCGCACCGAATCGATTCCTTTCTCCATCAGACCGAAACAGAATCCGGCGACAAATGCGTCCCCGCATCCCGTGGTGTCCACCACGTCGTTTCCCATTATCACGGGCAAGCGGATGAATCGTTTGGAATCCGCATAACACGCGCCATCCTCGCCCAACGACACCACGACGCTTTTCATGCCTAAGGCAAGCAATGCGGTGCAGGCTTTGTTCAAGTTCTCCGGGCTGTCGATGGAAACATGGGAAAGCATTTCCGCTTCCAGACGATTTGGCTTGAACACCGATATCCGGTCCCACATCCCCTCCAGCCGTCCCATTTTGATCGTCGATACAGGATCGACGACCAACCGGTCGCAGATGCCACCCACATACCGAAGGGTTTCCGGTTGGAGATTCGCCTCCGCCACCACCAGGGACGCATCACGCACCAGGCGCTCGCACGGAGCAAGAGACTGGGGCGTAAGCAACGTAGTGGCCTGCATGTCATTGACGGCAAGCTCCATGTTTCCGTCCGGACCACAGAGGTAGACGTACCGTCCGGTGGAGGCGCCATGAAACGGAGGCAACACCAGGTGAAGTCCGCATTGATCCGCTTCCGTGAGGACAGCCCGCCCCGCGTCATCATCACCAACAGCCGTAATGAAGAACACGGAAAGCCCCAGTTTCGCCATGTTCAGCGCGATGTTGTGCCCGACTCCGCCGAGGGTTGCCCAGACGGTTCCGGGATTTGAGTCTCGGCACACCAATGGCTTCGTGCTTTTTCCGCAGATATCCTGATTGGTCCCACCGACCACAACGACGTATGGATCCATAGGTAAAGTGTACCCGGTTTGCTTGTTCTTTCCAATGGGGTTCATGAAAAAACAAGGCCCTTCCCCACAGGAGAAAGGCCTTGCAAACAAAGAGAGAGGAAACGATCAGATGACGGTGATCCGTCCCTGCGGATCCTTGTACGCGTCACCGACTTTTCCGCCCAGCGAATCCACCACGTAGGTGATCAACACCTGGTAGTCAAGCATGCCTTCGTTGATCAACAGCTTGTTGTCCTTGAACATCGTGTAGCCGTCACCGGCGTCTTTGATCAAATAGTTGTGCGACGCCAGCTTGTACGTCTTCTCCGGATCGATGGGCTCCCACGCATCACCGTTCAGGACCATCACGTCCTTGACCCTGAGCGCCCCTTCCACACCGACGAACATCCCGTTGCCGTCAAGTTTGACGGAAGAAGGAACCGACGTATCAATGGTGTACTTCAAGCCGGATACCTGGAGGAATCCTCCCACTTCACCGAGGGATTTCTCACCGTCTTCCGCCTTGATCTGCGTGGCACGGCTTCCCAGTTCCAACGCGTCAAGGATCTCCGAGCCTTTCGCTTCCACCATGGTCAGCGTATTGCCGTACGGATGCACTTTGATCAACGAACCATAGGTGATGTCCCCGGCGGAAATCTTCGCCCGAATGCCACCACCGTTGACGAACGCGATATCGGCGTTCGCCACCTTGCGGTAGGCGTCGGCGCACAAGTCACCAAGGTTGGTCTCGCGGTTGCGCACCAAGCGAAGCCCGTTGGCGCCGGCGATGTTCAGATCCACATCGGTGAACCCGATCACCTGGCTCAACGCCGCTTCGTACTTGCCCTTGATCTCCTTGACGAACGCGGCCATCTCGGGATCCTTGTCCGGATACTCGCCGATCAACGAGGTGGTGATGTCCCCGCCGCTGGTGATGACCAGTTTCCCGATGTTGTTCAGCTTCGTCCCGGTGGAGGAAAGCAGCACGTTGCCGCCATCCTTGTTCTTGTACACGTCACACGGGATCACCGAATGGGAATGACCGTCCAGCACCACGTCGATGCCGCTGGTGTGCTGGATCAGATCGATGGACCGGAACGGCGCGGAGGATTCGTCGATGCCCAGGTGGGCCAGCAAGATGACATAGTCAACGCCCTGGCTGCGCACCTCGTCGACGTTCTTCTGCACCACGGCATAGAACTGCTCGGGATCCGCGCCAGAGAAGTTGAAGACGAACTTTCCATCTTCCTGGAAATAGGTGGGCGTGGACTTGGCGATGCTCTCCGGCGTGGAAACGCCGATGAACGCCACCTTCTTGTCGCCATACGTCTCAATCGCGTAGGGTTTCACTTTGGCAAGCGGATTGGGCTTTGTTCCCGTATAGGCGATGTTGCACGCAAGGTACTGGATGTCAGCCATGTCGATCAACTGGGAAAGCCGATCCATACCGTAGTCGAACTCATGGTTGCCGATGGCGCCGAACGCGTAGCCGGCCTTGTTCATGATTTCGACGGGATACTCGCCTTTTGAGACCGAGCCCATCTCCTCTCCCTGGATGGCGTCACCGGCATCCACCAGAACGACATATGGGGTTTTCTGCAACTCCGCATTCTTCACCGCCACCAAGCCTTCATAGCCGAGGTCTTCACTCACCCCGCAGTGGACGTCATTGGTGTACAGCACCACCAGATCTTTGCCCGGTTCATAGTTGCCCTGGGCAAACAGCGCCGTGATCGTCAGGAATACGACCAACAACACACCAAGCACTCTTCGTCGTTTCATACACACCTCCCTGTGTGATTCTGAACTCAGTGTATCACACCTGGAAATTCCATGTGAGAAAACGATATGGGAAAGGCAAGAACGTTCTGTGAATATGAGAAATATCAAAACGACCCTCCCGGAATCCGGAAGGGTCGTTCTGTAGGGGGGTATGGAGGTGCGGGGATTCGGACCCCGGTCCAAACGTGCCACCCAATGGCGTCTACATGCTTAGCTGTCGGTTTGATGTTCAGACATCCTTATGCCCGGCGGCACGCGTCCGGACGTCCTATCCTGCTTGATTGTCCCCAAAGGCCACAGGCGTTCCTCCAGGTAAGCTCCTGTTTTTACAAGTATCCGGCGCTTATGAGCTGCAGCAACCGGGCCTGCTTGTCACCGTGCTGTTACGCAGCGAGGGCAAGTACTGCTTCGTCGGAGACGAACTCGTCTTCTTTCTTGGCAGATAATGTTTTTGCTAGTTTCAAGAGTTGGCGCTCTGCATGCGGTCACTGGCCTGATCTACCGCCTGTCGAAACCAATACACCCCCGATCACTCGAGGCACTGTCAATATACCCAAAAACACCAATACCGTCAATCGAGGTCCAGTTTCCTCGTCGGTTGCTTCTGCAGCCACGTAGAGAGTTCGGTGAACACCTGCTCAAGATCGTTGAACCGAAGGTCAGCGGCGCCATCCTGGGCCGTCGGCTGGGCGTTGACGATCACAAGGGGAGCTCCCTGGCGTGTGGCGTAGTACGGAAACGACGCGGCAGGCTGGACCGTCAAAGAAGAACCAAGCACAAGGCACAGGTCGGTATGGGTGAACTCCTCGTACGCTTTCTCCAGCACGAAGCTGTCCAACGATTCCCCGTAGAACACGATGTCCGGTTTGATCACCGCATGGCAACGGTCACAGTGGGGCACTTCCCCTTTCAGCACCTTGTCGGCGATCTCACGGTATCCGTACGCCTGCCCGCAGTTGGTGCAGTGATGATGGGCGATGGAACCATGGACGTCGTAGACGTTCTTGCTCCCGGCCCGTTCATGGAGCATGTCGATGTTCTGGGTGAACAACGCCCGGAGATATCCTTTCTGTTCCATGGCGGCAAGCGTCGTATGGACGATGGTCGG
>Ga0172378_10002711_pt1 | contig 16634 bp, 12 predicted proteins | sample GrowelOW332metaG_FD_119755 | JGI IMG/M metagenome (GOLD analysis project Ga0172378, IMG submission 119755) | Groundwater microbial communities from an aquifer near a municipal landfill in Southern Ontario, Canada - Pumphouse #3_1 metaG | ecosystem: Environmental > Aquatic > Deep subsurface >... | reverse complement strand
CTACGTTTTATTGTCTTTGAATAAGTTTTAGTTGCACTCGACAATATAGAGCAAGCTCTATTGCGTTCATTTGCAAAAACTTTTGGTCTCTTTTCGGTTCAAGACGCCACTTCTTTCGGTTGCATAGCTCGCTATGAGCCCTTTTTTAGTGACATTTCGACCTCGAAAATAGCCTCGAAATTCAATAAAGCTAATTAATAGAACCCACCTTATAACCGGTCTGATGAAGACCAATTGATATTTGATATTTGAGATGAAGTTATTGTACAATCTTGGAATATTGCTTTATTATGCGATGGCAAAAATCGCATCATTATTCAACGACAAAGCTGCGAAGTTCGTGTCGGGAAGAAAAGATGTTTTTTCGTTTCTAAAATCACGCATTACATACAACGATAAGTTTATTTGGATGCATGTATCCTCGTTGGGAGAGTTTGAACAGGGCAGACCTATCATTGAGAAGTTGAAACGCTCTCATTCGGAGTATAAGATAATCCTTACGTTTTTTTCACCTTCGGGTTATGAGGTACGTAAGAATTATGAAGGAGCAGACATCATCTGTTACCTTCCGATGGATACTTCATGGAACGCGCGTAAGTTCGTTAAGTTGGTGAACCCATCCATTGCCATCTTCATCAAGTATGAGTTTTGGGGTAACTATTTGTCTGAGTTGAACAAAAAGCAGATACCTACTTATATCGTCTCTGCCATCTTCAGGGAGTCTCAAGTCTTCTTTAAGTCGTATGGCGGTTGGTACCGTAGCTTCTTGCATAATTTCAAACATCTGTTTGTGCAGGATAATAACTCCAAAATTTTATTGGCTGGCATCGGCATAAAGAATGTCTCTATCGTGGGCGATACCCGTTTCGACCGTGTGTTGGCCATTGCCAATGCATCGAAGGAGTTGCCTATCGTGAAGGCTTTCAAGGGTGATTCAAAAGTGTTGATGGTTGGAAGTTCATGGCCTAAGGATGAGGATTTCATCTTGCCTTATTTCAACGAACATAAGAATATAAAGATGGTGATTGCTCCGCATGAGGTGCACGAGTCGCACATTACGGACATCCTGTCGAAGATAAACCGTCCATGCATTCGTTATACCAAGGCAACGGAAGAGGAGGCTGCTAAGGCCGAATGTTTGATTATCGACTGCTTCGGATTGCTCTCTTCCATCTATCGTTATGGAGAGGCAGCTTATATAGGAGGTGGTTTTGGTGTAGGTATCCACAATATTTTGGAACCTGCCGTATATGGTATGCCGGTTATTTTCGGTCCAAATTATCATAAGTTCAGAGAGGCTGTGGAGATGGTGAAGGCCGGAGCTGCGTTTCCAATTAATGAGGGTAGCGAGTTCAAGGCTATTGTGGATGATTTGTACGATCTAAATTCTACAACTTTAGAAGAGACCTCTTCTGTGGCTCACCACTTTGTCTCATCTAACTGCGGTGCAACCGATATCGTTTTGGATGCCATCTTTGGATCAAAGGAAGATTAATTTTTCGAAGATGAAGGTCTGTGTCTATTGTGCATCAAGTTCGAAGGTAGCGGATGTCTACAAGACGGAAGCTTTCCGTTTGGGTTCTTCTTTGGCCGATGCGGGTGTTGCTTGTCTCTATGGCGGCGGCAGCGTAGGACTGATGGGCGAAGTCTCGAAAGCCATGGTGGCTCGACATGGTGTCATTAAAGGCGTGATTCCTCAGTTTATGGTAGAACAAGGCTGGGATAATCCGGAGGTGGAGCTGTTGGTTGTCAAGACCATGCACGAGCGTAAGGCTAAGATGCTTGAGTCTGTAGATGCAGCCATCGCATTGCCAGGTGGTGTCGGAACTTTTGAGGAGTTGATGGAGGCCATTACATGGAAACAGTTGGGCATCTTCCTAAAGCCGATTGTGATTCTCAACGTGGATAATTACTTCGGCCCTTTTTTGGAAATGATGAAGAAGGCTGTTGATGAACGTTTCATGCGCGAGGAGCACCTTCGTTTATGGAGCGTTGTGGAACATGCGGAGGATGTTCTCCCTGCTATCGAGCATGCTCCAATCTGGAAAAGCGATGAGGCAATTGGTATCGCTGCTTTGTAACCACCCGATAGGGAGGCCCCTTTAGTAGCCACATGCAAGCGTAACGCAGCTTGTGGTGTCGGTATGTTTGTGTTTTGAATGTGAGATTTGATATATAGAATTGCCTATGGCCGATTTGTTTCAGAAATTGAAGGCGAAGAGACGTCAGCTCTCTTCTCAATTGAAGGACCCAGCTGCGGCGGGGGTCTGGAAGATGGTGGTCGATAAGTACTCAGACCAAGCCCATTTCATTTATGAATTGCTACAAAATGCTGACGATGCGGCGGCGGTTTACGTCCGCATTCATCTTTTTTCTGACAGACTTGTTTTTATTCATAATGGATCCCTTCATTTCTCCATTTCCGATGTAGATACGGAAGAGAATGATCCCAATATTGGCCATTTGAATGCCATAACTTCTATAGGCGCCACTTCTAAACATGGCGGCAATAAAATCGGTAAGTTTGGTGTAGGTTTTAAATCGGTATTCCAATATACAGATACTCCTCATATCGAGGATGATTTCTTCTCTTTTCGTATTGTTGATTTCATAGTTCCCGAAGAGGAAGATCCTATCGTTTCTGACCGTAAGAGCGGTGAGACGCTTTTTTGCATCCCTTTTAAAAATCCGGAGGTTGCTTTCCGTGAGATTTTAGAGACGCTGATGTCGCTGAACAAGCCTCTGCTTTTTCTTCACTCCATGAGTTCTATTCAGTGGGATAGTCATGACGGACAGGTGGGCTATTACAGCAGGGAGTCGACAATCACGCGTACATTCGGTGATACGAATTATGCTTTTGTGATAAGACGTCAGAACTACAACAACGAGATGGGAGTGGAGTATCTTCACAGCTTCTCGCGCAATCTATCCAATATCAAAGATGATGTACAGATGGGAACTGTAGCATTCTTGTCTGACGAGAAAGGCCATCTTCAAATTTCCCAGCGAAAGCAAAATGCCTTCTGTTTCTTCTCCACTAAAGAGCGTACAGATCTGAACATGATTGTTCATGCCCCCTTCTTGTTAACAGACAGTAGGGAAGGTATCAAACGGGGTGAGGAGTGGAACCATTTTCTGATAGACAGATTGGCTTGCTTGGCTGCCGATTCGCTTGAGTATCTTTGCCAGATTGGTGAGTACTACCAAGCACCTTTGATTGACGATAATCTTTTTGATATAGTACCGATAGACCGTAGCCTCTTCTTTAAGAAAGAGAAGAGTGGTTATGTGCCTGTTAATCCGTTTTATCCGTTCTACGATCGTTTTGTGGAGAAAATCTCCACGGCGAAGGTGTTTCTCTCTGACGATGGTCGCTATGTGGATAGAAAGCATACACGTTTTGCTTCTGAACAGGCTTTGATTGAACTTTTTTCTACCGAAAAATATGCTGAGATGCAGAGGTCTCAAGAGGAACAGACAAAAGCTTGGTGTTTTCTCTCTCTGTACAAGGAGGGCGATGCCAACCTAAAGGCGCATCTACAGAATATACTTTCATATATCCAAGAGAATGGTTTGATTTCGTCATACGTAACCCCCGAACTGATTGTTGATAGTTTGAACGGCGATTTTGTAAAATGTCAGGACATTGACTGGCTCAAGGAATTTTACGCTTACCTGGTTTCGCACAACGAACTGTTTGAGAAGAAGGGGGCTGAGATTCGTACAAAGCAGTTTATTCTCTGTTCGGATGGAAGTGTGGCTGCTCCTTATCAGCTCGATGGAACTCCTGCTTTGTTTCTCTCAGGAGGAATAGAGAATAAGTTTCTCTCTGTCCACCACGAACTTCTGGAGGATACCCGTTGCAAGAAACTCTTCTCTTTATTGGGCTTGACCCATCCCGGACTTTTTGCCGAAATTGAACTCTACACCATTGGCGAATATCGCGATGGTTTGGTCGATGTTTTGGACAAAGAGACGATATACAGAAACCTGAACAGCTTTGTGGAATGCTTTTCTTCGTTCAGTTTTATGGACGACAGAAAGAATAACTTTGTGGCATTGTTTGACGGTGTGCCTATCTTCCCTACGGTCGATAAACGAGGTGTTCCATCTCTTTGCGCCGCAACTGATGTTTATGTGGACACGCCAGATTTGAAGGCCTACCTCTCGAATGTCCCTGATGTCCATTTTTTGGATAAGAGTGTGGTTGAGCAGGCTTTCCTTCCTGAAAAGAGGGAATCTTTTTATAAGTTTGCCTCTGCGTTGGGCGTGAACTTCAATCTGAAGATGGTCATGGTATCCCGTAATCCGGAACTGTCTATCTTGGAAAAGTTGGATTTGACGCCTAAGAGTTTGCGCCAGTACGACAACGGCGCTCAAGTTATTAAGGATAAAGAGATAGAAGGATTTTCTGATTTTTTGAAGAATATCACAAGGGAATCTTCCAAAGCGTTTTTCAATTTGCTCTCTGAACTGATTCAGCGACAGAGTTCATATATGTTCCAACTCTCGTTGGAGGGTGAATACCGTTACGTTGAGAAGGCAAAGCAGAACTTCACGGAGGAGAAAATCCATCACACTACGGCTTGGTACTCCATCTTTAAGGAGCCTTGGATTTTCAATCTGCACGGCCAGTTGGTGACACCTTCGGCTATTGGATCGGTCAATAACCTTTCGGGAATGTACGACATTTCATCGCCAGATATTCTCTTCTTCTTAGGCATCTCGGGCGATTCTTCTTTGACTGGTTTAAACCCAGAGCAGCGACGTGCCGTTCTGTTGGTCCGTGCCTTTGAGGAGTGCGGCGTTTCCATAGAGCAGTTGGAAGAGAAGGTGAGTGAATTAAGGAAAAAAGATAAAGATGACGTTCAATTTTAGGCATCGTCGATAAAATATAGGAGATTAAGAAAATGATAGACGAAGCGTATATGAGGCGTTGCTTCGACCTCGCCAAGTGCGGAATAGGCAATGTGGCTCCTAATCCAATGGTTGGTGCTGTTTTGGTCTTTGATGATAGGATAATCGGTGAGGGTTATCACCGTAAATGTGGAGAGGCTCATGCCGAGGTGAATGCCATCGCTTCCGTCTCTAAGCCGGAACTGTTGAATAGGGCTACGTTGTACGTCAACTTGGAGCCTTGTTCTCATTACGGAAAGACTCCTCCTTGCGCTAAGTTGATCATTGAAAAAGATATTCCGGAGGTTGTTGTGGCCAATTCCGATCCGTTTCCGGAGGTGAGCGGACGAGGCATCCAGATGTTGCGTGCCCATGGCATCAAGGTCACGACGGGTGTGTTGGAGAAGGAGGGTTGGAATCTGAACCGTCGTTTCTTCACTTTCCACACGCAGAAGCGTCCGTACATAATTTTAAAATGGGCTCAGAGTGCTGATGGCTTCATGGATGTTAAGCGTGAGTCTGCCGCTCAACCGCCAATCGTTATTTCCAATGGCATCACTTCCATCATGCAGCATAAACTTCGTTCGGAGGAGGCTGGTATCATGGTGGCTACCAATACGGCATTGTTGGACAATCCGTCATTGACCGCCCGCAACTGGGATGGTTGTCGTAATCCTATCCGCATCTTGATAGACCGAGATTTGAAAGTTCCAATGAACTTCAAACTTTACGACGGAGCCAGTCGTACGTTGATTTTCACAGAGACGGAGCCTTTGGTTAAATCTCCGAATGTGGAGTATGTTATTCTTCCGTTCGACGGACCAAACCGTACATTGAAAATCGATGCGCTCTTGTCGGCCTTGTACCAGAAGAGTGTGCAGTCTGTTATTGTGGAGGGTGGGGCAGCGTTGCTTCACTCGTTCATGGAGTCAGGCTTGTGGGACGAGATGCGCATAGAGACAGCTCTCGAAATGAAACTCAAGGATGGCGTTGAGGCTCCAAAACCTTGCGGCACGTTGGTCTCCGAGAAGCTTATCGGCGGTCATGTCATTCAGTGGATGAGAAATTAAGGCATAATTGAAAAAGATGATGTCAAACATGCATATCGTCGTTTGATGTTTCTGTACCAGTTGTACCATCCAGATAAACAGCCGGCAGAGGCAACAGCAGAAGAAAAAGCTGATGCAGACTCCAAATTCCGCTTTGTGAATGAGGCTTATAACTATCTTCGGAAACAACGCAATTTTGTTTAAAAAACGGGTTCTGAAAAATGAGGAAGTAGACGTTATACCGAGTTTGGATTGCTATGGGCTAAGCCAATATATTTTGTATCTGTTGATAGAAAAGTTTTCAGAACTTATCTTCCAAATAGAAAATATCAATAATTTTATCCTTGGTAAATATAGTGATATCTTTTTGTTCCTTTTTGGACTATTAAAAAACAAAATAAATATCCCTATTTATTTTATTATTAGTGACTTAATATTTGTCAAACATACGTTAAATAAAAACTAAATTACAAGAGATCGAACTTATGGAAGTGATAGGAAAAGCAACGATTAATCCATTCATTTTTTTCACTGGAAAAATAGCTGGATACCTAACATGGTTCAATTCATTTCTGATTCTATGCGGAATCGAATTGATAGAGAAACAATCATTTTATTTAAGTCATTACATTGCAGGATTTATCTTGTTTGTTGGTTTGCTTTTCACTATGATCAGTCTTGTCAATTTAGGAAAATCAACACGTTTAGGGATTCCCTCAAATGATACTGAATTTAAGACAAATGGAATTTATAAAATCAGCAGAAATCCTATGTATGTGGGTTTTAATCTAATCACTATAGCCTCAATTATATATGCATGCCATTGGCTTGTGTTTGCATTAGGCATATATAGTTTAATAACTTACCATTTGATTATAAAAGGGGAAGAAGCTTTTATGGTAAAAAGGTTTGGCGAGGTTTATAAAAACTATCAATTGAAAGTCAGACGCTATCTATAAAATATCTTATTATATTGTTTTTTCCCGTTTGACCGAGCATCTTTTACTTCGTCACTTTAAAAGCAAGCCTTCGTCTGATGTAACCATCGGTTGTCTCTTTTGAAATACAATCAATTTCAACTATAAGAAATTTGGTTGCGTTTTTAGTCATTATGCATCCGACATTTTTGTTTGATGAATTAAGATGTGACAATCGAAAAACTTTTAGAATAGAATAAAAGCTTTCATTCAAAAAAGAACAATGTCTTTTTTGATGCTGTAATTAAGGAGGTTTTTTATAATACTATCACTGTTTTCTACGTTTTAATTCAAAAATCAATAGTAAGACCATGGCAGAGTTCGTAATATTTTTCATATTGTACGTAGCTCTCTTTTTATTGTTTGGTGTTTTGTTTTATATCAGTCAGAAGAATGAGCGGAACAAGATGCAGAACGACGAGCAGAGAAGAAAGGCTGAAAGTCTGATAGCTGACGACTTTTATGACTCTAAAGTGATTATGCTGGCTATTGATTCTATCCCACTTTTGTTTTCAATTGTCATTAAAGGCAACGGTGTTGTGACGGATGAGAAAAGAAAAATTGCCAATGATTATTTTGAAGAAAAATACAGATATGTTGAGGCTCTCCAATATTCCATGAATTCGAGCAAAAGTAAATACATGCAGGGCCTTCTATTTTCGAATCTGAAATCTAATCAAACAAAAGATTACCGCAAATGTTGCCTGGACATTCTGCGTGCTAGGTTTACCTATAAGGCAAGGTATGAGCTGTTGACGATGTTATTCAAAATTGTTTTTTCTGATGCAAATGTCTCTAGTCAGGAGATTCTCTTGCTCAGGAATGTTGCTCGTTTTTTATTGCTAGATAAGCATGATATCTCACTGTTGGAGCAAAAACATGGCGTTTCTGATCCACAGCAGAACCAGTCGAAATACGGACGAAATCTTTTTATCCATACGCTTTCACAGTCATATATAACGTTAGAGTTGACGCCTTCTGCTTCGAAAGACGAAATTAAACGGGCTTATCGTCGTCTGGCAATGCGGTATCATCCTGACAAGCAGATGAATGGTGCTACTGAATCAGATCGTTTGTTAGCTGCTTCTAAATTCCGTTCGGTTAACGAAGCCTATAATAATCTGCGAAAAGAGAGAAATATCCTATAGATTTAAAATTTCTCTTTTTATTAAGAAGCAGTTTTGATTTTCTGCCAACCCTATTGTATAAAAACAAATGTAGTATTTGGTAATTATCCGACTGCCTTTTATGTCGTTTTACGAACGGTTTTATTTGTCAGATAGTTTGTTTTTTTCTCATGAAATCCCTGAAAATGTCTCGGAAAACTCATCTCAAATAATATAAAGATAGAATTGAAACAGCTTCTTAAAATCTTATTTGTTTCTAAAAAGATTACGAAAATCGAGCATTTCTTCCTTTTCATTGCATAATAAAACATACTAATTTTGTATATTTACACTTTCATTGATAATATTGTTAGTGCTACATCTTGTAGAAAGGTTATTGTTTAGAAGAAACAATCTTGTTTTCTGTTACTTTTTTTTGAGGGTAAAAGAGATGGAGATTTTGACAATATAAACTTTAAATTGGTCTAGAATGCTTTGGGAAATAACGTCATTAATCGTTATTATAGTTTATGCTTACACTATACTGACAACTATCATTATGCTATTGATGGAGAACCGAAATCCGGTGAAGTCCATAGCATGGATTGTTGTTTTGATATTACTGCCTATAGTAGGTTTCATTTTTTATATCTTTTTTGGGAAAAATTTCAGACGTCAGTTCGTCATTTCAAGGCGTAGTCTTCAAAAGGTAAAACGCAATACGAATGCTGTTTGTGACATTAATAGCATTCCAGAAGAAAGTCTTCCGGCAGAATATCGGAATGTTGCCTCCTTGGCTTTGAATAGTTGTGATTCTGATCTATATGCACACAATGATGTCAAGATATATACGGATGGAAAATCCATGTTCGACGATATTTTAGTTGCGTTGGAGTCAGCCAAGCATCATATCCACATGGAATATTATATCTTCCTTTCTGACGAGATTGGTAGCCGCGTCATCGACATATTGATTCGCAAGGCAAAGGAGGGAGTATCAGTTCGTGTCATCATAGATGATGTGGGCAGCTGGATGATGAAGAAAAGTGCTGTTGCTGAGATGGAGGATGCCGGAATTAAAGTGATGAGTTTCTTGAAGGTGGGTCTTCCGTTCTTGAGCAGTAGAGTGAACTACCGTAATCACCGTAAGATTTTGATAGTGGATGGTTTGGTTGGATTTACTGGCGGTATGAATATTGCAGACCGTTATGCGAAAGGTTTGAGTTGGGGTCCATGGCGTGATACTCATTCGAGAATTGAGGGTGGTGCTGTTTCTGGATTGCAGAAAGCTTTTCTTTCTGACTGGTATTTTGTTAACCGAAAACTTTTGTCAGACCCTGTTTTCTATCCCAAACCAGAGAAAAAAGGTTCAAGTTTGATTCAGATTATATCGAGTGGTCCTGATACAACATGGGATAGTATCATGCAGGTCTATTTCATGGCTATCGTTCAGGCACGAAAATATGTCTATATAGAGACTCCTTATTTCTTGCCGAACGAGAGTATCATTACAGCCTTGCAGACGGCCGCATTGAGCGGAACAAATGTAGAGATGATTTTACCTGAACGTTCGGATGCCAAGATAACTCTGATTGGTTCTTATTCATATCTGAATGAGATGTTTAAGGCAGGCGTTAAGGTTTCATTCTATAAAAAAGGATTTATCCATAGCAAGGTCATTGTTATTGATGATATGATTTGTACCATAGGAAGTGCCAATATGGACTTCCGTAGCTTTGAACAGAACTTCGAGTTGAATGCATTGATTTATGATCCTGAAGTGGCTATTAAGATGAAGAAAATCTTCAATATGGATATGCTTGATTCTAGACGCGTTTATAAAGATGATTGGGAAAATAGACTGATAAAACAACGTCTGAAAGAGTCTTGTGCACGTTTGTTCAGTCCGTTATTGTAATAAAAATAATTATGCGTTTTATTTATGCCTTAATTGCAGTATTTGTTTTTTCTTTTTCACTGTCTGCTCAGACTGAAGAGAAACCGGCTGGCAGAAAAAAAGTTGCCGTCGTGTTAAGCGGAGGAGGAGCGAAGGGTGTTGCCCATGTGACAGCCTTGAAGGTGATTGAGAAAGCAGGTATTCCTATTGACATTGTTGTGGGTACGAGTATGGGTGCTCTTGTTGGAGGCTTATATTCTATAGGATATACAACAGACCAAATGGATACTTTGGTCCGTAATATGGAATGGAAGGATCTGATTAGCGATGAGGTGTCACGAGATAAACAGTCGTTCGATAAAAAACAACGTTCGGAACGCTATGTGTTGTCCATTCCTTTCAAGAAACCAGATAAAATGTTGGACGGTGGTCTGTTCCGTGCACAGAATGTGACCAATCAAATCTCCGAGTTGACTTTTGGCTATCATGATTCTTTGGATTTCAATCAGTTTCCGCGCAAATTTGCTTGTGTGGCAATTAATGTAGTGGATGGAAATGAGGTTGTTTTCCATAGCGGTGTTTTGTTTAAGACATTGCGTGCCAGTATGGCTGTTCCTGGATTGTTCAACCCTGTCCGCATGAACGGAATGGTGCTGGTTGATGGAGGTATGCGTAATAATTTCCCTGTGGATGTGGCCCTTGAGATGGGTGCAGATTATGTGATTGGTATCGATTTGGGCGATGATTTGGTGAAAGAAGATGAATTGACCAATTTCGTCAGTGTGCTGAATCAGATCGTTTCCATCGCTTGTAAAGCTAAACATGAAGAAAATGTTAAGAACACTGATGTTTATATCAAAGTCAACATCAATGGTTATACCTCAGCAAGTTTTAACAAGGAAGCTGTGGATACACTTTGCATAAGAGGAGAAACTTCTGCCATGGAAAAATGGGATGAACTTATAGCCTTGAGGAATAAAATTGGAGTTGATACAACAGTACCGTTAGCACAACCAAAACCTTATAATATCTGGGGACAGAATGATACGGTTAGGGTTAAAAAGGTTGTCTTTGCAGGTATTGATAAACTTGACGAGGATCGTCTTCGTCATAAAACCAAACTTGAGGGCGACTCTGTTAAAATTACTTTGCAGCAATTGAAGGATGTCATTGCTTATCTGAATGGTACAATGGATTACGTATCTGTCAATTATAATTTCACCTATACACCAGAAGGATATATTCTTTATTTTGATTTGGAGGAGAAAAGAACCAACTCTTTTAATATTGGTCTGCGATACGATACGGAAGAAAATGTAGCAATGCTGATGAATGTGACATATCAGTTGCCAGTTTCTGTTCCTTCTAGTGTTTCTTTGACGGGTCGATTAGGCCAACGATCCTCTTTGAGAGGAGATTATTCTTTGAAAACTAGGGATGTAGTGGGTATGAATCTCGCTTACATGTTTCAATATAATGATGTGAATGTTTACCAAAATGGTCAACGTCAATTTAATGTGACATATAATTATCACATGGGTGAATTGTCTTTACATGATGTGTTTTTTCAGCAGATGAAAATCAGGTTAGGCGGAAGATATGAATACTATGATACCAAAGATTTTCTTACAAAATCAGAAGATAGCGATGATCAAAAGAAATACCTTGTAAATGAGAAATATGATAAGAAGAAAGATCAATTTAAATCAGAAGGATATGTGACCTATTTTGCAGAGGGTTGTTTCGATTCCTACAATAAACGTATCTATCCTTCGAAAGGGTCAAAACTGAATCTTATGTTTTCTTTGCATACGGATAATATGTTGACTTATAAGTCGGAAACACCTATTGTTGATGTGTTTGCTTTTTGGCAAAAGGTGATTCCGTTATCTCCACGCTTAGTTATCGTTCCTGGTGTTGGAGGTAGAGTTTTGATTCATCAAGAACAGACACCCTTCCCATATCAAAATACAATTGGTGGATATATGTATGGCCGATATTTCCAATATCAGATGCCATTCGTTGGATTGGGAAATGTAGAGATGGTTGACGATGCCTTGAGCATCTTACAATTGGATCTTCGACAGCGAATCATGAAAAACCATTATATCATTTTTTCTTGCGACGCCTCCTTTGTGAATTCAGAGTTGTCTAATATGATGATGAAGGATCCTTTGGTGGGTAGTGGTTTCCGTTATGGTTATGATTCTCTTTTTGGACCTTTGGAATTGGCCATGTATTATTCTTCATGCACTGACGAATATGGATTTTATGTAAACCTCGGATTTAATTTCTAGGATTGAGGCTTATTCTCTAGCTTAGATTTGCTAATTTTGTGGCATGACAGAAGATTTAAGAAAAAAGACAAAAAAATCCATCTTTTGGAATGCATTGGATAAGGTGGGTTTTCAGGTGGTTGCTTTATTGATAGGGCTAATCACGGCCAGGTTGTTGACTCCAAAGGATTTTGGTTATGTTGGAGCATTGGCAATCTTTACCGCTTTGTCTAATATTTTGGTTGAAAGTGGTTTCACCTCAGCCATGGTTCGTAGAAAAAATAATACAGATGCCGAATACATGGCTGTTCTATTGTTTAATTTTCTTTTAAGTATAGCTATCTATTTGGTTTTGTTCATCTCTGCTCCATACATAGCAATGTTCTTTAAGATGCCGGAGTTGGAGAGCCTATCCCGATTCCTCTTTTTGGCTATTGTGTTGAATTCATTTGGACTGGTACAGAATATTGTGTTGACTCAACGTCTGGAGTTTCGTGTTTTGTCATTGGCCAGTTTGATCTCTGCAGTGTTGTCTGGAATCTTTACCATTGTCTTTATTTTCAAGGACTTTGGTTATTGGGCATTGGCTTGGCAAATCATTATGCAGACTGGTTTCAAATCTTTGCTGTTGTGGATTTTTAGTAGTTGGAAACCTGTTTTTGCCATCGATTTTAAGGTGATAAAAGAGCTGTTTAGCTTTAGTTTCTCTTTGATTTTTTCAAGTGTTATAATGACTACAGTTCGTTATATATATAGTATAGTTATTGGAAGAAACTTCACGGCTCAGGATTTGGGATATTATTCACAGGCATTTAAGTTTCATCTGATACCAAGCAATGTCGTATCCGGAACGGTTAGTGGTGTTGCTTATCCTGTTTTGTCTAGTTTGAATCAGGATGAGACTCGTCAATTGGCTTATTTCCGCAAGTTGATACGTGTTACGGCCTTTGTGATTTTTCCTGTTATGTTGGGTTTGTGTGTGGCTTTCGATAATTTGGTGGAGGTGGCTTTGACGGCAAAGTGGTTGCCTATTGTTCCTTATTTCCGGATTTTAGGTGTGGCTGCTATTTTCATGCCTCTTCATTCAATGAATATTTCGATTAATACAGCAAAAGGGTATCCCTCCCGAAGTTTTTATATTGAGACCATAAGAAATGTTTTGGTTGTTGTTTCTTTGTTGTTTTGCTTAAGCAGCATTCATTTGATGTTGATCTCTTTCTCCTTGACATATTTTATTTCCTATATAATAGGAACTTTTTCAGTGCGTAAGTTACTTCCGTATAAAATAAAGGAACAAGTGATGGATATTTTACCTTATGCCTCTGTTTCCATTTTGATGGGAGTAGGCATCTATATGATTCATTTTTTGAAACCTGAATTAGGATTGTATCTAACTACACTAATGCAGATTTTATTTGGCTTGTTGTTCTATTGTATTTCTCTCTATTTCTTGGGCTCTTCCATTTTTGCAGAGGTACTTGATCTTTTGAAGAAAAAACTGTAGTTAGACTTTCTCTTTTGAAGAAACTCAATATTTTACCATTGCGGTCAATGGTTCTATTCTTTTCAGATAGATTAACCTCTTTTTGCAGCAATATTTTTTACCTTGCGTACATTATTTAGCTATAAAGAATATGAAACGAATAAACATCATTATATCAACACTTTTATTTATGTTACTTCCTTCGTCGCTTTGGGCAGGAGGCTTTCGTTATTTCTATCATCAATTGACAGACCAGGAGAAGGTTATTTATGATGCTTTTGCAAATTGTAAGGATCTTTTGCAAGTAACAATTGATAAACCGCTCCTGATTCCAGTGACAGGAAACGGAACGGCAATAGTCACGTATGGTGATTATGAGAGTGGAGCTTGGCATCCAAAGTCAGCTTCCATTTATAAAGGGTTGGATGCTCAAAGGGTAAGGGCGTTGGATGCTTTTACGCTCGACGATTCAGAGAATTATTGGATTGCAGGAAATGACGGAACCATCAATTTCACTTTTGATTTTGTGAATGCGGCAAATACGAATTCAAAAAAGTCCCCAGTCAGAGTCTCTATTGCAGATATAACTGCGGCACCATTCCCATATTATGAAGGTATAAAGAAAGAGGTGGTCGCTGTTTCTTCTGCTCTTGATAAGATGGAAGATGAATTGGCAGGAAAAATGTCTGCTGTGAAGACGCGTTATGATTCGCTCAAAATAATTCATGATGCGATTGTGGCATTAGCCTCTTATCAATGGAAAGAAAACCTTCCAGCCCATACGTTGACGGGTATCATGTTGGATAAGTATGGACACAAATCTGTATGTGATGGTTATGCTAAGCTGTTCAAACTTTTTTGTGACAGGTTTGACATTCCTTGCATAAAGGTGACAGGGGTTGCTAAAACCATGAAGTTTGTGGAGAAAACCATGGTTGATGGTCCTCATATTTGGAACAACGTTCTTATGGAAGACGGCTCTTGGTACATCGTTGATGTTACTTGGGATGATATCTTGACTAAGCCTAAAGAGATGACTAGTATTGAGTATTTTTTAGTTGGATCTGATGATTTGGATCGTTTCGGAATGACGATCGCTTCCCATTATAAATCCATAGGCGTTATGTCTAGCGGTGTTCCTTATAAACATTTCACGTTGCCTGTGGTTAGTAAAAAAGGGTATAAGAAAAAGTAAAAAAGGCTACTTTTATATCGTAATTGATGTCTTTGTGAATAGCAATTGTTTTTAAACACTAAGTGATGATGCTATTTTTTGTATGTCTCAAATAAAGTATAGGTGATCTTGTTTTCTTTGAATTTATGTTGCATAACATATCTATTTGAGTTTGAATGAACCGAAAGAGTTAATTTAACCGATTTTATTTTTTTTATATGAAGATTATTTTAAATTTGCAAGCATGAAAAGTGTTTTTGTTATTTGTTAGTGACAAAAACCACGAACCATTACATTCTGAGATTATAGAAATAGTTTTGTTTTATTGATTTCTTATACTTTAAATTAAATACGAATGAATAACAAAAAGTTTATGATGCATCTCGTTCTGAGAGGTGCATTCTTGACATGTTTCCTTTTATTGTCAAGTACTATTTTTGCTTTAGACCCGTGCTCTAAGACATCTTCTATGTCTAGTGGACAGACCGCTCAAAATGGCGGCACACATGCCATTGCAGGAGGTTTCAATTACGAGATGTGGACTAATTCAGGTGCTAATGCATCAATGCAGTATGCTGCTCAAGATGGAATGTTCCAGTTTAAGGCTAATTGGAATAATCCAGACGATCTTCTTTGCCGTATCGGTCTTTACTGGGGTACTGGACCTAAGTACACAGGCTTAGGAGGTGATCTTCATTGTGATTTTAATTATGATTTTACTGGTACTGGTGGTGGTTACAACTACATTGGTATTTATGGATGGACAAAAGTTCCTAACGAGGTTGAGTATTACATCGTCGAGAATACTTTCTTTGGAAGTACAGCAAAACAACAAGGTTTGTATTACAATGCCAATTCTAAAGGTACTTATACCCTTGATGGTGATACTTACGAAGTGTTTGTTGGAACTCGTACAAATGCTCCTTCTATTTCAGGAACATCTACATTTACTCAGTGTTTCGCAGTAAGAAAGACTCCTCGTAAGTGTGGACACATTTCTATTACAGAACACTTCAAAAAATGGGAACAGATGGGTGTGACACTTGGTGTTCTTTACGATTGTAAGTTCCTTTGCGAGGTGGGTTCAGGCTCAGGTACTTTCGACATGAAGTATGGTAACGTATGGATTGGTGATGCTAACAATAACTCAATTAGCTTTGATTCTCCAACGAGTACTGATGCTTTTGAAGAGGGTGATGAGGTTACTCTTTCATTGAAGAGTGAGACAACATCTCCAGTTTCAAAAATTGATATTGCAATTGATGGCAATAACATCGCATCTTTGACATCTTCTCCTTGGTCAACAAAGTGGACTGCTACCGCAGGTAATCATACTGCTACTGCTACTGCTACTTTACAAGACGGTTCTAAGGTTGAGGCTTCAACTAATATTCGTGTAAACGAACCTCAGGCTCCTTATACAGAAGCATTCTCAATCCCTGGAAAAATTGAGGCTGAGAATTATGATAAAGGTGGTGCAGGTTCTGCATACGCAGATAGCGATGAGAAGAATGAAGGTGACGCTGAATTCCGTACTAGCGATTATGTTGATGTTGTAACGGCTGGCAACGGTATGGCCGTTGGTTATACAACAGCATCGGAATGGTTGGAATATACTATCAATGTGGCTGAGGCTGGCGAGTATAAAATCTCAGCCAATATGTCAAACGGATCAGGAGATCCTAAGATCACATTGTATTCTGGTTCTACAAAATTGTGTACGATCACAGGTACAGGAACAAGCAACGATTGGGATACTTACGCTTTAGGTACAGG
>Ga0172378_10002709_pt1 | contig 16638 bp, 13 predicted proteins | sample GrowelOW332metaG_FD_119755 | JGI IMG/M metagenome (GOLD analysis project Ga0172378, IMG submission 119755) | Groundwater microbial communities from an aquifer near a municipal landfill in Southern Ontario, Canada - Pumphouse #3_1 metaG | ecosystem: Environmental > Aquatic > Deep subsurface >... | reverse complement strand
TTCTGAATAAGCTGCAGCAACATGAAAGAGGGCAGGACAATAGTGTCTGGCGTAGCAAAGGCCTGTTTCTGGCATCCAACCAAGGAAGTGGATATTTTGACTGGGATAATGACTTTATTGCCGGCGATAACAACCAGATACAACCCGATCGGGAATATATCGAACGCTGCTGGCAATTGTTATTGAATCAGGGGGAATATACAGCTGGGACTCCTTTGTATGCTGTGACAAAATCAGACCCAGAAGCGGGCTTGGTCAGTTCGAGTCTGAATGACGGAGTCTCACTATTTTATTATCTTGGACATGGAGCGTATGATTATTTTACGACCAGTGGCTTTAACGTCGCAGCTGCCAACAGCCTGAGCAATGGCAACGCCTTGCCTTTTGTGGTGTCTCCTGTCTGTCATACCGGGAATTTTGCAGTTACTGCCGGCGATTGTCTCAGCGAAGCATTGCTGAACAATCTAAATGGCGGTGCTGCCGCAATCCTGTCCTGTACGGGCGAGAGCTTTTGGAAAGCCCCGATTGTTTTGTTCTGGAAATTCACCGATTCCTTGCTGTCAGAGAGGCCACGCTTGCCGGATACCGGTACCATTGCTTTGAACAGCATCATTGAAGGGATTCGCTATTGTCAGACAACCACAGATGATGAGACGGGAGCTCAGAAATATTTTTTGGAGCTGATGCATCTGTTTGGCGATAGCAGCCAGGTGCTCCGCCTTGCTGGTGAACGAGATCTGCAGGTGGAATACGAATGGACTGCAGCGGGCTTGCAGGTGCAGCTTTTCTGGCTGGGAGAAAACGGGAATATACCTGTGTCGGGCGCCAAAGTCTGTCTTGAGCTGGGTACGCTCGGGGAATATGTTTCAGGATGCAGTAATGATGCTGGACAGGTCTTGTTGCCAGTCGAGCAGATTTATCCGAGTTATACTTTACGCATCCTGGATGCCAGCGCCCCCTTGCAGGAAGTCAGCTTGCCGAATTTGGACTACGATAACAATGGCGTTATCAGCCATCAGGAAATGCTGACTTGGCTTAGCGAATGGGATGCCACAGCGGAAAAGCCTGCGCAGCAGCTGTCCAGCGCCTTGGCTCAGTGGCAAGCAAGCGGCAGCGCGGAGACCCGGCAGGGCGTTCAGCAGCCGGACAACGTTGTGCCGGTTTATCTGCCTGCTGAACTCCAGTTACAGATCGCCTGCCCGAATTCGCAGGAATTGAAACGCTTGCATGATGCCGGAGCCGAAATATTAAATTTCGACAATGGAATCGCTTATCTCGAAGGCCGGCAAGAATTGGCGGATCGCTTGGCGGCAGCGGAATTCGACATTGTCAGTGTCTCGGTAATTGATCGTAGCAAGACTCGCTCAGCGGATGGCTATCCAAGCTTTGAAGAACTACATGATGAATTGTTTGATACCGCTGCCCAATATGCAACTTTCTGCCGTTTATCTTTGCTGGGAAAATCTGTTCAGGGGAGGGAGATTTTGGCATTGCGAGTGAGTCTGGCCGAGGAAGGAGCCGAAGTCCCGGAATTACTGATCGTGGGTGGCATTCACGGCGATGAACCCCCCGGTATCGAAATGGTCAGGCGTCTGCTGAAGTATCTCTGCGAACAGGTGAGTTCGGAAGGGACCGACGAGGCTGTACGCATGCAAAATATTTTGCAAAATTGTGTGCTTTGGCTGATTCCTATGCTGAACCCGGATGGACTCGTGCTCGGGCAACGAGAGAATGCCAACTATGCCGATTTGAACCGGAATTTTCCTGATGGCGTAGTTTTGGAACCGGAAAACCTGGGCACTTTTGCCGCTGGTGACAGCCTCCGCTTGGCGGGTTTGCAACCGGAACAGATTCTTATTATGCGCTGGCTTGCTGCACGACGAATTACTGCGGCCTTGCATCTGCATACTGGCGCCCTGAAAATATGTTATCCTTATGGGAATTACAAAACAGACCTATCCGACGCTATTTCACTAGATGATGATAGATTCAAGGAACTGGCGTTGCAGTATGCAGGATTAAACTCTGATATGGATTTAAGTGATCCAGAACAGGTCGAGAATGCTGCAGCGTGGTATCGTGTTAATGGGGAATTAGCTGATTGGCAGTATCGCTTTTTAGGGACTCTGCCTTGGACTGTAGAACTGGTTGGACCCTATGAGAATAAAACCCCTCCCTACGATACGATGGAGCAACTTTGGGATGCTAACCGGCCAGCCTTGCTAGGCTGGATGGAACAGATCGCGATCCTCTACCCAATCGGCTTGTCTGTTTCCACACGCAGCAATGACGGCACCTGGTGGGCACAATTCCAATTCGAACAGCCGCAATACCTTCCAGGTTATCAAAACCCCATGAAGGTACAGTTCGGCGATTTTTCGTCAAATGTGCCGACGGCTCTGATTCTAGTCAGCAAAACACCTCTGGATTGGGCGATCAGCGCTGGGGTCAGTGGGCTCCAGCCATTGGCCAGTCGTCCTGAGGAAGACAATCAGACAGCTTGGCTTTTCTATCCCGGCGAAAGTGGTTGGGGTGACGGGGTGGCGAATTTTACCCTGCTGCCTCCGGAAGATACCAGTAACGAAGCAATCTTTGCTGCTGAATTGTTCTGGGATGGTGGTCAATGGGACTGCTATCCAAAACACTGGTTGCCACTGCCGGAAAGAGAGATCGATTTCGCCTGGACAAAGGGTTGGAATATGATTGCCTTTCCCATGATCCTGAAGGCTTCTCTGAAATTGCCGTTTACTGCCTTTTGGGAATGGAGGGACAATCAATTCCACAATACTTCGGGGTTTGCCTCTGGACAAGGCTGTTTTGCTTACGCAGATACTGCCGGAACTGCATTGTTCAGCGGCTGGATGACCGAGCTCCCCCCCATGGTGCCGCAAAATGGCTGGAATTTCAAAGGAGTACTCTGGAAACGCCGTGCTGAAGCGCAGGAACAAATCCTGATCCTGGATAATGTTCATAAGGTGCCACAGATCCAGCAGGAAATCCTGCCCGGCGCTGCCTTCTGGCTCTTTCAATAAATCCAAGTCCTGTTTGTGAGCAGAGAGATGTTCAGTCCCGAAAGCGACAAAATGTCCGAATCCCTGTGAGAAATACACGTTGAAAACTGTTTTTTCAAGGAAAAAACAAAAAAACTGAAAAAACATTGTTCTGATTTGCTTTTAATATAAGAAAAGCTAGTATATTACTGAATCTCCTTTTTTTGGCAGATGTCCATGTTTAAAATATAAGTTTCTCTCTGTGTTGTATAAGGAAGTTGAAACATGTCAAAAAGACAATTGAAAGCCTCCTGGTTTTGCTTTGTAGTGTGGTTTGCTTTTGCCCTTCCATTGGCGAATGCCGCTGAGGACACCTTTGATTTCAATACGATTGTTGTGGATGGGGAATTGTATCTTTGGAATCGGATCTCAGATATCCTTGATCTGGCACGTGGAGGACTGGCTGGCGGGCCGGGGCTTGGAGCAGAAGTGGCTGTTACCGAATATGTGCAGCTTGGGGCGTATGCCTGTTATGAACGCGGAGTAACTTTCCCACATTTTGTGATTCCCTTCTGGCTCGTTGATTATTATGAACGCAACGAACCGATCTTTATTTCCCACGAAGGACGTTACGCGACTGCTGTTTTTGGCCCCTGGCGCACGGAAACAAAAATTGATGTTTCCATGCTCAATCGCCATTTTCCCCGTAATAAATGGGATGTGCGCGCTCAACTGTCTGCTGCGGTTCTTCACGCCTATGTGGCGGTCAGCCCGACGGAATTTTGGGACTTGCTGGCAGGAGTGGTCGGCGGGGATCCCTCAGGCGATGACGAACGGCTCGATTATGTTGCCACTCGTTATCCGGCGGATCAGTTTGGCCGCGGAGTCTGCAATATCCTGTTCGGAGTCTTTGAAATTCCTGTCAATATGTTACGAGTTACCGCTTCCGAAGGCGACTTGCCTGGCATGTCCAAAGGGCTCGGTTTGGGGGTTTGGCGTTTTCTCTGTCGGGAAGTGGTTGGCGTCGTCGAATTCGTGACGTTCCCCTTTGGCTGGCAGCCAATTATCGAACCGGAATACATCTTTCCTGTCAATCAGAATGCTACCTGGCGGGTGTATAAACCTTCCTTTCATAAACAGTATTGAGTTTTTCTCTTGATTTTTTATCGATAACCCGCCGTTTCTGAAACAGCGGGTTTTTTTGGGCTTGGAGGTCATGGTAAAAACAGATCAATATGCATTGCTTGGTTGGCCTGTTGGGCATTCCGCTTCCCCGATACTCCAGCAAGCAGCCTTCCAGTCGGTAGGAATTTCGGCTGTCTATGAACTTATGGCAGTACCGCCGGAGAACCTGCCAGAGGCCATTCAGCGCCTGAAAAATGAGGGTTATAAGGGGTGGAATGTGACCGTCCCTCATAAGGAAACCGTGTTGCCTTTATTGGATGCTCTTGACCCGATTGCAAAAAAAATTGGCAGTGTCAATACTGTTTTGCCAAAACAGGGAATGCTCTGGGGCTATTCTACGGATGGTTATGGATTTGAGAAGGCGCTTGAACGCAATTTTCATCTGCCCCTTGCCGGAAGTCGCATTTTGTTTCTTGGTACGGGCGGCGCAACCAGGGCGGCTGCTGTCTATGCAGCATTGCGGGGTGCTGCCGAAATCACTCTGGTGAATCGTACTACGCGTAGAGCCGAAGCTTTGGCGGCCTGCATCCACCATGTGGCTGCGGACTGCCAAATCCATGTTCTGCCTTTGTCAGAACTGGATGCTGTCGCTGATGCTATGCGGCAAACCCAGGTGCTTATTCATGGTACGTCGTTGGGCTTGCATCCGGATGACCCGCTGCCTTTCCCAGTGTCCAGAATCCCTCAGGAACTGCCGGTTTTTGATATGATCTATGGGAAAACCCGATTTCAACAGCAATTGCACGAGCAGGGCAATCCAGTGGTTCCTGGCTGGGATATGCTGATCTATCAGGGCTGCCGCAGTTTTGAAATCTGGACAGGACTTTCTGCGCCTGAGCAGGCGATGCGTCAGGCTTTAGTTGACAATGGAAAAATCTGATCAGGAGGTGTACACGATGAGCACAAGAAGAATTTTTGTTTTGCTGGCTTTGTTATTTTTATTTTCCTGTCGTACGGTTCAGCCGCCCAGTCGACCGGTAGCAGGTTTTTATCCAACCGTGGATGTCTCCCGTCGCCTTGACGATCTACAGGCTTGCACAATCGCGGAACAACAACTTCGCGACGCCTTGCAATCCATGCATATATGGGAGCTTTTGCAGGCCGCGGGTATGGAGGACAAGGAATCCGCCCTGATTTGCCGTGGCTTGGGCGAACGTGGCTATGCCGAACTCGATGCACGCCGGGCAGGCTCCCCGCTCCATTGGGTCACTTTCGCCAGCCCGGACGGGAAAAATCTGGAAATCAGTGCGGCGTTTTTGAACGCACCGCCGCCACGCTGCCGCTTCGATGTTATGTTGGAAAAAAAACCGAACCGGCAGGAAGGGCGGAAAATCATTCGAAATCGCAAGACGGAATATCAGTATCTTCGCATCTGGGGCTGCCCGATGAACGAAGGCAACTCGCTGGAAATCTGGAATGTTTCCGGGGAAAGCCGCAAGGACAAGAGCTATTGGGAAGTGCGCCGTAGCTTCCTTTTTCAATAAGCTGCTTTATATGGAGTGCGGGAGCGCAGCTCCCGCTTTGCAAACTTCGTCAAACCGTTGCACTCCATTAAGCCTACCTGAGTCGCGCAGTCTGAACTACAAACATAGACGTACTCAAAGTTGCCAGGAAAGCCTTTAAAAGGATAAACGCCGCGTGTTTCCGGAACTAACAGAGCGTGTGCAACTGGAGTTGCAGCGTCACAATACGGACTGGGCGGCTCGTTGGAACCTATGGTGTCGCTATGGCGGCATTCCGGGCTGCGGGTTGGGACAGATTGTGGATCCGCCTTTACGAGGGTGGGTGGAGACTTTCCTGCCTTGGCGCGAATTCGCCAGCTCTCTTCGCCGTCTGGGACGGGCTTTTCTGCCTGACCCGGAGTGGTTGCCCTTGATTTTGCAGAGTGAAGACCCGGATGCTCACTGTATAAAGCAGAATATTTCTCCACTTTCTCTGCTGGAATTCTGGCAAGGATTGCCCAAAAACTTCAGGGGAAAATTATGCTTCCCCCCCGAGGAACTGCTCCCGTTTTTTTGTGCTTTGGCCGATCCATCCCGTTATGGAACTGCTCCTGAGCGATATCCGGAACAAATCCACACTTTCCAGAGGCTGCTCAATAGCCGAACACCAACACAGCCAATTCATTTGCTTGATCTGGGTTGCGGTGTCGCCCTGGGTTCTCTTGAATTACTCGAGACGGCCAGAGCCTGCGGGTTTAATAATGCCTGGCTGACTGGCATGACTGCCCAGCCCCTGGAAGCATGGATGGCAACACAAAGAAAACTCCCCCATGACCCCCCGAGAGAAAAACTTTTTCAAACCCGATTTGCAGGACTGCAGGGGACTTTTCTGACGGGACAAGTGCAAAAATTCCACCTGCCTGAAAAATATAATTTTATTTTTTGCAATGGTCTGGCCGGGGGACGATTTTTGCAATATGATGCGGACATCCTGGCTTTTCTGGACTGCTGCTGGCAGCATCTGGCGCCATGCGGATACGTGTTACTCGCCAATCATTTTCATGAAGGCTGCTGCCGGGGAGTGGACAGACTCCTGAAACTGGCGCAACTGAATGGCTGGCAAAAAGAAGGCACTTGGCAAAACCTGCTGCTTATACAATCATAATTTTTCCAGCAGAACAACGACCTGAGCCACCATCGCTTCCCCCCGTCCAACGGCATCCAGCTTCTCATTCGTTTTGGCTTTTACGGATATCCGATCCAGTGGACAAACCAATAAACGGGCTAGATTTTCCCGAATACGTTCAATATAGGGTGCCAGTCGCGGAGTTTGGGCGATCAACGTTGAATCCAAATTTACCAACTGCCAGTCTTTTACTTCAGGAAGAGCACGTATCGTGTGTAACAACATGGCGCTGTCGGCATTTAACCATGTGGTGTCCTGATCGGAAAAGTGTTGTCCAATATCGCCCAGGGCTAAAGCTCCCAGTAAGGCGTCGATGATGGCATGCAAAAGCACGTCGGCATCCGAATGTCCCAGTAAACCCAGTGTCTGGCCAGGCACTGCAAAGCCACCCAGCAATAAGCGTCTTCCGGGAACCAGCTGGTGGATATCATAGCCCTGGCCGATTCGCAGTTCCATTGCTTACCTCGTTTCGCTGAGTTCTGCTACCAGCTCCGCGGCAAGATCGATGGCCAGCTGGCGAAGAGCCGTGCGAAGGGCGATTTCCCGGTCATGCAGCTTTGGTAAATCCGCTTGGCCAGTTACTTCGCCGCTGCGCAAAAGCTTTCCTTGCACAGTGGAACTGTATACTTCGTATTCAACTTTGATGCTGATGCGGTAAAGTACCGCCTGATAAGCATCTCCATCGTAATCTCGATAATCTTTTTCCCGCAGTTTTGAGCGAGCCAAGCTGCGATTGTCCAAATTTTTCATGGTCAGTTTCAAATTGGCTGCGGTTGCAGAATCCGGGCTTGCCAAATGCAGGCCGGGTTCGTTAGCGATCCGTTCCGATAAAGCGTTTTTGAACAATGCTGTCAATGCGGATTCGCTCGTCAGATTGTCGATTTCAGAAATGGCCAGATTTTTTAATTCCGGATGCATTGCTGGATTGCCCAAGTGATAAACGCAGGAATTGAGAAAAAAGATCAAAACGATGTAAGGGGCGATTGTTTTCATGGCAATGTAGCGTCTGTGGGGTTGCTAATTAATTCAAATTGAAGTCGGCGCGCAGGATATCCTTGGCGTCCTGAGCCGCCCGTGTTCCGGGAAATTCTCTAGTAATATCGAGCAGATAGCGTTTTGCAGCATCCGGGCGGCGGTGCCGGCGTTTCAGATAGAATCTGGCCTGAATCAGGAGCCGGTCTGCTTGTGTCTCCTGCGCATTGCGCAACAGTTGTTCGGCTTGCGCACGTCCGGGATGTTGTGCTGGCGTTTTGGCCAGGAACGTGTGGGCTTCGCGAACCGCAGCGCGAAGCTTGCGCCCATCCCCATCACCCCTCCGGCTGAATCTTTCCAACAGCAGGGCAAATTTCAGGCGAACGTCATTTTGTTCCGGGTCTTTTTTCAAAATGGCCTGATAGACATTTGCGGCTTCCTCAGGGTTGTCGATTTCCAGCAGTAATTCTGCCAGTTTCAAGCGATCTTTCAGAGAAACATGAATCGCCGGGGTTTCCCGGACAATTAATTCATAGATCGCGGTAGCGGTCTGTTTATCATGAATGCCCAGAAAAGTGCCTTTTCCGAACTCGAAACAGTCCGCTAACTGGCGTAATTCGTCAACCGTTTTTTCGTAGGACATATAGAGAGGATAGCCTTTGATCAGAGCTTCATAATTCTCTTTGGCAACATGAATCTTTCCTGCCAGCAACTGGCATTTGGCTTGTTTCGCAAGTAAAAAAGCGATGTTCGCTTTTTCAGTATAAAGTTTGGACAGTTGTCCATAGATTTTGGCAGCTTTTTTGTAATGCCCTGCGGTTTCAGCTGTTTCGGCAGTCGTCTGCCGGACCTGAATTTCGTCAATTGTATCGGGGTTCTGTTGCCACAGGGAGGTACAGCTATTCAGAAAGAGGAGCAGACAGCTTGGCAACAGAAAAGAAAAAAACAGCAATTTATTCATCAAAAGTCCTTATAATGTGGTTTCAAGGTGATTCAGAAAAACGGGTGGCGCGGCGATGTTTTCAGAGAGGTCAGATATCGAGATCGATTTTGACGTTCGGGAAAGCGGTCAGACGAAACATGATCATCGCCTGAAATTCATTGTAATCCCAGCCAACACCAAGAACCATGGTCCAGCAGTGCAACTGCCGGGAAATCCGGTAGCTGTGTTCGGCCAGACGATGCTCTTCAAAATCATATTCCACGTGCACTTCGGCTGAGGTGCGCGAATCAATCGGAATGTACAGCTCTGTAACCAGGGTATCGGCCGTTTCAAAGTATTTTTTGATATAGCTGCTTTCTCCAGTGATATCGACCAAGCTGCTGCCCATCGAGTAGGTACTGCGGGAAACGTGATCATTGCGGTAAATGTAGCGTAACGTGGCGTTGATTTTTTCTTCTTCACCATAGCGCAAGCCGTATTCCCCGCGCTGGACGTCTGCTTCCCCGATGTCGTAGAGCAAGGCAGCCCACGTCTGAAAATCTGGACGGATATTGACGGCTAGGCGATTTCCGAAATCCCCCCAGTATTTGCCGGATTCTTCCCCGCGGTCAAAATGCACGTCTGCGTAACTTTGCCAATTCAGCAGAGTCCGGATTTTTTCTGCCTGCCGGGTCTGCCAACGTTGATCCAGGCCGAGGCGAAGGAAATGCTGCTTCTGCAATCGGTCGATCTCATCGAAAAAGTAAAGATGATCCCGATCTTCCGAGGGTTCCGGCGCAAACGTATAATTTAGATAGGGTTCAATCACATGACGAATACCATTGATATTCAAACTTTGCAAATTCCATTCCTGCCAATCGCTATGAAATTTACTCTTCATTTCCAAGCCGAATTCGGAAGCAAAACGGGTTCGGCTGCCGCCCACGTTATCATAATTACGAACCGGATAGAGATTGTAGGGAGCATCCGGATTATCCGCAGCGATCAAGTTTGCCAGATCGGTTTCCCTGATTTTGCTTTGGCTGGTGCGGCTGTATGAAGTGGCCCGGAAGCTGGCTCGTGGCGTCAGAGTCACTATTTCCTTGATGTCCAGAGGGAGGGAAAGGGTATGCAGGGTATCTGTCCGGAAACTGGCGTAATCCTCCGCATCGTCATGCAGTAGGGCAAGGTAATCGGCTGCCGGGATGAATTCGACGCGGTCGAGATCACTGTTTCGCCATTTCAGGCTATAGTAGCCCAAGCTGTTTTCACTGTTGTATAAAAGCGGACTGTCCAGCACGGCAAGACGGGGAATGGTCAGGCGAAGTTCAGGAAGTTGCTGAACGGTCGTATAAAATGTATTGACTCGGGGACGGGCATTCAGGGATACATTGAAATAATCATGATCATAACTCAGATCCGCAAAGGTTTTGGACTGTTCAAAATGCCGGTAATCCTGGCGAAACCAGTCTTCCAGCATCGCAGAATCACTCAACCAGTCCAGATTCAAGCGCAGAGACAAGCCTTTGCTGAGAACTTGTCGGTAATAAGTCTTGACTCGAAAACGATCTTCTTCTACCTCAAAGCGCCGGTTGAAGCCAGGCGAGGTTTCTGTGGGATCGAGGTCATGAAGAGCATAGAACTGAGTACTCAATTCGCGTTCAGCACTCTCGTATTCATTACTGTACCCAGCGCCAACGCCACGCTTGGACATCAAATCCAAATAAAGCCGACTGTCGCCAACACGTTCATTTTTCCAGATTCTGCCGATTTGGAGATATGCCCCGCGTTTGCCGGAATACCCCGGTTTGAGTAGCAGGCCGGCTTGCCCAACATTGGTGCTGCCCCAAAGCCAAGGCAGATATAAGACCGGGACAGATCCAAATTTAAGAACAACATGTTTCGCGGTAAAGCTTTGATCCGGATGATGTGTAATTTCAGCAGCCTCGATGCGGTAGTGGGGGTTTGGGCAGTCACAGGTTGTCAGCCAGCCGTGACGGATCTGTTGATTGCCCTGCTCATCCATCGTTCCTTCAGCCCCAGCTGCATACCAGATTTTGCTGTCCAGACGAAAGGGGCCAAAATGCATCGTTTTGTCCTGAAAATTTCCTTGTAGTGCGGGTGCATGCCAACTGCCCTGATCTTTCAGAGTGATCACGACTTCTCCCTGTGCGGTGTAATCATAGGTTTTCTGGTTGATCGATGCTTCGCGCGCCGTCAGTTGGATCACACCATAGGTTACATGGACATCTCCTTTGGCAAGAATTTCCCCGGTTTCTATATTATGAGATAATTCATCCGCCTCGATTTTCAACTCATCCGCAGGGAGCAATTCATTGAAATCCTGGGCATGAATCCCTCCGAACATGCTGAATAAAAGGCCAATAACAAGCAATACAGAACAGCTTGAGCGCATCGAATAACTCCAAAATGCATGACGGATAACAAAAAAACACATTTTCAATAAATATAACCCCTATCCCGGATTAACAAACAAAATGCTGAAAATATTTGGCAAATATTTGGCAATCAGCAGTAATTGGTTTTCTAAGCTGGTGCGAGCTTATGGAATCTCGGCATCCGCACGTGGATGCCAGCAGAGCGGGCAAAAAGTGTTTTCGCTTCTATTTGTTATAGTCCGGCGTTCTCATCTTAGCCCCGGGGTCAGCATGTAAGGGTGTAAATAGTGCCCTGAACGGGGGCACCTCAATGATCCGTTTCATACCCCAGATATATTTTAAGTTAACGCCAATAGGCGTCCTCGCTGGCAGCCCTTGTCGCGGTTTTGTTTTTGTCTCGAAAAACGGAGAGGTGAGCGATTATCGCAGCAGCCTGAAAGGGTGTTTTTTGCCTGTTTTAATGGTCATACTTTGCTGCAGGATTTCACCTGCATCAGAGTCCGGCAGGCGTGGCATCCGGTCGTTTTTTTCTGTGCAGCTGATTTCCTGCAAAGCGATGGCCAGGCCACGGAGGAATTCTGTTCCGCAGAAGTGACAGGTAGACAAGACTTCTTCGCGTTTCAAACTTGTATGCCCGACATTCAGATTTTGTCCACAGGCCAGCACTGCTGCTGAGACGCGGCAGCCAAGAGCATGAGCCAGCACAATTTCCATCACCAGATCATGCCCCAGGATTTCAGCACCATTCCTGCGGGCTAGGGCGGCTTCTGCTCCAGTGCAGAAGTGGAAGCCCGGCAGTGCCTGATAGGTGCAGAGTCGAAAACGGACCCCAACTTGATCCAGGGCATTGACCACTTCTGAATTAAATTCTTGTGATAACGCAAGGCTTAAATCAGGGAAAGGTTCGTCCAATAAGTCATGCAAACCATCCAACGGAGAAAACGCATGCCCATTGAGAAAATCTGTCAGCAGAGTCCAATTGCCGGTCTTGATCTCCGGAATCAAACTGATTCCATTGTCAAAATAGATATGCTTGCGGATGCCAAGCTGTCGGGCGGTTACCAAAGGCAGAATGCAGGGATAAAGACCCATACCTTCGCTGAGATGGCGATGTCCATGGGAAACCAGTATAGGGATCCCACGACAGGCGCCGTACTGCAGACACGGGTGGAGCCGATCTGGTGTCGGGTGCGTCGGCATTCCCGGCAATTTTGCAAGCGATATGCAGGCCGGAGCCGCGTCAAAGAGCGGTTCCGTCACAAAGCCCGGGCCAAACTGCAAGAAAAATTCTGCGTCCTCAACTCCGGGTAAATGTTCTCGCAGGCAGGAATTGGCCAGGAGGACTCCCCGCTGCAACCGCTCAACTGGGCGCAATTCTGAATCAGGGAAATGAGAAAACTCTACCATGTCGCTTCCAGTATTTGATGTGCTGGGGCAAAAATCGAACTGGCTTCTGAAGATGCGGGCCAGGCATACGTCCATTCGGTTTGCTGATAATCCAGCATCCTTCCATTGCTTTGGATGATTTCCGTTGGAACTTTCAGGCGGAACTGAAAGGTGAGCCCGGTGCCCAATTTCTGTAATCGAGTCCGCGTTTCTTTACTCAAATCCGTCGGCAGCGGGGTCAGATTTCCCTTGAAAAAAGAATCCCCCAAGGCATTTTTGCTGAGTTGAAAATCTCCAAAAATCCCACTGTTAATGGCCTTTTCCCCATCGCGTGATAGGACGATGATTTCGACATGCCGGATTTTGTCTTGGATATACTGGCGGTATTGGCGTACTTCCAAAGCATTTTCAGTGAAAAATTGTCGGACGGCTTTTTCATCCAGAAAACTGCCTCCAGCCTCTTTATGTTTGCTGCCCAGGAAGATGGATACATGTTGCCAGAGACTGGCATATTCTTCCGGAAAGGAATACTCATAAGTTACAACACACGAAGCATCCCGGTGGAAGACCAGACTTTGCCGGAAAGTCAGGCAGCCGGAAAAAAACAAACTTACAGCAAGATACAAAATTAAAAATGTCCGCATCCGCAATCCTGTTCTCATCCCCTTTTCGGGAAAATGAATTATAGTATTAGCTTTGCTTTATAAAATAACTCCTGTCCGTCGAAACTGCCAGTCCGACTGGAGAAAACCCGGCAGTGCTATGCTGCCCAGGCTGGCGTAGCCTAAGGAGACTTTTTTCGCAGTATGGAAATCGTTGGAATAGGACTTTCCGGCGGCGCGGACAGCGCGGTCGCAGCCTACTTGCTCAAGCAGAATGGCTGCCAGGTGCGCGGCTTCACTATGTGTCTTTTCCCCGGCAGCAATACGGAGAAGGCAGCCAAAGTCGCTGAAAAACTGGAAATTTCTCTTCAGATTTTGCCCTTAGAGAAGCGCTTTGAAGAGAGCATCATTTCAAGTTTTGTGAACAGCTATGCAGATGGTTTTACTCCCTCTCCATGCGTGCTCTGCAACCGGAACTTCAAATTTGGCATCATGCAGCAGGCTATTCTGGCGTCCGGTTGCACCCACATGGCCACCGGCCATTATGCGCGTCTGGGACAAGCGGAAGGCGGACGGGTGCGCTTGCTTCGTGGATCCGATGCTGGCAAAGAACAAAGCTATTTTCTCGCCCAGCTTTCACAACAGCAACTGGCGAAAGCCAGATTCCCGCTGGGAAATTACCGAAAAGAGGATGTCCTGCAACTGGCCAACTCTCAACAACTGATTGCCCCTCAGCAGGGTGAAAGTCAGGATCTCTGCTTCCTGCCAGATGGCGACTTTGCAACTCTGGTGGCTACGCGTCGGCCTGAGCTCTGTCAGGAAGGATGGATTGTTGATCAAAACGGACGAAAACTGGGCAAACACCAAGGGGCTTTCCGCTACACCAGAGGGCAACGCCGCGGACTCGGCCTGGGGGGAGGCCCCTGGTTTGTGTTGGACGTTATGATCTCTGAAAACCTCCTGATTGTCGGAACGGCCGAAAAACTTCTCTCGCAGAAGGTGCTGCTTACCGGTATGAACTGGCTCAGACAAACTCCACCCGTAGGAGAAAAACTGTCCTGTATCGCCCAAGTCCGATATCGTATGTCCCCAAAACCGGCGGAGTTGCAGAACCTGCCGGATAACCAAGCAGAAATTACTTTTCTGCAAGCAGTCTCTGCAATCACCCCAGGACAGCTCGCCGTATGTTATGATGACCAGGAAGTCATCGCCTCGGGCTGGATCGCTAAACAAAACTCTACCCCGGATAGCAACTGAAACATTATGAACAACGAAAATTCCAGGACTCTAACAAAAAAGAAGACGGCCTTCTGGGGCATGGCCGCCGTCGTTTCCGCTATTATCCTTTTTAGTACGATTGAAGTCGTCAGTAAAAACATTGCTGGAAAATGTCATATTGATGCATATATGATGGTTTTTCTGCGTTTTTTCGGTACGGGTCTGATTTTATTGAGTCTTGGTTTACCGGGCTATTTGCAGCGTGGCGGAACCTTGGGATGGCGAGACTGGAAAAACTTTATTCTGAATGGATTAATTGGCATTACCATCAGTTTGACCTTGTTTCATGCCGCCATCTCAATGTTTGAAAATGCCTCTTCCTCCGCTGTTGTGTTCAGTGCCAATGCCGTCTTTGCGATTGTTATTGCTCGTTTTATGAATCACGAACCCTGGGCCGCCCATAAATGGGCCGCACTGATCCTCGCTCTTGGGGGAATTGCACTTTTTATCTTTGAAAAAGGCACCCCGTCTATGGGTGCCGTAAAGGCGCTTCTGGTGATGTCACTGGCAGCTCTTGGATTCGCCTACAGTGTTTGCCTGACCAGGAAAGTCGTCAATCACTATGGGGCTACCTTCTTTATGGGAATCTCTTCCCTGCTGGGAAGCCTCTTTATTTTGCCGATGGCAGTCCTGAATCTCCAGGGAAATCTGGCGGACGAAATGCTCAAGGCCTGGCCGGAACTTTTATATATCGTTTTGATCGGTACCGCCCTGGCTTATCTGCTATATTATCTTGGTTTGAAACGAGTCAGTGCCTTTATCGCCTCCATGGTCTTTTTTCTCAAGCCGGGCTTGGCCTGTATCTTGGCCTGGGTGGTACGGGGAGAAAAAATGAATACCTGGACCTTTTCCGGAACCCTGATCATCTTTATGGCATTGTGCCTGACCTTGATGAACAATCGGAAATAAGGCTGGAAAACGAGTAGGATGGAGCGATCATGAAAATCAGAGTGGACGGTTTGGGCTTATTCTGCAGTCTGGGAAAAAATCCGGAAGAAGTTTATCAGCGGATGTGTGCTGGTGAAGACGCTTTTCGTCCCATTTGGCGTTTTTCCAGTGAACCTTACCAACAGAAAAAAGCCGGCCAAATTTCAGTGGAAGCTGACGAGCTATTACGCGAAAAATATCCGGACAATGAACGGACTGGAGCCCTGTTGAAAGAAGCCGCTTCCCAAGCAGTTCAGCATCTCAATCTGGCAAACCCGGACGAAAAGCTGGCTTTGGTATTGGCCAGTAATTTCGGCCCTCTCGAGGCGCAGGAATGGCTTTGGCGGGAAAGGATGGACACCGGCAGCATTGCGGAGGATAGCTTTGCGATGGCGGAAGAATTTCTGTCCGGTATTGCTCAGGATTTGGGCTGTGGCGGAGCTAAAATTCAGCTCTCGATGTCCTGTGCTTCCGGCCTGGCAGCCGCCTCAGTTGCGAGGGATTTGTTGTTACAGGGTCGGGCTGAACATGTCCTGGTTGCCGCATACGACCTGCTTAGCGAATTTTCCTGGTGTGGACTGCATAACTTACGGACGATCACCACGGACACCATGCGGCCTTTTGATCGCCGCCGTTCGGGAACCATCTTCAGCGAAGGAGCCGCCGCTGTCCTGCTGAGTAAAGAAACATCCGTCACAGAAAAGATCGCTCCCTTGGCGTTCTTATCCAGTGCTGTAACCAACAATAATGCTTTCCATATTACCGCACCGCTGCCGGATGCCGAGGGATCGCGACTGGTGATGGCCGAAGCACTCCGCCTTGCAGGCATGGTGCCGGACGACATCGAACATATTTGTGCACACGCAACCAGTACCGTCGCAAATGATAAAACCGAGGCCGTAGCACTGCGTAATCTGTTTGGCGAACACCTGACAACAATGACTGTTGCTGCTCATAAATCTCAATTGGGACATCTGCTTGGCGCCGCCGGTCTGGCAGAAATAATTATTACTATTCTGGCCATGCAGCACTCCATTATTCCGCCAACCATGAATCATCAGGAATTGGACCCGGATTGCGCCGGCATCGACTGTATTCCTGGGAAAGCCAGATATCGGCAAATCCGTAGCGCTATTATCAATTCTGCCGGCATTGGCGGCAATAACAGCGCCGCTGTGTTGACGCACGGAAGCTACTGATTTTTCCGGGACATGGGCGTTTCGCGCTCCCGGCGCTCGCAAGCGAGCGCCCACAGAACGGGAGCATCCGCCCCCCGGGATTCTCCCCAGAATGTGGCCGGAGCTTCCAGCTCCGGATCCGCTCCCGATCCCGGCGCTCGCAAGCGAGCG
>Ga0172378_10002708_pt1 | contig 16643 bp, 16 predicted proteins | sample GrowelOW332metaG_FD_119755 | JGI IMG/M metagenome (GOLD analysis project Ga0172378, IMG submission 119755) | Groundwater microbial communities from an aquifer near a municipal landfill in Southern Ontario, Canada - Pumphouse #3_1 metaG | ecosystem: Environmental > Aquatic > Deep subsurface >... | reverse complement strand
GTGAAGAAACGGACTGAAAAGAGAGCACGATAGTCACATTCTCAATACATGAGTCAATTCAATAGACTGCTTCCACCAACGCCATCTTTCCGCAGGGGGGATGGCGTTGATGTCTTCAGGCTTTCGTCACGATTGCAGAGAGGTTGTGGTACACGATGACGTAGTCCAGGACGGAGAAAACTTCCTTTTGATATGCGGCATCGTAGGTATGTACCTGCATGAGGACTTCTTGCCGTTTGGTCAGGACATCTTCCTGACGTACAGCCACTTTCTCTTCGATGATGATCACCTGGTTGGTCACATAGTTGATCAACGTGAAATCTGTTCGGCCATTCCCTTTGACATCTTGGCTTTTGGTCTGCCAGCCTTTGCTTTTTTCAAATGCGAAATATCCCGCAAGAAAATAGTGATAAGGGTTTCATTTCGTTTCTGATCCTGTTTGTCCGCCTTGTCGGTATAGCAAAGAATGGATTGGATTTTTTCCGTCAGTATCTCACTTGCGCCGATGGCATCCTGTTGTACGAGCAATCGAATGAATGCATTGACGTTTTTCCCCCGTTCTTCCTCGTTGCATGCATCAACCAATGTCCGGAAACAGGAAAGGACTTCATAGTTGGGAATCCGAAGAAGGTATCGTCCGTCTGCCAATTCTTTTTCCGCTGTCAGATATCCAGAGAAAAGGAGCGTCCCCATGATGGCCGCATTACTTTCCATCATGGTGTCATACACGATGGTTTTGTCTACCAGCACGTCAACCGTCTGTCGGGAAAGCAACCGCTCAAAGGCGTATTTGAGTTCCGTATTAGTGTTGCTTGAAACAAGCATTTCCTTCAGTAACGCATCTCCTGACGAGGATGCCCAATAGTTTCCACAGAAGGCGTTCTTGTCGGCTATGGCGCGTTCGACAAAGTTCAACAAGCTGAACGGATTCTAGATGTCTTCCTTCCCTATATGGTATCCATCATAGTTGTTCTTGACGTCTTCCATTCGCCCCTGTAATCCAAAAGTGGAAAGCAAGGCCTTTGTTTCCTCTTCAGTAAACCCAAAACCTGTCGTGAACAGAGGATCGGTGACGGTATAGATGGCAAGATTGTTCAAACCGGTGAATATCTGGTTTTTGGCGATCTGAAGGCAACCCGTGATGATGGCTGCCTGTACATTCATGTTGGTTTTCAATCCTTTGGAAAACATCGCTCCGATTATATCCCGTACAAAAGGAAAACATTCCGCTTGGTGGGCTGTATTCAAAGGTACGTCATATTCATCGATCAAAATGATGGGGCGGATGTGATGGTAGGTGAACAGTCCCAACGAAAGGAGCGAAAGATATTTGGTGAAATCGTCCGGGGTCGCTTTTCCATTGATGATCCGGTCAAATGTTTCCTGGTCACTTTCTGCGGTCAGTACGTTCCGGATGTAGGCGTGCCGTTGATATTCGTCTTTCAGGCAATCATTGAACTGGGCAAGAAAACCGTTGGTGTCGTTTCCCTTGATATCCTTGAAGGTCAGGAAGATGATAGGGTATTGATTTTGGAACTGCTGGCAAATCTCTTTCTCTTTGGAGATGGCAAGCCCATGAAAAAGGTATGCGTTGTCACGTTCGTCGATATCAAAGAAGTAGCGGAGCATGGAAGTGTCAATGTTTTTCCAAAACGACGAGGGCTGATGAACAGAAACAATCCATCGAGTGAAGGCTTCCCATGGAACGTTGTTTCCGTATCCGATTGGGTGAGCATCTCCCGGACAAGAGAGGTCTTGTCCACATAGTAATATTCTCCGTCGATAAGTCTCTTGAAATCTTCCAGGCCGATCGCCGTCTTTTTCCGCATGTTGCTGGTCGTCTCCGACTGAAAGTATACCGTGAAACAGGAAAGGAATGAATCATAGTTCATCGGAAAGAATGAGAAAAGGGTCTTCCTTCATGAGAAGAATATAAAGCAATTTCGTATGGATTCGATGGTGTCAAAAACTGTTTGTTTTTGAACGTTTGTTGGATATCTGCATGAGAAAGAAAAGCAATCACCATGATTTTCATCATAACAATCTAAATCTATTTCTTAATATATCTGAAATTATTGATTAATAAAAATATGGTAATATTATAATAATTATATATTATATAAATAAATATAATTTATTAATTAGTAATGATAACAAAATTGACAGCTAATATATATCATGATAATCTAATATTAAAAGGAGACCGTTATGAAAAAAGTGAGTATCATGTTGCTTATTGGTGTAATGGTTATTGGTTCTCTTTTCGCTCAAGGAAGCAACGAGAAGAGCAAGGCTCCCGGCAAACAGACGGTAGTGTTCTGGAATGGGTATACGGGACCTGACCGTACTGTCTTGGAAGAATTGGTGAAGAAATACAACGAATCTCAGAATACAGTTGAGATTAAAATGGAGATCATGCCGTGGGATACGTTGTATCAAAAGTTGATGCCAGCAATGATCGCGGGTAATGCCCCTGACCTTATTGCAATGTCTGTAGGGCGATATATGGAGTATGCACAGGCAGGGAAACTGGCGAATTTGGAGGATTTGCTTGCTTCGTCTTCGTTGAAGCGTGATGATTTGGTGCCAGGTTTAATGAATGCCGGTATGTACCAAGGATCGCAATACGCAATGCCGATGGCATTTGCTGCAATGGTCATGTATTATAACAAAGACATGTTCACGGCAGCAGGATTGGACCCAGACAATCCTCCAAAAACATTGACTGAGTTGCAGGACGCATGGGCTAAGCTTGTGAAAAAGGATGCCAATGGGAATGTGACCCAATATGCTCAGGCCATTGGGGTGAAATCCACCGTTGCGATGATTCCTGTCTTTATGTGGATGTACGGCGCGGAATACATTCAGGATGGAAAAAGTGTCTTGAATTCACCTGAGGCTGTTCAGGCGCTGGAAATGCTGGCCCAAGCCTTTCAACGCAATGTGTCCCCTGTTGGGCTAACCGGTCAGGAAGCTGATAACCTGTTCAGCGCGGGAAAAGCTGCGATTGAGTTCAATGGCCCATGGGCGATTCCTGGATTCCGTGGTGCAGGTATCAATCTTGGTATTGCGGAAGTTCCCGCGGGAAAGAATGGACGTAAAACTTGGGGTGGGGACACGATTCTAAGTATCTCAAAGGATTCCAAAGTAAAAGAAGCGGCTTGGAATTTCATCGAGTATTGGAACAGTGTTGAAGCCCAACGGACGTGGGCGCTGAAAGTAGGGTTCCCGCCAACCCGTGTGGATATGTCCGGAGATAAGGAATTGCTTGCAGGAAATCCTGATATTATCTATTTCCTGAATTCAGCAAAATACGCGGAAATCTTCATGGCTGATCAGCCCAAAAGTGGCCGTATCGATGAGGAGATCTTGGTACCGTTGTACGAAGCGGTGACAAGAGGTACTACCAAGCCAGCTGAGGCTTTGCAAGCGGCCGACGCAAAACTGAATGCGTTGTTGGCGGAAAAATAAGCGGTAATAATGTTTCCGAAGGGGGGATTTCCCCCCTTCTTGAAATGGGGGAGGTGGGAGTCATGAAAAAACCTGTAACGTTGTCATCTCGCGTCGCCCGAGCGGGGACCCTGATGGTTTTGCCATCATTATGTATCATTGCGGTGTTTGTGTTGTATCCGATTGCAGACTCTTTCTGGATGAGTCTGCATAATTGGAATATTTTGAAAAACACGAAATCTTTTCTTGGGCTGTCAAACTATATGCAAGCGTTTCATGACGAGCGTTTTCTCAATGCATTGAAGAATACTGTGGTTTATACCATCACCTATGTTCCGATTCTGGTTGTTTCCTCCTTACTGATTGCTGTGTTTTTGAACTATGGGTTTTCTGGTGCAGGTTTTTTTAAAAGTCTGTTTTTTCTTCCATCCATCACCAGTATGGCTATCATTGCCATTGTGTTTCGTTTTCTTTTGGATGGAGATATAGGATGGTTTTCTCTGTTCCTCCAGCGACTGGGATTCCGGTCAATGGATATTTTACGGACTCCCAGTACAGCGATGATTGCTGTCGTACTTGTTGGTGTCTGGAGATGGATGGGATTTAACATGGTAATCCTTTTGTCCGGATTGAACTCCGTTCCGGAAAGTCTCTATGAAGCAGCGGAAATGGATGGCGCAGGAAAAGTCAGACAGTTTTTCTCCATCTCATTACCTTTAATTGTTCCTATTTTGGGGTTCACGCTGATTACCAATATTATCAGCTCCTTTCAGGCGTTTGATCAAATTTATGTAATGACGAAAGGCGGTCCGATGTTTAGTACGGAAGTTCTTGTCTACTATATCTACTATCGAGGATTCAATGTATTTGATATGGGCTACGCCTCTGCCATGGCGTTCATTTTGTTCTGCATCATTTTAGTGTTCACGTTGTTGCAGTTACGGGGCTTTGGGAAAAAGGAAACAGAGGGAGGAATTGCATAATGAAACTCTCAAAAACCGCCAATGGGATTATCCTGTTTGTTTTTTCTCTGGTAGGCATTGTCTTCTTTGTCCCTTTCCTCTGGATGGCATGTTCTTCATTGAAACCGGAATCAATGATCATGGGGCATCCTGAACAGATGTTCCCTCGTTCTGTTACCCTGCAAAATTATTCGAGTCTCCTTTCAAAGATTCCCTTTGGAAGATTCTTGTTCAATTCGTTTGTATTTGCCGGTGGTATCACCATTTTTTCGTTGTTTTTTGATTCTTTGGCGGGCTACGCATTTGCCAAACTGCCATTCAAGGGCAGGGATGTTGTGTTTGTCTTGGTTCTGGTGACAATGATGATTCCCTTTCAGGTGACAATGATTCCTTTGTATCTTCTCATGAACAACCTGCATATTTTGAACACATTCCCGGGAATGATGCTGCCAAGATTGACGAACGCATTCGGTATCTACTTCATGAGGCAGTCGTTTCTTTCCGTACCTGGTGATTTAATAGATGCAGGCCGGATCGATGGCTTGAATGAATGGGGGATTTACCAACGAATTATGCTTCCTGTGGTGACAGCGAGTTTATCCACGCTAGGCGTTTTTCATTTCATGTACAACTGGAACGATTTTCTCTGGCCCATGTTGATGACAAATACAACTGATATGCAAACGCTTCCTGTGGGATTAGCCTTGTTCCAAGGAGAACATGTGATGGAGCATGGCCCCATTTTTTCCGGGGCGGTGTTGTCCATCCTGCCCATATTGATAATTTTCCTGTGTGCGCAAAAAACGTTTATCAAAGGAATCGCCCTGAGTGGGATTAAAGGATAAAGATGATGGATACAGAATTCTTGTTTTGTTGCGGGATTGAGGATACGTTTATTGCTGATCCTTATCCTAAAACAGGAAAGGTCCTGGACGAATATGATTTGACAGGGCATTACCAGCACTGGAAGGATGATTTTGATAGAGTAAAAGGTCTTGGTTGTGATGCACTTCGTTGGGGTATCCCATGGTATCGTGTGCAACCCCAAAAGGATACGTGGGATTGGTCTTGGACGGACCAAACCATTCCGTACCTTGTTGAAGAAAAAGGCATTACGGTAATCCTTGATTTAATGCATTATGGAACACCGTTATGGATGAAAAAATCGTATCAAGATCCTGACTATCCTTCCTTTGTGGAAACATATACAGCAAAAGTAATAGAGCGATACCAGAAATACTTAAAGTTTGTCGTTCCGTATAATGAGCCCCATACAGCAGCAGAGTTTGCGGGAAGACAAGGGGTATGGCCTCCATATTCCCAAGGATTTGATGGGTATCTTTCCGTCATGAAGGCAGTGGTGCTTGGGGCGCAGAGACAAACGAACCTCATCCAAAGGAAAGGATTACAAACCGTTCAGGTGGAGTGTTCTGGTGGATCGTTTGCGTTGGATGAAGCGACCAAAGATTTGGCACAATGGGAAACTACGGCACAGTCAATGTATTTCGACTTGTTGACTGGGCATGTGGAACGATTGTTGCCGTATGCCTCATTTTTTGGAGCGCATGGTTGGAATGAGCATGTATTAGCTGAATTCCAAACTCATGCGGCAGAAATTGGCATTATGGGCGTTAATTTTTATCCCCAATTTTCTTTTCAAGATATTTGGATGGGGAAAGATGGTACGGTAAAAAGAAAGAACCATCCGGTATGGATTCCCGATCTTGAGCGCCTGTTACGAAAACGGTATAACGCATATGCATGTCCAATGATCATCACCGAGACAAGTGTTCGTGATGATTTGACGATGAAGCGGTTTTGGTTGAAGGAATCGATGGAGAAAACGGTGTCTCTTTTTCGGAGTGGGTTCCCCATTCTCGGGTATACATGGTTTCCGATTATTGATATGGTCGATTGGTCTTATCGGACACAGGATGGGGAAAAAGAAAACTTTATGGCTCGGTTTGGCTTTTGGGATGAACAGAGAAAAGAGAATTCCTGTGCGGAATTATATCGTGAATTGGTGAGGAACTATCATGGCGACAATTGAACGAAGCGGATATCCGTTTCCTGATAGGGAACGGGATACATGGTCATCTCTGGATGGAATGTGGACGTTTGAAACGGATGACAGGGATGTCGGTTTGCAGAAAGAATACGGGGAGAAAGGCGTACCGTCTTCAACACAGATTCTTGTTCCTTTTGCCCCTCAGTCCCAACGTTCTGGGATCAATGATGCGTCATACCACCCTATCCTTTGGTATGAACGGCGATTTGCCGCACCAAAAACCTCGCAACATGTTTTCCTCTGTTTTGCTGCGGTTGATTGGCATGCGGACGTCTGGGTGAATGGTCGGTATATTGGTTCTCATGATGGGGGATATACCCCTTTTTCGTTTGACATCACTCTGTGGCTTCAGGATGATAACCGGCTTACCGTGCGTGTTTTTGACTCAAATGATACGGCGCAACCGAGGGGAAAACAGTATTGGGGGGAACATGGTGATCGTTGCTGGTATATTCCTTCTTCCGGTATTTGGCAGACGGTCTGGTTGGAATCTCGGCCCCAAATCTTTATTGAGGGTGTCGCAACCCAAACGGATGTCGACCACGAACTGGTGGAAACGACAGTGCTCGCATCATCGGAATTGGATGGTACGTATGAGGTTCATGCGAATGTCTTTTGGAATGGGCAGCAGTTGTTGCACACAGCTGTCACTGCACAAGGACGTGAGAATCGTTTTGTTTTTCCTTTGAAACCTCTTGACGCCATTGATCCTGTCCACTTTTGGTCGCCTGAGACGCCAAACTTGTTTGATATGGAAGTCCTGTTGGTCAAAGAGGGTATTGTCTGTGACAAAATTCGGACGTACTTCGGAATGCGTAAAATTTCCGTTGAACAGGGCAGAGTGTTGTTGAACAACAGGCCGTTGTATCAGAAGTTAATCCTTGACCAAGGGTATTGGCCGGAAGGTCTGCTTACTGTTGATGATGATGAGGCGATCAAGAGAGATATCCTTCTTGTCAAGCAGATGGGTTTCAATGGGGTACGTATGCACCAGAAGATTGAGTGCAGTCGGTTTTTGTATTGGGCTGATAAATTGGGGCTCCTTGTGTGGGAGGAATTGCCGAGTGCATATCAGTTTTCTACCACAATGAAACAGGATATGTTTGACTTGCTCCAAGAAACCATCAAGCGTGATAAAAACCATCCATCAATCATATGCTGGGTATTATTGAATGAATCCTGGGGGGTGAGGGATATCTATGCCAATGAAGCGCAACAACGGTTTGCGGTCGCCTTGTACCATATGGCAAAATCATTGGATCCTACTCGATTAGTGGATAGCAATGATGGATGGGATAACGTGACCTCAGACCTGTGTACAATTCATGATTACGCAAAAAATGGAAATGGTTGGAAAGAGACTTCACATTTGGTGCAAGGTTCGTTGCAAGGCCGTTCCCGGTATGCAAAAGGATATGCGTATGGAGGTCAGCCTGTTCTGATCACTGAATTCGGAGGGATTGCCCTTACAAAGGATCTCCATGATGGGAATTGGGGGTATGAAAAAGGAGAACCTAATGTCCTTTCCTTTACCGAACGGTTTTCCCAGCTTTTGCAATCGATCACCTCAAATCCTGATATCCAAGGGTTTTGCTACACACAACTGACGGATGTGATGCAGGAAGTGAATGGATTGCTTGATGAGCAAAGAAATCCGAAGATCCCGGTGGAAGAGATCCGACGCTTACTCCAAGGAAACAACGAGCTTTAGGTCTTGGGCATAATTCCCAAAGGTAGATCCGAAAACATTCAGTCCACCACGATTGATTGCGGATTCTTTCACGCCTATTCGTATGGAGATGGAGTCGTATGCTTGGATGCGTAACGCATTGACGGTGACGTCAGTGCGTTTGGTATGATCGATCCATGTTCCTTGATGATCGATCACCCAAGTTTTCAAGAACCCGTATTGTGTGTCATTGGTGTTCCACCATCCAGGGGTGAATGAGCCTCGATCCCCTCCCATATCTCCCGGAGAAGTCCACGTTCCGACTTCCAGTCCGTTGATCCACAATGTGATGTCTGATGGCCAGTTGTTGTTATGGCCGGGATATTCGGAACAGATTTCCGCAGAAAAGCTGATACATCGAATATGGGCATCTTGGGTAAAATTCTTTGGGAATCGGTATTCGAGAAAACCATAGGAAAACCAGATGAGACCGGCAGATGCTCGTCGTGGGTCCAGGAATGAACTGGGGTTGTCATACAGCCCAATCACGGAATGGTCTGAAATGATGCCGCAAGGTGCAGTAACTGAATAATCGGAAAATAATCCGATGGGCATTTCTGTTTCTATGGTTCTGGATTTCTTCTGTTCTTGGATTGTGTTTTCAAAGAGCGGAAGTAAGATTTTGTCATACTTTAAAGAACAAAGCTTCTGGACGCCTTTTCCCTTTGCCGGGATCTGTTTGGACTCAACCAATCCTGCTTTCTCAAGCAATAACATATTGGTGGTACAGGTTGATTGCGGAATATCCAATGCGACGCATAACTGTGATATGTTCATAGATTGTTTATGCAGAAGTACAAGCATTTCCCTACGTATAGGGGAATCAAGTGCCCGAGCAATTACAGCGATATCAGAAAATGAAGAGAAACAAAGTGGTTGGCTCATGAGGCAAAGATATCATGTTCAATGGATACAAACAAGGGAGTTGAGTAGAGCTTATGTATCATTTCCTAATCATCTGCATTATTTAGTATACAATTCCAACAAAGATTATGGATTGATGATCAATACGAAAATAACTTGACGTGTGGGGAAAAGAGTGTATACTAAAGAAAAATGATAGCGCTAACATAGTAAAGGAAATCATGACGATCAAGGATATTGCGGAACAAGCAGGCGTTTCAATGATTACCGTTTCTCGTGTGATTAATACACCAGAGAAGGTGGCAGAACACACCCGAAAGAAGGTATATGACCTGCTTGCAAAAAATGGATATGTCCACAATATTGCAGCCCATAATTTGGCCTCAAAGCGATCTGGGATCATCAGCATTTATGCATCAAAAGATATGGGAATGCTAGATCCTTTTTTTCAGCAGTTTCTTGTTGGTGTAGGTTCTGCGCTTTCAGAAACCAATTATTCAATGTCCTTGGTAAATGATATCCGTGATACACAATTCTGTGATGGGTATATTTTTTCCGGGCATAACTATTCTGACACGGCACTGGAAAACGCAAAGGAAACGGGAAGACCGATTGCCTTGTTTGGAACAATCCCCGATCAGTCTGTAGACTGTATTGATACGGACAATGTCAATTCTGCGAAAAAGGTTGTTGCATATTTGATGCAAAAAGGCCATCAGAAAATTGATATCATTCTCAACACCGTAAAAGGCGACTACGTAAACGAACGTTTGGAAGGGTATAAACAGGCACTCCAAACAGGAGGGATTGAATTTGAGGATAAACGTGTGCATGTTGTTGAAAATACCATTCAAGGTGGAATGCAGGTCGCTCGTTGGTTTCATGAGCATACCTGCGATGCAACAGCGGTTTTCTTCATCACTGACTTGATGGCGGTAGGATTCGTCATGGGGATGCAGGGACTTGGGTACCACATTCCTCAGGATGTGTCTGTTGCTGGTTTTGATGGATTGGGGCATCACTTGCTTTCGAATCCAAGACTTACCACCGTGGTACAACCGGTCTATGAAATTTCCCAAACGCTTACCAAATGTCTTCTTGAAAGAATTCGAAATCCCGAGACTCCACCGGTACGAAAATTGTTCGACGGGAAGCTTCTGGAAGAAGAATCTGTTATACAAGTAAAACGATAGGAGGATTGAGTATGAGACGGATTAAAAAAGGTTTTATCGTGTGTATTATGGTAGCGCTATCATTATCTGGAATGGTATTTGCTCAAGGCTCAAAGGAAACAACGCCAACAGGGCCGGTGACACTTGAAGTGTGGGCGCGTGGAGATGAGATCAAACAGTTCGTACCTGGATTTGAGGCGGAGAATCCAGATATTACGGTCAATGTGACGGTCATTCCTGATGCGGAAATGACTCCGAAACTGATCACCGTTCTTGCCAGTGGGAAAGGTGTGCCGGATTTGTTCATGCAGGAAGCGAGTTACATAACCTACCTTGTTGAGGCGGGGTGTTTTGCGGATCTGAATAAAGCGCCATATCACATCAATGATTATCGGGATAATATTTGGCCTGCTACTTTGGATGTGGGAACGGATTCTACCGGTGTGGTTCGTGCGTTAACCTGGCAGACGAACCCAGGCGCCATCATCTATCGCAGGGATATTGCAAAAAAGTATTTTGGTACGGACGATCCTGATACGGTATCACAACTGCTCAATACCGATGAAAAAATGTTGGCTGTAGCTAAACAGATGAAACAAGATGGAATCCATTTTGTTTCTTGCTTCAAAGATATCTATGATAGCAAGATCGCACAAAGGACAAATCCGTGGGTTGTTGATGGCAAATTAACGATTGATCCAGTGCTCTTGGATTTCATGGATATGGCGAAAACCATCTTGGTCAATGGGTATGATCTGGGTGTTGACCAGTGGGCAAGTGAATGGATCGCGGCTGTCGAGTCTGATGATTTATTCTGCTACATATTGCCTCCGTGGGGATATCAATACGTGATTAAACCTGCCGCCAACAAGACGATAGGAAAGTGGGCGATAACAACGCCTGCGACAGCATATATTTCTGGAGGATCCTATCTTGGTATCTATGATAAGACACCTCACAAGGATGCTGCGTGGAAATTCTTTTCCTATGTACTGCTGAACGAGAAGAGCTTGTATGACTACGCAAAACAGAGCGGCGATTTCGTGGTTCTGAAGAGCGTCTGCGACAAACTCGCTGCTGGAGAAGGAGAGGCGGTGTTGGGAGGTCAAAATCCGAATGGAATCTTCATCAAGGAAATGCAAAACAGCTTCAAGAAGCTGAATACTGTGTATGATTCTCAGCTGAATGATTCGTTCATTTCCGCCATCAAAGCCTATGCTGCGGGGAGTACAAAGGAACAAGCACTTTCCCAATTCAAGCAGGATGTCAAAACGGCATTTCCTGAAATTGTTGTTGAGTGAGGAATCAGGGAGGGTACCAGATGACTTTTTCACGACTTGAAAAACGAAGGAATATCTGGGGGTATGTATTCATCACCCCATTCCTCGTGATGTTTGTTTTGTTTGGTCTGTATCCAATCATCTACACCTTCCAGTTGAGTTTCCAGAAGTGGAATGGATTCTCGGCAGTGCAAAATGTTGGATTTCAGAACTGGGCAAGACTGAAAGATGATGGTACCTTCCCGTTGACCCTTGCTAACACTGTGAAGATCTGGCTGTGGGATTTCATCCCACAGCTGGGAATCGCATTGTTGCTTTCCATGATTTTTACGTTCCGGAAGATCAAAGGAATGAGCTTTTTCCGTGCCGTATTTTATCTTCCCAATCTGATCACAGCCGCTTCCATTGGTTTGTTGTTCAATATTCTGTTCAATGGTGATAAATCCACAATCAACCAATTGTTGATACGTCTGGGATTGAAATCCCAGCCCATTGCGTTTTTCAAATCGGGTGTGATCACCCAAGGAATTGCTTCTTACATCCTTTGGTGGATGTGGTTTGGCTATACCATGATTTTGATCATGGCGGGGGTCACATCGATTGACAGCTCATTGTATGAGGCAGCGGAATTGGATGGTTGTACCTCGTGGCAAACGTTCCGGTTGATCACTATGCCACTTATCCGGCCAACCATCCTATATATCACCATTACCTCAATTATTGGAGGGATGCAGATTTTTGATGTACCTGCAAACCTGACTAACTTGGCAGGAGATCCTCAAAAAGCAATTCTTACGACCTCAATGTATGTGTATCAACAAGGTTTTAAAAATACCTCATTGGGATATGCGTCCACGTTGTCTGTGGTCCAGTTCCTTATCATCGCAGCGTTGAGTTTTATCGCCCTGAAGATGATGCGAAGGAAGGGGGCGTGACGATGAAACATATTGGCACCGTCTTTGTATACGTGTTTCTTCTCTTGTTGCTGGTGCTTTCTTTGTTACCGTTTTACCTTGTGTTGATCAATTCAACATACAGTTCTATTGATATTGTTACCAAGCTGAAATTTCTTCCCGGAACAATGTTCGGAGCAAACTATCAGAAACTGCAGGAATTGACCAATATCTGGCGAGGTTTTGGGAATAGTCTCATTGTTTCTGTACCCTTCGTTGTCTTTTCTTGCTATTTTGGAGCGTTTGCGGGGTATGGGTTCGCAAAGTTCCAATTCAAAGGAAAAACGTTCTTTTTCTTTCTCGTACTTGCGAGCATGATGCTGCCTTCCCAGCTGAGCATCATTGGTTTTTATACGACAAGTCTGAAACTGGGAATGCTGAATACCTATTGGCCATTGATTCTTCCTGGTATTGCCAATGCATCTGCGGTTTTTTTCCTCCGTGGCATGATAGAACAGAGTGTTCCAGAATCCTTGTTGGAAGCTGCGCGGATGGAGGGTTGCTCAGAACTTACCATTTTCAATCGTTTCGTTCTTCCTTGCATCATGCCTGGGGTTGCTACCATCGGAATCTTTAACTTTGTATCCTCTTGGAACAATTATCTGGGACCATTGATCATCCTTAGTGATGCCAAGAAATTTACGATGCCAATTTTGATAGCGACTATCAAAGGGATCTTTCTTTCCAACTATGGTGCCATGTATGTGGCTATCGCGATCTCAATCTTCCCTGTGGTCATCGTGTATTGCTTTTTGTCTCGGTATATTATCAATGGTTTGACAATCGGAGCTGAGAAATGAAAGCATCTTCATTGTGTACAGGCCTCGGATGGGTCGAGGTGCCGGTTACGCGTCATGCCAATGACCGTAAAATGGAAACAAACATTATTGAACTCTGGCCATCGATGGAACGGCAGACAATTAATGGGTTCGGTGGTGCTTTGACGCATGCTTCTGGGGATGTCCTCAACCATATGGATCCTAGAGAAGCCAAAGAAGTGATCAATAACTATTATGATCCTTGTAAGGGGGACTATCGTTTTGTAAGAATTCCAATCGATAGTTGTGATTTCTCCCCATCGCAATTCAATGCGGCTTCCTCAGTACAAGACATCCAAGAAGATTGGTTTGATTTCTCGTATGATGAAAGATACATCTTCCCTTGGTTGGATGAGATATGCAAAGCTGCAAAGAAGAACATCCCCATTTTATTCTCTCCTTGGTCTCCTCCCGCTTTCATGAAGGATAACCATTCCCGGTTGCAAGGAGGTCATCTGCTGGAGCAGATGAGATCCTGGTGGGCTCAGTATCTTGTCCGATACCTGAAAGAGTATCAACGCAGAGGGTATCATGTTTGGGGTTTGACGATCCAAAATGAACCGAATGCAGTGCAGACATGGGACAGTTGTCTGTATTCTGCCGAGGAAGAACGTGATTTTCTCAAAGATTATTTAAAACCTGAAATGGATCGGCAAAACCTCCAAGAAGTGAAGGTTTTCTTTTGGGATCATAATAAAGAGCGTCTTCTTTCCCGTTCAAAGACATTTTTAACCCAAAATGTTGCGTCGATGGTGGCGGGTATTGCATTCCATGGATATTGTGGTGATCATTTTCAAGCCCTTGAATTGTACCGAAAACAACATCCTGATCATCAAATGATACTTTCTGAGTTTTGTATGGGCGTACAGGACCGATATGATTTTACCAAACAACTTGCTGTTTATGGTCATGAATTTCTTGGGGATCTCGCTTATGGGGCAGATACGTTTCTCGATTGGAATTTGATCCTCGACCAAACAGGCGGACCGAACCATGTCGGTAATTACTGTATGGCTCCGATCATGACGGACAAGGCGTTTCATCCGTGGTATACCATGGCCTTTTCCGTTTTACGGACTCTTTCTTCTGTTATAGTACCTGAAAGCAAGGTGATTGAGCATACCGCATTCACCAACAAACTGGATATTGTCGCGGTAAAACGTCCGGATGAAAGCATTTGTCTTATCATCGGGGCAACACATGAGAACAACGAAGTCAACGTCAGGATAGGCGAGACAGTGTATGCGTTTCCCGTTCGACCAGATTCGTTGACCATATTTGAAGTGGGGAAAAAAGAATATGAGTGAAATAAAAGGCGTGAATCTTGGGGAATGGCTTGTGCTTGAGCGTTGGATGGACACTTCCGTGTTTGCCGGTACAGATGCACGAGATGAGGATACCCTGTGCAGACGGTTACAAGGAGAAGAGAAGCTGGAAAGATACCAACACCATCGAGATACCTTCATTACAGAATCAGACATCGCGTTTATCGCAAAGTGCGGCTTGAACGCAGTTCGGTTGCCAGTTCCTCATTTCCTATTTGGAGATGATCCTCGGTATTGTGACCCATACGTTCCCTGTGTATCGTATGTGGATCAATGCTTTACTTGGTGTCAACGGTATGGGTTGGGTATTATTCTTGATATTCATACTGCTCCGGACTGTCAGAATGGGTTTGATAATGGTGGTATTTGTGGTGTTTCAAAATGGCACCAAAAGCCAGAGAACATCAATCGAATGCTAGATGTGCTTGAGATGTTGGCCGATCGTTACGGTAAAAAAGAAAACTTGTTGGGGATCGAATTGCTCAATGAACCTGCTTCAGAGGCGGTTTGGGAACGGAACAAACGGTTTTACGAAGCTCATGACAAAGAACGGGCAAAAGGATCATCAGCGGTTCCTCTTCCTGTCATCTTTGACTTTTATACACGTGGATATGAACGCCTTCGTTCCCATATGGGAAAAGAAAAGTTTGTCGTCTTTCATGACGCATTCCGCTTTCCATTAATGAAATATTTCTTCAAGGAATCTCATTTGGAAAATGTTCTTTTGGACACCCATTTATATTTGGAAATGGAAGGAGTTTCTGATGTGACATCTACGACGAATCATCTTCATCGTATTCTTGTCGATTGGAATCAAGAAATATACGAAATGCAGAAGATTGTACCTGTCATGGTGGGCGAGTGGTCTCTCCCCCATAATATTCTTCCTTCATTTACGCCGGAACAAAAATACTATTCCTATCGCTTGATGGCTGATGCCTTTTTATTGACGTGGGAACAGGCCTTCGCCCAATTTTTCTGGTCATACAAGGTCAAATGTTATGATAAGCTTGGATGGGATTTTCGTGATGGTGTTGCCCGAGGGTGGCTTCCTGCACGGTTTGACGGAAAAGCATCAATGTAGTGATGCAATTGTACTTTGCCTTGTATAAAAGGGAACAAACATTTTCGAGAACTTGCTACCTCTCTCTATTTTTATAATGAGATAGATGATGTAGCGTAAGTACTCAGGTGGCATACATCAGGGCTTAAAACACTCCCATCTACAACCTCTTAGTGCCCTCTTTAAGTTGATATAAATCTTTGGAAAGTATGCAATTATCATAGACTTTTATTGCGGTTTATGGTATCATAAACCATGTCTGAAAAAGGATTTATCGATTTCCAGAACTTTGAAAAAGCACTCCAGGAGAAAGGGGTCGAGCTCTCATCTTATGAGCTTTCTGCCATTTTGGAACTCATAAACCTTCGGTTTGATGAAGTCATCTCCAAATCCGAACAACAGGCAGAGTCCTTTGCCAGGACCATCACCGAACTCAACAAGACCATAGCGAGCCTGAATGATGTCATCGAAACCCTGAAGGGAAAGAACAACAGGAACGCATCGAATTCAAACAAGCCGTCGTCATGGGATCATTTCAGCAAACCAACCCCAAAGCCATCGTCAATCAATGCGGGTGACGGCGGGTCGATAAAGAAGTCATCCGGTGGGCAGAAAGGTCATAGCGGCACCACGATGAAAGTCCAGGATACGCCTGACAGGATTGAGAACCTGTATCCCCGCAGGTGCTTCGGATGCGATCGTTTCGCCGAATGCCTTGCCCGGGCAAGCGAGAAGGCATCCAGGACTGTTGTTGATGTCGAAGTCAGGACGATACAGACCGAGTACAGGCAGATGAGCTTGTGCTGCCCTGTTGACGGCACGGAGCAGTGCGGCCAGTTCCCGGCTTTCGCAAGAAGCAATTTCCAGTACGGGCCTACCGTCAACGCCATTGTGACCGAACTCTCCTCGGACGGCAGTGTCGGCATGCACAAGATAAGCACGTTCATGGATGACGCCTT
>Ga0172378_10002706_pt1 | contig 16646 bp, 17 predicted proteins | sample GrowelOW332metaG_FD_119755 | JGI IMG/M metagenome (GOLD analysis project Ga0172378, IMG submission 119755) | Groundwater microbial communities from an aquifer near a municipal landfill in Southern Ontario, Canada - Pumphouse #3_1 metaG | ecosystem: Environmental > Aquatic > Deep subsurface >... | reverse complement strand
GGGCAAAGATTCTGGAAAATAACAATGCCTTTGTTATCTCCAATTACTTTTTATGTTGTCATGCTTTCTCTTATTAATGCTTTCCAGTTGTTTCCTCAGGTTATGGTAATGACTAAAAATGGAGATGCAGGTCCAAATGGAGCAACAATGGTAATGGTTGAAAGAATTTATAAATATGCATTTAAGTTTGGGAAAATGGGTTATGCAACTGCATTCTCTTGGATTTTGTTTTCTATTATATTTTTCTTTACTTTTATTCAAAGAAAATTAGAAAAAAGGTGGGTGAACTATGATTCATAAAAATAATATTTCAACAATCTTTTTTCATGTTATAGCTATAATTTTTAGTTTTGTTGCCCTCCTTCCTTTTGCCTGGATGTTATCGACTTCCTTTAAAAAAAGCGGAGCTTTGCTGGCAATTCCAATTCAATGGATACCAAAAGACCCTACTTTTGCATCTTATACTCGACTTTTTCAGAATGAAGGAATTTTAAGGTCAATGTTAAATTCTTTAATTGTCACAGGAGGAGCCGTCATTTTTGGTATATTAAGCTCATCCATGGCAGCTTTCGCTTTTGCTAAAATAAGATTTAAGGGTAACGGAGTTCTTTTTATGATCTTTATTGCTTCAATGATGATACCTGGGCAGGTAACCTTCATTCCTCTTTATCTTATAATGAATGATTTACATCTTACTGATACCCTATGGGCCCTAATTCTTCCTTGTATTTTTCAGGCTTTTGCAGTTTTTATGTTAAGGCAGGAAATCAAATCGATGAATGACACTTACCTTGATGCAGCGGCTATGGATGGAGCATCTTTATTTACAACATTTTTTATAATAATCCTTCCAATGTGTAAAGCTGCTCTTATTACTCTTGCTATAATAATGGGAATGGGAGCTTGGAATGATTATCTTCTGCCTTTGGTACTTTTAGCTTCAAAAGCACATTTTACTCTTCCAATTATTCTTAATTCTCTAAACGGACAATTTTCAACTGATTACAACCTTTTAATGGCGGGATCCTTAGTATCAATGTTTCCTCTTATAATTTTATATGCAGTGGGGCAACAATATTTTAAAGAAGGTTTACAACTAGGAGGAATAAAACAATGACGCTTTATTTAGAAAGAAAAAAATCGACTATTCAAGAAATCAAAAGTGCTTTACCTTATGTTTCTTCTATTACTTTTGATAATAATAAAATTCAAATAAGAGTTGAAAATCAAAAAGGGATTTGGGGATTTGGAGAAAGATTTGACTCTCTTGATCAAACTGGAAAAATTCGAGTAAACAAAGTTTATGAAAAATTTACCAATCAAGGTGAAAATACTTATATTCCAGTACCCTTTGCTATGCTTTCTGATTTTGGAATTTTTATAAATACGGAAGAAATCTTTAATTTTTCATCAAGAAAGATTGATTCTTCAATTATAATTACCCTTGATTTACCTTCTTCAGATGAAGAAGTGTTTTTCTTTGTAGGGAAACCTTCTTATCAAATAAAGAATTATTTGCTCTTAAGGGCCAACCTGCTCTTCCACCTGATTGGAGTTTTGGTCCTTGGATGAGTGCTAATCGCTGGAATTCTCAAGAAATTGTACTTAAAGAAGCGGAAAAAACTCAAAAGCTAGGTATTTACCATTCGGTTCTTGTAATTGAAGCTTGGAGTGACGAAGCAACTTTTTATCTTTTTAATGGGAAAAAACTCTGGCCAGATCCTGAAAAGATGATTAAAGACCTCAAAAGTAAAGGAATTCATCTTATCTTGTGGCAAACTCCAGTGTTTAAAAAATTGGAAGAGGGAAGATACCATCCTATTCATGAAAAAGATTGTCTTGAAGTAGTTGAAAAGGACCTTGTGGTAAAAAATAAAGATGGATCTATTTACACTATTCCAAAAGGAAGATGGTTTGCCGGAAGTATGGTTCCAGACTTTACTAAGAATGAAACTTGCAAATGGTGGTTTGATAAAAGACAGTATTTGCTTGATATGGGAGTTGATGGGTTTAAAACAGATGGAGGAGAGTTTATTTATGATGAAAGCACTCAATTCTTTGACGGAAGAAGTGGAAAAGAAATGATTAACTCATATCCCTATTCTTACACTCACGCTTATTCCAAAGCCATTGGAAAAGATAGAGTTCTTTTTTCAAGAGCGGGGTATACAGGTAGTTGGACCTCTCCAATGCACTGGGCAGGGGATCAACTTTCAACTTGGGAAGAATTTCGCCATGTACTGAATGCTGGCTTAAATGCTTCGGTTTCTGGAATTTTTTTCTGGGGCTTTGATATAGCAGGTTTTGCAGGAGCATTACCTAAAACAGAATTGTATTTAAGATCTTTTTCTCTTTCAACCTTTGTTCCAGTTATGCAATGGCATTCTGAACCTATTGGAGGTCAGTTTTCTGAAATTATGAAAAGTGAAGATGAAGTTAACGATAGAAGTCCTTGGAATATCGCAAAAATTAATAATGACGACACTATAATTAAGGTAGCTGTAAAATATACTAATCTAAGAAAAAAATTAATGCCTTATATTTACAGTGAAGCTAAAATTTCTGTGACAGAAAAAGTTCCTTTGATGCAACCTTTGTTTTTTAATTGGCCGCAAGACGATGTCGCTTGCAAAATTGATGATGAATTTCTTTTTGGAAGAAGTCTTCTTATTGCTCCTATTCTTGAAGAAGGAAAAACTTCACGAAAGATTTACCTACCAGAAGGAAATTGGTTTGATGTTCAAGAAGATTTGACCATTAAAGGTAACACTTGGTTAAAGAGAGATTATGAAATTGATGCAATTGGCGTATTTATTAATTTAGACAAAAAAAACCCTCTTTTGGAGGGTGTGTTTTGATAGGTAATATTAAAAGTGTAATAATAAATATCGACAATTCTTTCGATTTAAAAAGGGAAATAGAACTTTTAAAAAAGAACAATATAAAAGTTTGCTTTTACAAAGAAACAGGTAGCTATCTTAAATCTATTTGTAAACTTGGAACAGCACCTAGCAATTGCCTAGCAGTAGATTCTAGCAAAGAGGGTTTACTTGAAGCAAAAAACTTCGGTATGCAAACCCTCTGTGTTTATCCTAATTCTTCTCTTATAGATTGTTCTTTATACAGTATCAGCTCAATAAAAACTTTTGAATATTTTTTTAAAAAATATGTAATTAATTAAAGCATTCTTTTGGCGGTTTTTACAATATTCTCAGCAGTAATTCCATTCTTAGCTAAAAGACTTTCATAAGGAGCAGATTCTCCAAAATGATCTTGGATTGCAATACGTTTGAAGTGACACTCTCCATCATTTTCAGCAACTACTTCTGCAACAGCTGAACCTAGGCCGTTATATTTGTTGTGATCTTCAACAGTTATGATACCTTTTGTATCTTTAATAGCTTTTTTTACTGCTTCTTCATCCAGAGGTTTTATGGTATGCATATCAAGAAGTCTGACTGAAATTCCCTCTTTCTCAAGTTCGTTACAGGCTTCTACACCTTGTGAGAGCACATCACCTGTTGTAATGATTGTAATATCTTTTCCATCTTGAATCATATTTGCTTTACCAATTTCAAACTTGCTATTCTCATCATAGAATGATGGAATTGCATCACGGGTAAAACGAAGATAAACAGGGCCGTAATATTCAGCAGCAGCTTTAACTAGAGCTTTTGTAGAATCAAAATCTCCAGGAGCTATAACAGTCATGTTTGGAATAGTTCTATAAATACCAAGATCTTCAATTGCTTGATGGCTTGCTCCATCATTTGCAGGGGTAAGCCCTCCATGGGAACAAGCAACTTTCACATTAAGGTAAGGATAGCAAGCTTCCTGACGTATTTGTTCTAACATTCTCATGGAACCAAATATTGCATAGGTTGTCACGAAAGGAATTATTCCACAAGTAGCAAGGCCTGCAGCAACATCTGCGGCGTTTTGTTCGGCTATACCTACATTTATCTGTTGATTAGGATATTTTTCGGAAAAGGGAACTGTTTTACAGGATTTTCCAATGTCTGCATCTACTACGTAAATATTAGGATTATTTTCTGCTAATTCAAGCAATGCTTCGCCATAGGCTTCTCTGGTTGCCCTTCCTAGTCTTAATTTCAGCATGATAGGCCTCCTTCAATTTCTTTCATTGCTTGAGCGTATTGCTCATCATTTGGGGCCATTCCATGCCATTTGACAACATTTTCCATAAATGAAACACCTTTCCCCTTAACAGTATTTGCGACAATAGCCCTTGGCCCATCATATTTACTTACTCTAATTTTATCAAAAGCATCTGTTATTTCTTTCATATTATGTCCGTTGATTTCATAGGTCTCAAGTCCAAAACTTTCAAACTTTTTTACCATATTTCGTACCGGCATTATAAATTCAACAGTATTATCATTTTGAATTCCATTTTTATCTAAAATTACAGTTAAATTACTTAATTTATATTTACTTGCTGTTTCTAAGGCTTCCCAAATTTGTCCTTCTTGGCTTTCCCCATCTCCAATTAGACTAAAAACTCTACCTTTTAATCCTAGACGTTTTCCAGCAATTGCCATTCCAACTGCACATGATAGACCTTGGCCTAAAGAACCGGTTGATATTTCAATACCTGGACAAACTTTCATATCCGGATGTCCTTGTAAAATGGACCCTTCTTTTCTAAGTGTGTAAATTTCCTTGTAGGGAAAATATCCTCTAAGCGCCAGACATGAATACAAAACTGGACACACATGTCCTTTTGAAAGGACAAATTTATCTCTGTCTTTCCATTTAGGATTTTCTGGTTTTATGTTGAGTTCATCAAAGTATAGAGCTGCCATAATATCCGAAGCTGAAAGCGATCCGCCTGGGTGTCCTGATTTTGCTTCATGAATCATTGTCAGTACAGTTTTACGAATTTCTTTGGCTTTCTCTGTAAGAAAGTCGACATCGTTATTTTGTCTCACATTAACCCTCCTCAATAAAGAATACAAAATTCAATTTTTTTTCTAAATTTATACTAACACACTATTTTTAGTTTGTCATTATAAAAATTATGTATACAGAATTTTTATACTTGACATTTGCAATTTTCTGATTAGACTATAATAAACAATAGGTATAGGAGACAAAAATGAAAATTGTAGTACTAGACGGTTTTACTGAAAATCCAGGAGATTTAAGCTGGCAGCCATTAAAACAACTCGGAGATCTTACAGTTTATGATAGAACTGAAGAAAAAGATATTATTTCAAGAGTTAATGATGCTGAGATTGTAATTACAAATAAAGTTCCAATTACGAAAAAGACTTTTGAAAAATGTAACAATATAAAATATGTAGGACTCCTTGCTACAGGTTATAATGTTGTTGACACTGAAGAAGCCAAGAAAAGGGCAATACTCGTTTGTAATATACCAACTTATGGAACATCGGCAGTAAGTCAATTTGTAATTGCACTCTTACTGGAAATTTGTCATCACATTGGCCATCATAATGAAGCTGTGCATGAAGGAAGATGGGAAAATAATAAGGACTGGTGTTTCTGGGATTATCCTCTTATGGAACTTATGGGAAAAACCATTGGAATTATAGGATTTGGAAGAATTGGAAGAGCAACCGGAGAAATTGCAAAAAGTTTTAATATGAATGTAATAGCCTTTGATTCTTATCCTTGTGAAGAAGGGAAAAAGATTGGCAAATATGTTGATCTTGATACCTTGTATAAAACAAGTGATATAATTGCTCTTCATTGTCCATTGTTCCCTTCAACCGAGGGAATGATAAATAAAGAAAGTATCAATAAAATGAAAGATGGCGTTATAATATTAAACAATTCAAGAGGACCTCTTATTGTTGAACAAGATTTAGCAGATGCATTAAATTCTGGAAAAGTATACGCAGCTGGATGTGATGTGGTATCAACAGAACCAATAAGAAAAGACAATCCACTCTTAAAAGCAAAAAACTGTATTATAACTCCTCATATAAGCTGGGCTCCAAAAGAAAGTCGACAAAGGCTTATGGATATTGCAGTGGAAAATGTGAAAGCTTTTATAGAGGGTAAACCAATTAATGTAGTTAACAAGTAAATTTTCTTACATTTAATGATTAAAAAAGGTCGCCAGAAATGGCGGCCTTAGTAAAAAGAAGTAAAAAATTAAAAAATCTAACAGGAATAAAGATGTTTTTCGATGAAAGCCCAGACTTTCATAAAGTCAGGATCATTTCGGACTTTTTCAAAACCATCTGCTTCCATTTTATTTATTATTTGTTCCATTTTTGAAGTAAAATTATTATTTGCTTCAAAAACTTTTACAATATTCCATCTTGTAGGGGAGGTATCACTAGTAAGATAATCATCGTAACCATATTTTTTCAAATAATAAACAAATTCAAGATTCTCAATTATGTGTTTCGATCCGCAGAAATAATCCCAGTCCCATTTACCGTCGTTGTCATTAATATGAACATAATAAGGAACGTTACAGCTATGTAAAAGAGAAATTTCTTCAGCAGGATTCCCACCACCATACATGGAATGGCCAAAGTCCATCGTAACTCCAAGTCCTTCTTTACCAATTTCTTTAATAAGGATTATTGTTTTAGCAGCATTTTCCAAAAAGCATTTACCTCTGATTTCACTAGGTTTGTACTCAATAAAAAGTTTTATTTCAGGTTTATAATCAGCAGCTTCGGAAAAAGTTTCTTTTAAACGATTCCAGTTATCTTCATAATCAGCTTGGAAGGCAAATTCATAGCCATCTCCTAAAGGACAACAAGTAACTTTATCAGATCCAACACCCTCAGCAAAATCTTTTGCTTCTTTTATAAATCTGACTGCTTTTTCTCTTACTTTTTTATCCGGACTTGTAAGACCTCCGTTTACAAATTCAGGTTCTGCTTTTACATTTACGTTGATTGCAGAAATTTTAAGGTTATATTTTTGCATTAAATTTTTAGTTTCTTCTATGTTGTTTACTTCATAGGGATAAACACATTCTAATGCTTCAATTCCGTCAATCCTACTGGCTATTTCAAATTTTTCAGCCAGAGTTTTGGGAGAGTTGTATTCATTGAATCTATCTTTTGATTTTCCAAGAAACGATGAAATAACTGAAAATTTCATAAAAAACTCCTTTTATTTGTATCCCAAAGATTTTAAATAATTTAAACCTTCAGAATAATCATTATCTACATTCTTTTGATTTGAATTTATTTCTAAATCAAAAGTTCCATTATAACCACTTTCTTTTAAGGCTTTTAAAAGAAGCTTCCAATCTATTGAACCTCTTCCAGGAGGTAGTGAGAGGTTTTTTTCACCAAAATTATCTTTAAGATGAGTTGAATAAATTTTACCTTTTAACTTTTGAGGAATCAGTGACAAAATTTCTCCACTACAATTGGCATGTCCTGTATCAAAATTATAACCAAGGTTGTCAATTTCTATCTTTTCAATTAGTCGAAGGAAGCCATCTACTCCACCTACAAGAGAATGAGGTAGAATTTCCAAAGCAATTTGTAAATTAAAGTTTTCAGCTATTTCACAATAACGTTTTATGCGATTGAAAAAGGCCTTTTCAATGGTAGGAAAATCACCAGTTGAAGTGAAACTTCCAATTGGAAGAATTAAGGTATTAACATTTTCAAACTTTTTTACAATAGAGCAAACTCTTTGAAATTGAGTATATCCATCATCTGAGAACAAGCTTTGGCTTGTCTCGAAGTAATGAATTAAGAAATGTGAAACAAATGCACTCATAGAAATATTTAAATTTTGTGAAACTTCTAAAAGCTCTGATGCTTGGTTTTCCCATTCTTTTAGTTTGTTTTCATAAAAAATTTCACCTTGATAAGACGAAAAGCCTAAATTTTTCAAGTTTTCTAGACCTTTTTTATAGTCATCAACTGAAAAATCAGTGCTGAAAGATGAAAAGAAAAAAGAAGGCGACACTCCAACCATAAATACTCCTAAAAAAATTCTGTATTCAAAATTTAATTAATCTTAAATCCAATTTTCTTATCTGTCAACCGAAACTTAAAATTTTTTATTCAGAATTTTCTTGATATTTTCTTAATAATAAGTAAAATGAACTATAACATTATGAAATACGAAAAAGATTTTTTTGATGACTTAAGCACAAAAGCCTATAAGAGGCTAAAAAGAATGATTATCTCAGGCGATTTGAAACCAGGTACAAAGTTGGTGCAGGAAGAATTAGCAGAGAAACTTGGAGTTTCTAGAACTCCACTTCTTCAGGCTATTTCCAGACTAGCTAGCGACCAACTGGTTGTAACAAAGCCTAGGCGGGGAGCTTATGTTAGGTCTTTTACAATTGAGGATAAACTACAAATTTTTGACATAAGAGGTAAAATTGAACCTTTAGGAGCAGAAGAGGCAGCCTTAAATATTGAGGAAGAAGAACTTGAAGATCTTCGTTCTTTACTCAAAGATATGAAAACTTCGATTGAAGATGGAGATAGAAAAGAGTATTGTGAATTAGATTATCTTTTCCATCTTTTAATTGAGAAAGCTTCCAAAAATAGATTCATAAGTGAAATTCTTGACAGATATACCCCAATAGTAAATAGTGAATTTATGTTGAAATCACCTGAAATATCTTACGCAGAGCATTGCGAAATATTTAATGCTTTGAAGACTAGAGATCCAGAAAGGGCCAGAAACCTTATGTTTTCTCATGTTAACGGAGGATCAAAGAAAAAGTTAAAAACTCTTTTGGAGGAAGATAAAAATGATAAATAAAATAGAGAATAAAGCCATTAGGCAGTATGTTTACGAAAATTTAATAGAAATGTTAGCCAATGGTGAATTTCCTTTAGGACAGAAAATAAACAAACAAAAAATTGCCAATGACTTTGATGTCAGTCAGACTCCAGTTAATGATGCATTGAATAAACTTGTGGGTGAGGAGTATTTAGTTGAAATTCCTCGCAAGGGTTATTTTATAAGAGAAATTAATACTCAAGAGTATGCAGACATGTTTGAAATGCGTGCTGGTCTTGAAGGTATTTCAATAAGACTTTGCTGTGAAAGCGCAACTGATGAAGAAATCCAAATCCTGGCTCATTCTTTCGATGGTTTTTCGAATCCGATGGATAAGGAAGAAACTGAACGTTACACTAAAGCTGATCGAAATTTTCACCGTAATATTATTAACTTTGCTGGAAATCCGATGATTCAAAAGGCTATGAAACAAACTAGATTTATAAGTCGAACTTACCAAAAAGGTTTAATGAAACCAATTTCTAATTCATTAGCTGAACATAAACAGATTATTTCTGCTCTTATTTTAAGAGATGGGAGCAAAGCTGCAGAAGCTACTATTGCACATTTGCTAAATTCTAGAGATCGAATTTTGAGCAATCTGGTACAACTAGAACGAAAATAAAAAATAAGATTATATTAGATAAAGAAATATACAAGAAAAACCCATTTTTTCTTGTATATTTTTTACAATTATTATTAAAAAAAATGCGAATATTGAAAAATTTTCCTTGACTTCTCGTGAAACCATGTTATAAAGATATTGTATACAAAATCAAATAAGAGGAGATTTATATGAAAAAAGTATTAGCATTTATTTTTATTTTGGCGTTAGTCGTCGGTGCTGTTTTTGCCGAAGCTCAACAAGAGTATCCTGCACGTGATATAAATGATATTATTACCTGGGGTGCTGGTGGTGGAACAGATACTTGTAACCGTATTATTATGCAGGCAATGGGTGATGCTCTTGGTGTAAATATTAACTGTAACAACGTTACAGGAGGAAGTGGGGTTGTAGGACTTGCTGCAGCTTATGATAAACCAGCAGATGGTTATACTCTTTGTGGTCTTTCAGAATCAAATACTACCGCAGCTGTAAGAGGCTGGGATCAAACAATGGCAGTTTGGGATTTCTTTATTGTTGGTGGCTCACCTGATGTACTTTCAGTAACTCCAGATAGTCCTTACAAAACTCTTCAGGAACTTGTAGAAGCATCAAAGAAAGCTCCTAATAAGATTAAAGCTGGTGCAGCTGGATCTGGTTCAATACACCATTTGAATCTTCTTGCTTTCCAGGATGGTTCTGGATCAAAATTAGCTTTTATTCCATATGAAGGTTCAGCACCTTCACAGAATGCAGCAATGACAGGTGAAATAACAGTTATTATTACATCAGCAGCAGAACAAGCAGAACTTATTAAAGCCGGCAAACTCCGCCCACTTGCAATGATGACTCCTGATGGATTCGCAATTGATGCTATCAAGATTGGATCTTCATTTGATGTTTATCCAGAACTTAAGAACTATCTTCCTCTTGGTCAGCAAATTGGATTTGCAGTAAGAAAAGATACAGACCCTGCTATTAAGGCTAAACTTGTAGATGCTTTTAAAGCGGCTATGAAAGTAAAGGCAGTTCAGGAATTTGGAAGTAAGAATTACTATAATTTAAGTGGTGCTTGTGGAGAAGAAGCAAACGCAATTTTCAAGAAACTTGAAAGTAAATTTTCTTATACGTTGTTTAATTTAAATGCAACAAAGATTGATCCAGCAACACTTGGTATTCAAAAATAGTTTTCTATTTTTTCAACCCGTCGCTTTATTTAGCGACGGGTTTATTAGGATAAAATTTTATATGAATGAAAATGATAAAAATAAAGATATGAGAGGAGCGGATATTGTAATAGGTATCCTCTTTATGCTTTTGGGAGTAGGAATTTTGATTGTCTCCTTCCAAATGCCACTTAAGGCTTCTTATGGAGGTGTTCAGGGTGTATGGTATGTTTCACCAGCCCTTTTACCAATTATAATAGGAGCCACGATGATTTTGCTTTCAATTTCCATTTTAATTTATGGAATCAAACAAGGTGGTTTGGATCTTCTGAAAGCAAGTATAGCAAAAAGAAAGAAAGAAGCTTTTTTCAATGATGATACAGTAAGGATGCTTGCCACCTTAGTGCCTCTAATTGCCTTAGTATTTATAAATATGCCAATGATTGATTTTCCAATTTCAATAGCAATTTATTTGATGTTTACAATTGGGGTCTTTTATTCGGAGAAAATGGAAATAATTAGAAAAGGTCTTGCAGTTTATTCTATTATGACTGCATTGAATTTAATAATCAGAGTATTCGCTCTTAATAAGATTTTAGATGGAATGTTCATTTTTACAACTGATATTCTTGCACTTGTTGAACTAATTTATCTTATTTTCTTTATTAGAAAATTAATGTTCAACGTAGATGGAGAAAAGGTTGAAATGAAAATGAGGTTCAAAAAATCCCTAAGGGTTTCTTGGATTACTCCTTTAGTTATTACAGCCATTTTCCGTTTTGGCTTAAGGGTTCCAATGCCAAAAGAGGGTTTCATAATGAATTTTATGTATCTAATATATTATGCAATTAAGTAAGGGAGGAAGACAAAATGAATGTTGAAAGTCAGTTTTTAATTTTTTTCTCCCAATTGGGATCTATAATTACACATCCAACTCAAGTGCTCTTACTTTTTGGATGTACCTTAATGGGAATTATTTTTGGAGCTCTTCCTGGTTTAACTGCAACTTTAGGAGTTGCTCTTCTTACAACTTTAACCTATGGAATGGATATGAATGTAGCCATGATTGCTCTAATGGCGATTTACGTTGGTGCTGTTTACGGAGGATCTTTTTCTGCTATTACAATTAATATTCCGGGCACTGCTGCTTCTGCAGCTACTGCTATGGAAGGTTATCCAATGGCAAAGAAAGGTCTTGCCGGTAAGGCATTAGGACTTACTACTACTGCTAGTGCGATAGGAACCTGTATAAGTATTATATTTGTAGTTGTTTTTATTCCACTTATTTCAAAGCTTTCTATGCAGTTTACTTCTTTTGAATATTTTCTACTTGCCTTTTTTGGAATATTAATAAGTGGAAGTATTTCCTGTCCTGATACTGTTCAAAAAGGATGGCTTGCGGGTTTCTTTGGGTTATTTTTAGCTATGGTCGGTTGCGATGAATTACAAATTTATCCTCGTTTTGCTTTTGGTTCAAATAATCTTGAGGCTGGAGTAGAGGTTGTTCCGGTATTAATTGGTGCTTTTGGTATTCCTCAAATAATTCAAGTTCTGAAAGAACAACAGAGACCACCTAAGGCTGCTAAACTCGATAAAATTATTCCTTCTTGGTCTGTTATAGGAAAGAATCTTAAACATATTGTTCGTAGTGCTTTAATCGGAGTTGGAATTGGTGCAGTTCCTGGAATTGGTGAAGATATTGCAGCTTGGGTTTCTTATGGAACGGCTAAAAACACTTCTAAGCATCCTGAGCTTTATGGAACTGGAATAGAAGAAGGTATAATTGCCACTGAAGTTGCAAATAATGCTTGTATGGTGGAGCTATGATTCCTCTGCTTTCGATGGGGATTCCTGGAAGTCCACCGGCTGCAATGTTACTTGGTGCTCTCTATCTTCATGGCGTTGCTCCTGGACCTATGTTAAGTATTACTAGACCTGGGTTTATTACTCAAATTGCCGCAATTTTGCTTCTAGCATCTTGTGCTATGTGGATTTGTGGTATTTTCTTGGCTCCAAAAGTAGTAAAATTATTACAGATACCCCCACAGCTTTTCATGCCTGTAGTGGGTGTTTTATGTATTATTGGTTCTTATGCTCTTGGTCTTAAGATTTTCAATTTATACCTTATGATTCCAATGGGAATTATTACCTACTATCTTACTAAGTATGGGTTCCCAGTTCCTCCGCTTGTAATAGGAGTAATCCTAGGCAAGATGGCAGACTCAAATTTGAGGCGAGGTCTTCTCGTTTCGGAGGGTAGTTTAAAACCAATGTTTACAAGACCTGTATGTCTTATTTTACTTTTTGTAATAATTTTTACTTTTGTAACAGGAACGCAGAGTTATAAAAATTTTAAAGCTCGAAGAAAACAAAAAGATTAGTCTTAAGTTTATTTATTTCAGACCGTCAATTTGGCGGTCATTTTTTTTTGCTTATATTATTAATATTTAGGCTATGAAAGTTCATAAAATTCATATAAAAAAACATAATTTCTTGACAAAGATAATTTCTAAGTTAACTATTAGTGATATACAAATTTTTTGCTAATAAGTGTAATTAAGGTTGATAGGTATTTATTATTATATGGAATTGCTCATATTAAAGCTGAAATAGGAAATGGAGCTGTTGTATGCCTTTGTAATGTAGTTTTACACATTGATAAGAAAAACTGGTTTATACCAGCTTGGTTGATATGATTAGAGAAATTTGAAATAGATAAGTTTGATTGATTTAGTTATTATTTAAGCAGTGACCATCCGTATCTTTGAGAAAGTTAATGTATTTTGATGCCCAAAATACTATTTTGATTTACAATCTAAAACATTTAGAAAATTTCAAGATATTTTTCTTAGTAAGTGTACTACTCACATTATGGACATTTAACTTAGCAGGAAACCTAATGCAAAACCTTTTGCTAAATTTCTTGATTTATTCTATTATTGTGAATTGGATGAATTCTTATCCGAGGAAAATATTAAATGGAAACACACCTTTTGAAGCTTTGTAAGAAGAAGTTAAACTCTTTTATCCTAATTTAACATTCCTGAAAGCGATTTAATGAAAAAAACTAATAAATTTAATAAATATGATGGATATTTAATTTTGCAGGAAACCTAATGCAAAACAATTTGCTAATTTTCTTGCTTTATTCTATTACTGTGATAAAATACTAATAAAGGGGAAAGCAAAACCATCATGACTGTTCCAAAAATCTATAATAATCAAAGTGAAATCAATCATTGGGGAATAAGACGGCAAGAAATATTCAGACTTTTTGAGGACTATGAATATGGGAAAATTCCAGATATCAAGTTTGATGATGTAAGGCTTTTTCATAATGGCCATCTTGAAATAAAAGACGGGTATATCTTGGATACATTCGGGCTGGTCTTCTTTAAGGACAAGAAATACTACGGATTGCAGTATGAAATGTTTTATAAGGAAGGCTTAAAGAATGCGTCGCCTTCAATTCTCCAGATTAATCCTTTCAGCATATCTCCGATTGGTTACATGCTACAGATAAATCAGAAGAATATGTCGGAAATATTCCCGGTGAAAATGATTGCTGATTCCGGATTCATTGCGGTCAACTGCTGTGTGGATAAGATTTGTCCTGATGATGAAAATACATACAAATATGGGATAATGCAAATTGAACCCGCCAAAGGTCCTGCTGGTTGGTCAGCAATAAGTGTCTGGGCTTGGGCTACAAGCAGAATAATAGATCAGCTCGTCGAAAATCCACTTTTTGATTCAAGCAGAATAACTGTATACGGATGCTCACGTGCTGGAAAAACAGCTTTATGGTGCGGCGCTTCTGATCTTCGGATTAAGGCGGTATATGCTGCGGTCAGCGGTTGTTGCGGAGCTGCCATGCATCGCGGAAAAACCGGTGAAACAATCGAGAAAATTACTTCTGCTTTTCCTCATTGGTCATGCGAAAAGTTCAAAGAATTCATTAATAAGGAAGAAGAACTTCCAATGGATCAGCATATGCTTCTTTCTCTTATTGCTCCAAGACCACTTTACATTTCAAGTGCAAGTCTTGATAGCTGGTCTCATCCTGAAAAGGAATTCGAATCATGTGTCCGCGTAAGCGTTCTTTATGAAGCTATGGGTAAAGCAGGACTATCCTCAAAGCAGTTTCCGGTCCCAGATTCACCGATTAAAGGAGGTGATATTCAATATCACCTCCGTGCTGGTGAGCATGGATGTCGAATATATGACTGGGAACAGGTTATCCCCTTCTTGAAACGTGAATTGTCAATTAATTAACCAAAAAGAAAGGATTACCCTTTCAAAAATAGAATATAAAGGAGAAGGAAAATGAAAAAACTTAGTGTGTTATTGCTAATCGTAATTATGGCCATTACCTGTGTTTTCGCTACAGGAGACAATGAAAAAACCGCTACTGTAAAGCAACTGGATTTTTTCTGGTGGTCAGATGGCCAGGAGGGAGTTGCGATGCAGGCCTTGATTGATGAGTATGAGCAAATGCATTCAGACATCAAAATCAACCTTATTGAGGTCCCATTTGCAGATGTGCAAAATAAAATAATGATGTCTGTTGCCGGAGGCGAAGCTCCTGCTCTTACAAGAACAACAGAAGGTATCAGTAACCAGCTTTATGAAGCTTTCGTTGATTTCGGTGAATACACTGATGGTGAAGCACTTAAGAGCCATTTTGTTTCTTCCATTGAGTCATATTATGTGAAGAATGATAAAATTATTTCTGTCCCATCCGATGTAACAGCAAATGGTCTGATCGTTAACAAAACCATGTTTGATAAAGCCGGAGTCACCCTTCCTTCAGGACCGGATGATATTTGGACCTGGGATGAATTCAAGAAAGCGTTGATAAAAGTTAAAGCCGCAAATAACCTTGAATATGCAATTGCAATAGACAATGCATCACATAGATGGTCTACGATACTCTACGAATTCGGCGGAAGTTTTGCAAATAAAAATGGTGGAAATTTCACATCCGATAATAGCATCAGATGTATTGAATATACCAAGGCATTAGCTGATGAAGGTCTGTTCAATGCATCTACATGGATTACTTTTGAGGATGCAGGAATCCTTTTCAGGAGTCAGCTTGTTGCCGCACAAATCTGTGGAACATGGTGCCTTGAGCCATACCATAATAACATAACTGAATTTGAATGGTGTGCAACATATATGCCTGTTGATGTTAAAAGATCTTCCACGCCTGGCGGAAAGCAATTTGCTGTTCTTCAAGATTCCGGCGTAGAACAGGAAGCTGTCGACTTTGTCCTTTGGGCTACTGAAAAAGAACAGAATCAAAGATATTGCGAGCAGTCTCTTTTTGTATCCCCACGGCTTGACTGTGCAGAACTTAAATACCCATACCGCTCTTCTGATTTCGCAGTATTTGCCAATGAACTTGCAAATACCGGAAATGAAGGAGCTTTCGACTGGGGATATCCTGGTCTTTCTGCTGCTTTTGGAGTGGACGTGACATATGATTTTCCGAAGGTGCTTAGTGGAAAAATGACCGTGATGGATTTTGCGGAGAAAATTAACAAAGATATTAATGACTTCATGGGTAAGTAATCTTTGTTTTAATTTTTTAACATGCTTTTTCCCAGAACTGCCATGTTCTGGGAAATATTATAAATAGGTCGATTTATGAAAAAGAAAATTTCTATATATCCAACAGAACAGAAGGTTTTCCCGTACCTTCTTATACTTCCAAATTTTCTGATTTTTACTATCTTCATAATAATACCTTTTTGCTATGGTATTGTTATGTCGTTCACCAATTGGAAGGGTATTGGGGCAATCAATTTCACCGGGATTGAAAACTACATCAGAATTTTCAGCGATTCGGAGTATTGGGATTCAATATTTCGAACACTGAAATATGCTCTAATATACCTGCCAATTGCAATAATTGTTCCTCTTTTTTTTGCGACACAGCTTGTAAAGAAAATAAGATTCAGAGGAATATACCGTACACTTTTCTTCTGGCCCTCAATGATTTCTCCAATTGTTATTGGAATCAGTTTTCGGTTTATTTTTGGGAACTCTACCGGATGCATAAATTATTTAGTTCAAATCCTTGGTTTCTCAAAATTAAACCT